>JAABVA010001065.1_pt1 | contig 30460 bp, 29 predicted proteins | sample 5560331 | NCBI WGS metagenome assembly JAABVA01 (sample SAMN12812661, study PRJNA571458) | rock metagenome | isolation source: Antarctica rocks | place: Antarctica: Victoria Land, Mt New Zealand sud | collected 2016-01-07 | reverse complement strand
CCATAGTTGAAGCAGACGTTCAGGCCGATACGAGTGTTGTTGCGCGTCAGCTCCTCAGACTCTCGCACGGCCTTTTGAATGTCTGTCGAAAGGTCATGTAAACGACCAAGATGGCGCAGTCTTACCCCATCGCGGTGCAATTTTTCCAGGTCCGAGCGAATGGTCTCCCAGAAGAGACGCATGAGACCATCTACCTCAGCGCGTGGTCGCCCCCAGTTTTCGGTTGAAAAGGCGTACACGCTAAGCATCTCAATATTCTCATCGGCAGCGCACTCCACGACACGACGCAACGCCGTTACACCCGCCTTGTGTCCTGCAAGGCGTGGCAGGTGACGTTTTGTCGCCCATCGTCCATTGCCATCCATGATGATGGCAAGGTGGCGCACTGACTGAATGGGTTGCTCTGTTGCGACAGGTTGTGACTGCGACGCAACGTTCTCCTTTCGCGAGGAAAAGAGATTGTTTATCTTAGTCAAGCGTTAGACCTCCATAAGCTCCTGTTCCTTACTTTTTCCGACCTTATCCATCTCGTCGATGAAGCGGTCAGTGAGCTTTTGTAGCCGATCAGAGCTACGTTTCAGCTCATCTTCAGAAACTTCTTTCTTCTTTTCACGGTCACGTAGTTTATCCTGAACATCACGACGAATATTGCGAACCGCGACCTTATGCTCGTCCAGCTTCTTGTGAAGCACCTTCGCCATGTCGCGTCTGCGCTCCTCGCTCATTGGTGGAATGTTCAGACGAATGACCTGTCCATCGTTGTTAGGATTGATGCCCAGGTCAGATTTTTGTATTGCCTTCTCGATATCCTGCAACATTTTGCGATCCCAAGGTTGGATAACTACCTGACGCGCATCGGGAACGGATATCGAGGCGACCTGATTGACAGGGGTCGGGGTACCATAGTACTCGACCTGTATGCGGTCAACTAACGAGGCACTGGCACGACCAGTACGGATAGCTGCGAGATCCTGTTTCAAGGCATCGATAGCTTTCTGCATACGTCGTTCTGCATCGCTAAATAAATCATCTGTTGCCATAATTCAAAACTCCCTTTTTCTATAAGCATACTACTTTGCGTGATGCTCTAAAAACGGGACGTGATAACACAGGTGGTGTGTTCTCTTCTCTAACACCACTAGACGGTCTCTTTCACGTCTGCAACGAGTGTACCACACTTTTCGCCGCGCATGATTGACTCCAATGCGCCATCCTGATGCAAGTTGAATACAATTATCGGCATATGATTGTCTTTGCATAGGGAAAGTGCGGTACTGTCCATAACACGAAGCCCCATGTTAAGAGCCTGCATGTAGCTTATTTCTTCAAATTTCTTAGCGTTCGGGTTGCGTTTAGGATCATCATCATAGATGCCATCGACATTCGTCGCTTTGAGCAAGACCTGCGTGTTCAGTTCGACGGAACGTAGTGCAGCAGCCGTATCGGTTGTGAAAAACGGGTTGCCACTCCCTGCCGCAAGAATGACGATGCGACCCTTCTCCAAATGACGCAACGCACGCCGACGGATAAAGGGTTCCGCAACGGGCGGCATCTCTATTGCAGTCTGCACGCGCGTCGCAATTCCTAGCTTCTCCAATGCATCTTGCATCACCAGTGAGTTCATCACGGTAGCAAGCATCCCGACATAATCGGCGGTCGAGCGATCAATGCCAGTGGCGGCAGCATCGGCACCACGCCACATGTTGCCACCACCAATGACCATTGCAATCTCAACCCCCAAGTCATGGACACGTTTGACCTCGGCGGCAATACGCCGCACGGTCTCTGCATCTATACCATAACCATGAGGACCAAGAGCCTCACCACTTAACTTGAGCAGAATACGTGTATATACTGCCGCCATGCTACTCGCCCAGTTTGAAGCGGCTAAAACGGCGCACCACAATGTTCTCGCCTGTCTCAGCGATGGCCTTACGCACGAGATCGCCAATCATGACCGACTCGTCTTTGACCCACGGCTGCATCATCAATACGTCAGAACCAAGTTCCTTCCTGAGCTTGCCATTGAGGAACTCTTCACGTCGTGACTCTGGTACCCGTGCAGCCGCAGGGTCTTCCAGGATTCTCTTGCGTGCCTCTTCCACGATCTCGGCGGGCAAGTCTTCGTAGTTGATATATTTGGGAGCGACACCGGCAATCTGTAAAGCAAGCTCGTTGGCAAGGGTGCGGAAACCTTCACTACGTGCTACAAAGTCGGTGCTACAATTCAGTTCGAGCAACACACCGACGCTGTGATTGTGATGCACGTAAGAGAACACTCCCCCCTCTTTTGTCTCGCGACCAGCAGTGACCATCTTCTCTGCTTTTTTATCTCTGCGTGCTTCGAGGTACTTGACCGCCTCGGCACGGGTGTTCGATTGCGTCAAAGCATTTTTGCAATCCGCAAATGTTGCGCCTGTCTCTTCGCGCAAACTCTTAACATCTGCTGCAGTGTATTCCATGATGTGATATCTCCTCATTCTTGTTGTATCATACTCAGAGTTTGGAAACAGTACAACGACTCCTGTCCCTTGCTTTTGGTCTCCGAGTGCTTGACAAATGTGCTAATCAGGTATTGTTCACAGTAAGAGGCGGGAGGTCGAGGCATACGCCCCGTAACCTCCCGCCAAACAAAAGATGTATCTTAAAGAGCCTCTTTAGTCACCAGTTCTGGTTCCGTTGAAGCTTCCAGTGTGCTTGTTCCAGTAGGAGTTGTCTCCGCAACAGATTCCGTTGAAGTGTCCAATGTACTTGTTCCAGCAGGAGCGGCCTCTGGATCAGAAATTACCCCTACAACAGGTTCCGTTGAAGTGTCCGATGTACTTGTTACAATGGGAGCGTCGTCTGGAGCAGGAACTGCTTCCACAACAACTTCGGTTGGCGTGCTATTCTCGACAGGTGTTACCTCACCAGAGACAACCGCAGTCTCTACTTGCTCTGTCGTATTATTTATCGGTGCGACTTCGTGAGTAACCTCTTGCACCTCGAATGCAGGAGCAACGATCGAATCGACTGTGACTGGCTCCTCGCCTTCCTTCTCGCTGACCTCACTATCCTTGTTGCGTGCATCGAGTTCGCGGCGTCCTTCAACGGCGGCATCGGCAATCTTGGCACACAGCAGACGTACCGCACGGATCGCGTCATCGTTCGCGGGAATGGGATAATCCATTTCGTCAGGGTCACTGTTTGTATCTGCCAGTGCGACGATAGGAATTTCAAGGCGACGGGCTTCCATGACAGCAGTGCGTTCTTTACGTGTATCAATGATGAACAGCGCAGTTGGCAGACGACGCATATCCTTGATACCACCAAGAATACGTTCCAGGCGGTTCATGTCGTCGGTTAAGCGTTGCACTTCCTTCTTAGGGAGTCGCTCGAAGTCACCACGATCACGGCGAGTCTCAAGTTCACGCAGATAGCGAATACGCGATTGTATGGTCTGGAAGTTGGTCAACATGCCACCAAGCCAACGCTGATTGACATAATACATGCCGCAACGCTTGGCCTCTTCCGCAACGGCCTCTTGCGCCTGCTTCTTGGTACCAACGAAGAGAATAGTGCCACCCTCGGAGGCAGTTTGCTCAACAAATTTATACGCGTCGTTGAGGCGTGTTACCGTCTGCTGAAGGTCAATAATGTGGATACCATTGCGATCCATGAAGATGAATGGTGCCATTTTGGGGTTCCAGCGACGGGTCTGGTGGCCGAAGTGAACACCGGCCTCCAAAAGTTGTTTCATTGAAATGACGTTTGCCAAAGACGGATCCTCCCTTGAATCCTCCGCTCCCTTCAGAATAGGCGTCAAGGTCACACTGTTTTCCGATGGCAATAGATATATCGCCGAGGACCCAGAGCTGGCGCGTGCGAGAGAGCGTGTGTACTTAATGTTGCGAATGTCAACTTATAGCTGCGGAAGACATCTCCCGCTAAGTCGCAAGTATAGCATAAAGCGGGCAAAGACGCAACAAATTTTTGTATAAATCTTCTGCATAGTAAAACAACTGTAATGTACACACTATTCCGCTGCATGATAGATTGAAATACAGGGATATTGCACACCTACTTTCGCGACTGAACGAAATCGGGTATACTCTTGCTGTTCAGTGAAGTAGTTGTGGGGAAGGGAGGCAAGGAACAAGATGCAAGGGAGAATCCGCCATTATCGTGTGCGCTTGATTGCCTATGACGCCCTTCTCCTCCAACACGCATGCTTGCCAGCACCTATACCCAGCCCCAGCCCTACCCCGCTTGCTCCGATAGTACCAGTAGTCCCTTTCACCCGTTCACAACAAAAGCTTCCCCAACGCCGCGTATTACGCAAGACACGCCTTATCTACGAACGTAGCAAAATAGCGGGTGTATAGCCTCTTCCACACAGTAGAGTACATGCTTATAATGAGCAGGATGAAGAGAAATATCGCTGCTCGCTTCTTGCATGCAGGAGTATATCTGTAGTATATACATACTCATTACTAACCAATCTTGTTTTTAGGGGTAGTAGACGTAGAAAGGGATATATTATGGTACGTATTATGATTGTCGATGACCATACATTGATGCGTCGTGTAGTGCGCGAGGTTCTCGAAAAAGAATCCGATTTCGAGGTGGTCGCCGAGGCCCGCAACGGCTTAGAGGCCGAGGAACAGGCGGCAAGAGTCAAGCCAGAGGTCATTTTAATGGACCTTGACATGCCCGATTGTGATGGCTTCGAGGGGACGGAGCGCGTTCTGGCAAGTTCTCCACAATCGCATGTTGTCATCTTTACCGCATCACATCACGAGCGTCATCTTTTCCAGGCACTGCAACGGGGGGCAATGGGCTATCTTACTAAAGATATTGAGCCGGATGCACTTGTCCATGCCATTCGTTGTGCGGCACGCAACGAGCTTTGTCTTCCCGGCTCGTTCGCCACACAAGTAGTCGCGCACCTTCGTACAATGGGCAAAGAACACGAGTTGCGTATGTGGGACGAGCTTCTCGAACCCGATGAACAAGATGAGGAAGAGTACAAAGCGCGTCCACACACAAAAGCTGTCGCATACCGTGTACCTCGCCGTCCCTCGCTGCGTCGCACACAAACACCAACAAAAGCGATGTCGCCTACTGTGTTGGAGCAAGCACCCACAACACGACCACTCACGGAGCGCGAACAAGAAATCCTCGACCTGATGCGTAAGGGACAGAAGAATCGCGAGATTGCAGGTGAGTTGTCTATCGCCGAATCAACGGTGCATAAGCATGTACAAAACATCTTCGAGAAGTTGCATGCACGCAACCGCACAGAAGCAATTTATCTCACCAGCGCAGGTAAATAAGTATCATAGCATACAGGGCTAGGGCGTGTGCATGGCACACGCCCTAGCCCTGTATGCTATGATACTATAAACTTCTATCGTTGTCTCATGCAAAAACATTATGGATTGTCAGCGTGTTCGACAAACAAATGCAGCAACCACAACAACAAGGACAGATAGGCAGGCTACTTGATATAAAGACAGAAGAGAAAGTCACATTTCTGGCACGAAACGACATTTTTCGCCAGCTTGATACCGCCGAACTACACGACATAGAACGTAGCACGACATTTGCAACCTATGCACCTGGACGCGTTCTCTATCAACCAGGAGAAAAGGGAACAACTCTCTTTTTACTGGTATCCGGTGTCGTTCACTTATATCATCTTTCAACCGACGGGCGTAAGCTCATTACGGCAACTCCTGAACCAGGTACATGCTTTGGTGAAATCGCATTACTTGGCAACGACACGCATAGCAGTTTTGCAGAAGTTATCAAAGAGGCGCGTGTTGGCATCATCAGCAAACCTGATATCGAGCAACTGGCCGCCCATAAACCATCTATCACCACCGCCCTACTCAAAAGTGCAGGGCAGCATTTCGCACAGATCGAGGTACAGCTTGTCAACACGACCTTCAAGAGTGTCAATGCACGCCTTGCCACACTTCTGCTACAATTAGCACACGGGACACAGATGGTCGATGGCCTCAGCCATGAAGAGTTAGCAGAGCATCTAGGCGTGTATCGAGAGACGGTCAGCGTGGCATTACGCGATATGAAAGACGTTGGCGTCATTGAGTTAGGGCGCAAACACATCACGATTAGTAATAAAGCGTTGTTAAAAGAACTTGCAGAATAATAGAAACTCACAAGTTATCGAGATCGGGAAGCAAAGCAGTATTCATGACGACACAGACGCAAACAATGATTATTCAAGCAAAAAATGTCAAGAAAATTTATCGTAACGGACATTTACGTGTCGAGGCACTAGCAGGCATCAATCTGGACATTGCCCCTGGCGAGATGGTTGCGATCATGGGACAAAGCGGTTGTGGCAAGACAACCCTGCTTAACTGCCTGTCAGGATTGGATAGTATCGACGAAGGGGATATTTTCATTCGCGGCGATAACCTGCGTGACTTGAGCGATAACGAGCGAACTGGATATCGCGCGCGGCACATGGGCTTTATCTTCCAGGACTTCAACTTGTTGCCTGTGCTTACGGCGGTCGAAAACGTCGAACTACCTATGCTGGTCTCGAAGGTGCCGAGCCGCAGAGCACGTAAACGCGCATTAGAGGTGCTTGATCTGGTGGGACTTTCCACACGCGCCGGACACCGACCCGCCGAGCTTTCCGGCGGCCAGAGGCAGCGCGTCACCATCGCCAGAGCCTTAACCAACAATCCAGCTATCGTCTGGGCCGACGAGCCAACGGGCAACCTCGATAGCGAAACTGCACTAGAGATCATGGACCTGCTCACCGCGCTCAACAAAGAGAACGGCCAGACCTTCGTCATCGTCACCCACGCACTAGAGGTCGGCAATCGCGCAGACAAGATCATCACCATGCGCGACGGTAGAATTATGGAGTAGACTTAGGCAAATCCCATCTCTTGTGCAGTTTTCTTATGAGCAGGCTCAGGCAACGCTTTCAAGTCTCTCTTGCCCAAAAACATACGATCACCTATAAACATATTGCGTCTCTTAAAAGCTGCTGGGGTTGTAGCTAAAAGATTTGCACGTCTAGTCCATTCTACATCGTAGAACCAGGGTTTTGGTAGGATATAACACTCCTTTTTTGTCCATGCAGGGCAAGGGACGTGATCTTGTTCACAAAGCCATTCCACCGTTGCTGCACAAAAAGCGGCCCAATGATAGAATTCGGGAGTAGGGGCAGGAGCAATAGGAGTCTCTACTAGTTCAGGTCGATGGTCGGTTGAAAAATACCACCAGTCATTTAGAAAATTGCCAAGTGCAAGCCATAGTCGCTCTCCATTGCAAATCTTTTCAAAGGTCTTTGCCATTGTCTGCCATTTGTAAGTCATGCTTCCTACACTCCTCCTGAGTCAGGCTTCAAACAGGTATTCGACTTCATCAAACACTTCTGTACTTATATCTTCGTTAGCAACATATTTTGTAACCAGAGCAAAAACATCTTTTCGCTTAACAATTTTTAGCTTCGTAGCAAGTGCTTTGATATCTTCACGATCTTTGTGACGACTAGCCATGATCTTTGTGACAAATAAGTAGTCTAATGAGACAACATAGACATCCAAACCCCGGGAAACTCTTCCACAATTTCCTATCGGGTTGCTTTTTGAAGTTATACGTAAAACCTGCTGCTGCACTATTTAACCAGCCATCAGGCAGGTTTTCTTGAACAGCAACTACAGCTGATACTTTCACAAGGGCGGTAAAATCAGATACGAAAAAAGCGTCCACATCATAGGTACTATCCCTATTGCCAATCTCAATGAGCATAGCAGCACCGCCAAGCAGCACAATCTCTAATTTCTTTCCATTTTTATTCAATTCCTGCCCGACCATCTGTAAATACCTAGCAATATCTTTCTTATTCATCTTGCTTGCACTTTACGTTTTGTTCTTGTCAATTTCAATGCTTGTTTCATACTCAATCTCATCTCTGATGTAAATAGTTTATTTGGTATATACCCTTTTACATAGGGTAAGGCTTGTCGCATGGTTGAGAGATGCAGCACATCAGCTAATAGCTGAATTCTCTCAACATCTTGAGTATTAGTAGCCGTTGCAACTTGCATGGCGAACATGTGAGAGGGTGACGCGAGATAAATGCGTAGATTTGGGTACTCTAGCCATCCCTTATTTGCTATATCCGCATCTATGTCAAAAATTTCTTTTACAGCAATATCAAGCCAGTCCTCAGATATGCTTTCACGTTCGGCAATTTGAACGATTATGTCTCGCAAGATAACACTTTGTACCCCGAAGTATGCATTAATATCTTTAGGTATATGGATTGCCGTCTCATCTCCAGCGAGATACGCAGCAATATCTTTTCGTATATCTGGCTTTTTAATGCCGAGCAATACCTTGTTGCTCTCGTGCATCAGTATCTCGCCCGTCACGCCCTGCTTTTGTAGCTCTTGCCCAAGCAGGCGTAAGTATTTTTCAGCATCTTCTCTTGTCATTTTTCACCCTATATAAAGACTTGTTGTATTAGTATGCCATACTCAGCTACAATCGTCCATTACATCTAAGCATTTTTGCCTGTTTTTATTTCAATTGTATTTGTATGGCGTATGATTGTCGGCGTTATGAAAATGAGTGATTTAATTAAAGTAGGCACATCGGCAACTGCAACCGTCGTTCGTATCGAAGAAAGTGTGGCACGCTCTATTAGCATAGGCACACCTAAGCAGACAACATCCAGAACAATCTATCGCCTCATCGCTAACTGGCAGCATCCGTTAACAGGTAAGACGTATACGTTGAGGGCACAGATATCTCAGCCTGATAGGTTTCCTGTGGGAAGCTCTGTAAACTTTCTCGTCAACTACGACGATCCGCGCTTCCATCAACTAACAGATGTATTAGGTGCTTTCACTCCGATAGATAGCAACTCGCCACCTTCGCAAGATGCATAACAACAAAGAGGGCATCGCTATCATTCATAGCGATGCCCTCTTTGTGTTAAAAAACTTTATGCTAATGTGTGTGCCTCGGAGCCAAGCATCTGATGCACAACCTCTTTAATATGCGCCGATGAGAGACCGTAGAGTTCTTTGAGCAGCGTCGCGGCACCATGCTCGACAAATTTGTCGGGTAGGCCAATGACTCTGACATTGACATCATGCACTTCATGACGCTCTAAGAGTTCTAGCACAGCACTACCGAAGCCACCTGCGGCAAGGTGGTCTTCGATGGTGATCAAATGACCTGTACTTCTCGCGAGACGCAAAATCATTTCCTCGTCAAGCGGCTTTGCCCAGCGTGCGTTGACGACGGTAGCACGTATCCCTTCATCAGCCAGTTCTTGCGCGGCGATTTCAGCTTGCGAGACGGTTGTACCATAGGCAAGAATGGCACAATCAGTGCGGTCTGCCTCTTCCAATGTAGCAGGGCTAAGCAACTCGGCTTTACCAACTTCTAGCTTATGTAGCTCGTTCGTAAGCGGTGTACCTAGTCCCTTACCACGAGGGTAGCGTAAACTTACTGGACCATCCGTGTAAATGGCGGTGTAGAGCATGTGGCGCAGTTCTTCCTCGTCTTTCGGTGCCATGACCTTCATGTTTGGAATGGTACGCATGAATCCGATATCGAAGACACCATGCTGTGTTGGGCCATCCTCACCAACAATGCCTGCGCGATCCATTGCGAACACGACATGCAGGTTTTGCACACAAATGTCATGAATCACCTGGTCGTAGGCACGCTGCATAAAGGTCGAGTAGATCGCAACGACAGGTATAATGCCCTCGACCGCCATACCACCGGCAAAGGTTACAGCGTGCTGTTCGGCGATACCGACATCGAAGTAGCGTTCGGGAAAACGCTGGCGTAGCTTTTTGAGGCTTGTTCCCTCAGCCATCGCAGCGGTGATACCAACGATATTTTTGTCCTTCTCGGCGATAGTGACAAGCGTATTCCCAAACACATCTTGATACGATGGCGGGTCATTGAGATTCTTCTTGATTTCGCCAGTCTCGAAATCGAATGCGCCGGGGCCGTGCCACTTCGTAGAATCACCCTCAGCGACATCCCAGCCTTTCCCTTTCTTCGTGATAACCTGCACCATCACTGGACCTTCGATTTTCTTTACGTTCTCGAAGACATCCAGCATCTGTTCCATATCGTGTCCATCGAAGGGGCCAAAGAATTTGAAACCAAGCTCCTCGAAAATGGCTCCCGTTTTGCTTGGTAGCATCACATGCTTCATACTTGTCTCGACACGGCCCGCTGTTTCACGTGCTAAGTCGCCGACGACGGGAAGTTTCTCTATCGACCCCCTTGCCATATCGCGCAAACGGCGATAGCTTGGTGAGGTCTGCACCTGGCGTGCTTTCAGCAGATAGGAGTGCAAAGCACCTACGTTGTCTGAAATGGATTTATCGTTATCGTTGATAATAACGATAAGGTTTTTCTTCAAGCTACCAGCGTTATTGATTGCCTCAAGTGCCATCCCACCAGTCAAAGCACCATCACCGATAATAGCGACAACTTTGAAATTTTTACCTTGTAGATCGCGTGCCGCTGCAATGCCGAGTGCGGCGGAGATGGATGTACTAGCATGACTCGCGCCGAATGCGTCATACTCGCTCTCTTCACGGCGCAGATAGCCGGAGAGACCGCCGAATTGACGGATGGTCTTGAACTGCTCGCGTCTGCCTGTAAGCAATTTATGCACATATGCCTGATGACCAATGTCCCAGACAAGTTGATCTTCAGGTGTATTGAAAGCATAGTGCAAAGCCATTGTTAGCTCGACTACGCCAAGATTAGGGGCGATGTGTCCACCCTTCACCGACACTTTTTCGATGATCTCGCGTCGAATCTCTGCTGCTAACTGTTCCATCTGCGGAATCGTCAGTGTACGTAACTGCTCTGGACCATTAATGCTATCAAGAATCCTCGTCAAAGGTTTCCTCCCATACTAAATTCTGGTGTCCCCAAGAACCCTTTGCATAATCGCAACACGAGACACGGTAGACGCCAATCAACTGTTCCTTCTCTTAATTAAGAATAAGATGCAAAAAAGCAAGAGAAAGGGTGTAATTATTCTGCTTCCTAGTATTATAGAGGTGTTTGCACAACCTCGCAAACACCCATGCCCAGGAAATTCATGCACTTGGGGGCTTGACATACCTTCAACCAGCCTGTAGAGCCGTGTTAAACGAAAAAACAGTCCCTTGACAGGGACAATTTTTCTTTCTATCATAACGTACAGGATAAAGTGTTTTGGTCTATGTCTCAATAACGACGCTGACTCCTCATGGGTCACACAGCACACACAGGCATAGAACAAGCATAATGTGTATACAAACGAAAAGGAAGGTAGGATGGCATCCCTGATTCTATGGGAAAGATGATGTAATCCATGCTAGAACGTATGGAGAATATTATCTGCCGAACAAGTATGACAAGAAAAGATAGCGAAAAAGAATCTGAACGTCCCCATTACTATTCACAGTTCTGGCTTGATATCGCTGCTGGTCGTCGCACGATAGGTGGTCCTAAACCCGAAGACGATGGGGAGTTTTTTGATGACTCATCAGAAGCAGTCACACTACAGGACCTTAATGAACCAGACGAGGACCTGGATGAGGTCGATGATCGTGTAAATGGCCATACCACTACCACACGATCAGTTGTCGCGCCTGTCGTCGGTACCGATGAAGTGGACGAGGTATCTGAGCCAGATGAGGCACCTCTTGCTACAGACGAAGTTGAAGACCTCACGCAAGATGAGGCCGTCGCGGATGCCGACATTCCTGATATGGACTTCGTAGCAGACGAAGACCCAGAGATCGAGGAGGAGGAGGAGGACGAAGAACTTTTCGAGGACGAGGACGAGGACGAGGACGAGGAAGGCTGGGTCGCAGGTCGTGGACGCAAAAAGCCAAGCGTCAAACGCCCAACAAAACAGCCACCAGCAAAGCGTCCCAAACGTGATTCGCGCCGAAGTTTTTAACTATCGGCAAGCAAAAACAGGCACAGCGACATGTCGCTGTGCCTGTTTTTGCTTGCCGATAGCAGTTTACGGATAGATACCACGAATCTGAGTAGCCTCAGCCACACGCGATATTGCTAGCATGTTTGCCGCTAATCGCATGTCGCAATGCTGCCGCTCGGCCTGTTCAGCAACGGCGACAAATGCGCGGTTCATAATCACTTCAAGCCTCTGCGTAATCTCCTCAACTCCCCAGAAAAAGCTTTGCAGGTCCTGTACCCACTCAAAGTAGCTCACAGTAACACCACCAGCATTCGCTAGAATATCAGGAACAACGACACGATTACGCTCGAAAAGAATGCGGTCTGCGACAGGTGTGGTTGGACCATTGGCAGCCTCGGCAACAATACGCGCCTGCACACGTTCTGCATTCTCGGCAGTGATTACGCCTTCGGTTGCAGCAGGGATAAGGATATCGCAAGGCACCTCTAATACGTCCTGTACTTGTATTTGCTGCGCGTGTAAAAAGCCTATAACGCTGCCACGTTCCTGCTTATGACGCAATACGGCAGAGGGGTCAAGGCCAGACTCGTTGTAGATACCACCCTGTGTATCACTGACCGCAACAATTTTACAACCTTCATTGTGGAAAAGACGTGCGGCAATCGATCCTGCGTTACCATAGCCCTGAATACTGACACGCGCACCTTTGAGCGGCATCCCAATACGCTGAGCGGCCTGCCGTGTCACGAAGAGTACACCCGTCGCGGTGGCATCATTACGACCTTCGCTACCACCAATCGAGAGGGGTTTGCCGGTGACGACGGCGGGAACTGAAAAGCCCGCATGCATCGAGTAGGTATCCATCATCCAGGCCATAACCTGCGAGTTCGTGTTGACATCGGGGGCTGGGATATCGCTGTGAGGACCAATGATCATAGAAATTTCGGTTGCGTAGCGGCGTGTCATGCGCTCAAGTTCGGCGGGAGACATGCTCTTGGGGTTACAGATGACACCACCTTTTGCTCCGCCATAGGGGATACCTACAACGGCGCATTTCCAAGTCATCCACATTGCTAACGCTCTGACTTCATCAAGAGTCACGTCGGGGCTGTAGCGGATGCCGCCCTTGGCGGGTCCCCTATTTACGTTGTGTTGGACACGGTAGCCTGTAAAGGTCTTGATACGTCCGCTATCGAGGCGGACCGGAAAATTGACCGCGAGTTCGCGTTTCGGCTGACGAAGAATCTCGCGCATATCTTCAGAGAGATTGAGCTTCTCAGCCGCTAGTTCAAACTGCTGAACCGCCATATGGTAGGGGTTCAAAGCAGCAGACGACACGTCGTTGTGCATAGCCTGCAACTGCCTTTCATCTTCTATGCTAACAAAATGATAAAGAGGAACACAATCGTCGTGTTCCTCTCTATAGTATAACATGCGTTCTACGGTTGCGTTTCGTCGAGCTTTTTACGGAGCAGCATTTGTACCATATCGGCCTTTGCCTGACCGCGTGTCTGCTTCATGACCTGACCAACTAACGATTGCAGTGCATTGGTTTTGCCACCACGATAGTCCGCTACCGCCTTCGCATTGTTCGCAATCACCTCTTCGATGATACGTTCAAGTGTTCCAGTGTCGCTGATCGGCGGCTTGATGCCCTTGCGCGTCACGATAGCTTCAGGCATTTCGCCAGTAGCAAAGGCTTCATCCAACACTTCTTTGCCTTGCTTGCCTGTTATGCGCTCTTTATCGAGCAGGTCTAACAAATTCGCCAGTGCTTCTGGTGAAACGAGACAATCCTGGATAGACTGCGCGTTTACCTTAAGCAGACGTACCAGATCGCTCAAGAGCCAGTTGCTGGCGGCTTTAGCACGTGTCTTGATGTCCTTGACCTGTGAAACCGCAAGTACCTGTTCGAGATAATCACCCAATGCTTTGTCTTCCGTCAGCACGTTGGCATCTTGCTCAGAAAGACCGAATTTCGTCATGTACCGCACACGGCGTGCATCGGGCAGTTCGGGCAAGGATGCGCGTATCTCCTCTACCTGCCTACTACTAATCAGCAGTGGCGGCAGGTCTGGCTCTGGAAAGTAGCGATAGTCGTGTGCTTGCTCTTTGCTACGTTGTGAGACGGTGATGCCTCTGTTTTCGACCCAACCACGCGTCTCTTGTACAATCGTGCCGCCCGAATGCAATAGCTCAACCTGACGTTGAAACTCGTACTCGATAGCACGCTCTACGGCACGGAAACTGTTCATGTTCTTGATCTCGGTCTTCACACCAAGTGTTTGTGTACCACGCGGACGAATCGACACGTTAGCATCACAACGCAAACTGCCCTCTTCCAAACGGCCAGAAGAGACGCCAAGATACACCAGAATCTCACGCAACTTTTGCATGTAGAGCCGCGCTTCTTCCGCGCTCCGCATGTCAGGCTCGCTCACAATCTCCATCAACGGCGTACCGGCACGGTTCACGTCGATGAGACTATAGCCGCTATGATGGTTGAGGCGGGCAGTATCCTCTTCCAGGTGGACGCGTGTGATACCAATGCGCCGTGTCTGCCCTTGCGTTTCGACCGAAAGATAGCCATGCTGACTGAGTGGAACGTCGTACTGCGAGATTTGGTAGCCCTTCATCAGGTCGGGATAGGGATAGTTTTTGCGGTCGAATTTAGAATAGGGGGGAATGGTGCAATGAAGGGCCAGAGCCGTCATAATCGTGTAGCGCACAGCCTCTTCGTTGATGACAGGCATCACGCCGGGCATGCCCATACAGATAGGACATACATGAGTATTGGGTGCCGCATTCGCATAGCCTGTGCTGCACGAACAGAACATCTTGCTTTTGGTCAAAAGTTGAGAATGAACCTCAAGTCCAATCACTAGTTCAAAGTCGGTATCTACAGATGTGTGTGTTGTTGTCGTCGTCATGCCTACCTCACCTCGCGCAAAAATGGATTAGGATATGTGTGTTCCGCCATAAGTCTAGCGGTTTTTGGCACATTCGTCAATGGGAGAATAACAAGAGAAAAAGATTACTCATACCCGAATTTCACTAGCTCTACGGTTCTTTTGGGGAAGGAAGTATAAACAACGATAGAGAAGCTTCTTGTGTCCCTATGTAATTGGCATTATTGACAAGATGGGGTATACTTGCCCTAACAAAGGAACAATTAGTCACCTCGCTACCGGACCAACCACCAGGAATCCTGGCAGTGGCACGTACCTGTGTTGTATAAACGTTGCATTTGAGCGGGCAGGAGAGAAAACAGAATGTCCCTGATAAACATGGCGAAACGTGAAATCAATTGTAAAATCGTCTATTATGGCATTGGCTTGTGCGGCAAAACCACTAACCTGCACTCTATACATCAGACGGTCAATCCACAAGATGTCGGCGATATGGTCTCTATCGACACAGAAACCGAGCGTACCTTGTACTTTGACCTCCTTCCCCTCGAACTGGGCAAAGTTCACGGCTTTCAAATTCGTTTCCAACTCTACACCGTCCCCGGTCAGATTCTGTATCAACAGACACGTATTTCTGTACTCAAGGGTGCCGACTGTGTAATCTTTGTAGCTGACTCTCAGGCCAGCAAACTACAAGAGAATATCGAGTGTTGGAACGAGTTGCAAGAGCAATTGCGCCGCATGAACAAGGATATCGCAGATTTTCCGTTGGTGATGCAATGGAACAAGCGCGACCTACCCGATGTCTTGCCAACTTCAGTTTTAGAGAAATATCTTAATCCGCATCGCGTTCCCAGTTTTGATGGTGTCGCGGTAAATGGTATTGGTGTAATCGACTCATTGCGCGTGGGTATCAACTCGACGCTACAACGATTGGAACGTATCTAAATTTCATAAAGAAGAGCGATGCGGTGTGGATATTCCCCTCATAAATCAGGGAGACCGCAAGAGTCTCCCTGCCCATGACAATTGTTGACCACCCATAAAACATGTATAATAACTAAACACAAGGACTAGAACATCCCCCTAGCTGTCTATACTCATGTTCTTGGATGTGTCAGTATATTAAATACAGAGCAGGTATCTCTGCGAACACTTTCCGCACCCCCTGCCCTATGAAGGATTTACATGGAAACGATACGTGTCATCGTTATTGATGAGCAACCGCTCTTTCGCGCAGGCATTCGCACAACGCTGGAGAATTCTGGCGATTGCCAGATTGTTGGAGAGTCTACCGATACGTTTGATGTGCTTGAACTGGCTCGTATACATAACCCAGATGTGGCCTTGATCGATACTAACCTTATTGCCTCTGATCCTCTTGAGATCGCTCGTCAGGCACGCCATCTCGTGCCGCGTATGGCAATTATTATGCTCACTCCATCTGAGGATGAAGAGCGTCTATTTCAATCAATCAAGGCTGGTGCCGCCGCGTACTATACGCGCAACATTACGCCTAACGATCTGGTAGAAGCTGTGCGTAAAGTCAGCAACGGCGAATATCTCATTCAGGACGATGTGCTTTCCAAGCCACAACTCGCGAGCCGTGTTCTTAAATCGTTCCGCGATTTGACGGTAGAGGAAGAGGATGTAGAGGCGAAGGACCTGTACTCGCCCCTGTCGTCTCGCGAGGTCGAAATACTCGATTACATCGCACGCGGCAATAGCAATAAAGAGATCGCGAAGTCGCTCAAGATCAGCGACCAGACAGTAAAAAATCATATCACGTCAATCCTGAAAAAGCTCTCGGTGAATGATCGTACCGCCGCAGTTGTTCACGCATTACGGCATGGCTGGATCAAAATGCATGACAATTAAACGTTTGACATAGCCCATTAGTACCAATTTCAAGATTGTGACTACAGACTAAATCGGGAATTCCAACGGGCGACCACAAGGGATCGCCCCTACTATACACGAAATGTGTGCTAAACTTGTTTTGTATAGTAGGGGCGATCCCTTGTGGTCGCCCGTAAGTTCTTTACCAATACGCTCCCTTATACTTCTTTGCGTTTGGCTATTCAGAGCTTGACCATCACAACCAGACAGAAAGCACTTCTTTGCCTGTATTTGCATCGACAAAGACATAGAGATCGTGATATGAGCGCGTGGAGGGTACGGGATCGACGGAGGCACTATTCGGATCGATTGGAATACGTTGATATGAAACCATCCAGACGGGCACGTTATTCAAAGAGGCATGCGTGAGCAAAACGTAACGCGCATTGATGTTCTTTGCATTGCTCGCGGCATCTGGCTCTAACTGATTTGCTAGCAGCACTGCTTGCTGCTGACTCAGCGTTGGATTTTGTCCAGCACGACCGAGTGTGATGCCCTCAGCACTGAGTTGCGGTAACGGATCGTTTGAGGACGGATTGGTATTCGCACCAGACGAGGAAGGCCAGATAAAAGAGCCGGATGAGCTATTGTGTTGTCCAAGCAGCAACCATCCTAGCCAGAGGCAACCAAGACCGAGCAGAATAGCACCCACTATTCCACTTACAGATTTTGATTGAAATCGGCTTCGCTTCTTTGCCATATTTTCTCCATAGTTCCTTCATACCTCGTTTTATCCTCTGTAACTATAGCGCATAGCACGCCTGATAGCAAATTCTGTTGACCGCGTTTTCGCATAAGCTATATACTGATGTAAAGAGGTAAAATAGCATTTTTTTTTGCTTCTTGGAAGAAGAAAGGAAATCTATCCCTGTGAAAGTTTATGGTCGCATGACTGTTTTTCCGGTGATGCCCCCACGCATCAACCGTTTGTATGAGCTGGCGTATAATCTGTGGTGGAGCTGGCGTCCCGAAGCACGCATACTCTATAAAAACCTTGATCCCATGCTGTGGGAACAGGTGGGGCATAATCCAGTGCGCTTTCTGAGCGAAGTGAACCCGCAGGCACTCGAAAAGGCTGCCAACAATACTGAGTATTTGCAGCAACTCGATAGCGTACTGAGTGACTTCGACTACTATATGCATCCACGTGCCAACGATACCTGGTTTTCTAGCACCTATCCTGAACTGACTGATAAGGTTATCGCGTATTTCTCGGCAGAGTTCGGATTGAACGAATCACTACCAATTTACTCAGGTGGTCTGGGTATTCTTTCCGGCGATCATTGTAAAGAGGCAAGCGATCTTGGCCTGCCCTTTGTTGGTGTTGGCTTCTTGTATCCACAGGGCTACTTCCAACAGCGCATCAATCGCGATGGAGTGCAGGAGGCAATCTACGAAAAGCTCCACTTCTCCGAGGCACCCGCCACGCCTGCTACTGGACCCGATGGTAACGAGGTGATGATTAACGTTGACCTGCCCGGACGCCGCATCTATGCAAAGGTCTGGAAGTTGCAAGTTGGACGCATCTCTCTCTACCTGATGGATACCGATGTAGCACCAAATGCGCCGCATGATCGCGAGCTTTCGGCACGTCTCTATTCAGGTGATCATGAGATGCGTATCTCGCAAGAGATCGTGCTGGGTATTGGCGGCGTTCGTACTCTTCGCGCACTCGGTATCTCGCCATCGGCATGGCATCTCAATGAAGGGCACGCAGCCTTCTTGAGCCTGGAACGGTGCCGCGAGCTGGTTGCATCTGGCATGAGCTTCAACGAAGCGGTCGAGGCGGTGGCGGCAAATTCGCTCTTCACCACGCACACGCCCGTACCCGCAGGCAACGATACGTTCAGCCAGGACCTGATCGACAAATACTTCGGTAGCTACTGGGGACAACTCGGTCTGAGCCGTGACCAGTTTATGGATATCGCACGCGAGGAGCATGGCTGGGGTCCAACCTTTGGCATGACGGTGCTGGCACTCAAGCTCACGGGGCTACACAATGGCGTGAGTACACTACATGGCAGCGTGTCACGCAAGATGTGGCAATTCCTCTGGCCCGGTGCCGAGGTTGAAGAGGTGCCGATAGGCTCCATCACCAACGGTATCCATACCTTTTCCTGGATCGCACCGGAAATGAATGAACTCTTCCGATGCTACCTCGACAACGATTGGGGCCGCTACGTCGATGACCAGCAGTTCTGGGATAGCCACATTCACAATATTCCCGATGCCGAACTGTGGAAGACACATGCGGTACGCAAAGAGGACCTCATTACCTATGCTCGGAATCGCTTGAGACAGCAATACCTGCGACTCGGTGAGGGAGCATTGCAAGTCGCTGAAATCGACCGTTTGCTTGACCCAAATGCACTCACCCTCGGCTTCGCGCGTCGCTTCGCTACCTACAAACGTGCGACCCTGCTCTTCCGAGATATCGAGCGTCTCAAACGCATCCTGAACAATCCAGAGCGACCCGTCCAGATCGTCTTCGCAGGTAAGGCACACCCGGCAGACAATCCAGGCAAAGCCTTGATCGAGCAGGTGTACAAACTCTCGCGCACCAGCGATTTCAAGGGCAAGATCGTCTTCCTGGAAAACTACGATATCGACATGGCACGCTACCTCGTCTCTGGTACCGATGTATGGTTGAACAACCCCATTCGTCCCTACGAGGCAAGCGGCACCAGTGGTCAAAAGGCGGCCCTTAACGGACAACCCAACTGTAGTATTCTCGATGGTTGGTGGGTCGAGGGCTACAACGGCAAGAATGGCTGGGCCATTGGCGAGGAGCGCGAATATCACGATCAGGACGTACAGGCGGAAGCCGATAGCATCTCTCTCTATCGCCTGCTTGAAGAGGAGATTGTGCCGACGTTCTTTGACCGCGACGCCAACGGTGTGCCGCATGCCTGGATAAGCTATATGAAAGAAGCGATTCGGACGTGTGCGCCACAGTTCAGTATGCGCCGCATGGTCAAGGAATACACCGAGAACTACTACGTTCCTGAAATTCGCCAGAGCCAGCAGATCGAGCGCAACCATTATGAGCAAGCACGAACACTTGCCGCATGGAAAGAGCGCGTTCGCAAAAACTGGGGCAAGCTGGAACTCTACGTCGATGGACAGCGCGACGGCCAACTCAGTCTCGGCGAAGGTATCAACGTGAAGGCATGGGTACGTGCCGATGGCCTGACGCCGGAAGACCTGAGCGTCGAACTCGTCTATGGCGAGGCCCACGACGATAGTGTCGTGGCACAGCATAGCATTCCCATGAGCTATACCAAGAAAGAGCTAGATGGCTCCTATCGCTACGATGCGAAGCTCAAACCCGACGAAAGTGGCAGCATCGCCTATAACGTCCGCGTTGTGCCAACACATAGTGGATTAACTGAAAAGTATGAGATGGGGCTGATTCGCTGGGCGTGAGGTATCTATTCCAGACACGAAATCGGCGCAAGGCCGCTGGCCTTGCGCCGATTTCGTGTCTGGAATAAAAGGTAACAAACTAGCACATTCCCTTCCCAATGGTCTATAATCAACATACACGATAGATCATCGCAGACTGTTTCTATGGAGAGACGCCATCTATGCAGCAAAGTATGCTCTTTCAGCCACTCACGTTAGGTCCACGCGAGGCTCGTAACCGCATTATTTTTGGGAGCCATACCACGAATTTCGCACGCCATAATCTTCTGAGCCAGCAGCACGCGGACTATTATGCGGCTCGTGCAGAGGGTGGAGCAGGCGTTATCGTTCTCGAAGAGCATATTGTTCATCCCTCTGACATTCCCTATGAACGCGCTTTATTTGGCTATCTCCCTGGTACAGCACAGGCTATTGCAGCAGTTGTAGAACGTGTTCACACACATAACTCGCTTGCACTTGTTCAGCTTAACCATAATGGACAACAATCTGCAAGTGATCACACACAGCGCGAACTATGGGCACCATCGCCTGTTCCCAATGTTTCCTCGCGTGAAGTCCCACAAGCAATGGAGCAGGCTGACATCGACGCGGTTATCGCTGGCTTTGCTCAGGTCGCACGCGCTACAGTGCAAGGGGGAGCAGATGGTGTCGAGTTGCAGGTGAGCGACACTTCGCTATTACGACAATTTCTTTCACCGCTCACAAACCAGCGTGGCGATAAATACGGTGGAACACTTGAAAATCGCATGCGTTTTCTACAAGAGACAATTGAAGCAGTTACCCATGCCCTCGGACCAAACCACGTTTTAGGGCTGCGCTTCTGTGGTGATGAACTGGCACCCTGGGCAGGTTTGACACCGGAGCAGGCGATAGAGCTAGCCCAGATACTGACCGCAACGCAACGCATCGACTATATGACGGTTACGATGGGCAGTATTCTCAGTTCGCACATGTTTCCCTTTAACGCCACCATGCACGTTGCTCCTGGCTATGCCGTACATCTAGCGGCGGCGATGAAGGCGGCGGTCAATATCCCTATTTTCACGGCTGGACGTATTATGAGTGCAGCACAGGCCGAACACATTCTCACAGAAGGACAGGCCGATGGCGTCGAGATGATTCGCGCCCTGATTGCGGACCCTGACCTGCCGCGTCTCTCACAAACAGGACAAGCTGAAAGAGTGCGTCCATGTATCTTCTGTAATCAAGGTTGTCAGGTACGTAGCGTGATGAATGCCGCACTCAGTTGCAACGTCAATCCCAACGTTATTTCTCCTCAACATATATCGGCCTCTGCGTTATCTAAATTAGCAAAGCCATCGGTATGTATCATCGGGGGTGGACCTGCTGGCTTAGAGGCAGCTCGTACCGCCGCCCTACGCGGTCGTTCGGTTGTTCTTTATGAGCAAAATACGACACTTGGTGGAACGGTAGCACTCGCGTCAAAGGGACCTGGACGCGAGGAACTGCAACGCATCACCGAATATCTACAGGCAGAGGTCGAGCGGCTAGAGATTGAGATACAGACAGGCGTCGAGGTAACGGCATCAATGCTGATGGAGGAGCGTTTTCAGGCAATCATTATTGCAACAGGGGCGCATACGGGAACGGGTCTATTGCCCATTCCAGGGCATGGTCTGCCACACGTTACAGATATACGCCGTATTCTAGCAGGTGAGGCCGTAGAGGGACAGCGCGTTGTAGTAATTGACGAGACAGCTTCACACGGCGTCCTCTCTGTTGTCGAGATGCTGGCAACGGTGGGCAAACATGTGGAGGTGGTGACAGAGGATTGGTACGTAGGGCGTGATCTTGTCGCAACCAACGATATCGTGTCATGGATGCAGCGCACAGTAGGGCACGATGTCACTCATATACCACATACAACGGTTGTACGTATAGAGCCGCAGCAGGTTATTGTCGCCGACCGTTTCGCTGACGGAGAACGCGCCATCGCAACCGATACTGTAGTTTTAGGCACGTATGAGCGTCCATCACAGGAGTTGTACACTACCCTGAAAGGCAAGGTACCATGTCTCTTCCGCATCGGCGACTGTGTGGCACCACGCCGCATCGAACAAGCCATCATGGAAGGGCGACAGGTCGGGGAACAAATATAACAATTTTGTACGGGCCTGATTTATCACGCCCAGGAGGATTTTCATGGCAGGCCAATATCAATATTTATTTACGCCAATTCGCATTGGTCAGACAGTCATTCCTAATCGTGTTGTGTTTGCCGCGCACCTTACCAATCTTGCAGAAGAAAATCTCCCTGGTCCACGCCTCATCGCATATTACGCTGAACGTGCGAAGGGTGGTTGTGGCCTTATCATCACTGAGGAGCAATCGGTACACCCTAGCGATTGGGCATACCAGAAGCTTATTCATGGCTTCGACCCACGCGTTATTCCTGCCTATCGGCGTATGACACGCGCCGTTCATGAGCATGGTACACGCATGTTCGCCCAGATCAACCACAATGGCATGCAATGCAGCAGCATGTATTCGCGTCGCCCTGTGCTTGGTCCTTCGTCGCTGCCTGATCCTATTCACCGTGAGGTGTGCAAAGAGCTTGAGCAAGAGGAGATTGCCGAGATTGTACGTGGCTACGCACTTGTGGCGCGGCATGTACGCGAAGGAGGCTTCGACGGTGCCGAGCTACAATCATCGCATAGCTCGCTCATGCGCCAGTTTTTCTCACCGTACTATAACCGTCGCACCGATGGCTATGGCGGTTCGTTAGAAAACCGAATGCGCTTCGTGCTTGAGGTGATTCACGCGGTCCGTGCCGAGGTCGGGCGCGACTTCACAATGGGTATTCGGTTGTGTGGTGACGAACTCATTCCGGCTGGTCTGACGCTGGACGACGTAAAAGAGATTGCGAAACGTCTTGAGGCAACGGGCCAGCTTGACTTCATCAACACCAGCATTGGTGAATTCCACAACCTCTACATGGTCGAGGGGTCGATGCACACACCGCCGGGCTATCAGCTTTTTGTCTCGGCAGGCATACGCGAATCGGTCGAGCTACCCGTCTTCTGCACAGGGCGTATCAAAGACCCGGTACAGGCTGAGCGTATCTTGCGCGAAGGGCTGGCCGACATGGTTGACGTGGTACGAGCGCAAATCTGCGACCCAACCTTTACAGGAAAAGCACACGAAGGGCGTAGTGAGGCCATCCGCCTCTGCATCTCCTGCAATCAATATTGTATCGGACGCATGGGGTTGAACTTGAGCCTCGGCTGTATCCAGACACCTGCAACAGGCAATGAGCAACTCTTCCCAACTATCCCTGTCCCAACAAGAACTGCTCTGCAACAGAGCAAAAAACCAACGGTCATGATTGTCGGTGGTGGACCAGCAGGCATGCAGGCAGCAAAGGTCGCGGCACAACGTGGTTTTCGCGTGAAGCTCTGTGAGAAGTCGCACGAACTCGGTGGGCAGATCAATCTGCTGGTGCGCGTTCCCAGCCGTGTCGAGTTTGGCGACGCCTCACGCAACTTACAACGCGAACTAGGCGAGGCTGGCGTAGAGGTACAACTCGATACAGAAGTCACGGCAGCAATGGTCGAGCATGAGCGACCAGATGCTGTTATTCTTGCAACAGGTTCGTTGCCAATGCTCCCACAAGTACCAGGGGCGGACCTACCCCATGTCGCTACCGTCTGGCAAGTTCTGCAAGGCGAAAAGCAAGCTTCCGTTGGTGATTATGTGCTTGTCTATGACCAGGTGGGCTTTCATCAAGCCACCAGTACGGCGGAACTCCTGGCCGAGAAAGGCTGCATCGTCGAGGTGATTACACCACAATTTTATGTTGGTGGCGATCTCAGTGTAACGCTCGATATCGAGTTGTGGTATCGACGCGCCCTCGCGAAGGGGATTCGCCTCACACCCAATTACTTCCTGGCGAGTTTCGGTCCTAATAGTGCCACTCTCATGAACAACTACACAGGTCAGCCGCGCCAGATCGAAAACGTCGCGCTTGCTGTCATGGCAACGCCTCAAAGTGCGAACGAGACGCTCTATCAGCAGCTTGTCGGCAAGGTCCAGCAATTGCAGCGTATCGGAGATTGTCTAGCACCGCGTCGTGTCGAACATGCCATTCTCGATGGTGAACGTGCGGCACGAGCGTTGAGTCTGACACCGGCGATGGCACAGGTAGTTGCCTGAGCAATTAGTTTTTTAATTCGACAAAGGGCGGCCACAAGGGTCGCACCCTACTATACTGAAAGAAAATGGAATGCACAACATGTATAGTAGGGGCGGTCCCTTGTGGCCGCCCGTTCGTTTAAATGTCTAAACTTCAACGATTAAATTGTCTTATTAAACTTCAATCAGCCTACAAAGCCGCGCGTAAACCCTTAGCAGCTTCCGCGACAGCACGTCTTGCCTGATCGAGAACCGCAGACATACTGAAGAACTCGTGCGTCACACCGTTATAAAGTGTGAAGACAGTGGGAACACCAGCGTCTTTCAAACGTTCCGCGTAGGCGGTTCCTTCGCTGCGTAGTGGATCGTTCTCATCGACAATCACTGTAGCAGAAGGGAGATGCTTCAGGCTCTGCGCTCGTAAAGGCGAGGCATAGGGGTTACTGCCATCCGCAGGACTGGGCAGGTATTTTTCCCAGAACCACATCATCGCCGCCCTTGTGAGGAAGGGAGCGTTGGCATACTCTCGATATGATGGCGTATCGAAGTTGTAGTTGGTAATAGGATAGACCAACAACTGGTGAATGGGCATACGAGCATGCATATCGCGTATACGTAGTGCCGTCACTGCGGCGAGATTGCCACCAGCACTCTCACCACCAATAGCTACCTTTGAGGATATGCCATTGAGAGAGGCAGCGTTAGCCATAACCCATTGTGTAGCAGCGTAGGCATCATCGGCGGCGGCTGGGAATTTGTGTTCGGGAGCCTGACGGTAGGCAACGGAAACAACAATAAATCCAGCAGCATTTGTCAAAGCACGGCATGAAGAGTCGTAGGTGTCAAGGTTGGCGATAACCCAACCACCACCATGAAAGTAGACGAGTACAGGGAAAGGTCCACTACCAAATGGTGTATAGACACGAGCGAGTAGATCGCCTCCAGGTCCTGGAATGAGAATATGTTTGACACTACCAACAGGTTCCACGAGGTTTGATTGATGATGCTTTGTTAGCACAGCCTCCACCGCATCGCGTGGCGTAGGCAAATTGCGTGCATTTGGTGCTGAAAGTATTTGAATTGGTAGCGGATGCAACGCCATATATGCATCTACAATCTCTTCCATCTGGACGTTAAGATCGATGTCTTGAGCTATCGAGCTTGTAGTTGCAGCCGCGAAGGTGTGCCGTGCAGGACCAATTGCAGCACCAACAGTGAAAGCTGCGGCCCCTGTACCAGCGGCTAATAGAAGATTGCGGCGTGATATGTTACTACTCGTTTTTGGGGCGCGAGTCATAAAGTTACTTCCTTTTCTAAACAAAAGCATATTAGTAAAAGATGAAAATGCTGGTCTCTATTGTATTGGAGAAGAGAAACATTCGTATCGCATCATTTGATGAATGCCTTGTTTTTCTCTATCCGAAACAAAATCACATTTCCAGTATGTTTCACGATTCACTTGTTTATAAAGTAACACAATAGAAAGAATTTTGCAAATATAGCTACTCTATGAAAGGAGCATTATAGATGAAGTTGTAAGGTTTCGGTTTGCACTAAATGCTGTAGTCTAGGCACAAAATGCATCCAACCATCGAGATGGCTTTGCTTATCTTCCTGACTTTGGGATGTGTCGTCATACGAGCCGCTTCCAATAATCATGTGCGTACCATGCTCCGCAAATGGCTCAAATGCCACAAGCACCAATTCTTGCACGGGATGATGCTTCCAACGCCATGTGAAGGCGAGTCGCTTTCCTGGCTGAAAGGCCGTATAGAGACCGCGTAGATGCCAGTCCGTCTGCGGCCAGAAGAAATGATATGACCCACCAAGACACGGCTCGATCTCCGCGGAAATCGGCCACCACTGCGTCACTAGATCAGGCTTCGTCCAATACTCGAACAGTCGCTGTGGTGAACACACCGGGAACTGAGCAGCGACAATCAACATATCATTGGGGGAAGGTATTCGTATTACAGACATAACTACACATTTCTCATTTCTTATGCGGCTGTACCGACTCTATAATCTATAAATAAAGAACGTGCCTCTGGCGATGGTTCTAGCAACGAGAAAATGTTGCCGTAGGGGTCTGAGAATACGGCCTCGACGCCGTAAATTTGTTTGGTGGGTGTTGTAATAAAAGGTACGCCACGCGCAAGCAACGTTTCATAGCTATGGTGGCAATCGTCGGTATCGAACATCCAGGCGATTTTGTGGCCTGCTCGTTCGGTAACATTTCTTAGATATGCGACATCGTAGACGGTTGTATCAGGTTTTGCCAGAGCAATTTCTGGCTTGCGCTGTCCTTTCGGTGCGACCGTCACCAGGCGCATCGCTGGTCCATAGGTAACATCTATGCGCTTTTCAAGACCAAGTTTCTCGGTATAAAATTGTAGTGCCTCGTCTTGATCATTGACGAAAACCGAGATCATCGCCAGCGGCGTTTTGCTTTTCTTCACGATAGCCACATCTCTCTATGCATCATTATCTAGACAACATTTCATCTTCTTTATCCACTTCTCATTTTCACAAGCTTATTATATAAAACATTTGTTCTAAAAGCAAGTCATTAGCCCTATTTTCTCAAGAGGATCAGGCATATGTTGTGTGGTATGATAGTCGCAGGAAATATATGAATGGGGGATGTAGTATCATGGGCGAAATTTGGGCTGTATTGGAGCATGAGCAGGGTGTGCTTCATGAGCAGAGTAGCGAGCTGCTGAGCGAGGCCATAGCTATTGCGCGTCGGCAGCAAGCACCTACAACGATACATGCCGTTGTGCTGACTGCCCTACACACAGCGTTACCTGATACAACGCTTCTTTCTTCGCTTCCTATAGATGCGCTCGATATTTTGGAACATCCTCAGTTTACATACTATACGACCGAGAGCTACGTTTCAGCACTCGCGGAGTTCATACGTCAACGCTTGCCAGTGCTTGTGCTTACCAGCGCGACACCAGATGGGCGAGACTGGACACCACGTCTCGCGGCCCAACTACACTTACCATTTGTAGCGGGTTGTCTCGCTCTCGACCTGCAAGATGACGCATTGTTCGCGCTACGGGCTATCTATGACGGTCGTGCCTATGTACAGACACAGACTGCGCTACACGAACGCACCGCGCTCGCCACGCTCATTCCAGGAGTGCGTGGCACTTCAGTCAAACGCTCAGCAGAGGCACCACCCTCTTTTGCAACGCACCACTACGAGCCAGTATTGCCACAGGCAAAAGAACGTGTACGACGTATCGCTTTAGAAGCACCTTCACCAGAAGCGGTAGAGCTGGACGCGGCAGAACGCATCGTGGCAGGTGGACGCGGTATCGGACAGCAAGGTTTTACGCATATGGCAGACTTCGCACATGCGCTGGGTGCCGCCGTCGGTGCGACTCGCGTGGCAACTGATCTGGGCTGGATTGAACACGCGCGGCAGATTGGCGCGACAGGGAAGATTGTACGTCCTAAGTTATACATTGCCTGTGGTATCTCTGGCGCGGCACAGCATACCAGTGGTATGAGCGAGTCACAAACCGTCGTCGCCATTAACCCTGACCGCAGTGCGCCCATCTTTGCACTTGCCGATCTCGGTCTGCTCGGCGATGCCAACTCGATACTACCAATAGCAGCGACTCTCATAGCAGAAATGCAACATGCAGAAATACAAGAACCTACAACAATTCCACAAACATGATAAGGAGTTAAAGCGTATGAAAGCTGTACAATTTTCCCATCCTGGCGGTCCCGAAGTACTACAGGTGCAAGAGGTAGCAGACCCGACGCCAGCAGCAACAGACGTATTGATAGAAGTCAAGGCGACAACGGTCAACCACCTCGATCTTTTTCAACGTGCTGGAAGCAGACCTGTTCCAGGTCTTCCATTCACGCCAGGGCTAGAGGCGGCGGGAGTTGTTATACACGATGCGAATGGATTTCACGCCGGAGAGCGTGTGTTAACAGCCCGTGCAGCATCGGCTAAGGGTGGTGGTGGCTATGCTAGCAAAATCGCGGCTCCAGCTTCGGATCTCGCACGTATTCCCGATGGCGTCAGTTTTGAGCAGGCTGTCGCAGTTGGTCTCGCTGGCTCTACAGCGTGGACCGCTTTATACGATGTTGGACGACTACAGAAGGGTGAGAAGGTTCTCATTTGGGCCGGTTCAAGTGGTGTTGGTTCGCTTGCTATTCAGCTTGCCAAACATACGGGAGCATGGGTTGCGACAACTGCGAGTAGCGATACACGTGCCGAAACGCTCCGTAAGCTAGGAGCAGACCGAGTAATCGACCACCATAAGCAAGATGTGGGCAAAGTCTTACAAAAGCAAGGCGGCGTCAATCTCGTTATCGAACTTGTGGGTACAAGTTTGCAAACAAGCCTGGATGCATGTGCAACTGATGGGCGTGTTATCCTGATTGGCAATCTCGGCGGTCAGAAGGCAGAGGTCGATACTCAGTCTTGGCGACTCAAACGCGTCTCGGTCATTGGTGCAGGACAGGCGCATGCCACTCCCGAAGATGAGCAGAAGATGCTACAGCTTGCCGCCGATAAAGCTCTTCACCCACTCATTGCGAAGGTGATGCCAGTCGAGCAAGTGGCACAGGCACATGAATTGCTCGCGTCGGGTGATCCACAAGGCAAAATAGTCCTGACCCATTCGTAATTCTGTACGAACTAATTTATCACCAATTAGGCATTAGAACCCGTGTAGGGGTCTAATTCATTAGACCCTGCTGGCATTACACAATGCTAGAGAGAATAGAATAGTTGCTAACAGGGTCTAATGAATTAGACACCTACAATTTGAATTTGATAGGAGAGAAAATATCTATGCAAAGTCAAATTACTACAGAACAAATCTCGTTGACACGGGGCGTACCCGCCATCGAAGCTCTGCCAGCCAAACTACTCGGCGAATGTTTTCAGAGCGTATTAGAGTCGCCCGATAGCTGGTCCGTGTTGCAATACGGACACAACGGGGGCTACCTGCCACTACGACGCTTGCTCGGTGAGCAATATTATGTTTCCCCTGAGCAGATCATCGTCGGCAATGGCTCGTTGCATCTGCAAGACTTGCTCTCTGCGCTTCTCATCAAACCAGGAGACGTGGTATTTGTCGAGCAACCAAGCTATGATCGCGCCATCAAGACGTTTCGGCGTCGGGGTGCGAAGGTCATTGGCATCCCCTTGGAGCATGATGGCGTCAATATCGAGGTATTAGAGAAAGCCCTTGCCAGACAGGTACCTGCCTTCATGTACGTCATACCGGACTTCCAGAATCCGGCGGGCGTCACCACGTCACCACAAAAGCGACAAGCACTGGTAGACCTGGCAGAGCGCTACGGTTTCTGGCTCGTGGAGGATATCCCATATCGCACGTTGCGTTATAAAGGCGAATCGGCTCCATTATTGCGCGAACTGAACGACAAGCATGTGCTTACCATCAGTTCGTACAGCAAGCTTATTAGCCCTGGCTTACGTGTTGGCTATCTGATTGGACCAACCGATTTCGTCAAAAAGCTAACAAAACTCGCGGAAGAGACAATTCTTGCACCAGTGTTACCAACACAGGCTGCCGTTGTAGAATTTCACACACGCGGCTATTTTGCCTCTAACCTGGAAAATCTCAAGCAACTCTACGCACCGCGTCTGAACAACATTGTTGCAGCCTTAAAAAAGTATCTCCCCGACGTGCCATTTGCGGAGCCAGAGGGCGGCTTCTTCGTCAGCATCTACCTACCAGAGCAAACGAATAGCAGCACCCTACTAGAACGCGCTCAGGGTGCCGGATTAGCCTTGACCAACGGGCGCGACTTCTTCGCCGACACACTTGAAGGCGGCGAGGATGAGATGGGCAAACGCTTTGTGCGCCTCCCCTTTTGTGCCCTTATACCAGAGCAGATCGAAGAGGGTGTGAGAAGATTAGTGACGTTGTTGTAAACGTAGCAATTTTATGTTGCTTCAGTAACTAATTGAACTGCATTATAGTCGTTTCACTTCAAACGTCTAAAGTAGATGTTATCTTACTAATTGCTTATAATATGAAAGCATATTTGTAAAACATAAAAGTAAATAGCATCTATATTTGCTGCAATTCTTTAAAAAATAACATTTGATTGCAAACCTCAAGTT
>JAABVA010001064.1_pt1 | contig 30466 bp, 46 predicted proteins | sample 5560331 | NCBI WGS metagenome assembly JAABVA01 (sample SAMN12812661, study PRJNA571458) | rock metagenome | isolation source: Antarctica rocks | place: Antarctica: Victoria Land, Mt New Zealand sud | collected 2016-01-07 | reverse complement strand
ACACTGTGTCACGAACAGGGACCCGAAAAGTCGGAGCACCATCCCTTACCAGCACAGACCGGATCCCGCGTTACTCCTTAGCATCGTCGGTGACGTCTTTCCGCTGACTTTTAATCCGCAGGTCGTCAGTTCGAATCTGACGGGGCCCACCTTCGGCGGCGCTCGACGCTGCGTCCTCAACACCCTCGGTCGGGCCTCCCGGTCGAGGACTGTTTGCAGGCCCCCCTACTAGCTCGGTCACAGAAACGCGAAAGTAACCGGCCATGACGTCCAGCTCGTCGACGTCGAAGGGAATCAGCCCACGCAGACGCTTGCTCACTTGCGTCTGCGTGACGCCGAGGACGTCGGCCAGTTTCGTCTGGTTCACGTTGTAGCGGCCCATCAGCGCGCGCACTTCTGCGGCGACGGCCGTACGTAGCGGCGTGCGTCGCGGGAACTCGATAACAGCGGTCATGCGGTGATGCTAGAGCCTCTCAGCAGCGATTACAACATGAGCCACTAATGACAGCTACCTAACTAGCTCTCAGTGCTTGACACACTAGCGGCCAATGCACTAGAACTGAGTCGTGACTACTACACCCAGCGCGGAGGTCGGCAGGAAAGTCCGCGCCGCCTTGGCGTACGCAGGCATCAGCCAGACCCAGTTGGCCGAACACCTCGGCACCAACCAAGCATCAGTGTCGGCGCGCCTTCGTGGGCGTACGCCGTTCAACATCAACGAACTGACAGCGATTGCCCAACGCCTCAACGTGCCGCTGTCGGACCTCATGCCGTCCGAAGTGGTCGCAGCATGAGTGCCTACCAGCCGTTCGATCTTCCGCCGAACATGGCCCCGATGAGCGCCGAGAAGAGCGTGCTGAGCGAGCACCGCTGCCGCTGTGACGAGTGCGCGGCGGAACGCACCGCGAAACAGCGGCGGGAACAGGCGCGGCGCCTCGCCGGGCGGGAACTGATCGCCGGTCGGCTGGTGCATCCGCTGGCTGTGCACGGCACCACGGGCGCCTACACGCACTGGGGTTGCCGGTGCACCCAGTGCCGCGAGGCGGCGATGGATGCCCAGCGCGCCAAGCGGGCCTCATGAAGGCCGCCGACCCCCCTATCCGCACGGACCCACACAAAAGCCCCCGGTGCATGAACACCGAGGGCACGACCACAAGGGAGAGCAGCTCCGTGATCAACACAGAGAATAACCCACCCGTCCACCAGCCTCGTGAGCGTGCCTGCGCCTGCCGCGACTGCGGTGTGCGCGTCACCGGCCGCCGGGTCGAGCCGCGCACGATGACCTGGAACCCGTCCGGCCTGTGTGATCGCCACGAGGCGCAGCAGGCGGTACGCCCACCTCCGCGGTCAACCCCCGACACGCCACGAGTGATCGGCGTGATCTGGCTCGTCGTTCACAAGGCGCCGAACCGCCGCAACCGCCGGCATGTCAGGCGCCGAACCGCCGGCCCAACCTTCTACATCCCCAAGGCCCAGCAGCAGCCTGCTGTGAACCGGCCAGTCGTGCGAAAGAAGGCCACCGCATGAGCGCCTACGGCGACGCCCAACGGCGTCACCCGTCCCAGTGGCCAGCCACGCCGTGCTCCACCGACTTCACCCACGCCGACGAGCTCGAAGCGTGGGCCGAGTGGTTCGCCGAGTTTGGCCATGAGGTGGAGATACCGCCTGCGCCGCGTCCGGCGCGTCGGTCCAATGTGCTCACGACCGTGGCCGTGTGCCTGGTGGTCGAGTCTCTGATCATCCTCGGCATCTTGGCGGTGGTCTACCGATGACCGAGTACCGCGTTACCTGGCACATCTGGCGTACCCGCCGCCGTGAAGGTGTGCGCCTGTCTTGGGCGAAAGCGCGGGAGTGCGCAGCTATCGGCCAGTACCTGGCGCTTGTCTGCGAGGCGGCGGTATGACCGCCCGGGCGTACGTCGGCGGCGACCTGGAGATCACCGACCTGTGCCGTGATCGGGTCATGTACCCGCCCAGCGCCGAGCGTTCGTACTGGCTCGCCACCGGCGTCGAAGACGCGTACGACTACTGGCTGACCGACGACGAGATCACCGTACAGGCGGTCCGACCGTCCTCCCTCTGCGACGACTGCGACCGCGAGGCGCTACCAGGCAACGACCTCTGCGCGGTGCACGCCGACGAGGTGGCCGAGACGGATGAGGCCTACAACAGCTGGCTTGATCTGAAACTAGGTGTGCTGTGATCCCCCTCGAAGCACAGCTGATGGCCGCCATCGACGCCTGGCTTTGGCGACACCCAACGGCGGCCACGATCGTCGGCGTCGGCGGTCTGTGGCTGCTCATCTTCCTGTTCTTCGCAGCCATTGCGTTCGGCCGGTGAGCGCGGTGAAGGTCCAGTGGGCCACTCGACGCCTCGACGACGCCCTGTTCTCGAGGATCGTGCGCCTGCCGCGCGAGGACGGGCAGTGGTCCGAGCCGACGCGCCTCGTCGCGGTGTGCACGTACTGGGGCGGCCGCATCACAGTCACGCACTGCAACCACGGCGGGACCGTCACCGAGTCGCTGTCACCCGAGCTGGCGCAGCGTGGCGCCCTCGTCGAGGTGACGGCATGACTCCTCTGCCCCGAGCCGCCCGTTGCCGTTCGTGCTCCGAGCCGATCATGTTCGTCACCGGCCCCAAGGGCACGCACCTGCCCGTCGAGGTGCGCCCGTCTGCCAGCGGCAACATCGTCCTCGCGCACGACGGCAAGCACTGGAACGCCGGGGTGCTCACACCCGGCCAGGCGGCCGGCGCTCGCGCGGATGGGCAAAACACCTACCTCTCTCACTTCGCTACCTGCCGTGCTGCTGAGGCCCACCGCAAGCGGGCGCAGCGCGCCGCCATTCGATCGAGGAGCAAGCGATGACGAGTCCAACCGAGCCGAGCGCTGACCTACGGCAGATGGCGTCCGTGACTCGCCAGGTCTACATCGCATTGACGAACGAAGGCTTCACCGAGCAGCAGGCACTCATCATCGTCGGGCAGATCATTTCCTCCGCTTCCGGTGGTGATTCCAAGTGACCGCGCCCCGGGTGCTCGCCCAGATCGACGAGGACTGGTACGCCTGGACCTTCGACCACTGCATCGTCTGCGGTGAGCCTGCCGTCTTTCACGGCTACGTGCGCCTCTTCGAGCCTGCGCTGGGGCTCCTACTGAGGGGCGCCAACCGCTACCGCACCACCTGGGTGCGTGCCGGGTGGTGCGAGGACGAGGGTTGCGTGGCCGACCGCATGGACACCACCTACCTGCCCCGCGAACGAGCCGACGAGATCGCAGCCAACCTCGCCGCCGCCGTGCACCGGGCCGAGCGGGAAGCAGTCCCCCCGAATCAAGGAGAGCAGTAATGCACACCGGCAATCACCACTACGGCCCTACCGAGCAACTCGACTCCCTGGTGGGCCGCACCATCCGAGGTATCTACATGGGCGAGGAAACCATCGTGTTCGTGACCGATGCTGAGCCGGTGGCGTTCACCGTCTATGGAGATTGCTGCTCACACAGCTACTTCTATGACTTCTACGGCGTGAGTCACCTGCTCGACAACGGGCCGATCATCGCATGGGAAGCGGTCGCCCTCGACCCGGGTGACCCCGGCTATGTCACGGAGGATAACAAGGACAACCGAGCCGGGGATTACGGCGCCGACCAGGTCGTTTGCTACGGCTACCGCTTCACGACTGTGCATCCCATGTTCGGCGAGGTGTCGTCGGTGTTCAGCTTCCGCAACGACTCGAACGGCTACTACGGCGGCGACCTCGCAGACTGCGAGACCCCCGACGATCTGGGCACGCTCAAGTTGCTCACCAAAGACGAGGTGGGTTGATCGTGGCCGCGCCGACGCTGCTGCCGACCGACCGCCGTGAGCGTGGTGCGCTGTGCGAGAACAGCGCTCAGCGCGGCCTGGAAGCCGTCACCATGGTGCGCGACGAAGATCCTGCCTCAGTGTGGCGGTGGCTGGACACCTTCTCCCGTACCGAGCTGCACGTCATGTGCATCGCCCTGGCCGCGATGATCTCCGACCAGTCCAACCCGCGCGAGCTGCTCGACTGGACCTACAGGCTCGTGGACGGGACGCCGTCATGATCGCCGACTTCGGGATTCCTCCAGCCTGTGAGGGTGGCGTGTCCGGGCACTGCGGTGCCGGGCACCACGGGCAGTGCGCTCACCGGCTCGGCGGTCTCCAGCAACACGGCTCGTGGTGGCCGGAGTGCTACGTGAGCATCGGCCTCAATGGCGGTGTGCCGCAGTCGCTGCCGATGGTGGTGCGCCCGTCGCACGTGTGGCGCTGCTCGTGCGACTGCCACTGCGACGCCGAGCCGACCGACCTGCTCGAGTTGCTGTCGCTGGGTGGTGCCGTATGACTGCTCGCCGTCACCCCTGCCCCGGTGGCTGCGGGCGCATGCCGCTCGTCCGCACCGTCACCTGCGCTGACTGCCGGGCCACGCTGCCCGCCGAGCTGCGACGCGCCGTCGAAGCCACCGCGGGCAAGCCAGCCGGATCGTCCTCACGGCGCGCGGCATCCCGGGCTGCCGCTGAGTTTCTGCAACGGAGGCGAGTGTCGTGACCACCACCGAAGTTGTGATCGAGCCCGACGTCGACGGCTGGACGTTGGCGTGCCTGGATTTCGTGCCGCCTTGTGATGTAGGCCGGGGGGGCGGGCCTCACCCAGTATGCGAACGGTCCGCCGTGTGGGTGATGCGGATACTCGAACCGCCTTGTGCACATCAGCACCCCTTCCTGTGGTGCCAGCTGCACAAAGTGCAAATGATGGCCTCCCTCACCTCTTACGTCCGTGTCCAATGCGCGCACTGCGCCGCACCCATTACCCCGACAAGCATCTGCTGGCAGCGTCTCCGATGAGCGCCGACATGCTGACTCTGCCCGAGCTCGCCGAGCACTTGGGGTGCTCAGTGCGAACGTTGCACCGCCGCCGTACCGCAGCCGGGCCAGGCGCGCCGCACGGCACCCGCATGGGCCGGCGCCTGCACTTCCCCCGCACCGCGGTCGAGTCATGGGCAGGGGAGCATCTGGTAAGCACCCGCGCACGTTCGGACGGGCTTACTGGGGTGTTGCTCGATCACGTCGTCGAGCCGGGATCGTCGGAGTGGCTCACGAGGATGTCGGCGAGCAAGATCGCGGCCGTCGTCGGGCTGAGCCCGTACGAGTCGCGGTTCAGCCTTTGGCACCACATGGCCGGCCTCACCGCACCCGTCGATGAGTCCGACGAGATGCGCCGCGGCCACTACCTCGAGCCAGCCATCGCTGCATGGTTCGCCGACCAGTACCCGACGTGGCGCGTCGATCGGACAGGCACGTGGATCGCCTCCGACGCCGGGTGGCAGTCGGCCAATCCCGACCGCCTGGTCACCCGCGAGGACGGCACCGCGACATTGCTTCAATGCAAGACCGACGCCGACGTCGACGCCTGGGGACCGGCCGGGACGGAGGAGATCCCGCCCGGATATCGCGCGCAGGTCATGTGGGAGATGCTGGTCACCGGCGCCCGGGAGTGCCACGTCGCCGTGCTGCTGTCCTACCTCAGCTTCCGCGAGTACCTCATCACCTACGACCCAGCCGAAGCCGAGCAGCTCGTCACCGCGGCAGCCGAGTTCATGGCCTCACTACCCAACGGATCCGCACCGCGCCGACCGAGCCTCGACGACCATGCTGCGACGTATCAGGCGGTGCGCGAGTTGCACCCCGACATCGACGGTTCCGACGCACCGATCGCCGCCGAGCTCGCCATCGAGTACCTCGCCTCAAAAGCGGACGAGAAAGCGGCCAAGGCGCGAGCCCAAGGCGCCACCACCGCTGTGCTCGACGCCATGGGCACCGCCAAGACAGCGCTCACCCAAGACGGCGAGAAGGTCGCCATCCGCGTTCCCGGCCGTGGTGACAACCCGCCATCGCTTCGAGCAGCCAAGCAATCCACCACCAACCAGAAAGCCGCGTGATCCCGTTGACCACCACCACCCAAGCCATCGCCGAACAAGAGCGTTCCACGGTGAACCTGATCCCCCAGTACCGAGAAGAGTTCTCCGAGGTACTGCCCGACCACGTGAAGGCAGTTACCTTCGTCCGTCTCGCTCAGGCCGCGCTGCGCAAGAGCCCGGACCTCCTGAAGGCTGCGAACAACGACCCCGGCAGCCTGATCTACGCCCTACGCGAGGCCGCTCGGCTCGGTCACGAACCGGGCACCGAGGCCTTCTATCTCGTCCCCATGGGCGGCAAGGTGGAGGGTTGGGAGGGTTATCGCGGAGTCGTGGAACGCATGTATCGCGCCGGTGCCGTCAGTAGCGTCAAGGCCGAGGTGGTCTGCGCCAACGACACGTTCGAGTACGACCCCGCCGAGGATGCTCGCCCGCACCACAAAGTGTCTTGGTTCACCGACCGTGGCGAGATCATCGGCGCGTGGGCCTTCGCCGAGATGAAGGCCGGCGGTACGTCCAAGGTGGTCGTCATCGGCAAGGCGGACATTGACGCCACCATGGCTATGTCCAAGAGTTCGGGTCGCGCCGACTCGCCGTGGCGGAAGTGGCGCAAGTCCATGGTCCTGAAGACCGTGATCCACCGCCTGGAGCCGTTCGTGCCCACCTCGTCGGAGTACATCCGCGAGCAGCTGCGCGCCGTCCGCGATGTGCAGAACGAGCAGCCCGTGCCAGCGCAGGCCGAGGCGGTGAGCGCACCGCAGATCACCGACGTGAGCCACCTGGAAGAAGTGGACGCCGATTACGTCGACGGTGAGCTCGTAGAGATGCACCCCGACGACATCGCCGCCAACCGGCAGGAGAGCTGACGTGATGAACCTGCCCTACCAAGTCACCGCACGTCTACCCATCGGCGCGGGCGCGGGCGTTGTCGAACTTCGCGCCCACTCCTCGATCTTCGGCCCGTCTGAACTCAAACAGACACTGGCTGCCCACGCCGCACGCGAGCTAGCCCGCGACCTGTTGGCCGCGGCTGAGCTCGTCGACGCCCACGCCGCAACCGACGACCCCGAATCCAACACCAAGGAGAACTCCTGACATGCCCACCGCCACCGCCACCTACACCGGCACTGAGCCCCTCATTGAAGCCAGCCGCGTCAAGTTCGCCGGCATGTCCTCCGACAGCCTCGAAGATCCGCCGAAGCTCGACGAAGCCCGCACCTACACCGTCCAGGCCACCTGCACCGCCATCACCCGGGAGCGGATGAAGGACGGCGAGATGCGCCTGGTCGCCAAGATGCAGGTCGACGAACTGTGGGAAGGCACCGGGCCGAAACCGGCCGCCGAGTCCGAGCCCGGCTTGTTCGACGAGGACGACGACGGAAGCTGGGACGAGGACGACACCAGCCACGACACCACTGGGCCATTGCCGCTCAAGTCTGTGGCCGATCCGTTCGGTGGCAAGGGATGAACGACTGGACGGTGGAGGATGCGCGGCAGGCGGCGGCGAGGGAGCTACGCCGTTACGCCGACACGCTGTGCCCGCCTGATCCACCCGAGACGGTGGAGTCGTTGCGTGAAGCGGTGGACGCGGAGCACGCCGCGTGGCTGAGCGCAGAGAATGCTGTGGCTGAGGCCAACGCAGAGCTTGTCAAGGTTCGCGCCGAGCGGGATGGTGCCCGCGTCTCGGCGGGCAGGTACCTCGCCGCACTTCAAGAGTCTGAGGAGTTGGCGGAGAAGCTCAGCGAAGCCGCGCACGCGCGCTGGCGCGTGCTGCGCCACGGCCTCGCTGAGCGCGATAAAGCCGAAGCCGAGCGCGACAAGGCCAACGCCGAGCTGGCCCGTCTCCTCGTCCTGATGCGGGCCGCTACCGCCACGCCCCGTGAGCACTGGCTTGGTGGGGATCACTCGAACCAGCCGCCGTGGGCCGGTGCCGAGTGAACGAGGACTGTGACCACGACTGGGTGGCCATCGATGAAGCAGACGGTGTCGCCTACCTGGAGTGCACCAAGTGCCACGAGGAAGAGCAGGAAGCGCTGTGAGCACTCATGGCTGACACCGTGCGATCTATCCGCCCCGGGGCCCTGTGCGCTCGCTGCCTGGACCCCGTCGAGCACCACGGCCGGGTACCGAACGGCACACCACGTAGAGCCGCAGCCACGTGCTGGACCGGCGCAGAGGGGCAGCAGGTGTGGAGCGAGAAGCGACAGACGTGCCCCTGCGCCGGGTTCGTGGTCGGCGGAGAGGAGCTGCTCGATGCCTGAGTGGAAAGGGAGACGAAATGGCCGTAAGCAAGCGCGTCCGCTACGAGGTGCTGCGCCGAGACAACTTCGCGTGCCGATACTGCGGCGGGAAAGCACCCGACGTTGCCCTCACGGTCGATCACGTAGTGCCGGTGGCGCTCGGTGGCTCCGACGATCCGAGCAATCTGGTTACTGCGTGCGGGCCGTGTAACAGCGGTAAGACATCAACCCAGCCCGATGCCCCACTGGTGGCCGACGTAGCGCAGGACGCGCTTCGGTGGGCAGCAGCGATGACGCAGGCAGCCGAGATTGAGCGGCGGTCAAGGGCGGAATACTGCGAGTTCTTCAACGCGTTCATCGACATGATCTGCGAGACCATTCGAATGCCGGGACATGCCGTCCCTGCCCTCGCCCTAGAGGACGGCGAAGAGATGCGGCGCACCGTCCGCCAATTCCAGCAACTCGGCCTCGATCTGGACGATCTGACGTTCTCGTTCCGCAAGGCTTCCAGCAACGCTCGGCTCAACGAGGAACACGTGTGGCGCTACTTCTGCGGCGTCACATGGCGACTCCTAGAGGACCGCCAGCAAGCCGCCCGGGCACTGATCGACAGCGACCAGGAGGGGAGCTGAGTGGCCTGGTTCAAGGTGGACGACAACCTCCACTCGCACGAGAAGGCGCGCAAGGCTGGACTCGCCGCGATGGGACTTTGGGCTGTATCTGGCTCACATTCTGGTGCGTATTTGGCCGAAGGTTGGGTGCCTCGGTGGTACGTCGCCGGGTGGCCGTCTGGCATCAAATTGGCAGCGAAACTGGTTGCCGCTGGCTTGTGGATAGAGGACGGCGACGGGTGGCGCTTTCACCAGTGGGACGAGAGAAACCCCAGCAAGCAGCAGGTGGAGGCCGACCGCATGGCAGCACGTGAGCGACAGAAGCGAGCCCGTGACAGTAAGCGTGAGTCACGGCGTGACAGCGACGTGACTAACGGCGTGAGTAACGCTGTGACTTCGGCTGCCCCGACCCGACCCGACCCGTTCCTTAGTGATAGTTACCTTGGGGGGGAATCTCTAGACAGCAGCGGCGCGAGCCAAAAACCCCCACCCCCAGAAATCGATCCGAGCAACCCCCGGTGCATCGACCACCGGCACATCGGAGCGACCGAGCGCGGCCCGAGCTGCGCCGCCTGCGGCCGGGTCCGCGAGCTTGCCGAACGCCAAGTCGTCGACGCCAAGCAGGGCCGAGCCGACGCGGCCCGACGACGCCAGTCCGCGATCGACGCGTGCCCTTGGTGCGACATCGCTGGCTGGCTGCCTGAGCAAACCGAACGCGGAGTCGTGCGGTGTGACCACGTTCACGACCCTGCTCAGCAGCTCGCCGAGGCGGTGGCATCATGAGTAGCCTGCAGCTCGAAATGGCCCGAGCCCGAGCCCTGCGCGTCCTGTGCCCCTACTGCCACGCCGCCCCCGACGACCCCTGCCGTGATCCACGTACTGGCAAGGTGATCGAACACCAAGCTGCGCACCTGCGGCGCATCCGCATCGGCGACGTCGAGGCCGCCCAGTGACCGGCTGCGTGTTCGTCCCAGGCGTCCCGGTCCCGCAGGGCTCCGCCCGGGCCTTCGTCGTCGGCAAGCGTGCCATCGTCACCGGGGCGAACCCCAAGACGAACCCGTGGCGAGCCGACGTCGCCGCCGGTGTCCGCTCAGCCATCGGAACGCAGATCGTGCACCCTACCGGCGCCGTGGCTGTCGAGCTGCGGTTCGTCATGCCGAGGCGCAAGTCCGAGCCCAAGCGGATCACGCCGGCGCACACCCGCAAGCCGGATCTGGATAAACTCGCCCGCGCTCTGTGTGACGCGCTTACCGGATTGATATTCACCGACGACAGCCAAGTCACTGAACTGATTACCTCGAAACGTACGGCTGCGATTGGTGAGCAGCCGGGGGTCGCCGTCAAATGGAGGAGCGCATGAGAAAGCCTTGCTCGATCAACGGGTGCGAGAAGCCCTCGGCTGGGCGCGGCTGGTGCTCAACGCACTGGCTTCGTTGGCGCAAGCATGGTAATCCGAACTACCTTGCGCCATTGCCTCCGCAATGCCGTCCCCAGCACATCGGTTGCAGGGCCGATGAATGCGGTAGGCCCCATCACGCGCAGGGCTGGTGCTCCATGCACGCCGCAAGAGTTAAGAAATCGGGCGACCCGAATGTTGTTGGTCCTCGACACCCCGGACGCAAGCGCTTGGAGCGGCCGTCATACGACGGGGCGCACAAGCGCGTATCAAGGGAACGCGGAAGGGCGATCGGGCACATCTGCGCCGATTGCGGATCTCGGGCCGATGAGTGGTCATACGACGGCTCAAGTTCGGAAGAGTTGGCAACGACGACCCGGAAGGGCGAAACGCTCGCGTATTCAGCCAATCCTGCGGACTACTCGCCCCGGTGTCGCCCATGCCACCGCCGACTGGATCGGTCACTGATTCGCGCGCGTGACCACATGGGCCGATGGTCGGCATGATGTGCACTGTGACCGAGCTGCTCGCAGCCAAGCGCACTGCCGCCATCGGCGAGCAACCCGGCGTGCTGATCCGCTGGGCGCCGGTAAGCGTCCGGGCGCTGACCCCGTGGCCACAAGAGGTCTCCGCAGGTGGCTAAGCACTTGACCTACCAAGCCGACTGCGGCCACCCCAGCGGCGACAACCTGCCCCTGTGCACCTCGTGCACCGCGACGCTCGTGAAGGAGCTGCGCGCCGTGCCCGGTGTCGTCGCCGACCTGGCCGTCGCCACCGCCCGCCTCGACCGGATGAGCTCCGGGCGCAACGGCGGCCGCAGCAGCGAGGCACCATTGCCGATGCGCACCGACATCACCCGCCGCCTCGACGCCCTCGGTAACACGCTCACCACCTGGGCCCGCGTGGTCGCCGAGCACGAGCACATTGCCATCGTCGTCAGCGTGCTGCAACGCCTGGTGCTCGACGAGCGCGGCGAGACGTACGAGCGCACCCAACCCGACCGGATCTCGCACGGCAAGATCATCACCGGCGAAACCGTCACCGTGCTGCGCCACCCTGCCGAGCTGTCCCTGCTGCCCGTCACTTCCGCCGAGGTGTGCGCCCTGTGGCTCTCGCGCCAACCCCAAGCCCTACGGTCATTGCCGGCCGCGGTCGAGGCATACGACACCATCACCGACGTCATCGCCTCAGCGCGCATGGCCGTCGACCGCCGAGACCTCGTCTACGCCGGGCCCTGCAAGGCGTGCGGGCACGACCTGTACATCGACCGCGGGGTGGACACACTGCGCTGCTCGTACTGCTCCGCCACCTACGACGCGCGAGATGTGAGCAGGTTGCTGCTGGAGCAAACCTCCGACGCGCTGTGCACCCGCGAGGAAGCCATGGGTGCCGTGCACGCCTACAAAGGCCAGCGCATCCCTGACAGCACCTGGCGCACCTGGCGGCAACGCGGCCAGCTCACCCCCCGAGCCTGGCAACACGGCGAGCAGATCACCGACCACTGGCTGCACCGCGATGACCCGCCCCTGTTCCGTCTTGGCGACGTGCTCGCGCTGCTCGACAAGGCACCCCGGCCCAAGCATCGAACCATCTACCGCCAATCAGTGAGAAAGTGAGACGATGACCAAAGTGAGCACTGCGCAGCGGGTCATCGACGAGATCGACGCCCTGATCGACGAGCAGATTCGCGCCGGCGAGCCCCGGAACGGCTACGACTTCGATGACCCCGACTTCCCCGAGTGCCGCTGTGGGCTGAACTGGCACGGGCTGCCCACCTTGGTCTGTCCTGGCTCGGATACCGAGGGGCCGCTCCGGCCGACTGTCGTCGTCGAGGCATTCACTGCTATCGCACAGGCGGACGGGCAGATGGCGCAGCAGTTCGCTGAATCATGGTCTCGGCTTGCTGAGTCTCTGGCAAGGTCTCGGCTTGCTGCTGAGTCTCTCGCATCGAATTGCGACCCTCTGGAGTTCGAGCGATTCCATCTGGACCAGTGGGTAGCGAGTCACGACTGGCAAGCGGAGACTCGCGAGGAACCAGAGTTGCCCGACGTGGTGTCAACGACCGTCATCAGGGTCACGCTCGAAGACCTGGGCCAGCGCGACATTAGGTACACGATGAACAACCCATGGACTGACGACGGCGTCACCCTCTCGCGCAGGCGGGCGCGCCGACCGTAGCCCTCGACTTGACATGCAGAGTTGACAAGTGAGACGCTGCGCTTTGTAGGTCGGTTGAGGTGACCCAACCTCCTGAGCCTGCGATCCTCCACACTCCTCATCGAGGTCGCTCCATGGACGCTGCCGATGCGCTTGCCCAAGCCCTGATGCTCCGCCCGGGCGACTCCTACGCGATTGTCGTGATCGCCGACCTCGCCGCGGCCGGGTATGTCCTGGTGCACCTGCCGACCACGGAAGAAGCCGAGAGGGCCATCTGTCATCAGCAGTGGCACGCCGAGCGGCGGCACCGCGAGTGGTTCGACGCGCAGGCCGTCCTCGACCTGATCCGAGGGAGGCCGTGATGCTGGACCGCAGACTCACACTGCCTGAGCTCGACATCGAGATCGCCCGGGCGGTGGAGCAGCGCGCCATCGCCTTGGATCTGGGCAGCTTCACCGCCTACGACGAGCAGGACCACAAGATCGACCGACTCCTCGCGCAGCGGGCACTACGCGAGGAGAAGGCGTGATGGATCTCAGGCAGGTCGGCGGGCCCGCACAAGACCTCGCGAAGGCGATGTACGAGGTGAGGTCGGCGGGGATGCGCGGCGCCGACGCTCTGGCCGTGCTGAAGTCGGCGGCCCTCGGGGCTGACACCGAAATCCCACCTCCAGATAGGGAGCAACCGTGAGCGCTGGCCTGCGAGGTACCAACTGCGCTGGAGCGGTCACGTTGCGCAGCGTTGGATGGAACGGCGATGGATACGACCGGCTGGAAGTCATGGACGCGCCGCCACGCGCCGTCTTTGCCCGCGAGTGTCTCGAATCCGCCTTCTACGACTACCTGACGGTCACAGACGACCTGATTCGGCTGCAAGCCGACAACGGAGTGTGGGTCTACCGGATCACCGGCTACGACCCATCGCGCGACTGCTACGACGCGGAGTGGGTGTGATGGACCTCGACGACCACTGGGCCACCGTCATCGACTGGCGTGAGCACCGAGCAACAGAACTGCCCGACTGGGCGATCGCGATCATCTTCATACTGGAGGCAATCATGGACGAGCAAGGCCAGATCAACGCCGACACCTCAGCTATCAACGATGGGCTGTCGGCCATCGAAGCGGAAGTGGCCGCACTGAAAGCACAGCCCGCCGCCGCGCAGCTCGACCTGAGCAAACTCGACGCCGTGGTTTCCCGCGTTCGGGGCGACGTTGCCGCTCCTGCAGCGCCTCCCGTTGCTGCACCGCCTGCACCGGCGCAGCAGCCCGCCGGTACTCCCGCGCAGCCAGCACAGGCACCAGCGGCCAACCCGGCGCAACCCGGCGCCGCAGCGACCACACCAGTGGCCACCGACGTCAACGGCGCCCCGGTGCAACCACCGGCATCAGGCGAGGCCCCCGCACCGGTACAGCAAGCACCGGCCGTCAACGGTGGCATCGGTGGCGCAACCACCCCGCCGTCGCAGTCAGCACCGCCGCAGGTGCCATCGGCACCACCTGCTACCCAGTAAGGCGCTGACCCCTCAGTGCGGCCGCTACCGGACGACTGGCCACCGCTGGACTACGAATCGGATAGCGACATTGGCGTCCATCTCCTCATGTTCCTAGCGGCGGTAATAGGAATCCTTACGGCGATGGTTGCGTTTGGGTACGTACTGATGAGCGTCGTAGGGGGTCTCTAATGCCTAGAGGTGGGGGCCACAAGGGGGTCGTGTTCTCCGCTGTGGCCCGCGAGCACATGTCCGCGGCACGGCGCGGCAAGCACCACGCGCACAAGGGTGCCCACGTGCATCACGTCAGCCACGGAGCTCATGTGCACCACGCGCCGCACCACCGTCGGGGCGGTAATCACGGCAACCACAGGCACAAGGGGCACTAGCGGTGAGCAACGCCTACACCCGCTTCAACGAGCGGGCAGCCGCGAAGGTATCCGACGCGGTGGGAACGATGACCACCGCGTATGTATTCGCCGTCCTCGCGTTCGTGGGCGGATTCCCCGGCCTACTGCCCGACACGGCTCAGAAGTACGCGCTGTGGGGATCGACGGTATTCCTGCAGCTCGTGCTGCTGTCCATCCTCGGCGCCTCCACGAAACGCAACAGGGCAGCGGTCGAAGACGTGCACGCGGCCGTCTCGGTGGAGCACGCGAAACAGCACCTGTTCCGGCGCAGCATCCGCGACCACAACGGCATCCCACAACCAGAGGTCTAGCTCAAATCTGACAACCACCCGGGGGGGTTAGCGGACTGAGCGGGCACCAAGCCACTTGGAAGCCAGCCCGCGAGCCAGCCAACCCGAGAACCGCCAAACCACCAAGGCCGAACCCTGAACCCACCAAGGCGGAAACCCCCATGGCAGGCAGGCGCCGCACCACCTACACCCGCACCACCACCCAGCGTGGCCTCGGCTGGCCACACCGCCAGCGGGTAGCCGAGCTCAAGGACAGGCACCTACCAGGAACACCATGCCGACGATGCGGCTACCCCATGTGGGACGCTGCCACCCTCGACGGTGGGCACGCTGACGGCCAGGAGCGGGCACGCGGTGGTGATGCCCTGCCCGACGCGCTGGAGCACCGGCACTGCAACCGCTCCGCTGGTGCCACCTACGGCCACACACTCAGGGCAGCCAAGCGGACACCCGCGGCACCCCTGCTCACCAGCAGGCGGTGGTAGGCACGCGCTGTCGGACAGACACGGGCGCTGACCGACAGGCAGGTAGGCAAGGCACGGCGACCAACCAGACCAACCACCCGGCACCTGCCACCGGCACCCGCCAGCCAGCCGGGTACCCGACAACTTGACCATCGCGTTCCATGCATAAATATCCAGAGCAGCGGTCAAGTTGACCGGACTGGCCATCGGTTTGGTTTTTTGGTACGCGACGGCGCTGTGACCGCACGCAGCAGCCTCGTTTCTCTCCCCAGCACATTCCAAACCGGCCAAGACTGCCCTGGAACGCGCAGAACCGCAGGTCAGACTGCATAAAACGGGGGTGGTTGTGCATACTTCCTCACCGCTGCTCAGACCGGCTCGTCTCAGCGCCCGCGGTAAGGCGTTGTGGACCGAGCTGTCGGATGGCCGCAGCTTCGATCCCGCCACCGCGGTGCTTGTCGCCGAAGCGTGTCGGATCGTGGACCGGCTGGAGAAGCTCGACGGGATCCTGCGCAGCCGGCGTACCGAGTGGGTGAAGTTGGCCGAGCAGGTCGAGGGCCAGGACGTGTCGATCGTGATGGACGGTGCGCTGTCGGAGTCCCGGCAGCAGGCGCTGGCGCTGCGCACCATCTTCGCCCACCTGGGCACCGCGAAACTGGGCTCGACCATCACAGCAGAGGGCGGAGGCACTTTCCTTGACAAGCTCGCTGCTCGCCAGGCCGACCGGCAGTCGGACACCTCGGCTCGCTAGTACCCCGCCGTTCTTCGACGGCTCCCTCGGCGGTGACGCCGTCGACCTTGCCGACTACGCAGGGCTGCACCTGGACCCTTGGCAAGCGGACGTCCTGCGGGACTCGCTGAACCGGCGGGTCGGCGGCAAGTGGGCGGCGCTGGAAGTCGGGCTGGTCGTCCCGCGGCAGTGCGGCAAGGGGGCCATCATTGAGGCCCGACAGCTCACGTCCTTGTTCTTGACGAGGGATGCGCAGTCGATCTACTCGGCCCACCAGTTCAAGACTTCCAAGACGATGTTTCGCCGCATCAAGCAGTTGGTGCGCCAGACCCCCGAACTCCACAAGCTGACCGGCGGTAAGCACGACACCTCGGGCACGCCGGTTGGCGGTCTGTACCGGCAGAGCAACGAGGAGACCGGCATCGAGCTGCTCACCGGTGAGCGGCTGAACTTCTTTGCGCGCTCCGGTGGATCGGGTCGTGGTTTCACCGGGGACACCATGATCTTCGACGAGGCGTACGACCTCGACCCGGACATGATCGCCGACCTGCTGCCCACGCTGAGCGCGGTGAGCAACCCGCAGGTTTGGTATGTGTCTTCCGCCGGCATGGACTCCTCCGAGCAGCTGGCCGCCATCCGAGAGCGTGGCATCGCTGGCAATGAGCCGCGGCTGATGTACCGGGAGTGGTCGGCACCGGACGACGCGGACAGCGACGACGAGGCAGTGCTGCTCGCCTCGAACCCGGGGATCGAGTGCGGCCGGCTGGGGCTGGACTTCATCCAGCTCGTAGAGCGCCCGGGCATGACCGAGGACCGCTTCCGCCGGGAGCGTCTGGGGATCTGGCGCCCGCCCGCCACGGTCGAGGTGGCAATTTCGGCCAACGACTGGAACGCGCAGAGCGATCTGGACAGCCGTCTGCACAGCCGCATGGTGTTCGCCGTGGACATGACGGGCGACCGCTCGACCACAGCCATTTCGGTGGCGGGGCTCCGCGAGGACGGCGCCTATCACGTGGAGGTCGTCGAGTACCGGCCGAACACCGACTCGTCGTGGGTGGTCCCGTGGCTGGTGGAGCGGAAGGCGGCGTGGAACCCGCTGGGCATCGTGATCCGCCCGGGCTCGCCCGCAGGATCGTTGCTGCCGGACCTCGCGGCGGTGGGGATCGAAGCCATGCAACCGGGGACGACGGCGGTGGTGCAGGGCTGCGGCGCCCTCTATGACGCGGTGATGGGCCACAGGCTGTGGCACATCGACCAGCAGCCTCTCACTGTTGCGGTGGGCCGGGCGACAACCAAGTCGATGGCCGGTGCGTGGGCGTGGGATTACACCAGCGGAGTGGACATCACCCCGTTGGTTTCGGTGACGCTCGCACTGTGGGGGTACTCGGTGAAAGCGGCCGAGGTCAAAGACGTTGCGGCGTCCGTGTGGTGAGGCGGGTCAAAGAGGGAGCCGTCACGGTGTTGGTGGCGTTCCTGGCTTTCTTCGTCCTCCGCGGCCGGGTCGCCCTCGCGGTGGTGGCGTGCGGCCTGATCACCGCCGGGGTGGCGCTGTGGTCCATCCCGGCCGCCCTGATCACCGCTGGTGCCCTGTTACTCGCCGACCGACTGACTGACCCGAGGAGGTAACCCGGTGGGAATCCTCTTCGGTGGTGGTGTTCGCGAGAAGCGCGCCGCAGGTGGGTGGACCGGCGAGCCGATCATCTCCCCGATTCGCGGCACCGACGTCAACGGTGCGACGAACGTGGCGAGCAACCCGGACCAGGCCCTGCAGGTGTCCACCGTGTGGTCGTGCGTGAGCCTGTTGGCCCGAAGCGTGTCGATGCTGCCGTTGGAAACGTTCCGCATGCAGGGCGACATTCCGATGCGGGTCACCGATCCGAAGCTGATCACCACACCGAGCCCGACCATGACGCAGTCTGAGTGGTTGCACATGCTGATGGTCTCGGCGACCATGCGGGGCAACGTGTTCGGTGAGATCACCGACCGCGATGGCAACGGCAACGCCACGCAGGCCACCATCCTCAACCCGGACGCGGTCAACGCCGACCCGGACCCCAACACCGGCGACCTGGTCTACAAGTACGGCGCGAAGCAGCGGGTGATCCCGCCGCAGAACATGTGGCACATGCGCGGCTTCACCCTGCCGGGCAAAAAGGTCGGGCTGTCGCCCATCGCCTACGCCGCGGCCACCATCGACATCGACATCAGTTCGAGGAAGTTCGCCGGCGACTTCTTCCACGGCGGGGGTATCCCGAAGGCGGTCCTGACGTCGGACCAGGAGATCAACCAGACGCAGGCCACCACCATCAAGGAGCGCCTGCTCGCGGCCACCCGCAACCGGGAGCCGATCGTGCTCGGCGCGGGTCTGGGTTATCACGCGCTGGGGGTGACTCCGAACGAGTCGCAGTTCCTGGAGACGCAGCGCGCGAACGTGTCGCAAATCGCCCGGTATTTCGGGGTGCCGCCGGAGATGGTAGGTGGGTCCGCTGGCGGGTCGATGACCTACGCGAGCGTGGAGATGCGTTCGATCGAGTTCTTGACGTTCTCGCTGGCGTGGTGGCTCAAGCGCATCGAAGATGCCATGTTCCCGCTGATGTCGCAGGCCGCGTTCGTCAAGTTCGACACCGAAGCGTTGCTGCGCACCGACGCGGAGACCTCGGCCAAGACCACGGTCCAATACCTGGCGGGCAAGGTGATCACCCCGACCGAGGCCAGGGCGAAGCGGAACATGGCGCCGATGACGCTGGACCAGCGCAAGGAATCGAACATGGTCCCGTTGTCCATCACCCCGCTGGGCGCCGCGAAGGCCGAGCCGAACCTCAAAGAGCTGCCGTACGGGGTGCCTCCGATGCCGCCGCCGTCCGCTGAGCCTGTCGACAACGAAGGAGCCCCCGCCAGTGTCCTCTGACATCGCGAGCCGAGGTGCCCTCACGGGGGCACCGGAATCCCGGTCGTACCCCGCTAAGTTCGAGGTGCGAAGCGCGGGTGGTAGCAAGGTTGAGCTGCGCGGCTACGCCAGCACCACCGAGCAGCCCTATCCAATGTTCGACATGTTCGGCGAGTACTCGGAGGTTGTCCGCAAGGGCGCGTTCGCTCGGACGACGCAGGTCGGTATGTCCGACGTGGCATACCTGAGCAATCACGAGGGCCTCACCATGGCCCGCACCGCATCGGGAACACTGAAGCTGGACGAGGACGATACCGGCCTGTTGGCGGTCGCCACGGTCAACACAGCCCGCAGCGATGTCCGCGACCTGGTGACCGCCATCGAGGACGGCGACGTGGACCAGATGAGCTTCGGGTTCCGTGTCGTCCGCCAGGAGTGGTCGCCGGACTACGAGGAACGCGCCTTACTGGAGCTGAACCTGGACCGGGGCGATGTGTCGGCGGTGAACTTCGGTGCGAACCCGTCGACCAGCATCAGTGCTGTGCGCGCGTTCCGTTCGATGAAGCCCGCGAAGCTGCAGCGCATGGCCATCGACATTCGCGAGGGCAACACCCTGGACACGGCCACTCTCGAGACCTTGTCCCGCATGGTTGCAGCGCTCGCCACGGACGAGGAAGCCCGCTCCGTGGCGCCGAAGCCGGCCGAGAACGATGCAGCCGAGGTGCTGCAGGCCGCCGCCTACGTCGAGACGTTGCGGCTGCTCCACGAGCACGACCAGGAGTCGCGCGCATCCTGATCTACCCCCATTCTTCCGCCCAGCCCGATGCTGCGCGGATCGCTGTGCTGCTCGCACGCCGGAACCCTGCGCCGGAACTCCTCCACCCGGGGTCACCACCTGAGACGCCATCACGGCATGTCCCTTTGCACCATTTCGTCCCGAAAGGACATCGCTATGACCGCTCGAAACCTGATCGGGTACCGCCGTAGCGGCGCCCCGATCTACCTGTGCGCTGGTGGCGCCCCCACCCCGCAGGAGATCATCGAAGCCCGCCTCGCCGAGATTCGCACACAGATCACCGCCGCCGCGGAAGCCCGCGGTGCCCTCCTCGAAGCTGCTGCCGGTGAGAAGCGCGGCCTCACCGACGAGGAGAAGGTCTCCCACGCCGACTACAGCGCCACCCTGGCCACCCTCGGCGAGCAGACCACGCCCCTGCAGGAGCGACTCACCGAGATCGCCGACCTGGAACGCCGCACGAAGCTCGACAATGCCGCCCGCGCCAACTCGGGCATTCCCGAGGGTGGGGCGCAGGTCACCGAGCCGGCCGTCTACCGCCGGGGCGACATCAACGGGGCCTCGTTCTTCCGTGACATCGCGGATGTCAGGTTCAAGGAGAACGCCTTCGAGGCTCGGGATCGGCTGCAGCGGCACTCGTTGGCCATGGCCGCGGAGCAGCGCGCGTTGGGCAACACCGGCGCTACCGGCGGTTCTGGTGGAGAGTTCGCGCCGCCGAAGTGGATGGTCGAGGACTACATCAAGCTGGCCCGCCCGGGTCGGGTTGCCGCGGACCTGTTCAAGCACGTCGATGTACCCGCGGGTGTGTCGAGCGTGGACTACCCGAAGATCGCCACCGGGACCACAGTGGCCCCGCAGACCATGCAGAACTCGGCGCTGGCTCAGACTGACCTCACCACCACGTTCGTCTCGACGGGGTTCACCTCGGTCGGCGGCAAGCAGGTCGTGAGCCAGCAGCTTTTGGACCAGTCGGCGATCAACTTCGACGACGTGATCACCGGTGACCTGATCGCGGCCTACGCACAGCAGGTCGGTGCGCAGGTGCTCAACGGGGCAGGCGTGGGCGCCAACAACAACGGGGTCGTCAATGGTCTGAACAACGCCACAGTGGCGAACACCCTCGCGGTGACCGCTCAGACGGCGCTGAACTTCTACTCGAAGAGCCTCGGCTTGCTCGCCGGGTTCGCGACGACCCGCTTCCTGCCCGCCACCTGCTGGCTGATGCACCCCCGGCGCTGGTTCTGGCTGATGAACCAGACCGACACCACCAACCGACCCTTGGTGGTGCCCACCGCGGTGGCCTACAACCCCATCGCCCAGACCGACGACCCGGCCGCCGTCGCCGGCAATGTGGGGACCTTCCTGGGGCTGCCCGTCTACATCGACCCGAACATGGGTGTGACCTTCGGTGCAGGTAACAACGAAGACCGGGTCTACCTGCTCAAGCAGGACGACCTACTCCTGTTCGAGTCCAGCTTCCACATCGAAATGTTCCGGGAGCCCTACGCCGATTCGATGGGAATTCTTTACCGGATCTACAGCTACCTCGGCACCCTGTTGAACCGTCAGGCAGCCTCGATCGCGACATTGACCGGGCTGACCGCGCCCGCGTTCTGATCGTTCTGATCGTCTGAGTCCTGGGGCATGACTTCCTAAACTGCCCCACCCCTACTGCACGAGAGAAGGAGCTTTCCTCATGGCTGTATACGACTCTCCGGCACTACCGGCGCAGGCCGCGGCAGGCGCCGACGCGAACGTGGTCGTCGCCACGGTCGAGCCCGCTGACGGGCAGGGCCAGGGCGTGGGCAACATTGTCGTGACCCCACCGGCCGGGTTCGTCACGGTGACGGGTGTCGCGACGAACAACGCGAGCGTCAACCTTCGCCAACTCCGCGGCGGCGCGGTGGTGGCCACGTTCGCCGCCCTCACCCTGAACGCGGGGACCAACCTGGTCGCGGAAACTCCGCTGTCCGTCCCGGTCACCGCACCGCCGAACCTGCAGACCAACGACGTCATCGACGCCGTTCTGCACCAGAACGGCACCGGCCTCGCTGTCGGCGCGGGCGTCATCGTCACCATCGGCATCAACTAGCTCGAAGGAGTACAAGATCATGGCTGAAGATCACTTCAAAGGCGGCGAGCACGAAGGCCGTCTGGCCCGCGACGCTGCGGATGCCCGCAAGCTGCACCACCTGGCGTCGGCTGACCCCGAGCCGGAACGTGGCGACGGCACGCTGACCGGACCGGCGCACGAGGAGAAGTACGGCCTCGAACGCGCCGAAGCGTCCGCGCAGGCGTGGCGGGACCGGGGTGTGCACCCCACCGAGAACCGTGCCCTGGTGGACGACGAGGACGGCGCGGAGAACCTCCGTGGCGCCGAGGTGCCGGGCGTGCTGGAAACAACCGCAGCGGCGAAGCCGGCGCAGACGGCAGACGCACCTCGCCCGGGCACTGCGGCGACCGCACCGAGCGCGTCCTGATCGCCAGCACAGGGGGGTGGTTGAGAGGTCACCCCCCTGTGCTGCGCCCAAACTGAACAAAGGGAGTCCTGATGCCCGACCTGGTTGACCTCGCGGCGGTCAAGGACGCCCTGAACCTCGACCAAGGCGACACCACGCATGACCCCGAGATACAGCGGTACATCGCCGCAGCGACACCGCAGATCGAGTACATCACCGGGCCGGTGCTGCCGCGGCCGGTGACCGAGACGCATCGCTGTTGGGGTTCCTCGCGGATCGTGCTGCGCCAACCCCCAGTGCTGTCGGTGGACTCTGTCGTCGAGTACCTGGGGCTGTCCGCCTACGCGCTGACTGCGCAGGCGCCCGGTACCACGCGCAACAACTACGGCTATGTCATGGACTTTCCCGAGACGGGCGTCCTACGGCGGGTGTCGTCGGTGGGCACCGAGATGTCGTTCCTGGGCAACGCCGTCGTGGTGGGCTACACCGCCGGGTTGGTGTCGATCCCCCCTGACATCTACCTGGCCGCGCTGGAGGACATCCGCGGTCTATACCAGCAGTCGCAGCAGGGCGGCGGTGGCCGGCGCTTCGGCGGCGGCGGTGAGGACTCCTTCTCGGCCGGGCCCATCCTCCTGTTCCCGCGGGTGCAGGCGATCCTGGAGCGGGCTGTGCGCACACAGTCCATCGGATGACCGCCCCCCTCGGCACGACCACCGTGCCCGCAGCGAAGGCCTACCTGTTCACCTTGCTCAGCGCGCAGCTGGCCGGTGATGGCCGAACGAGCCTGAAGGTGTTCTACGACGACCCGGGCACTGACATCCTCGACGACATCGTGGTGGTCGGGAAGATGGCCAACCGGGTCTCGAAGCCGTACACGATGCGCGGGTCGATGACCGGTCGCGGGTCGATGTGGGAGACCTACGACATCGAGGTCGTGGTGTCCTGCTACCGCGGCGGCGACCAGCCGCAGCACGTTTACGAGCGCGCATGGTTGCTGGCCACGCAGATCGAGTCAGCGGTCCGCGCCGACCCTTCGCTGGGCGGTCTGGTGACGCTGGCCTTCCCGGCGCACTCCAGCGACGACCCGAAAGAAGAGAGCGAACAAATGGGCCGGTTGGTGGACATCACCCTCGGCATCACCATCGAGTCCGACTTCTAGGAGACGCAAGTGAAACTCACCTACATCGGCGAGCCCGACATGGTGTACCCGACCCTCGGCCTGGAGCCAGTGCCAGGCCAGGACTACGACCTCGACGAGGCACCCCTGGACGGCCGCTGGGCCACGGTGGGCACCGACCCGACGCCCATCACCCCCGACAAGCCAGACCCGGCCGAGCCCGCACAGACGGCCGGAAGCAGCCCGCCGCCCGCACAGGAGCCCGCCGCTGCGGCTGAGGCGCCCGCTGAGCCTGCCGCGCAACCCGCGGCGCCCTCTACTGCACCGGCTGCTGCCGATCAGCCAGTGACCACCACCGACGCAGCAACCATGGGAGCCTGACATGCCTCTACCCACGTACCGCACCCTTGTGGGCATCGCGAAGGAAGTGACCCAAGGTGTGCCGGTCGCCCCGGTGGACTTCATCGCCGTCACCGCCGACCCGAAGCCGAACATCATGCAGACCTACCTGGCCGACAAGGGGTGGCGCGGATCCGCCACGGCCCTGTTCGGCGAGGTGCTCGGGCAACGCAAGGCCGAGATCAGCATCGACGGCAACGTCGACCCGGCCCTCATCGGCTACCAGCTGCAATCAGTGCTCGGCGACGTGGTGACTACTGGTGCTGCGGCGCCGTTCACACACGCCATGTCGCTGCTGAATACCGGCCAGCAGCAACCGGGTGGGTACACCATCACCGACTACGACGGCGGGCAGGCCAACCAGTACGCCGCAGCGCGGTTCTCCGACCTGTCGATCAAGTTCACCGCGGACGGGTTGCTGTCCTACACCAGCAAGGCCACCTGCTGGGCACCGGCCGTGTACGCCACCGCCCTGGCACCGAGCTTCTCCGCTGCGCAGCCGATCGCGTCGTGGGTGGGTGTCGCCCAGATCGCCGGGGCACCGAACACCGCCATCATCGACGGCACCATCGACCTGAAGCGCACCGTCGAGGCCATCCAGACCGTGGACGGCAACCCGGACCCCTACAAGATGTGGTCGGGGTTGCTGGCCGTGTCCGGGAAGCTGAACTTGATCTATGAGGACCAGTCGGCGATGACCGACTACCTCACCAACGTGCAACCAGCCCTGGATCTCGTCTGGACGCAGGGCACTTCCTCGCTGCGCCTGCACATGTCGAAGGCCGCGTTCACCAAGGGTGACGTGATCCGCGGCAAGGACTACGGCACCGTCTCGGTCACGTTCGAGGCACTGGCCAACGTCACCGACGTCGGCGCGTCCGCCGGGTTCTCCCCCATCAAGGCCACCCTGATCAACGCCAAGGCAGCCGGGACGTACGTCTGATGCGCGTCGAGTTCGACGGCGGGTGGGCGAACATTCGCGACCCCCGCAAACTGCCCGGGCGGCTCTCAGAGTCCATCGAGGACGTGCAGATCAGCCTCATGGCCACCAAGGCCGGCGAGCACCTCACCGACGAATCGAAGTCGGAGGAGTTCCAGGCGCTTCCCCCGGTGCAGCAGATGCGAATCGTGGGAGTGGAGGGCTTCCAGGCGTTCCGCGAGCTGATGTACGTCACGGTGTGCGCCTACGTCACCGAGTGGGAGTACGAGGGCGTGCCCCAACCGCCCACCCGGGAAGCGTTCGCCGAGGTGCCCGCACCCGTCACCAAGACGATCTCCGACAAGATCGGGGAGGTCGTCAAGGCCACCGGTGGGACCACGGTGAACACCGAGCCGACCCCGGACATGGCGACCCCTTCGGTGCCCTCCAGCGTCTGAGGCAGTCCCTGGAGGGCCACCAGATCGACGCCCGTGATCTGCCGTACTGGGTGCACCGCAGCGTCCGCCGCCGCGCGCTGCTGCTGCTGGGGGTGTCCCTGAGGGAGCAGGCGGAACTGCCCGCCCGCGAGCTGTCCGAGCTGCTCACCGTCCATGCCGTGTACATCGCCGAGGAGAACCGGCGCAACGAGGAAGCCTCGAGGGGGTAGCTGTGATCGGTGGTGTGCACATGATTACCGAGCCCTACAACGCGGCGATGCTGGACCTGCGGCGCATGTCCGACCGCTCGTGCATGTGGGCGTTGCGCGAAGCGGGGCGGCAGACGAAACGGGCTGCTCGCCGGAACGTGCGGGTCCGCAGCGGCGCGCTGCGGGATTCCATCGGTGCCGGGAAGCTGAAGACGGTCAGCCCCCGCAACTACCGCATCACGGTCGGCCCGCGGGGCGGTCACACCTTCGCCTACGCCGCCAAGATCGAGGCGCTCGATCACCACACGCAGCAGGCCTATGACCAGGTTGCCCCGAAGTTCAAGGACATTCAGGAGGCCGCGATGAACCGCGTCGTGGCGAAGTACAGCAAGCTATGAGCGTCCCCGTATTCGTCGAGTTCATGGCGGGCACAGCGGGTTTGGATGCCGGGCTCGGCTCGATGATGGCCAAGATGCAGGGCGTCAAAGCCGAGTCCGAGGCGTCGATGGCCGGTGTCGGCAAGCTCGGCACCGCTCTGTCCGTGGGCGTTGTGGCGGCTGTCGGCGCGGTGGCCTTCGAGGGCGTGAAGATGGCAGGCGATTTCCAGCAGTCGATGACCAAGCTCGCGACGACTGCGGGTGAGTCGCAAGACAACCTGAAGATGGTCGGCGACGGCATCTTGAACATGGCCGGGCAGGTGGGGTTTTCAGCCCAGGACCTCGCGAAGGCCATGTACACGGTGGAATCCGCCGGGTTCCACGGGGCGGACGCCCTGAACGTCATGAAGATGGCTGGGGAAGGTGCTTCTGAGGAGCAGGCCAACCTGGGGCACGTCACCGACGCGGTGACCACCGCGCTGCACGACTACCACATGCCCGCATCCGAGGCCGCGAACGTCACGTCGCAGCTCATTACCGCGGTGTCGCACGGCAAGACGACCTTCGACGAGCTGACCGGGGCCATGCACTCGGTGACCCCCATCGCCGCCGCGGCGCATCTGTCCCTTGCCGATGTATCCGGCGTGCTGGCCTCGATGACCGCCTCGGGCATGAGTGCAGACCAGGCCGGGCAAAACCTGGGGCACACCATCCAACGATTCTCCGGCGGCGGATTGACGCAACCCATGATCAAGGAATTGGCTGCGGTTGGCATTACAGCGCAAGACCTGGTGAACAATCTGGGCGACGAACCTGGCAAAACAGGGCTGGCCGCCACCTTGCAGCAGGTCTCGACGGCAATTCTGACCAAAATGGGACCATCGGGAACGGTCCTGCTGGACACGATGAACCAGTCAACCCAGGCGGGTCACGACGCGGGTCGGATGTTCGAAGCCCTGCCCCCGGCCGCACAGAAGGTCGCCAAGGCAATCGGCGACAATACCCTCGCGTACAAAGACTTTCGCAAGACCGGCGCCGGGCTGGACGTGGAGCAGCGAACCCAGGTGTCACAGTGGGCGGCCCTGCACGACAAGGCGGTGGGATTCTCTCAGGCAATCAAGTCCGGAAGCATCGACTCGCAGAACTACGTCACCGCGCTGGCAAAGGCGACCGGTGGACAGGAAGCTCTCTCGGTCATGCTGCAGACCACCGGCGAGAACGCCGCTGGGACGAACGCCGCGATCAAGGACATCGCCGGGTCCAGCGCGCAGGCGGACGGCAACATCAAGGGCTGGGACGAGGTGCAGCGCAACTTCAACAAGGCGATGACCGATCTGCACAACACTATCGGCTCCCTCGTCACCAAGCTCGGCATCGAGCTGCTGCCCACCGTCACCAAGGTGGCCGAGGGTTTCAAGACCGGGATCACCTGGGTGACCGAGCACAAGGCCGCGATGATCGCCCTGGCCGCAGTGATCGGTGGCGCGCTGATCGTGGCGCTTGCCGCCCTGTCCGTGGCCTTGTGGACCATCGCCACGAACCCGGTGACCCTGACCATCGAGGCCATCATCGCCGCGGTGGTGCTGCTGTCTGCGGGCATCTACGAGCTCTGGACCCACTGGCACCAGATCTGGGGCTGGATCACCGGCCAGGTCACGGCCGCCAACCAGCAGATCCTCGGCGCCTGGAACGACGTGAAGAACTGGACGGTGAGCATCTGGCACGCCGTCACCGCCTACCTGGTGGGCGCGTGGAACGACATGACCCATGCGGTGATGACCGGGGTGCACGCAGTGGTCGATCCTGTGGTCGGCGCGTGGCACGACGTGCAGAACTGGACGGTCTCCGCGTGGAGCGCCATGACTGGCTATCTGGTGGGCGCCTGGAACGACATGACGCACGCCACCGCCACCGGATGGCACGCCGTGGTCGACCCTGTCGTCGGCGCCTGGCATTGGGTCGAGGACATCACGTCTACCGTGTGGAACGGGATCACGGCGTTCTTCCAGAAATGGTGGCCGCTGCTGCTGGTGATCTTCGCCCCGCCCATCGCCTTGCTGCTGGGAATCTGGAACCACTTCCATGAGCAGATCACTGCTGTGGTCGTCGGCGTCTGGAATGGTGTCAAATCCTTCCTGTCCGACACCTGGAATTGGATCACGGGCACCGCCCAGTCGGCGTGGAACCTGCTCCGCGACTACATCGTCAACCCGATCACCGAGGCCGCCCGATGGGTGGACGACAAGATTGGCGCGCTGGTCGGTTGGCTGGAGACCAAGTGGTCGCAGATCAAGGCCACGGCCGAGCTGTCCTGGCGCATCATCCACGACACGATAATGGCCATTGTGGACAGCACGGTGGGCTGGCTCATGGACAAGTGGAGCGCCGCCACCGGCTGGCTGTCCGGCAAGTGGAACGAGATCGTCGGTATCGCCCGAGGGGTCTGGACCGCCGCCTACAACGATGTGGTCGGCGTCTGGAACGACATCGTGGGCGCCGTGGCGAACGCGGTCGGTCGGGTGCTGGGTGCGATCACCGGGGAGTTCGTCAATGTGCGGCAGGCCATTTGGTCGCCGATCCGCGCCGGAATGGATGACATCGTCGGTATGTTCGGCACCGCCGAGCAGATCGGCAACAACCTGATCATGGGCATGATCCGCGGCGTGAAGGGCGCGGCCGGGCAGATGGTCAACGCCGTGAAGGGGGTCGCCAGCTCCGCCCTGGACGGTGCCAAGGGCCTGCTGGGTATCAGCTCCCCTTCGAAGGTGTTCGCCGACGAGATCGGGGTGCACATCCCCGCGGGCATCGCCCAGGGCATCCTCGCGAACAGCGGCGTGTTGTCCTCCGCGCTCGCCAGCGTCACGGGACCCATCACCGGCCCCCAGTTCTCCGCCGGTGGCGGGCCGGGGGCCACGTTCGGTGCCACGATGGCTGGCGGTGGGCAGCAGCCGATCATCGTGAACATCACCGGCAACTACTACGGGTTCGGCGGTGCTTCGCAGGCCGCCTCCGACATCCGGGACGAGTTGCTGAAGCTGCAGCAGCGCACCCCGCTCGGTTTCAGGGCTTCCTGATGGTGGCACCCCCGAGCTACGCGTGGCCGGTCACGCAGGTGCAGATCGAGTTCGTCGCGGGCACCTGGACCACGATCGGTGGGGTGACCAAGGTGTCGGCCACCCGCGGGCGTCAGTACGAGCTGCAGGCCCCGCAGGCCGGGTCGCTGACCATCACCGTCGACAACTCCAACGGCTTCCTGGACCCGGACGGCACAGGCAGCCCGTACGCGCCGAACGTGCAGCTCGGGAAGCGGATCCAACTGGTCGCGACCCTCGGCGGGTCGTCTTTCACGTTGTGGACGGGATACGTCGAGCGATACCCGCAACGGTGGGGCCCGGGCGGCAACTTCCAATGGACCGACCTGGTGGCGGTGGACATCTTCGCCGTGCTGGCCCAGCAAATCCTCGAGCCGATCTTCTACGAGGAAGTGAAGCTGCTCAACCCACTGGCCTGGTACCCACTCGACGATGCACCGGGCTCGGTGTCCGCAGGGCAGCTCGTGGTGGGCGAGCGCGCCGCCGGGCTGTACATGGGCATCAACTACGACTTCGGTATCCGCAACCTCGTGCTCGGGGTGGCCACCACTGCCCCCGGCGTGAAGGGCAAGACGCAAGCCCAGTTCACGCTGCCGACCTTCGCTCAGGGGTACTCCAACCTGTCGTGCCTGATCCTGCCCGGCACTGCCGCGCACCCGCTGGCGGCGCCGTGGACGGTGGTGATCGGCATGAAGGCCGTCGTCGGGGCGAATACCGCGCGGGGCTGCTTGTGGGCCGCCAGCTCGGAGTTCCACGACCGGCTGGTGCACCTGTACTACGGCCCGGGGTACGGGGGCAACGGGATCTACGCAGTATTCGATGTTGCCGATAACGCCAATTACTACCTGATGGCGACCATGCCCGACGACGGACAGGACCACCTGATCGCCCTGTCCTGCGCGGCGGACGGGTACCACCTGAAGGTCAGCATCGACGGCACTGTCACCGACAACAACGTCTACCTGCCCTCCGTGTCGGGTTCGCCGTACTCGCGGGTGTTCCTCGGCGCCTTCCGCAACTCGGTGAATTCCACGACGGTCAGCAACTTTGTGGGGACGCTGAGCAACTACCTGGTGTTCGGCACCGACCTGATCGCCGACCCGAACAACCCCCTCGGCGGGTACGGGGGCATCGGCGACGCCTACCGCAACGCCGACTACGGCCACGTCACCACGGACCGCTTCCTGGCGATCCGCAAATACTCGCCGCTGCCGAGCGGGCCGGCCACCTACACCGACACCGGCAACTCTGCGATGGGCCTCGCCGACCTGAACGGCAAGACGGTGGCTCAGGCCATGATCGACGTCGGCACCACCGAATCGGGCACCGTGTACGTCAGCAGGAATGGGTTTCCCATTCTGGTGAACCGCCATTACCGGTACAACCCGACGCCCCGATTCACCCTCGGGGAAGCCGACGGGGAGTACCCGTACGAGAACATGGCGTTGGACCACGACACCACTCACCTGGGCAACACGGTCACCGTCACCCAAGCCAACGGGATCGTCGCGAAGTTCACCACGGCGGCCTCGGTCGCCAAGTACGGCACCCGCACCCTGAACCTCACCCTGGACGTGTACGACGCGCAGCAGGCGGTGGACGCTGCCGCCTACCTCGCGCAGGTGTACTCCGAAGCAGACCCCCGGGTGTCGGGGCTGGTCCTGAACATGGCCGCGATGCTCGCCGCGTCGGGCTCGCCGCCGACTCCGCTGCTGGGGTTGGAGCTCAACACCGCGGTGACCATCAACCGGCGCCCGGGGGCGGGGGTCATCAGCAGCCGGGTGTGCTGGGTGGAGCACCTGGCCTACACCATCGATTTCGCCTCCGGGGTGTTCACCATCGCCGTGCAGCTCTCGCCCGCCGACGAGAACCCCTACTTCATCCCCGACGACCCTGTGTACGGGCGCCTCGACGCCGGCAACCGTTTCGCCTACTAGTGTCGCGTGTTTGAAGTTGTTTTACGGTGGGCTTTGGCGAGGATGTCGTCGGCTGTTTTGGTCCAGATGAACGGGGTGCATCGTGTGTTCCAGCCGTCGATGAAGTTTTCGATGGCGGTGA
>JAABVA010001063.1_pt1 | contig 30513 bp, 32 predicted proteins | sample 5560331 | NCBI WGS metagenome assembly JAABVA01 (sample SAMN12812661, study PRJNA571458) | rock metagenome | isolation source: Antarctica rocks | place: Antarctica: Victoria Land, Mt New Zealand sud | collected 2016-01-07 | reverse complement strand
CCCCCCACCCATCACCCATCACCCATCACCTATCACCCCCCACCCCCCACCTATCACCCCACCTATCATCCCCACCCCCCACCCATCATCCCCATCATCCCCATCCCCATCCTCCACCCCACCTACCTCCCGCTCCTCCTCCAAAAGATTTCCTAATCCAAAAATAATCCAAAAAATAAGATAGCGGCGTCTAGGGGATGGGGATGGGGATGGGGATGGGGGTGGGAATGGGGAGGTGGGGTATTGTATGAGAAGAAGAGGGGAGGGGGGTGGTGTGCTATGATGGATGATGAGGAGAGAGAGGGTGTGGGATGGCGTGTGGGGAGAGAAGAGGGGGGAGGTGGTGACGGGTTTTTTGTAGGGATTGGGTTGGTGGGTTGGATGGTTGGTTGGTTGGTTGGTTGGTGGTTTGGATGGGTTGGTGGAAGGGTGGTTGGTTGGTTGGGAGGATATGGCTGGGTGGGGGGGAGAGGGACGGTTGGTGGATAGCATGCATGGATTTTGGAGCTGGAAATATCGCATTCACTTAGGGGGGGGGGGGGGGGGATATTCAAGCCAATCTACATACAGCAACTCGTCAAACCTTCTCCCCCTCCGCAATCCCCAACCAAAACTCTCCCCCCATCTCACCCCGTCCCCCACCTCAACCCACTCCCCCCCCTTCTCATCTCCACCCCCATTAATCCCGCACCACCCATCCCCATCGGCGCCGGACTCGCACCCCTACTCCCGGGGCCCCTCGGGCTCCTCGGCTGCACGCTGCTGCCTCTCGTCTGCACGCCAGCCGCCCTTCCCCGCTTCAGATCCCGGACTTCGTCTTCTTTGCGGCGGAGCAGGTCGTCGCGGTCGGCGAGGAGGGATTCGATTTCGGCGACGCGGGCGCGGTGGCGGCGGACCTCGGTGTCGTTGTTTATGAGGGCGAGTTTGGTGGCTTCGCCCGAGGCGCGGCGGGTGAGGATCTGTTGGGGGTTTGGAGTGGTTAGTGGTGGGGTTATTGTGGAGGGGGGTTTTTGGTGGGGAAGATGGGTTTGACGAGGATAGATTCTTGTGCAAGGGTTTTCAAAGATTATTAGTTTGCAATAGTTAGAAGGCGTTCGCTTTAGAAAAATGCTTACAGTCACTTCCTTTTCAAGGGCGGCGTTCTGAGAGGCGAGTTCAACGGCAGAAGTAGATGCTTGTTGGTACTGTTGACGGGTAAACTCAAAATCCCTCGTCAAGCTTTCAATCTTCTTCTGCTGCACAGCGTTCTGTTGCGCCGAGGCTTTCGCTCCCTGTCTCAAGCCTTCGAGCTCAGCGACAGCAGGAAGAGGGGAATCAAGCAGGCCTTTTTGGGCGTCTTTAAGCTCGATTTCGAGACGTTCGCGGTTGGTCATCAGGTTGGCAACGTCGGCGGCGCGCCGCTCGAGTTTGTCTTCCAAGGAGGTGACGTTGGAGAGGAGAGAGATTTTGGAATCGCGCTGTAGGTGGGAGGAGCGAGTGAGGGATTCATAGCGATATTGGAGGGATTCAAGGGAGTCGATGTGGTCTTGAAGGCGGTCTTGAGTAACAGTGATTGTGTTTTGGAGTTGCTTCTCTCGCTCAGCAAAGGAGTTTTTTCTGAAAGCGATTTCATTACGGGCGTCTAGAAGTGCGGTACGAAGTTCTGCTACTGTCTGCGCTGAAGGCTGGATTATAAAGTCAGTGATAAGGTTCTATCAGATTAGAAAGCATGCTTTACAGTGAGCGAAGAATTTTGCGTTGCTGAATCGCTAATATGAGTAATCTCTCCTGCAGGGGTCGGTGTGGTCCTTGGTCGCTTTTGCATGGTAGTTGTGCCTTCAATGTTGTCCTAATACAGTCAGTAAGACGAGATACAGATATATTGCAACGGCCAATACCCAACATACCAAAGCTCTTTTTAAAGAAGCAGGTGCTGGAGCAACGTTTTGTTCCACGATTGGCTGAGTGTCTGAATGAGCAGATTCTGTGTCTTGAGATGACTCCAGAAACTCGATGCCCTCAATAGGCCTAATGGAGGGAAATGCCCAATCCTTCTCTAGTCCTCCAGCTTCCAAGAACGCCGCAACCTCTTCAGCGGCCGCTACAGAGCCATGCTCGTCTGGTAGTAGAAGGCCAACTTCATGCCGCGTCTGCGTCATACAGCTGACAATCTTTCGCAACCGATCGATCGGGTCTATCGAATTCGGCAAACATCGTTCTATATGCTCAGCAGAATTGTAAACAAGAAGATGAATGATTGGTGATAGTTGGCCAACCACGGTCAGATGGCTACGCAATATGCCAACTTGCACATCTTGTGCATCAAAAGAACCATCTAGAGCAACGATAAGATTGGCTGCTTTTGGAAGTGTCGCCGCTCCCTCTTCTCCAGAGGCTATCAAGCTCACCTCCATACGCCCTTTTGCGATTCTCGAATCTGATCTTGTCAGTGTATCTGGCCGATTGTAGACAACGTATCTGCCCTTGAGAAAAGTCTCGATTATATCAAGTAGACGACCTGGTCGTGCAACGATCCCAATATGCAAATCTAGATCCCTGATGCAATGGAAAAGATGGCGGAGGAATTGAAACTTGGCACTGCAATTCTCGGCCCAGACAGCTTCATCCTCTGGAGATGTTTGCTGTTGGGCCACCAAGTCCCCATTGTCCAAGTCCACATGTGTTGTGACTTGATTGACACGACGAAGCATTTCCCTGACCTCTTCTACCAATCCGTCATCCGGTATCTCATCTTTCATCAGATTCTCGATAGCTTGTCGGTAGTAATTGATGGTTGAAATGTATTGATCTCGAACTCGTGTGTTCATGGATAAGGGAATGACAAACTCCATCCCCCCGAGATGCACTGGGTTCAGCGTTGTAATCGTTTGTGAGTACGACATTTCTCTATGGAATGAGAGCTTACTAGGTTGGTTTGGGGTGTGAGGGTCTGACTGAGAGATCCTCATCGGTAACGGCACTTCGACAGGCACTTCCATAGGCTGAACTTCAAGACGGCTTTCTGGAGCTCCCGGGCTGTTGCTGTTGTCTGGTATGACCGATGGTGTTCTTTCGTTATCTGGTCGAGGGGAATGTGACTGTTCGATGTTGGCCTTCAGTGCAGCTGTATTAGCTGCAGAGACTGCAGCAGAGGTTGCGCGCATGTTCTTTAATTTCTCCCTGAAAGACACGCCTGCCGGAGCAGTAGCCATGACAGGTCTTTGCGCAGCATCTGACGAGAGATCCGTCTGGGTTTGTGGCACTTCAGCCATCTCGGAATCAGATACCGAAGGCGGTCGAGGGGGTACCCTCGAATCTAAAATATGTGGATATTGCTGTCCGAACGTGGAGATGATAGAACCTGGGATGTTCTCGATATCGGCGTCTCTAGGTTCGATTGAAGACAAAGGAAAGTCTTTGATGTCTTCAAGCGAACGGGTATGACTTCTTGACTGGGAATTTGGGTTTCGCTGGCTAAGAATCGTGCTCTCGGTAGCCTGCGTTATTTGGCTATCGGCAACTGTATCTTCAGATATAGCAAAAAGCTCAGGCACAGCTGAGTGTCGGCGGAACAAGACCCCCAAGTTAGTACTATCCACCGATGCGTGAACAAGTTCTGAGTTTTCAGAAACGAGATTCCCACTTCCGGAGGAGATTTGAGACGCCGAGTTTACAGGCTTAGGAAAGAGTTGTCCGCTCTGCCACAGATCGTCTATCTCGCCGTTAGAGAGGCCTAAGTAGGGATTTGGAGGCAATTGGATATGGTTAAACGCGGACGACTCACCAGCTGATGTGGCAGATGTTGTGTGAGTTGCTTGGCTGTGAGAAGGTTGATTAGCTTGAATTTGAGCGCATGTATCGCCTTCAGGACTATTAATGCCTAATTTTTGGCTTTGTGTGGAATAATGACTCAATGGTTCATCGATTTCCTTTTCGGACGAAGAATTGATGTCTCCAATCAGTTCCGCAGAGGCCGGCGATTGAGTATCTAGGTCTGAGGATGTTAGCGTCTCTTTGACGCTGCTGCTCACTAAAAGCTCTGCTGATCGCGCGGAAATTGGACCCGCGTAGTTTTGTTCACGGTGAGAAAGTGGATTTGGATCTGAAATACTGCGAGAGATCTGTCCGGGTCTAGTGTGGTTGGCTCGCAAGAATCTTGACGATGCTCCCGAGGGCAACGACTTTGATCGCGAAGAGTGAGCGCCAAGATCTTGACTTTCTGGGGGAAGGAGATCTGTGGAGTCCTCAATAGGATCACTGGATTCTTCTATAGGCGAATGGGAAGGAACGGGATCGGAAAGTGAGAAAATAGTGGAGGCAGCGTAAGATGAGGTGCTGACAACACAATTCTCTGTTCCAGGCTGGGTGACACTCTTGTTACCTGTAGACGTAGTTGACGTTGGGACGTAGCTTGAAGAACCCGGCAAAGATTGCGAGTCTGGTATCACGACGTCTCGTTCGAACTTATCCGGCCTTAAGTTTTCGGAGAGAGGCGAAGATTCTCCAATTCCAGAGTCTTGGTGTTGCAAGAACGACCATGTGATGTTCGTACTCGATAGTGATGATTGATACCGGATATAGGTGTCCCTTTCGAAGCTGCTGTGCTGTGAAACGAGCACAATCAATTTCGGAGGAGTGAGTGCTTGCGTGAAGGATACTTGGTCGCTTAAGTCCCCAAGACTCTCGCCTAGATCTTGTATATCAGACGAGGACCCTTCGACTGTACGTTGCGGCCGTTCTTTGCCAGTCCGGTGCGCTCCAACGCTTGCTTTTCGGCTTGCAGGTAGACTCGCACTTTTCTCTCTACGCCGCTGCCAGGGTGAACGGCCTGATCTTCTGAAGCTTTCAGAAGAAAAATTCTCTTTCCGAGATGCGACAACAGCCTGGTCAATATTCCCCTTTTGTCGCTACCGTCAACCGACATTAGCGCACTGCCCGGACTGTATAGAAATCGTGAAGTTGGATGAAAGAGAGTCAATTCCCGTGTAAGGTTCTGGTGAAGATAAATCACGTACTTACCCGGTCGGACTTGTACTTTTCCCCAGTAACGTGGCGATTCTGCCAGTCTACAATATATTGTTTTGGCTCCTCTCTAGTACTTGCTCCCGTACTACAAGATGTGCCTTTACGCCGTGGGAATTTTCTTGTTGTTTCAATTCTATCTTCCGCCTGGGAAATCCAGAGGCTTGATAGTAGTTTTGCTCTCTTATTCCGAGGATTATCTTCTGAAATAGAAATAGGGCTGTTCTTGCGTTTCCGTGAACTCATGCTGCGCGTGTCCCATTCGGCTCTACGCCCTTGGTTGATAGTACGGCCATTGTGGGTTCAAAACACTGTACAACTTAAACGACGCCTCTAGGGTAAGAGTCTCGTCTCTCGTGTATTAAAATCTCGATGATAGCAAGGTGGTAAGCATATTGCCGGTTTGAGCACAAGTTGAATCCCGGAGATATGATAGAATTAGCGCCGCACACTAACCCAAACATGACATTGCTTTTTTATACCTACATTTACGGAATACTCTCTACCTTATTGGATTACTTTTCCCAATGATCTACTGCATATGTATGCGGCCTTACAGTCGTAAAAACAGTCAATTTTACTTTTGAATAATATAGACTGGAAATTGAAGCTCTAAATCCGAGATCTGAAGACACATACACTCTAATAGTCCCTTTCGATGACCATGTTACACCCAGAAACTCGTCCACCAAGATTTCATCTCGCTCCAATGCTCTTATCCTCTCCTTAAGCGTCCATTCTCTTATACCCCCATAACATCAAGTTCATCGTCGCGAACCACCCTCCAGCTTCAACAAACGTTTCACTTGCTCCAAGCTGAGGCTTGCCAGAATTGTACGCCGCTTACGGCACACGTCGTTCGTTGAGTTTTCAAAAAGGGCTACAAGCTGGTGCGATCGTTGATGCTTCAAGATATCATTGGTATGCATGATTATCATTGATGTGGTCAGGGTAAAGAAGGTCGGAAGCAGAAAGACGACGGTTTGAGAGAAGTTGTGAATGACTTGAACGGCGTTCTCATCATTCCTCGAGGGCAGGCGAGTAGACAAAGCTGGGCGGGGATGGAGTCGAAGGTAATGAGGTCTTAGAAGCCTTAGATGAAGGAGAAAGATGTGGCTGGCAAGTGTTTTGGATTTTTCCTTTTTCTTCTTCTTTAGTATAGCTTGGAAGTGAAGAATCAAAAGGTTGAAGCGCAATGAGGGCGAATACACTACTTCTCACATGAAAGTAGGTTCACTTCATTTTCCACTCTTCCAATCTTGGGCGTAGAAACTTGGAATAACGGTGGATGATAACGATTTCACTCTTTTTCAGGTTGAACTCTTGAAAAAGGAGATGCGTCCATTCCAGCGTTCGAAACGATCAACAATCCTGTTCGCCATTATCTTGACTAAATCATGTTTGGTGAATACATAGGATCCCGACAAATTTCCATATAACATCCCAGCTTTGATTGTGCTTTTATTAGGGATAAGATTAAGAGAGGCTTAAGAGGCCGAATAAACCATGGTTTGTCACCAAAGGTTTGAGAAAACGAATGCTCAAGGTAATCCGTTGAAGCAACACGCCAGTGAATTGGTATACAATGGTGGGATTTAAGGTGAATCCTATGTTATAGATACAACTTTCGAGTGCGTATATAAGACGCGCAAGCTTTCAGATACCCCCAGGTAAAGAAGGTCAGCCGAGCCGAACACGATTCCCAACGCCAGATAGCAACATTTCTATCGTACCGATAAGAGACGCCATATTTGCTGTCATATCTCATAAATGCTATGCGCATACACCCGTAACACAAATCGCAAGAACTCCCTAGTTGAAAATGACGTGGCAGCAGATCCCCAATCTCCTATCTAATTTCCACGCTCTCGTTCAGTACTTCCGAGTGAAAGGCACGTTGGTGCAGCAGTCGAAGCCTCTGTTGATGGAAGACGGGAAGAACTGGTGCTGGTAGCGACATTCATCTGATGCTGGGTGTGTTTGTGCATCGACCTATGGAGATTGGGTTAGAATATGGATATGGCTAGCACATGGGGAGTAGGTCATTCAAAGATGAATGAAGAATATTGCTCCAAGACTGGAGAGCTACACACCGAGAGTAGGACGAGATGGCGTCAACAGGGTCGTCGAGATTGTAGTTGGATTGGAAAGCGTCTTGGGCGCTGGGAACGCTGGCGTAGGAGACTTGCGAAGCCATGATAGCGTTTCTGTGCAAATGGACTTGGAAGATTTGGAGGTAGGTAGGAATGTATTCCTATATTTTCTCGATCTTGACGTTGAGGGCGTGCTTATGGAGATGGAGATGATGTGTGTGTTCCGAGCTCTTCACAGAGGGAATGTCGACTGAAGTATAAATATGTTGTAGGAAGTCGATCAAATGTATGAAGGTAAAGAGCTAACCCAATCACAGTGACTCAGCCATTATTATTATCATTGTTACCACACCGTCACCACCCGAGGACCCCATTTCCCCCCTGCTTCAACTTGACGTATCTCGACGGCCAACCTGCAGGTTGAACCGCAGATTGATGTCATCTAGCGCTTCGCTTAAAGCGTTGCAGCACAGGGCGGAATCGCAAAAAGAACGATGGTGTAGGCAATTCGCGATCGAGTGGCGCTATTGGCTTCTAATTGCGCATCATCTAGCGTCATGGCGCGCTCAGCCTCAACGCGGCTTGCAGGTGTGGAAAGTCGCTAAGTCCGTATTCCGGACAGGGGGGTGCATCGCACGATCGAAACCGCGCCTCATGAGTGCGATCCCCATTGTTTTTCCAACATATGAAACGATCGTCTCTCAAACTCCAAGCAGATGATGTTGATCATCTCCATCTTCATCTTCATGATTCGGCCTCCTCTCGGCGCGACGCGATGCTGCTTGCTCCGACTGCAAGATTGGAAAGAATAGTCGACGCACGCCTTTGCTGTCAAACGGTCAACGTTAGAAGTCGCCACGTCTTGACGTCGCGAACGTCGCGAACGTCGCGACTCTGCATCATCCGGGTAAGCTAAACGGGACTGGGCGTACAGGAGACGGGACCAAAGCAGCGGATCAAGATGATTCGCCACAATACGGCGAATCGTCCATCCGTAATTTCTCAATAGCTACAGCCTACACAGTACAGCCTTGATGAGCTTGAATTAAAGGCCTGGAAACGACGTGCTGACAATAAATGTGAAATGCTATCAGTGGGGGAAGCTGTTCAGTAAATCCCTGGAGGAATCGCTAAGGAAAAGTTCACTTTCTGGTACTCCGCTCAATTGGAAGAAGATGTGCGCACACCCAACTTCAAAAAGGGACAAGGTGAACTGTGTATTGGTCAATCCGCCCCGAGGAATACCGTTTTAGCCTTAATCGTACACAGCCCTCATATGTTATCAACGCTTTGCTTATTGTTTTGAAAAAATCTTGGACGTTCTGTCTTGGCTGCTGGGTCAACATAGGGAAGAGGCAGTTCGGAATACCTCCTGCTTTCATACGGCACTCTGCAGCATCTCTTCGTCTTTCGTCGCTGCTAATTGATTGTTCATGATCCCATTCATTCCCCTCCCGCCAGTCGGATCTTGGCCTCGAGCTTTGACAGCGTCATCCACCTCTAATCTCCAGTCAGTCGTTTCAATACTCCTCATCCGACATTGACATACCTGAAATCGAGGGTCGCAACTCACCATCATAATCATCCCGCTGCCCCACCCACCTATGCATCTTTTCTCTCCGAAACTCCTCCAAATCCCACTCGCCGTCTTCCAACGTCCCCTTCCCAGCAATCCACACATACGTTTCTACCTCCACCTCCTCACCTTCAATGTTGCCCCTCCCTTTGTCGTCCCCCACCTCCTTGAGGGTCTTGACCTTCACTCTCCTCCGCTCGTACTCGTCTCCTTCAAAGATGTCTAGTCGCCAGATATCACCTTCGGTAAGACCACGCACATATGTCCCGCGCACTGAGGAATCCGGAGAGTCAATAATGGCAGGGTAGTCGCCAGATCGGACCTTGTGACGGCGGTAGGAGTGCAGGATTGCAGGCTGAGTGGTGAGGAGGGATTTCTGGAAATTTGAGGGCGTTGAAGAGCCATAGCAGACGCGGTAGAGGACTTCTTCAGACATCTATATAGTCAGTTAGAGGGGCGTTGGCCGGCCTTAGGAATTCGACACGCACCAAAGTACCTGCACAATGGTTTAGCGAGTGCATAGGATGAGGAAGGGGAAATACTCAGGCCATACCGTAGAAGAAAGCACTTTGATCATCCATAATATCTAGCAATCTGAAGAGCAGGTTGGTTTGAGGTCCGGGCTAAGCAACAGCGGTGGACTAACGGTCGACTAATTGACCACCTCGTGAACCGGTTTTTTGACCAAAGTCGATGCTTAAAGATTGAGGGCATACAATGACTTGACCACTTGGTGCAATCTCGCCAACTGTTGGTTCATATACTCCACCACATCTCGAAGGCAACTTGTTATAGGAAATTAGAAATGTAGACAACAGGAACCTATGGTGTGATACACTTTCAGTAGTCAATTGAATGAATATGAACACTACCAGACAAAACAGATGGCTAGATATATAAACGAAAGCAATTAATTCTTCAAGAAGAAAGTTTACTACGTATCACATATTTGATAGTTGATAGTCAATTAGGCCTGATAAGATTGTACCACTAGATCTCACTGGCGCTTCGCAGCCAATCGCGCTTACAAGATATTTTTAAGCTCAATAACCACCAGGTCATCTGTAGCTTGTCAACTTTGGAGATTGTATCCTTGAATTGACAGACCTCTTTTTCCTTTCTCATATCTGGCTGTACTGAAAGATGCTACGATAATGATCTGCCGTTCCTCCCTCATCCACCAATCTCTATTCTGCGTGCCCCCTTCCACATGGCTCTCTCTAGCCTTTTCACTTCCCTCATAAACTCCTTCGCCCCAATATTGTACTTGCTCCCATTGAAGCGCCCCCCTCCCATTGAGAATGCCCTTGCTGATGGTCTTCTCAACGCAGCCTCATCGTCTCCCCTATAACCTCCTACGCCGACCAGATCCTCTCCATCCACCGCACGCGCACCTCCGCGGGCTTTTCCCTCGACATTCCTTTCATCATGCTCTCCGCCTCCATCCTGAAGATCTTCTACTGGCCCGGCGCCCGCTATGATATATCTCTTCTCGTTCAGGCTGTGATTATGGTGGTTGTGCAGTCGGTACTACTAAAGGTGGCGCTTGACAACCGGCCGCCATGGAGGGGAGAAGGTCCGTTCAAGAGCGTAAATGACGGGAGGCCCTGGAACTTCTGGAGGTGGAGGTCACAAAGGCCGTAAGTGGACATACCCTGATCTCTTCTAGGAGCCATGCAAACGGACTACTCAATGGCTAAACATTGAGGAAAGCTAACGCCCGACCCGATCCACAGCTACTGGGAATTCCTCCTCCTCCTCCCCCTCTCCCTCCTCATCATCCACACCCTCCTCCGCCCCACCTCCCACTCCCTCTACACCCATCTCATCGGCTACCTCGGCCTCGCCATCGAAGCCATCCTCCCTCTCCCCCAAATTTTCGCAAACCAGCGCGCCAAATCCTGCAAGGGCTTTCGCGTATCCGTGCTTGCGAATTGGCTGCTAGGAGACGCGATGAAGATGGGCTTCTTTTTTGCGTCGGATGCGGGCAAGGTGCCGTGGGCGTTTAAGATGTGTGGGATCTTTCAGGCGTGCTGTGATGCGGGGTTGGGGGTGCAGTACTGGGTGTATGGGGATGGGCCGGGGGAGGTTAGAGCGGGGGAACGGGAGAAGAGTGCGAGGTTGGGGTGATGGGTAGGTGGGTATGTAGTGCATCATGTTCGAAAATCGTATGCATCGATCGGCGTTGTCCCGGGCAGCAGCACGTTTCCTAGAACGGGAAAGCGACAAATACCACTTTTACTCCAAGCCCAACGGCCTGAAAAATACTCTTCAAGCGCCCTCCCGCAAAAGTTCCTCCGCTCGGTCGGTGGATTGGAGTTGGGACCGAGATGAGAAGGGATGGTGGATATGTAGCTTGATACGATTGGGTGGATTTGATGCGCTTGATTGACTCGGAACATGCTTCGGAAATAATGTCGTGGCTCTGGACCGAGGGGTTTGAGAGAGTGCGGTCGGCGGAACCCGAAGGCTGGGGACGATGGCGGTGAGGGGTGCGCTTGCTGAGAGGTGGATGTGGAGACTGAGATTTTGGGGTATGGCAAGACCTTTTTCTGAATACGGTGGTTAGTAATATCTGTTATTTGGATTCGGTGTTTGGGATATGCGATCTGTCAGGACGTGGGAAGTGCGACTGATAAGCGTTTGCAGATAAAAGGAGAATGTAGCGCTGGAAGACTATGTATATGCTGTGCTTGGGCACAGGACGAGCGTAAAACGTGGAAGATTTTTCAGTGTTCATGATTGAAGATTAAACCTTTCTGTGTCCGACACAGACCATGATTTGCACGACTCTCAAAACTTGTCGTTTCACTGCTGCTATTGATCTCATTATTTCTTTACAAAAAATACAAGCCAAGCCAGTTACAATGCCACACGCCATCACAACAAAGGTAGTCAGGAGAACCGAACTTCTTCAACCATAATTTCGACACTCGGGTAGCTCTCTGCCCAAAGTATTGAAAATCTCTTAGGTGCTACATCGTCGCTATCGTCTAGCGATGAAACGTAAAAAATGCAAAGTCTCAAAACAAGCACTTGATACAAGGCTCAAACGACCAGAACACGGAAGAGAATCAAAAAACCGATTGCTGCACATGAGCGCATTATCGCCCAAATACCGATAAAGGGAATGGGTTCAAGTAAAAAAAGGAAATCCAGACTCGAATTAAAAGGCAAGGCCATGAAAGTCAAAGCAGGTAGGCTTGATTTGATTTATATATGAGGACTCACGACTGCAACACGTGTCAAGAGCAAAGAATGTAATGCTGTCGTGTTTAAGGGTTTCTTTGGGAACTGTTGTTGAGAGTAATTGTTATAATCGCATCTTAAGATCGATCGCGTACTAGAGTGTGCGGAAACGAGCCATGAATAACCAGACAAGGGAAAGAGGAAGAGAAAGGCTCAAGATGACGGAAAAAATCGAGAATAAGATTGACAGTAAGAAGGCAAGCCTATTCTCCAACCTCTTTACGCCCATGAAAGATAATACGGACATAAAGAATTCTATATTACTATAATCTCTTCGAACAATCTTCTCTTTACAAAGAAACAATATCCTTGGAAACACTCAAACGAGGCTGACGTGAGCGCGACAGTTTTCGGGACTTCGACAAGAAAAGGTGTCTATGGAATCAGAAGAGAAACAAGAGTTTTGTTAGGAGCGAACCCTTCACATATACTATCGTGCCATATGCAAGATATGAAAGGACTCTGTTGCCTTGAGATACGAGAATGTGAAGAATTCCGGTAAGGTTATTAGCAAAATACTCGCACTGCCTCGACAAAAGGTAATGGAGGTACTTAACGACATCGGCGAATAGGCCAACTCTGTCCTCAAATACGCTTATAAGTAATCCAGAAGTGTTGACCTAGAACAAATGAAACTTTTCGCGAAGATGGTGTCATTATGGACTTGAGCGTAGATACGGGTTTCAAGGATACGGCGGTTCCTGTCGACGCTCCGCCTGGTTGCACCGTTCTTCCGCCAGGAATAAAATCTAATTGCCCTAAAGGTGGCAGCATGAGACTGTTCCGTCGCTAACCCCTGGCCTGCCTCCCCCCCCGTTTATTTGTTCGCCACCGAAAAGTGGCCTGCCCCCAACGACTGGCCCGCCGCCGAAGCAGCCAAAACACCCAAAACGAAACCCGCCGGTACGAGGTGACCAACCGTCTAAAAAGCGACCTAAAACCCCATCTCATGCGTTAGACAATGCTCCCCAAAACCCCCCACCAGCACCAGCATCGAATCCTCCGCTAAGCAAACCTCAAGACAGTACTTCAGTAACATCAACAAAGATTCGTATTCCGGGTTCTCCCGCAAGTCTATATGCAGAAATGTCACTGAGAGCTTCTGCGACTCCGACGTTGACAGAAACTTCATCCAGCGGACCATTACATACGCCGTTGCCCTCACCTAGCGGATGAGGCTTTTCGTTCGGATACCTTTTAGACGGTAGTTCTGTTGTAAAAAAAAGCTTTCAATTGTAGCCCTTCATCCTCTAGACTTTCGGAAAATTTGGAATGACATGAGAGGCGGGTTTCTACCCTGGTTCCGCGGCTGGGGCCACGGATAAGCATGATCCGATATATGATGTTATTATGTTCATAAAAGACTCGCATTCAAATGATGATAATAAGGTTGGAGGCAAGTCTTATGAGTTGACGGAGCTTAGTTGATTGGAACCCTCCCCAACGATAATTCGGGTACACTGAGGAAGTAGCTTTCAGGGACATAACAGCGCTAGTTTCGGAAAGCGTGATCGAAAGCTGGACAATCTGTGAGATTTCGAGATTGGAAGAACGACACCAGTTCGTCATATATAGATTTCAATGCTACCTTACCCTGCTAAGCCGTTTATCTCCACCTCTTCAACTAATTGTTAAGCTATCTTCTTCGCTTCCGTGCCAATGGCGCCACTTGCCCTCGCAAATGCTAAGCTTATGTTGTTGTATGCTTCATATAGAATCCACAAAGGAAACCATACCCACAGCGTGTTGAAGAAGATCAGGTATACCCAGAGATACATGAAGTTACTGGTGTCCAAATTTGGGCTACCCGTTAGCCATTCCGGTGCGAACGTCATGAAGCCTATCGTGCCGAGTCAGTGATACTCTCGTCATTGCATCAAGAAAGACCGGTCCGGTCGATTGAGAGTCGCCTGTTGAACTCACCACCATACAACTCTCCCGTGGCTAACACACTAGCCCAGAACCATAGCCTTCCTGCTTTATCTCCCCTTCTCACCAACTCACAGATCCACAGTGCCAAGGGTCCCGCACCAAACACAGTTAGCAGCTCCAAGCTGATGACTGTAAGATCAGCCCCGGCCCATCTCCTATCCGCCTTCGCGTACTCCTGCCAGAGCTTCGCTGTTAGGCTCGTACCATATTGACTGCCATAAAGCCTGTCTGCATAGCCAAGGAAGTGTACGGCAGGAGACGTCAAGGACGCTGGATGCGGATAATCTGTACTGTGAGGAATCGCGGTAAAGGTGAAGAAGCAGTTATAAAGGAAGGAGCCTTCGAGAACAAAATGAGTTAGGGCGTCAAAGAAGTGCCAGATGAAGATGACTCGTAATTTAGCGGTCGCGGAAGAATGAAGGAGGTAAAGGGAGGCGATGTAGGCAGTCACAAGGAGACTGAGTGCTGCAAGAAGGGATAGGATGGTTGTTTGGTCAATTACTAGAGTTGAAGGAGATTCTTGGGTATCCATTGAGGCGTAGGATCTACACTAAGCCTCTACGGGTGGGATAGAATGGTGACTGCAATGGCAACAGTATTCGTCAAACGTAGATTGCCGACATTGATACTAGGAAGGCACGGTTCGGCAATCGCGCCTACACTAATCTGTAAGCGGCGGCTGATAACGTCCTTAACATTGTATCAATTCACAAAGATCAGTACACACAGGACGCTGAAGATGACATCCATCGATTTGGGACTTGGCCTAGAAGGTACACATGTGGTTGTTACCGGTGCTGCTGGGTTTATTGGCTCTGCAACGGTCAATACGTTCCTTCAGGCACGAGCCAACGTTACTGCATTGGATATAAACCGTGAGAAGCTTAGTGAACTTGAGAAGCATACAAATACTTCTGAAAAACATGCGAATCTATACACAATCGTGGTCGATATCACTTCAGAATCAGAGCTTGAGCAAGCTTTCGAATCAGCCCGGGATCACTTTGGCGTGGCAGTCCAATGCTGTATTGCCCTTGCTAGCTTGGACCTCAGTGTCCTACCTCACCATGAATCTATCGTTGACATGACCGTGAAGCAGTGGCGCCGTACCTATCAGGTCAACGTTGAGGGCACGTTTCTGACGGCACGGACTTGGCTAAGGCAGATCAAGGCGCATGCGAAACCCAACTTGAAGAACGTAAGTCTTATAATTGTAGGCAGTGAAAGCGGCTGGTTTGGCGAGAGGTCGAACCCCGATTATGCTAGTGGCAAGAGCGCCGTGCAGGTCGGACTGGTGCAGAGTTTGCGAGGAGATGTTGCCAGGATTCACCCTGGTGCTAGGTGACTGGCCCATCTTGATGTTGCTTTCTAGAGGTAGTTTCTGATATGCATTCGGAAGGGTGAATGCCATCGCGCCTGGTCCAGTCGATACTCCACAGTTCCGCAAAGAATGCGAAGCGAACCCGGACCAGCTATGGCTAGATTCTCAAGCTACGTAGGTCAGTGATATGTACTACAAGTTCTTGAGCTGATTGTTTCTAGAACGGCACTTGGAAAGCCCGTACCAACAAATTCTGTTGCCAAGAGTATTGTCTATCTAGCTAGTGAGGCGTGGAGTGGCCATGTTACTGGCCAGGTTCTCAACATCGATAGTGGTAAACAAGGAAAAGTCATGTGGATGAAGGGGGAGAGTATGTGAGAAGCCAATAAGAAGTGCCTATACCGTAAGCCATGATCACCGATATCTCGTTTTACCAAGTACGATCAATACCCCCGCGGTTTTTGTGCCCAGAAAACGTGGTCATTCTGGGCGAATCTTGATGTTTACAACAAACTATGAACCGAAAGCGGTAATAAAGTCGTCAATGTGAAAGCATGCACGGCCTCTTAACTCAGTCTGTGGGCGACGTCTTAACTTACACATTTCCATTTGAGCGGATACAAGCTGCGCTGTGGATAATGCAGAAATATCATGCTCTCTATCTCTCTTTTATGAGATTTTGCATGTTCCAGGTAAGATCTCCATGAAAAAGGTCAATAATTTTCGAAGCGTTTTACATGCACTTCTCGGCGTTTCCAGGAGCTGGGATGAAAAGGTCCCAAGTCCACCTTTATTTCCTCTATCAACTAAGTGGTCAAAGTTATGGCTTTTGGTTTGAGTAAATAATGTCAGAGGGGGGCGACATGACGCACGGCTCACTCTTGGAAGTTCATCTCTTCGCACTCCTATGTACTGACTAGAGAACGGCAGCAGTAGTAGAGAGCTACGATGCAATTGAAGGTTGCAGTATCAGTCATCTACACTGCGTTGAAACAATAAGGCTCCACACTCGATGTTTGGGTCAGCGCTTAGGTATCGTCGTTGACACACTGCAAGTGCAACCAGACCTCAGATATCGGCAATACCCCCTTTTCTTAGCCGTAATCTTGACATTCTCTCCACATGAACAATAACCCAAGCACCCACTTCTCGTGAATACTCATCAACGGTTTCGTATCAATGCATCATCCCATCATCATTTAACCAACCTCGCGACTCCAAGAACGCTCGACCCTGCATAGCAAGGATCACTTGCCCCGAAGCCTCGTGGATGCCTGCATAACAGACAGAGAAGTAACGCATTAGTCTCAGCCGCCAGCCGGACTTCACCGCAATTCTTTTCAGAATAGAGAAAATTCTACGATAGGTTCCAGCCTTTTGATTGGCTTTACAGTAGGCGTCGCGTTATACAGCATAGGGTGCATGCACCACCTGAAGGGTCTTGCTGCTGTTGGAGATAAAGAACTCCGAGAATTTGGAAAGGCTGCTGCGGGGCTTACTACTGTAGGTATTTAGGCTTGAGAAGCAGACAAGGCGAATACAAATGTAAATACGAGTAGGATTTTCTAGGCTATAGTGATTTAGCATCACTTGGTGCGAGGCTGCTTGTGCTTTTCGGATATGGGAGATTTGCTATTGCTGCTGTGGGATGTTGCTTTCGCGACGTGATGCGGTTTAGCCTAGGACGAGCGATTACGGCTGTGTGCAGATTTCATCGGTGTCGTGCTTTCAATTTTGGTGATAAAGTCTGGCCTTTCGGTTTTGAGCGACGCATGGATAAAATAAAAACAGAGTTTACAAGGGCAGCTGAGAAACCGAGCAAGGATCCAACATTTTCAAGCGGATCATTGCATCTGCAGACGACCAGTAAAAGGCCTGTATCATCAATAAAAGAAACCAATTTGCCCTTAACCACACCCGCTACGGTTTGACAACTCGACGCATTTGTCATAGAAGGCCGCTATACTCCTGAAAGCAGAGTACTCATTCGAAAATATCATCCTGCTCGTCGTAGTCTATCTGTTCCTGTAGCTCTTGAATCCGCAGTTTAGTCGCTTCTCTCAGATGACGGTTATGAGGTGAACCAGAATCAGCATGATCCAGCTCTGGCAACCATAGGATATCTTGCTTACGCACCCCTTCTTTGACATACGCGCTCTTCCCCGGTGCCGTGATTAGCAATTTAAGCACGACATCTGCCTCGTCAATAAGTTCAAGTATTTTGCTCATGACGAAGCAGGCTGCTGAACGCTGAGATGATGTCTCATAATAAGATATGCCGTCAACGATGCAGAAGATGGGAGTGCTCTGAGGAACCTGTGTTATAAGCCTGCTGAATAAGTCACATACGGTGTCCAGATCGTTGGCCTCTAATTCTTGCTGGTCTTTGAGATGGATAAAGTCCAAATCGAAATCGTGCTGAGAAAGCAACTGTGCGATTAAGCTTTTGATCATGGCAATTGGGCCAGTCGCAGGATCTCCGATTTGCGTATGGAGCCCACAGAAGAAGTTCATGGAGAGGGCACCATCGACAGATCCAAGAGACTCTAACAGCATTGCGCAAACCACGGATAGGGGTGAAAGTTTCTGGTCGCCGTCCAGATCACCGTTGACCATGAGGACTCCTGAGTAAGGAACGGTCAACCAAGCTTGCAATTCGGAGGAATTTAGGAAACGGTGAGCGTGTTCCTGGTAGCCTGTAGGAAAATCTGGTCCCAAGCCTTCCTTGAGAACTATAGGAATATCTTCCTGAGCAGCCTGCGGTGACGTACTCAAAATGCGTAGAAGTTTGCGTGGTGAAATACCTGTGTATTTCCGTTAGCACTAACAACCAGCTGGTGTGCCTAAGGACTTACCCTTCTTCAACGGAGGTGTCGGCATCACTGCGCGCTCGATAGCTAAAATTTTACCTTGAAAATCTGATAAAAGTGAGTTTTCTCATATCACCACACAGCTCTGGGTTTGCGCGAACTTACATAGAGCTTGATGCTCCCAACGAGCGCCTGCTTCACGTTGTATATCCTTCAGGTCTGAATACACTCTGTTGACAACTTCCAAGACCTGCTTATTCGCCGTTAAAGTTTCTGCATTCTGAAGCGTGTCTAATGAGACTCAGTCATACGCGTCTTTGGGCAGGAATCTGCTCCGGTTCCTCACGATAAGCTTGGTTGGTTTTGACATCTCCAAGGCGCTTATGCATGCATCTCTCGACTTCGTCTTTCATTGCCGCCGCCCTAGCTTTGACCCTCGCAATGCCTTTTTCAATCTCCTTACCATAAGCAGAGCCACCCACGATGGCTTTGCTCCCTTCCCACACAGACCGTATGATGCGGCCTGTGGATTGTCAGAAAGTAAACGACCGGTGCCTGTCATTGACCTACCGGATGACCTTCGATTATACCATTCCACGATACCTCTAAGCGTATTTAAGATGGTGCTGTATAAATCTGAAACCCTTTCATGTAACACCAAAGAAGTGTATAGGTCAAAATGAAACATTGCGTCCTTGATTATTTCTGGTATTTGTCTGATAGTCTTGAAGATTGTCTCACGGAGCTCGCTCGTCTTGACGGCTGCCTGAATGATCATCTTAAGCCCACCACAGAGTACACTAGTATAGTCACCATCTGGAAGGAGTTTCAACCATTGCAAGAGGGTGTCGCCGGAATCTCCGAGCTTTCTGCAGAAACAGTGAAGGGCACCATTGACGCCCTTGGCGGTGGTGGTTCTGTATTTGTTCTCCGCGTCGTTCGCCACGTCTAGGACCGCTTTCCAGGCTGCTTTATCTGGCAAATCAAGTCGAACCCTTTCAGCCTCTTCATTTTCTGCTTGGTACTTTTCCAAGGCTCGTACGAACTCATTTCTCTCTTGCTTCGCATTGTTCCAGATTCGAAGGCTTCGAGTGGATTAACTTGGATTCCCATGACATCAGGCGCGGTAGCTTACCGAGAGCTCTCCTCTTTGTCACCATAGCGGTCTAATTGCGGAATATAGGTGACATCAGTGTTAGCAAAACTGGGATGGAAGTCTGCGTCCAGCCTGTTATCCATATATTCCTTGGCAGGGTGTGTGAGATTAATGGCAGGAGAAGTGTTGTCTTCCATCTGTGTCATTCCAATTTCCTGCTCCTGGAGCCTGCTCTTTGAGCCTCCTTGTTTGAGATTGTTCGTATAGGGGTAGCTAAGCCTTTGGGTCCGGTAATCGGATCAGCTAATGCAAAGTCAAATCTCTGCAGCCAAAGACAGAAAATCAAGCATATAGCATCGTTGGAAGGATGGTTCATTAAGCTACTCCAGCAATTCTGTATGGATTGTGTGCGGGAAAAAATGGTGACAAAGAGTAAAGCCACGTCCCGCACGATGACGATCGCTATTAGAAGTATAGCAGATATTTTTATTAGTCCTCAGCCAGCAAGTCCTCCAACAAGCTCCCACTGCCTTGATTTGGTACAACGGAGCTGGCCAATTAGCGGGACAAGAGGTCAAAGGTGGTGTCTGCCGCTTAGAATTTCGAATCAACTTATCTAAGGCTACAGCGCTGAGAAGACCAAGTCTTTTTGAAAAATTATGCGCCGAGAATCTCTGCCGAGGATCCAGATCGAATACAATCGTAGACGAGCCTGAGTTAAGATCAGTGGACCACACGGCGCTCGACCTTCCGAATCGTTTTTACAGGATTGAGGTAGGTGTGGGAGTACAGACATGACGGAAACCGACATGGGATGGCCATGCTTTTTAATAGACTCGTTCAGCGCACAATCTCCTCTCCCCTCGAAGCAGGACTACTACGGAGATTCCGATATTCTAAGCTGTTCCTTACCCCATCAAAAGCGATTTACTCTGACAGCAGTAGAATTGTACAACAGTCAAAGAAGCTGCGAGATGTCGAACTTGGACGGACCTCAACGACGTGTCGCTGAGCAAAGTCTGGTGCTTGGCGCGGACACTATTAGCGTGTGCAGAAAGGTATCGAATTCTTGGCATCGCAATTGTCGCGCCCCCCCCCCCAAAATTACTATTGAATTCAGACATTCTTGACATTCTCAAACCTTCAACGCTTTCGTTTTAGAAAAATCAATCAAACAGGTAAATATGAAGCTGTTCAAACGTTTCACAGTGCTAACATTCTTGTAGCCCCCCCCCCTCCCAACCCCCGAAGCCATCATGCCGTCGTCACGCCGAAGCCAGAATCTACCTCTGTAGGATTCACTCATCCCCTCAAGCATCTCATCTAGATCGAATAAACCTTCTGGCAAAGCCAAAGCAGACGCTGCTCGCAAAGTCAAGGCTTCGCCATTGAATCAGCCTTCACGAATACCGATACAGAGTAGATAGCCATCGATTGTATACGCTGAAAGAACGCTTCAGGAACGCTCTCTCTTTCTAGAGGCTTGATAGCGAGCTGGTTCATCAATCGATGCATAAGCTTGCTGATGTCACCTCGTAGTCTCGTTGAACAGAGTCTCATCGACGAAGACAAGCTGTTCAGCCGTCAGCTGCAACAGATCGGCAATTCAGTTTAATCGCAGCTCATCGTTCTGTCTGATGTCGACACGCTGTTTCCTCTTTTCACTTCAGTGTCTCTTTTTCAGAATTCTGAATATCGTGAATCTATGAACATGTATACTCCACTTCTTTCATAGAAACCACATCATCTCTTTCTGCATGATTCATGACTGTTGCTTCAGATATGTAATTAGGAAGTCTTCAGCGGCTGGAAAGATCTTTCGAGGGGCGCCCTTGAATCGAAACTGAGGCTTGCACGGCGAATCATATATAAATAGATTCTCTTGTATATTATAAACGGTATCAAAATGACAGTGAACCTCTTCGACGATAGCTAGGGGGCGTCAGTGTAGTAGTAGAAGGCGTACTATTTTGAAGCGAATGAATGAGTTCAGTGTGCGAGGCATAGCTATTTGACAGGTCAGTAAGTGCTTTTGAATAGCTTCATTTTTACTTGCTGTTTGAACACGAAAATAGGCTTCGAAGGTTTCGAGGTATCAAGAATGTCTGAATTCAATAGTAAATTTGGGGGGGGGCGCGACAATTGCGATGCCAAGAATTCGATACCTTTCTGCACACGCTAATAGATCTGACTGGCTGGCGAAAGTAGATACCCGACTTCGCATCGAGGCTTAAGACCACAAGGCTGCCATTATCGCTATCAATTCAGCTCTATACGGACTGCACATAAACTTCTATTGGGCCTACTATGCTTCTTTAAATCTCTTTTGATATTGGATCTCATGATCCATTTCAAATGGCTTGTACGACGGCAGCCTGAATAGAAGCAGCTCAATTATGCAAGTCCGTTGCAGCGCTTACCTTCACCCATGATATCAATGCTTGTAAAGACGACAAGAAGTAACATTACAAGGCAAGAATGGCAGAAGCGCTAGAAGACCTTTCCAGCGAGCAACAACATCATGCCAGTTCCATTAAATCTTCTGGCTATTGGTGTTGCAAAGTCTGCCATGATGGTCCCAAATCAAGTTTCCAAAACTACTGTAGGAACTGCGGTTCGCGAAGAGAATTGAACAGCATTTCCGATGGCATGGATCTCATCAACACCGAAGGTGAAATCGCAAATAAGCAATCATCAGAGTTTAAGAATCTTGAAGTGCCTGCTTCGGATTGGAAGTTGGCGATGAGGGGGAAAAAGTCTGCTTCTACCAAAGAGAGCACAGGCCTTACATATCACGATATTGGGGTAAAGCGAGGAAAAGACGGACTTCAAGACTGGGCTACACGTCATTCAACTGTTGGCGTTAAGGTAAAGAACAGTCGGTTGCCTGTGGTATCAAGACGTCCCGGTAAATTCGGGATTAATATATCCTTTTCTGAAACTCAGCTTGGCCAAGTTTCCACAGCCATTGTCAAGCCTGACTTAGATGTCAAACCCATGAAGAAAGGCCTAATGGACGGTCACCGGTCTAGCAGTGTGGCACCGGCAATCGCTCTCTATGTCCGCGCTCTCCATGATTATCATGCAGAAGACAAGACGAAGATAAGTTTACGTTGTGGGGATATCATTCAAGTCGTCGAGACTAACGAAAGCGGTTGGTGGGATGGCATAAGAAATGGCAGTGATGGTTGGGACGGCAATCATCATACGGTTCGTGGCTGGTTTCCAAGCAACCACTGCACATTCAAAACCTACCAGGAACAATTTGCGAGTGTAAGTCAAGCAGAACCAGTTATCTCAGGAGGAGAAGTCGTCGACTGGAACAATGCTACACAGACTGTCATTCCCTATGTCTATGCTTGTTTCGATTATGAAGGTGAATGTGAAAGGGAACTTAGCTTTCGGAGAGGAGATGCAATTCAAGTGATTGACCGGCCGGATAGCGGTTGGTGGGACGGCGTCAGCAATGGCGCTCGCGGTTGGTTTCCTAGCAGTTATTGTACAGAGCATATTGGTCATCGTTCAGGCGCTAGTGAGGCCCAGAAAGAAACAGACCGCACAGGAACTGAGGGCGACTTCGAAAGTAAAGATAATCTCTATAGTTGCACAGATAGCCTTGCTAATGATTCATCGAACACCAAGCCTGGCGCAGGGAGTACTTTGGAATCTGTTGACGCACACAGCCATCAGAAAAGAATCAAGGGTACACGATCCCAAAAAGACCATGGAGAGCGTCCTTATTCTAACATCCTCTATAGTCATGAGAGCTTGCGATGGCTGCAGAAGAAGGACAATCAAATGCGACACTGCTACGACCAATATATGGCCTTGTACAGCATGCGTAAGACTCAAATTGCACTGCGTACCTCCTACGTTGAGTTATGACCGTACTTACACGGGGAATGACAACTTGTCTGAACTCGAGCGTGTGTCGAACATTGATGATTCAAGCGACAGCGGTGAGAATGTCCACGGTCAGCATATGAATGCAACCCAAAGTTTTATGTTAGAAAATTTTCAAGGACAGAGGCACGTTTCCCAAATACCATACAATGATGCCCTCGCAGTTGTCCATACTACCTCATACCCATCAAAGGCGCGACACAGACCAGCAATTGCATGCCCTAGTGAGTGCTAGTCTCAAGCCATTCTGGGGTTCCTGATAGCTGATCTAGAGTGGATTGCCGAAATCGCAAGATCAAATGCGATGAAGAGCAACCAAACTGTGCGAATTGCGTCGAGAACAACCGTAATTGCGAGGGCTACGCTATGCGGTTGAGTAATGAAACCCAACATGATTCACCCCAGCTGAACTCACCCTTCTACCGTGGCGAACGCACGAGGATTGCGAAAGAGGCGCGGACGACTGCTCCAAGAGCGCTGGTGGTTGTTCCGAAGGCGAATTTAGAGTACGTCAAGCACAAAGCTAGTAACGAGCCTTTACGACAGACTGCCGAATCCCGTTCGATGCAGACCTCAGACTATAAGGACATAGATTCGAACCGTTTCACCAGCCTTAACATTTCCGTACCTCAACATGCTACGAAACCCTCGTCTTCTCCAAAATTTAACGTATCGAGAAAAGAGCGACGAGTCCACAGAGAGAATCCTGAAGAGGAAATGTCTACCCCTCCTGACGTTGTGACTGACACTTCATTGCTAATAGAGGAAGTTCGCAGCGGCCCAGAGAGCCTGTCGAAGGAGTGTATTCCTTTCTTTACAGGACTAAGCAAAGCGGAATGGTTTTATCAAAACTTTAAGGGCGTGCTGAAACCCTCTCTATGCGTTATCGGTCTGGTTTTCCTACTTTACACAACAACGAGTATGCCTGAATATATTTACGATATTCGTATGATTTTGCCTTTGCAATGGCAGAGACATAGTATATTCGAGATTTCGACCTTCGATTTCTTCATTGCCAAAATATCGCAATTCTTGTCTTTACCTCTGTCGATAGCACCTTCTATGTCCTTTGTGTGGTACTGCTGCTGGTCGTTTGTAGGGTGTTCACTCGTCTTCTCGTGAGTACTTTACCAGCTTGGCAGTGAACACTCCGCAGCTGACTGCCTATCCTAGGTTTGTAGCGAAGGCTGAGATGTTGGGACTCGAAGAAACGGTTGAAATATTATCGAGAAAATGCTGGAAGCACAACGTAAGGCACGCATTTGCCTATCTATCATACGCCCTAGAGCCACCGCTGGGGAAAGGCAAAAAGCGTATTCATTAGACATGCGTAAGTGTTTTTCTGAGTTCAACCCAACTTCAACAGACTCTCCATTGACCTAAAATATCTGAGTGGCCGAGCTGACAAATTTACGACAGCGCTGCGGCCATCAAATATTTGATGACTTTGATGAAGTACAACCCGGTGCCGCCGAACGATTGGAGCAAAGACTGAACAAAGATGGTGGTTTCCGGGAACAAAATAGGTATAGCCACAGTAATGCAGGAGGATCTTTGAATAGCAGAAGTAGTACTCTTAGGAGCGTTCTAAGTTCGACTTGGCTTCCGTGGAAATCGGCTCAGAACACATTGCCCTCACTGCCTCTGCACCAGAAGCAGAGCGAGTCTGGCCACCCTTCCCAGACTCCCGCCTCTCGCCGTCCTGAAGGCCTCTTTCTCCTATTGTGTATCCCGCATCGGAAATACGCCACTAAACTAGTTCACATGGACGTTTGCACATTGCAATCGGACCGAATATTCTTCTCAAAACTAAAGACTCACTATCATGAAATGCGACGCCGATGGAGCTCATTTTTCTCCTTGAAGACCCTCAAATCGATTCAATTTGTGCAGTTCGAAATGTACAAGAGCGAACTCGTCGACATCCGGAAAACCAACGACATCCCTCCAGAGACTAAGAAAGGCGAGTACCGCTACCAACCCATTCCCGCCGAGGTCATTCCTCCAGTTGGCGAGAACCATCTCATGCATCTATACGATCATCCCGAAGACGCAGAGAACACCGGTGTCTGCTTGCAGAAGATACCTAAAAAGGTGCGGGAGCGCTTGCTAGTATGTCCGAACCGTGGAACAGGCCTAGGCTGGGGAATCCACTTCGTTGAGGGCCTCAATTGGACGAAGCTACGGTGGCTGGGGCTTGTTGGGTTTCTTACTAGTATTGCGTTTGGAGCGTTTTGGTCTGTGGTGAAGGATGATATCCAGGGTGGATTCGGAGTTACGGCTTGTATGATGGTGGTGTTGACGTTTACCATGGGGATATTGCAGGCGGCGTTTGAGCCGAAGTGAAAATCCAGGTACGTGGAGTACGGTACTAACGAGAGTCTGGATGGATGTGACAGATACCACTGGGCAATTTTTGACGGATTAGGGTTTCGTTTTGGACTGGGTTTATGAATATACGACTGCAGCAAAACCATATACCACGGAATGGGAACAGATCTAACGAGACATCGAGTTGTTAGTGACATAATCATACGACTGTGCTTCCCGGTTTGGACATCCTCTCCTCTTTCGACTATAATCATATCTACATTTCCACGTGTCCAAATTACGATGCCGATAATCAAAAATTTCCATTTGTTTAAACAAATAGGTACACTTTCTCTCAAACACTTCCGCCATACCGGCTGGCTGAGGTTTCCAATTGGACGACTCCTGACCCGCCTATTGAAATCATCAAAGGAAAAAACTGACCTGTAATGATTGCAGACGGCGAGATATCCTGTAGATCACCGCGCTTCCAAGAGCAAGACGCAATATCAAAAAACCAACAAAATTAACAAAGTCAACCCTTGAAGACCCCCTACCCACAGCCAATGCCAAAGACCCGGGTCTTCACTGTCCAGGAGATTCATAAAAGGTGTTTGACTAGGTTAGCAAGAACAGCATCTGAGTCACGCAATTTGAGATGACACCTGGGTGGGACTTTGATGTGGGCTTTTTGCTAAGCTATGTAGCTCAGCAAGGATCGGGGGAATACCTTCGGTTTTGAGAAGTCGTGGTGACTTGAAATTATAGAGACCAAATGACTTATACCTGTGGTTAGCGGGAAAAAATATAACAAAGATTGATGTGGAGTCTGGGAATGGGCCTCGGTGGGGATGAACGAAAACACTGCTTCATGAGTATCGGAGAGCGTATTGGAAAGACAGCTGCTCAAGATCATAATTCACGCTCGAGGGAGATTGAACGACACAATCACAGCGTTCGGACTTTTCAGGACGTCTCATCTATGTTCATTTGCCATCGTGGCTTTCATCAATCGCCAAAACCCGAATTTATCGTCATCATTGATGTCCTTCTATCTCTGTTCCCCGACCTTAACAAACGACCTATGGCTTCTCATAGATCCAGTCAAACTGGCTTTTCTTGTATTCGATGACCTCGCCCTTGGCGAACCACAGTGCGATCTCCTTCTTTGCGTTTTCGACGCTGTCGGAGCCGTGGCAGACGTTGCGGCCGACATCCTTTAAGCCGCGTTAGTAATAGCTTCAAGGTTTTTTCTAGGAGAGAAGAGAACGTACAATGGCGTAGTCCCCGCGAATAGTACCTGGGGCTGATGCCAGAGGGTTGGTAGCACCAAGGAGAGCTATGATTTGGTCAGCCGGTAGGCAATTGAGTTAGTGTGAAGAATTAAACCGTACTTCGGCCAGTCTTAACAGCGTCTCGGCCTTCCCAAACCATAGCACAGATAGGACCGCTCAGCATATAGGTGACCAGACCCTTGAAGAAGGGCTTCTCAGAGAGATCTTCGTAGTGCTTCTCAAGGTGCTCTTTCGAAGGTGTGCATAGCTTAATGGCAGCAAGCTTGTATCTACATGGTCTATTAGACTTTGGACGTTCATGACGGGCGATCGATTGAGGAGGGACTTGCCCTCGCTTCTCGAAGCGGGAGACGATGTCGCCTACAAGTCCGCGCTGATAATGATTCAGCATTTTCTCCGAAAGAGCATTATTGGCAGAACTCAATTGCATACCTGAACACCATCTGGCTTGATAGCAATGAAGCTGTGAAACTCTCAGCTCACCGCCAGGAACTGCAAGCGGGGGCATATCCTTTTGACCACTCACGTCTGCTCGTTAGCACTCATTTTGTCTTCGATTTCCTGCTCAAGTCTCGCTCGGTGAGATTGATTGAGATAGGCTTGAGTCTTTGGGCTGAGATATTTGTATATGGGAGGATCTTGATCTTCAGTGGGATGCTCGTTATTATTATTGTCGGCCATGGTTTGGGTTATCGTAGTGCGTGTGATGGTGGGGCAGGCTTGGTCTGTTTTGGGAGATGGTGCGAGTGCTACTGCAGGTCGTCGGGTAAATAGATTTAGCTTCCGTTTAGTGGATACGGCGGACGGATGCGGCCTTGGGTGCAATATCAAAAGGGACAGGTCAATATTGACCTGAAAGAACATATTGTACATCTTGATGCTTCGAATTCTGGGGTACACATCGTGGATCGGTGCTCATCATGTTTCTCTTTCGTGATGTTTCCTTTTTGCTATCTTATCTTGCCGTCTTCGCTTTTGTTATTCCTGCAGGTAAGCCAGCAGTTCCGCCCCAACGCCGCGTTGAATAATTCGAGGTATAGCATTAGAGGGCAGTGCTAATTACCGATAATCTGTAGTCTCGGTGAAACATGAGAACTTCAAGACGTGCGACCAAGCTGGCTTCTGCAAAAGAAATCGAGCCTATGCCGATGAAGCTACCTCGAAGGGCTCTTCTTGGACATCTCCATACACACTCGATCCAAGTACGATATCAGTGCAACAAGGCCAACTAAAGGGCATTATCTCAAAATCTGTTGGCGACGGGGCGGGAATTGTGCGACTACCTCTCACCATCGCCTTCTTAGACTCTGGAGTCGCGAGGGTTACTGTAGACGAGGAGAAGCGACAGAAAGGGGACATCGATCTTCGACATGGGAGTGTGGCGCGCAAAGAGCGCTACAACGAGGTCTCCAATTGGGCCATAGTCGGTGGGCTGAGCCGAAATAAGGGCGCTACAGGAAAGTTGAGGGAAGATACTACGACCGTAACGTACGGGCCTGACAATACGTACAAAGCTGTGGTACATCACTTCCCATTCGCCATTGACTTCTACCGAGGCGACCAGATCCATGTCAAGCTTAACGGAAAAGGCCTTTTGAACTACGAACACTGGAGACCGAAGGTAGAGATAGAGAAAAAGGAGGGGGAGAAGGAAGAGACAACTACCGATGTTTCCGAGGATGAGAGTACCTGGTGGGAGGAAACCTTTGGTGGAAATACAGATTCCAAGCCTAAAGGTCCCGAGAGCGTAGGAATCGACATCACTTTTCCAGGCTATGAACACGTCTTTGGTATTCCAGGGCACACTGGACCGCTGTCGTTGAAACAAACTCGGTATGCCTTCGCTGTCGATTGCTTTACGTGACTAATATCATCTAGCGGTGGCTCTGACAACTTTGATCAACCTTACCGACTCTACAATAGCGATGTTTTCGAGTATGAAATGGATAGCCCTATGTCATTATATGGAGCAATCCCGTTTATGCAAGCTCACCGCAAAGATTCTACTGTCGGAGTGTTCTGGCTCAATGCTGCTGAGACCTGGGTTGATATCGTCAAGGCCAAGGAATCAAGCAACCCATTGAGCCTTGGAATAGGGGCCAAGACGGACACCCAAACTCATTGGTTCTCGGAGAGTGGGCTGTTAGATGTTTTCGTCTTCATGGGTCCGACTCCCAAGGATGTGATACGAGATTACAGCGCTTTGACTGGATATACCACGCTACCCCAGCAATTCGCGATAGCATATCATCAGTGCAGATGGAATTACGTATCGGATGAAGATGTAAAAGACGTTGACAGAAAATTTGACAAATTCAAGATTCCGTACGACATCATTTGGCTTGACATTGAGTACACCGACGGCAAGAAATACTTTACCTGGGACCCTCATACCTTCCCTGACCCAATCGCCATGCAAAAGCAGCTAGATGACCACGAGAGAAAACTGGTCGTAATCATTGATCCTCACATCAAAAATGAAGGCGGCTACTCTGTAGTCGAGGAGCTAAAATCTAAATCCCTCGCTGTTAAAAACAAAGACAACAATATCTACGAAGGCTGGTGCTGGCCCGGTTCTTCCCACTGGATCGACTGCTTCAACCCCTCCGCCATCTCCTGGTGGCAATCCCTGTTTTCTTATTCCTCCTTCCCAGGTACCGCACCCAACACTTTTCTCTGGAACGACATGAACGAACCCTCTGTCTTCAACGGTCCAGAAACCACTATGCCAAAGGATAACCTCCATTACAATAACTGGGAACATCGCGATGTGCATAATCTCAACGGTTTAACTTTCGTCAATGCCACTTACAACGCCCTTCTGCACCGTGACCCTGCCTCACCGAAACGCCCCTTCGTCCTCACCCGCTCCTTTTTCGCCGGTTCTCAGCGCATGGGCGCCATGTGGACCGGCGACAACCAAGCCTCCTGGCCCCACCTCGCCGCCTCTATTCCCATGGTTCTTTCTCAAAACATCGCCGGCTTTCCCTTCGCCGGCGCTGACGTCGGCGGCTTTTTCGGAAACCCATCAAAAGAGCTTCAGACTCGCTGGTACCAGGCCGGGGCTTTCTACCCATTCTTCCGAGGGCATGCGCATATCGACACACGTCGTCGCGAACCTTACTTGGTTGGCGAACCATACACATCCATCATCACGCAAGCTCTCCGCCTCCGCTACAGCCTTTTGCCAGCCTGGTACACCGCCTTCCACGAATCCTCCACCACCGGCGCCCCCATCGTCCGGCCCCACTACTACGTCCACCCCTCCGACACCGCCGCCTTCGCCCTCGACGACCAATTGTACCTCGGCTCCACCGGCCTCCTGGCAAAACCCGTTGTCACCGAGTCCGCCGACTCCGTCGACATGTATCTTCCTCCTGGCGAAACATACTACGACTACTTCGACTACACCGCCCACCACGGCGGCGGCAAAACCGTCTCCATCCCCGCCCCCCTGGATAAAATTCCTCTGCTCATGCAAGCCGGCCACATCTTCCCCCGCCGCGACCGCCCCCGCCGCAGCAGCGGCCTCATGAAATTCGACCCCTTCACCCTGGTAATCGTGCTCGACGACACCGGCCGCGCAGAAGGCTCCCTCTACCTCGACGACGGCGAGACCTTCGACTACGAAGCCGGTGCGTACATCCACCGCCGCTTCACCTTTTCCGACGGCGTGCTTTCCTCCTCGGATTTAGCGCCAGAAACAGCAGCGAGTTCGAAGAAGGTGAAACAGTACCTGCAGACGATGAAGGATGTGCGCGTCGAGAAACTCGTGATTATTAACCCGCCTGTTTCGTTTAGGGATACGGCGGAGATTAGGGTGGAGGAGGAGGGCGCGAAGGAGAGGATGGTGCAGGTGAAGTATGTGGAGAAGGTGGGGGCGAGGGCGGCGTGGGCGGTGGTAAGGGATCCGGGGGTGGGGGTTGC
>JAABVA010001061.1_pt1 | contig 30543 bp, 29 predicted proteins | sample 5560331 | NCBI WGS metagenome assembly JAABVA01 (sample SAMN12812661, study PRJNA571458) | rock metagenome | isolation source: Antarctica rocks | place: Antarctica: Victoria Land, Mt New Zealand sud | collected 2016-01-07 | reverse complement strand
GTGACACGTCGCGCGCATTCTTTGCTAACTTCTCGGAACTACGCCTTGACTTGCTCGGCGGCCATCTATGGATGAAGGGCTACTATGCCGTACATAGCGCATCATATCATCAGTTCCTGGCTACAATACGGTATATCCGTACAAACCGTGAACGTGCCGATCTATTGCCACCATTACCTCTCGAACCCCATGGGATAGAGTGAGAGGAGGCAATCAAGTAGTGCCTTCCCGGCGCCACAGCCAGAGGTGGCGCGTCCCCGTCCCCGACCGCAGTCGGCGTCAGTCTGCCATGCGACCGCAGTCGCAGGCCCGTGCTATGATAGCAGCATGAGAAACCAGCAAGCAAGAGCCGCCCGATTTACGGTGACGGTCCCAGCCGAACTCTTCGACTGGGCCGAGCAGGAGCGCGAAGATCAGGGCATGAACCGCAGCGAGTTTGTCACCTCGCTATACCGTCAGCGCCGGGACGAACAGATCCTCCGAGAGCGGGCGGAGCGTTACAGGGCCGCCTATGCCAAGCAGCCCATGACACAAGAAGAGCGCGAGTGGGTAGACGCTGGAGGGGAGGCTTTGGCTGCTCTCTATAAAGACGAAGCGGATTGAGGCTATTGCTGCCCTCCACCGCCGAGCGGCGCCCAGCCCATCGTCGCGGGCGCATCGTCGCCAGAGGGCGGCCCATCGGAGGGAGTCACCTGCACCGAAACGGTGAGGTCGTTGTCGGCGCGACCCTTGTACACACCGTGCGTCGGCGGCACGTCGTCGTAGTCGCGCCCGACGGCCACGCGGATGTGGCGCTCGCCCGCGATGAGGTTGTTGGTGGGATCGAAACCGACCCAGCCGAGCGGGGGCAGCAGCGCCTCGACCCACGCGTGCGTGGCGTCGGCCGCCGAGCGGTCATCCGCGTCGCGGTGCGAGAGGTACCCGCTGACGTAACGCGCCGGGATACCCGCCTCGCGCAACAGGGCGATCATGATGTGCGCGAAGTCCTGGCACACGCCCTGGCGCGGACCTAGCGCGTCGTCGATGGGCGAGTTGGCGCTCGTGCGCTGGGGCTTGTACTCAAAGGCGGCGTGGATGGCCGCGTTGATCGCGTGCGCCGTACCCAGGGGATCGTCGCGCCGGCCCAGGCCCAACTCCGCGGCGAGCCCGTGCAGGAGCGGACTCGGCCGCGCGAAGCGGCTCGGCGCCAGGTAGTCCCAGTACTCGTCGGCGGCCGCGAGGCGATCAAGCTCGTCCCACATGCGCGGCTCCAAACGGTCGGGGAACGGCGGGCCGGCCAGCAGCGAAACGAGCGCGGCGGCGGTGATAGTTAGCGTGGTGTGGCTGTTTGGTACGTCGAAGTGGTGGACGGCATTGCCCTCCGCGTCGCTGTAGGCCGCGACAGCGGCGCGCGACGACGTCTGTAGCGCGAAGCTCAACAAGTGCTGCCGGCCCTCATTGCGCGGCCGCATACGCACCTCCATCATGCTCTCCCTGATGGGGGCGCTGTAGAGGAACTTACTGACGTGGCGGATGGAGTAGTACACGATTGTCAGCCGATGGCCGATAGTCGATAATCGATAGATGCCGTTTGTTGTTGTTGCATCTGATCCTCGCTATAGTCGCCCGACGTATCTAACCTCGTCTGCGCCAGGGGCTCACCCAGCGCCGTCGCGAACGCCGCGCCTTCATTCCCACGCTGTCGCGCCGGTTCCTCGACCCAACGCCGCCGCCCGTCGAGGTGTTGCTGCAGAATATAGGTCTGGTAGACGGCCGCGTGGATCGCCGCGCACTGCCGCCCGATATCCCCCAGGTAGGGATGCATAGCCTCGCCCATGATCTCATCGATCCCACTATAGTCTAGCGTGGCGCGCAGGCGGCCGGCCAGCCGTTCGGCGCGACCGGCCCGCACGACGCCGGTGGCGCGCGCGATAGCCTGCAGCCCCACCTGTATTGCCGCGGCCATGAAACGCAGTGAGCGCGGGAACTCGGCGTCGAGCAACAGGAACTCCACAATGCGCGCGGGCCGCACATCGGCGGTGTAGACCTTGCTGTAGGCCTCGAACGCCGTACACGACTTCAGTAAGCTAACCCATTGCTGATACTCGATGGACGCATCGTCATCCGGCGGCGCCTCTGGAGGCGCCGCGACGTAGGCGTCGAGCAGGGCCACGGTGGCGCCGGCGCGCTCGATGTAGCGCCCCAACTGGATGAAGTGCCAGCCCTCGCCATGGCTCATCGTGGCGTCGGTGATGCCCTGGAACAGGTGCGCTCCCTCGCGCACCATGCGGTAGAACTCGTGCGGCTCGGCGTGCCAGAGCTTGTCCATGTCCGCGTTCTTGACCTGCAGGTAGAGGCGGTTGAGTTGCTCCCACATCTCGGAACTGATTTGCTCGCGCACCTGCCGAGCATTGTCGCGCGCCTCCTCGACGCAGGCTACGATCGAGGAGCTATTCGCGGCGTCGAAGACCAGAAACCGCGTGATATTGTAGGGGTCGAGCCGCGCCACGCCCTCCAATCCTTCGCTCTCCTCCGCTCCTGCCCCCGCCACCCCGTCAGGCCGCTCCACGACATAGGCGGGGAGTTCCGGCGCACGCAACGCCGCCAGCATCCGCTCCCAGCGCCGTTCAGCGGAGCCCCTACGCTGGTCCAACCCCTGATACTGCTGCACGTCGAGCAAGCGCGCCGTGTGTTCGGCCCGCTCCAGGTAGCGGCTCATCCAGTACAGACAGTCGGCCACGCGCGATAGCATCAGTCCCTCCGAATCAGTTGCCAGTTGCCAGTTGCCAGTTGCCAGTTGCCAGTTGCCAGTAGCCAGTTGCCAGTTGCCAGTTGCCAGTTGCCAGTTGCCAGTTGCCAGTTGCCAGTTGCCAGTTGCCAGTTGCCAGTTGCCAGTAGCCAGTAGCCAGTAGCCAGTAGCCAGTAGCCAGTAGCCAGTAGCCAGTAGCCAGTAGCCAGTAGCCAGTAGCCAGTAGCCAGTAACAGGGTAGTCGTTTCGTTGCATCATGTGCGAGATCGGTACGGCTACACCCCGCGCCTCCACACTCCAAACTGGCAACTAGCAACTGACTACTGGCAACTTAGTCGTACAGCACCCACGTATCCTTACTGCCGCCGCCCTGCGAGGAGTTGACGACGAGCGAGCCACGCTGCAAAGCGACGCGCGTCAGGCCGCCCGGCACGAGGGCGATGCGGTCCCCACATAGGGTAAACGGGCGCAGGTCGACGTGCCGCCCCTCGACCCCGCCGTTGACGTAACACGGCGCGCGCGAGAGCGCCAGCGTCGGCTGCGCGATGTAGCCACGCGGGTCGGCGATGATGCGCGCGCGAAACTCCTCACGCTGCGCCGCCGTACTGTGCGGGCCAATCAGCATGCCATAGCCGCCCGATTCACCCACCGCCTTGACGACCAGTTGGTCCAGCCGTTCCAGCACGTAGCGCCGCTGCGACGCGTCATCAAGCAGGTACGTCTCGACCTGCGGCAGGATCGGCTCCTCGCCGAGATAGTAGCCAATGATACGGGGCACGTAGGCGTAGAGCGCCTTGTCATCGGCCACGCCGGTGCCGATGGCGTTGGCGAGCGCCACATTCCCCGCGCGATAGGCGTTGAGCAGGCCGGCCACACCGAGCGACGAATCGGCGCGGAAGGACAGCGGGTCCAGGAAATCGTCGTCGACGCGCCGGTAGATTACGTCGACGCGCCGCAGCCCCGCCGTCGTGCGCATATACACCACGTTGTCGTGTACGAGCAAGTCACGTCCCTCCACCAGTTCGATGCCCATCTGACGGGCCAGGAAGGCGTGCTCGAAGTAGGCTGAGTTATAGACGCCGGGCGTGAGCAGCGCGATGGTCGGGTCGGGACGCTGCGGTGGGGCCAATGCGCGCAGCGTCGCCAGCAGCGCCTGCCCGTAGCGGTCGATCGAGCGCACGCCGTAGCTGTCGAACAGGCGCGGCCACACGCGCTTCATGACCTGCCGGTTAGCCAGCATGTAGGAGACACCACTGGGCACGCGCAGATTGTCCTCCAGCACGGCGAAGCGCCCGTCGTCGAGCCGCACCAGGTCAGTCCCGACGATAGAGACGTAGACATCGCGCGGCACGCGCACCCCGCGCATCTCGCGCCGGTAGTGCCGGCAGGAGTAGACGAGCGCGCGCGGCACGACGCCCGCCGCGAGGATGCGCCCCTCGTGGTAGATGTCGGTCAGGAAGTGGTTGAGCGCGGTGAGCCGCTGCGCCAGCCCGCGCTCGATCGTATGCCACTCGGCGCCGGTGACGATGCGCGGCAGCAGGTCGTAGGGCCAGATGCGCTCCGTCCCCTGCTCGTTGCCGTACACCGTAAAGGTGATGCCCTGGTTCAGGAAGGCCACGTCGGCGGCCTGCTGGCGCCGCGTGAACTCGTCGGCGGGCATGCGCAGCAACTGCCGGTAGAGTTCGTGATACGGCAGGCGCGCCGTACCGGCGGCGTCGAACATCTCATCGTACGCCCCATCGAGTTGGTAGCCGGCGAACGGCGGCGCCGTCGTATCGGGCAAGGGACTGGAACTGGTAGCCATACAGGACATTGTACTAGCTACGGCTCAAGCGCCGGCAGGTCGGGGCGATCAGGCCTATCGACCAGGGCGCGCCAGGCGGCTTCGACCTGCCGGCGCGTGTCGTCGAGCGCGCCGGAGTTGTCGATGACGAGGTCAACCTGATCGCGCCAGTCTTCCAGGCGTGGCTGCGCGGCCAGACGGCGTTCGGCGTCCTCCGGTGAGGAGTGACGCAAATCGACCAGGCGGCGCCGTTGCTCATCTCGGCTCGCCGCCACCCACCAGCGCGCCGTACACAGCCGCGCCATATCGCCCTGCAACAGCTTGACCGCATCGACCACGGCCACGGCGTCGGGCGCCGCCTCGTCCAGACGCCGCCGGACCTCCACACGCACCGCGGGATGCACGACCTCTTCGAGCCGCCGCAAGGCCGCGGGATCACCGAAGACACGCGCCCCGAGCGCGCGCCGGTCGATCGCGTCGTCGGGTCCTAGGATCGCGGGGCCGAAGAGGGCCACGAGCCGCTCCCGCAACTCACCTGAGTCGCGGTAGAGTTCGTGCACGACCTGGTCGCCGTCGATCACAGGGTGGGCCCCCAGTTCGCGCAGCATGCGATCGACTGTGCTCTTGCCCGTAGCGATGGGTCCGGTGACGCCAATGATGATCATGGTTACAGCTTACCTACATCGACCAGAAAGCCCCGTCTTTTGGCGAAGCCTGTCATAATTCTTGCGGGGCTCACCGACCTGCTCTCGGGCTGGTCACCCGACCAACAAGACGAGTTCGCCGAGCTACTGAGCAAGCTGGCGCGCGGCCTGCTCGACGACCCTGGCGACCGCATACCGGCTGGCGCGCCGGCCGCCGAGGTCTCCCGGCGTTCGTGAATTACGTGACCCCAACGACCGGCGCATCTCCGCCACATTGACGCGGCGCCGGAATCGTCGGACGCTGACCGGGCACGCTATACGTTAGCGTCATGTCGATGAGCCACCTGTCTTGCGTCCATACGACGCCATACCAGCCGCCGAACCGGACGCTCGTCCCGCTCGTGCTGTTGGCCCGGATGCCAAACCCGACACAGGTCACGGCGCGCCCATCGGTCGTCGTCAGGCGATAGTCCGCCGCCTTGGCGTAGAGCAGGTCGATAGAGTTGGTATACGCATAGCCCCGCGCCAACCTAGAGACGTTGGCCGGCGTGACGAACGCGCCGGCGATATAGCCGTACGCGCGCGCGTAGTCGTGACCATTGACGGCATCGAAGTACCCGCGCACCACCAGCGCCGGATCGTCGACGGCGTTAGCCGTCAACGCCGGCGTGCCGGTAGGGGGCGGAGTCCCTGTTGGGACGAGCGTCGGTGTATCCGTTGGGCTGGCTGCCGGCGCCTGCGTAGGGACAAGCGCCGGCGTCTCTGTTGAGGTGAGCGTCGGTACCTGCGTGGGGACCAGCGCCGGCGTCTGTGTCGGGACAAACGTCGGCGTGTCCGTTGGACGTGACGTGGACATAGAGACGCCCCCCGCCGTGCTCGTCGGAGCATCGGGTCTGGACGCCGTCGACGCGGCGGCTTGCCGGGCAGGCCCCCCTGCTTGGGCCAGTAAGATATAGCGATCCGCGACTACGCCGCCAGCAAACATGACGAGCAACGCCAGGACGATGATGACGCCGATCAGGATACGCCGTAGCACAACCGTGTCCCCCTAACCGGCCGCGTCCGTCGGCTCGGCCGGATCGCGCGGGGCCGGCGCCGGGTGTGGCGTCGTCGGTTGGTCGAGGTAGATCGTCTTGAGCTGCGTGAAAAAGTGCGCGGCCGCCTTGCCCTGCTCACGCGAGAACGACGAGGACTCTTTCATGCCGCCGAACGGAACCTGCGGCTCAGCCCCCGCCGTCTCTCCGTTGATGTGCACGATGCCGGCCTGAATGTCCTGGGTGAAACGCAGCCCTTTGGCGATATCGCGCGTAAAGATTGACGCCGCGAGCCCGAAGCGCACGCCGTTGGCGATACGCACCGCCTCCTCGTAATCGTCGGCGGGAATAATCCCGACCACCGGACCGAAGATCTCCTCTTGCGCCAACCGGCTCTCGGGGCGCACGTTGGCGTAGACCGTCGGCCGCACGAAGTAGCCGCCGTGGTACTCCGGCCCCTCCAGCAGGCCGCCACCGGCCAGTGTCTCCACGTCCTCCGCGCGCGCCAGGTCGAGGTAGCCTTTGACGCGGTCGCGCTGCGCCGCCGACACGAGCGGGCTCACGGTGGTCGCCTCGTCCGCGCCATCGCCCGTGACGAGGGCATTGACGCGCTCGACCACCTTGCGCGTGAAGGGTTCGAGCACGGCGCGCTCCACGATGGCGCGGCTCGTCGCGGTACACTTCTGCCCCGCCGACATCATAGCGCCCTGCACCGTCAGCGCCGCCGCCTGGTCGAGGTCGGCGTCGGCCAGCACCACCACGGGGTTCTTGCCGCCCAACTCCAACTGGGCTTTGCCGCCGCGCTCCTCCACGACACGCTGGATAGCGCGGCCCACGCGGTTCGAGCCCGTGAAGGACACACCCGTCACGCGCGGGTCACTGGTGAGCGCCGGCCCGACCTCGTCGCCGTAGCCGACCACCATGTTGAGCACACCCTTGGGCAGCCCCGCCTCTTCCAGTATTTTCACCAATTTGGTCGCCGTGAGCGGGGTCAACTCGGCCGGCTTGAACACGACGGTGTTGCCGTAGAGCAGCGCCGGCGCGATCTTCCAGAGCGGGATGGCCACGGGGAAGTTCCACGGCGTGATGACGCCGACGACGCCGAGCGGGACGTGCATGGTGTAGAGCATGGTCCGCGTGTTGGCCGAGGGGTAGACCTCACCGATAGGCTGCGCGCCCTCGCCGGCGTAGTAGCGCAGAATAGCCACGCCGCGCAGGGTTTCGCCCGTGGCCTCGCGCCCTGTCTTGCCCTCTTCGCGCGTCATGTCGGCGGCCACCTCGGCGACGCGCGCTTCCAGCAACGCGGCGGCGCGCAGCAAGATCTCGCCGCGCTTGAGCGCCGACGTGCCGGCCCAGCCGGGCGCGGCCGCAACGGCCGCGTCGATCGCCGCCGTCATGCCCACGGCCGTCGAGCGGGGCCATAGACCGATCAGGTCGGAGGGATTGGCGGGGTTGCGGTTCTCGATCGTCCCACCGCCGCGCGCATCGATCCACGCGCCGCCGATGTAATTCTGATAGGTTTGTACGCCCGTCGCCACCATCGCTCGCCTCCTCGTGAGCTATCAGCCGTCAGCCGTCAGCTTATCGCACTATCCGGCGTTTCGCAGATTCGTTAAGCGAACAGGTCGGCCAAGGCATAGGTGAAGCCAGGCAGCACGTCGGCCCCGTCCAGCGTGTCGCCAACGTGCAGCGTCACGGGTTCGTCCTGGCCCGGCGTCCACACGTCAACCTGGCGGCGCTTGGGCCAGACGACCCAGACTAGCCGCGTGCCGCGCTGTAGCCACGTCCACGCCTTGAGCCCCATCTCTGGCCGATATTGCGAGGGGGACACGATCTCCACGGCCAAGTCGGGCGGCCCAAGAATATACTCCTCGTCGTCGGCGCCTTCAGGCTCCGGCGGCACGCGCTCCGTCCGCAGGAACGCCACGTCGGCGCCAAGCACGGTTTGCTTGGGTTCACCCGGCAGCGTCAGGTCGAAACCGGTCTCTCCGACATAGACACGACCCATCCCATGCGGCTTGACGTGGGCGCGGATCGTAGCGCCAATCTCTAACTCTAAATAGCCATGATAGCTTTTTGGAGGAGGCATACGGACTACGCGCCCCTCGACCAACTCATACAGCCAGCCGTCCTCTGGCAGGGCGGCCAGATCGGCGGTGGTAAGTATCCGCCCAACATAGGACGGCGCCAACTCCGCCCACGGCGCCAGCAAGATATCGTCGACATCGGCCATGCTACCACTCCTCTCCCCCCTACTAACTCATCGCATTTACCATCAGCATACAGCAGTTTGCCGTGTTGGTTTGACCACACGTCAAGAGTCGACGGTGACCGTGTTGCGCAGCGTGCCGAGCCCAGAGATCGCGATCTCTACCACATCCCCATCCTGGAGCGATACATCATCCGGCGGCACGATGCCCGTCCCCGTCATCAGGAAAGCGCCAGACGGGAAGGCGCCACAGCGGCCCAGGTAGGCTACAAGGTCGTCCAGACGCCGGTGCAACTGGCCGGTGTTCGTCTGGCCGGCGAAGAGTTCACGGCCATCGCGCGCGATGCGGCATGTTATGTCGAGCGTGTAGGGGTCGAGCGCGCCAGTGGGCACGATGACGGGACCGAGCGCGCAGCAACGGCCATAGACCTTGGCCTGCGGCAGGTAGAGTGGGTTGCGCCCCTCAATGTCGCGCGCCGTCACGTCGTCGCCAATGGTGTAGCCGGCCACACGCAGGCCCGCGTCGAGCAGCAGCGTAAGCTCCGGCTCAGGGACCGACCATGAGGCGTCAGGGCGCGCCGCGACGCGGTCGTTGGGTCCGACCACGCGCGAGGCCATGGCCTTGAAGAATAGCTCGGGCCGCTCGGCGTCGTACACACGGGCGTAGACGTCGGCGCTGGCCTCGGACTCGCCCATGCGCGCCTCACGACTGCGCGTATAGGTCACGCCGGCGGCCCACACCTCCTGGCCGTCGATGGGCGCGAGCACATGCGGCGCGTCGGGCGCCGGCGCCCGGTCGAGCTCCGCATAGGCGTAGTCGGGCGCATCGCCCCCGTACCGCGCCAGGACATCGCCCAGCGACAGTGCGGGAACAGCCAACAACGACGCAAGCGACGCGCACGTTTCTGGCTCGCGGGCCGTCAGGTCGACCACGCCGCCATCATAGACGCCGCCCAGCCGCGCGCCGACGCCGGGCGCGAAAAAACGGCAGAGCGCTGGCCCCGCCATGGACATCCCCGTCTTCGTCACCGTGACCTCCTATTGCCTTTCGCCTTGATAGCATAACCCTCACCGCGACCTGGACCTGGCCGAGACATTAACGTCTACGCTTTGTAGCTTACGTTATTCGTCGAGGATGAATGAGCTACATCGCCACGACAAAGGATCAGGGGAGAGACCGGCCGCCATCGCCGTCCCGCACGAGTTGGATGATGCGGGCGAGGAAAGCGCGCTCGTCGATGTCGACGTCGCCCTGGTTGTCGGACGCGGCGATGGTGAGGTCCAGGGCGGGACAGTGGAAGGCGAAGGTTTCCCATGCGCCATCATGGCCCCAGCACGCCGCGTTAGCTGCTGTGAGCCGGTAGATGCCCATGCCGTAGCCGTCGCCCCGCCGCGCGTCGTCCGCGTCGTCCGCGTTTGTCGCTGGGATGGTGAGCATGGCGCGCAGCGTGCCCGGCCGCGCGAACACCTGCCCCCGCAGCAGCGCCCGATAGAAGCGGCCGAGGTCCGCCATGGTCGAGACCAGGCCGCCCCCGCCATAAAGGTCGAACGAGGCGTCGACCCGTTCCAGGTCCAGTCCCGCATAGTACTGGTGGGCGCGCGGCGGCCGAGCGGGCGGCTCCGGCTCGAGCGTCTCCAGGTAGGTGTGAACGAGGCCAAGCGGACCGAATCGGAGCAGTGAGCGGTAGGCGGCCGCGAGCGGCAGCCCACTGACCCGCTCGATGATCTCCCCTAGCAAGATGTAGCCGGTGTCCGCGTAGTGGTAGACCGCGCCGGGCGGCGCGACCGGCCGCCCGTGGGCGAGGGCGAAGCGCACTTGCTCCAGACGCGTCCAGTGGTGGGAGGGGGCGGCGCACACCGCGGCGTCGAACGCGTCCGTGTCGGCGTAGTCGGCGAGGCCGCCGGTGTGCCGGAGCAGGTGGCGCACCGTGATGCGGTCGGGACGGTACCCGCCGCCCGCGAGCAGCGTCGTGTAGGCGGCGGGGAGGTAGCGCGCGATGGGCGTGTCGAGGGCGATGTGACCCTGCTCGACCAGCCGCAGGACGGTCGCGGCGGTGAACGTCTTGGTCACACTGGCGACGCGCGCCTCGTCGTCGGGGGTGAGCGGCCGCCCCGTGGCGCGGTCAGCGAGGCCGGCAGCGGCGCCCCAGGATAGGCCGTAGCGCGGGGTATCGACGCGCAGCAACATTCCGGGGAAGTGCGGCGCCGCCGCCACCGTGTCCGCGAGGGTGCGCCGCAAGGCCTCTTCGAGGGCCGCGCGACGCTCCTGATCCGGCGGCGGACGCCGTCCCGTGCGGTCCTTGCCCTCCGCGCCCGTTCCCGTTGGGAGGGCCAGCGCCAGGCATCCGAGCACGGAGACAACCGCGACAACCGCTCCTCTGTTCACGCCTATCGTCCTCCTCCCGTGCACCGCGCGGCGCCCTCGCCGGATGCGCCGCTCTCGCCCCCTCGGCTCGCGCCGGGCGGCCTTCCGTGTCGCCGCGCGGCGCCCACAGTACGCCCCATCCGCGTTCCCACCGATAGTATAGATGGGATCATGACATCCGGCCGGGCTCCACCTGACCTTACATACCCTGACAGGCCAACACATACTGGCGTCTGGGCGTGGTACCATAATGGCAGGAAAGGAGGCTGCCGTATGCCACGCACCCCATCCACAACCCCAGCGCGCCGCAACTTCCACGTCCCACTGCCCGAAGATCTCTACCGTGCCCTTCAAGCGGAGGCTGAGCAGGCCCAGCAGCCCGCGAATGCCTTGGCGCGCGACGCCATCGCGTCTTGGGTGGAGTTGCGGCGGCAAGCGCGCATCGATCAGGCCATCCTGGCCTATACTCAAGCCACGGCTGGAACGCCGACCGACCTCGATCCTGCCCTGGAGGCGGCAAGCCTGGAGTTGCTGGAGTCCGAGGCGTGAAGCGTGGGGAGGTCTACTGGGCAACCCTGACGCCGCGCTCGGGATCCAAGCAGGCCGGGCGGCGCCCCGTGATTGTCGTGTCACGGGACGCATTCAACCAAGCGCCGGGGTGGCGCTCCGTGATTGTGGTACCAGTGTCGACGTCCGCGTCGCAGGCGCGCCGTGGGCCCACGGCCGTTGCGCTTCCGGCTGGCGCAGGGGGATTGGCGCAAGAGAGCGTCGCGTTGTGTCACCAGGTAACCACACTGGATCGCGCCAAACTTGCTGCTCTGCTCGGCAGCCTGACCATAGCCCACCTGCGCGAGGTGGAGGAAGGCTTGCGGATCGCGTTGGGTATGGTGTGACTGGCGGCGCGCGTGCTTGCGGGGCGGCCGTCTTCGCGATGCCCGCCCCGTTGTAACCTCAGCGGTGACGCGCGGGGATGCCGGCCCAGCGCGTGGACGGCCCAAACGACTCGCCCTTCATCATCAGCGAGAGCGGGCCGATCTCCGCTCCCGCGCCCAACTCGGTCCCGTACAGTACCGCGGCATGCGCGCCGACCACGCACCTGTCCCCGATGGTCAGCCGGTCCATCTTCATGATGCGGTCCTCGAACAGGTGCGTCTGCACCGTACACGCGTGTCCCAGCGCGGCCTCATCCCCGATGTCTACGAGGTCGAACTCCGTCATGTCGAGGCTCTCCAGGTAGACGCGCTTGCCAATCCTGGCGCCGAGCAGCCGCAGGTAGGGAGCGGCGAACGGCGTACCGTCCAGCGCCTCCAGCAACAGCGGGATCGCCACTGCTTCATAGAGCCCTGTAACCAACTCGGAGCGCCACACAAAGTGGCTCCACAGCGGGTCGACGCGTGGGCGGTAGCGCCCGACCAGCGCCCACTTGACGCCAACTACCAGGAGCGCCATGACGCCGCCCCAGACCGCTTCGACGACGGGCGCTAGCGCGACGGTGGCGCCTAATCCCAGGTGATTATGGATGGCAATGAGGCTATCGTAGGTCGCCGCGCCGGCCAGGCCGATCAGGACGCCGGGGAGCAGGATGCGGATGGCCTCAATGACCAGCCGCAGCGCTACCAGGCGGCGTGGCGGCGTAACCGTGCGCGTGTCGTCGAAACCGTCGAAGAGTTGACGTCGCGGCAGCGCGATCGGCGGGGAGCCTAGCCAGGAACTACTGGGCGCGGCGTCACGCGGGGAGAGCGAGAGGACGCCAACCAGGCAGTCGTCGGGCAACGCGGCGCCCATGGATACGCAGGCGCTGTTGCCGATGAACGAGCCCGCACCCAGGCGCGCCGGGAGGTTCAGAACGTGCCCAGCGCACACTTTGGTTGTGTGGACGTAGACGTCGTCGGCGAGGAAGCTGCCCGGCCCGACCGAGGCCAGGTCCGGCGCGAAGTGCGCCACCGTCGACACCTCGCTGCGCCGGCCGATCTTGGCGCCGAGCAGCCGCAGCCACGGGGCGGCGTAGAGGGTGCCGAACAGGTTGGGTACATTGTCCATCTCGGTGAGCAGCAGGCGGTCTACGACCCAGTGGCGCAGGCGCGCGGCCGAGCCCAACGGGACGACACCCGGCCGCACCGGCGGCAGCAGCCGTTTGACCGCGGCCAGCAGCAGGCTGAGCGCCAGCACGAAGAGGATGGCCGACGGCGGGACCACCAGCAGCAGCCCGAGGCCGCCCATCCGCTCGTAACCCCACAACACTAACGGCAACTCGGGCAAGCCGGCCACGAGGGGCAGCGCCATGATCCCGGCGGCGACCAGCGCATAGGGCAGCCGCTTGGGGTCCGTGGCCAGTCCTTGTGTCTGGCAGGCGCGTAGCAAGGTCAGGTCGGCGTCGTGCTCGTCGAGACGCCGCGCGGGCGAACCGCCCCAGCGTTCGCCGGCCGGCACAGTCTCGCCGGGACCGAGCATGCCCAGCGCGTCGAGCGTCGCGCCATCTTCGACGGTGGCGCCGGGGGTGACCAACGCCCGCGCCCCCACGTAGCCGTCACGCCCGACGCGCACGCGGCCAAATTGGAGGCGTCCGCCGGAGACAGCGTAGCAGGACACGGAGGCGTCGTCGCCGACGCTGGCCCCGTCCGCGACCTCCAGCAGGTCCCAGGCCACCGGAGAGGTTGTCCCAAGGTAGGCGCCGCGGCCGATGCGCGCGCCCATCAGCCGGGCGTAGGACACCAGCAACGGAGAACCGGCGAAGAGGTCCAGGGGGACCAAGCCTTCGATCTGCCGCACCAGCCACCAGCGGATGTAGTAGCCGCCCCATAGCGGGTGATCGCCCGCGCGGTAGCGCCCGATCAGCGTCCACTTGGCCGCGAGCGCCAGGCCCATCGTGAGCGGGCCGAGCGCCAGGATAACCGCCGCGATCACAGCGACCAGCAATGGTCCCGGCACGCGCAGCGTCACTAGGACCACAACGGGCAGCAGCAGCGGGAGCGCGTCGAGCAGGAACAGCGGGTAGAGCGCCAGCGCCTGCCCCGCGCCACAGAGGGCGTGCCGTAGGCGCGACACCGGGAGCGGCGCTATGTCAGGCGTCGTTTCTCCGGCGGCTTCGGTCTCGGTCTCGCGCGCGGCGCGCTCCGCGATCAGCGCCGCCAAGCCGCGCACGGTTGGGTGAGCGTAGACATCCGGCACATCCACCAGGGCGTCCCGCTCCGTGCGCAGCGCACAGACCATCCGCGCCGCGGCCAGCGAGTGTCCTCCAAGGTCGAGGAAGAAATCATCCGTGACCGAGACCCGCGTGTGGCCGAGCGCCCGCGCGCACGCGGCGGCCACGGCCGCTTCGGTCTCGCTCTCCGGCGCGACGATAGTAGATCCAGCCACGGCGGACGTGGGTTGGGGCGCGGGCAGGCGCGCGCGATCAAGCTTGCCGCTGGTACTGACGGGCAGCGCATCAAGGGTCTCGATGAACGCGGGCAGCATGTAGGACGGGAGGCCCACGCGCAGTGCGGTTAGCAATCCCGCGCGGTCGAGCGTGGCCCCCGCCTGCAGGACGACGTAGGCGACAAGGTCGTGTTGGCCGGGCGCGCGCTCGTGGACGGCGGCGGCGGCGGCGCGCACCCCCGGCCGTGCCAGCAGGGCCGATTCGATCTCGCCCAACTCGACGCGGAAGCCGCGGAGCTTGACCTGACCATCGCGGCGGCCACAAAAAATCAATGCGCCGTCCGCGTCCAGGCGGGCAAGGTCGCCGGATGCGTAGAGGCGCGGCGCGTCCGCCATGCGCCCCGCATAGGGGTTGTCGATGAAGCGCTCCGCGGTCAGCGCGGGTAGATTGACGTACCCACACGCCAGGCATGGGCCGCCAATGTAGAGTTATCCGACCGTCCCCGCTGGCGTCTCGACCAGATCGTCGTCGAGCACCAGCACGCGGTAGCCGGGCAGCGGACGGCCGATCGTGACCGGGCGACCCGGCTCCAACTCGGCCCAGGTGGCGACCACCGTCGCCTCCGTCGGCCCGTAGGTGTTGAGCATGCGCCGGCCTGGGCGCGCCCAGCGCGCGACCAGTTCGGGCGGGCAAGCCTCGCCGCCGACGATCAGCAGGCGCAGCGATGGCAGATCCCGCTCGAACAGCGAGAGCGTCGTGGGCACGCACGAGAAGACGGTCACGTCGTGGTCCGCCAGGTGGTCGGCCAGCAATGGGCCGGAGGTGACCTGTTCGCGCGTGCCGCTGACCAAACAGGCGCCGGCGGCGAAGGCCAGCCAGATCTCCTCGACCGAGGCGTCGAAGGCCAGCGAGAAGCCCTGCCACACGCGGTCGTGCGCCGTGACGCCATAGACCTCAGAGGCCGCACGGACGTAGTGCGCGGCGGCGCGGTGCGCGAGGGTCACGCCTTTGGGACGCCCCGTCGAGCCCGACGTGTAGATAATGTAGCACAGGTCGTCCGGCGCGGGCGATCGGAGCGGTTCGATCTCGACGAGTTCCGGTATATTCGCTGTCTCGGCCTCCAAATCGGCCAACCACAGGGGTTGGACGCATTCCGGCAGCACGCCTTGTCCGTCGTAGAGGACAAGCCTCATCGCACAATCCTCGGCGATCGCGGCGACGCGCTCGGGCGGCGTGGCAGGATCGAGTCCGACGTACGCCGCGCCGGCCTTGAGCACCGCGAGCAGGGCGGCATAGGCGTCGGCGGAGCGCTCCATCGAGATGCCGACGGCGGCGCCCGGCCCCACGCCGCGCGCGGCCAGGCGTCGCGCCAGGCGGTCGGAGCGCCGGTCGAGGTCGGCGTAGCTCGTGACCACGCCGCCCGAAACGACGGCAGGGGCCATGGGCGTCCGCCGCGCAGAGGCAGTGAAGGCGTCGTGTAGCCGCGCGCCTTCCGTACGCGCCGACGTATCTAGCGAAGGGCGGGACGAGGAGGGAAGGGCGAAGGGCCGCGCGCTGGCGGGCGCTACCGGCGAATTATCCCACACGATGCGTGGTGATAGTGTATCGGTCATCGCACGTTCTCCCGTCGTGTGAGACCGTGGCGCGCATACAGATCGACGCGCGCCGGATGGATCAGGCGAGGCGCTTGCCAGGCCCGTAGCAGGGCGGCGGCGCGAGGCAAAAACGGGCGCGCGCCAGGGCGGCAGGACATAGCTATAGGAGACACGATGAGTCCTTGGTCTATAAGATCGAGATGAGGTATGAGGTATATGGAGTATGGCTAAGGGAGAGTTACAGGGAGCATAGCCGCCTATTCGCCATTGTACAAAAGCGACATGACTACCCGATGAATAGATTTATTATGTTGTAGATTGCTATATGGCGGCAGGACAGGTCTATCCCGTACGACGTCGTTGCCGTACTTTTCGCGCCGCTCACGGCGTCCTCTCATGAGCATAGTTCCCGGGGGCGCGGTATGTGTGACAGGCGCGTGACAGCGATGTAAATTGTGTGTAAAGTGCGCTTCGCCCTGTACACTGAACTCTAGACGGCCATAGCGCCCTGAGTTTTGTGGAGACACGCCTGTTGCTGCTGGAACGCCTGACCCTCGACCATTATCGCAACTACACACACCTGGAAGCGCGGTTCGGGGAGGGCGTGATCGTCCTGCAAGGGGCTAACGCGCAGGGTAAGACGAACCTACTTGAGGCGATCTACCTGCTCGCCACCACCAAGTCGGCGCGCACGCGCACGGACGCCGACCTCATCACCTGGGGACCGCCCGACCCCTTCTCGCCCACCGCGTTCGCGCGCATCGCGGCGCATGTGACGCGCGACAGGGGTCCGGTCGACGTGGAGATCCTGATCCAGGACCTCTCCGGCGCATCCGCAGCCGATCGCGCCTTGGCCGATGGGCGTAGCGGCGCTAACGGCAGCGGCGGCCGCAAGGTAGCCGTGCCCATCAGCGCTGGACAGAGCGCGCGCAAGCGCTTCAAGGTCAACGGAGCGCCGCGCCGCGCTGGCGAAGTGCTGGGGCAGGTCAACGCCGTGCTGTTCGCGCCCGCCGACGTCGCCATCGTGGATGGCGCGCCCTCGGCGCGCCGCCGCTACCTCGACGTCATCCTGTGCCAGACACATCCCTCGTACTATCGCGCCCTGCAAAGCTACAACAAAGTATTGGTGCAACGCAACAGCCTCCTGAGGGGGATTCGCGACCGCGTGCAGCCGCCCGAAACGCTCGCCTTCTGGGATGGCAAGCTGGTCGAGTATGGCGCGACGGTCGTGGTGCAGCGAGCCGAGGCGCTGGCCTACCTTGCCGACGCCGCGGCCGCGCAGTATGGACGCGTCACCGGCGGACGTGAGCGCCTGGATGTGGCCTATCTTTCGTCGGTCCCGTTAGAGAGCGGGGCGACCGCGACGCAAGGGGTACGTGAAACGTTCGAGGCCGAGTTGACGACGCAGCGCGCGCGTGAGATCGGAGCTGGCGTCTCGCTGGCGGGGCCGCACCGCGACGACATCGGCCTGGCGGTCGGCGGCGTCGACGTCACGCAGTTCGGGTCGCGCGGGCAGCAGCGCTCGGTCGCGCTGGCCCTCAAGCTGGCCGAGTTGGCCTACATCCGCCGCGAGACGGGCGAGTGGCCCATCCTGCTGCTCGACGACGCCACCTCCGAACTCGACGCCCCACGCCGCGCCGCCGTCCTGGAGCTCACGCGCGAGATCCCGCAGGTCTTCCTCACCACCGCCGAGCCGGACTACCTTGCCGGTCTCGTGAGCCGCGCCCCGCAGGTGTGGCAGGTCGAGGATGGCGCCCTCAGCGCCGCATCATGACGTGATGCATTCATGCTGTTGATGTGACGCATGTGTGCCTCATGGCGTGATCGTCACGGTTGTCGTCCTCCGCGTCATAGCGCCGCCTACGGTGGCTGTAATCGTTACCGTCGCGCGGACGGTGTGGGCGGGACGTACGGGCACGAGTAGATTCAGCGACAGGATGCCGGACGTTGCGTCAACCGGGCTGATCACGTCGAAGTCGTAGGGTAATGAGATCGCTGTCTTCGGGACGTGCAACGCCACCTCGACCTGCGCCCGCACGTCCGTCACGAGCGCTACAGTCATACGCCCTCCGCCCTGGAGCCGCACTGGAAGCTGTAGCCCGTCGATGGCTGGAGCCGTACAGGTCTGGCCCTGGGGCGTGATGTAGAAGGAAGCCGACGCGAGGACGTCGTGCGGTTCGCTCGTGCCCACGTTGACCACACTGTCGTACACGCCGACCGTGTGGTAGCCTGGAGCGGTGTAGAGCGTGCTGCCGGTCTCAGACGCGTCGGGGGGACGGAAGGTCAGCGTTGCCGGCGGGGGACCGCCCCCATCGTTGATGGCCGCGCTCGTCTGTCCGTCCCACAGGATGAAGAATCCGTTCACCCATGATCGCGAGTCGAGCAGACGCGTCGAGAGGGTCAGCGTGATTATCTGCGTTTCCGATCCGCTATGCGGCGAGATGGCAATGTCGTCAGGATACTGTCCGCCGTTGGGCCTTATTGGCGCGCTACACAAGCCCATCGGGCGCGCGGCGACGCGTATCGGTATGCGCGCGCCCCATGCTGACGCCGGTTCGCGGCGCCCGACGCCGACGCCTCCAACCACCAAGGCCGCCAGTAGCATCCAGGCTACGATCCGCTTCATTTCGTACCTCCACTTCTCCACGCGCCCTATGCGGCCTTGTGTCTGCCCGCCGATCTCACTACAACGCACGTAGATCGAGCACGCCGACTGTATTTCCGCGTCCCGCCGGGCCAGACGCATTGAAGTACCCAGCCAGAAGCAGCCGATCACCCAGCGCGTCGACCGTGAGCGCGGGCGCCCTCATCTGATCCACGTCAGGCGAGACCGCCCGCGCCGGTCTTTGCGCCCGGCCAACAGGGTAGTATCGCGCGCGACCTGTCGCCACATCAAGTACACCGACGTACGTGGTCACAACGAGCAGCGATCCTCCATTGCTGTACCCTGCCCCAATGACGCCCGCGTACAGGTGACCCGTGCGCTCGTCAACCGCCAGCGATCCGATCACCGCGTTGCCGTCGAGTCGGACGAAACCGCGTGGAGCGCCCGTCGACGCGTCGTAGGCGCTCACTCCCGATACGCCGGCGATGTAGAAGCGACCGCGCCGTGTGTCAATCGCTGTCGGCGCTGTGTAGATACGATCAGGGATCGATGCCCCCGGAATCATCGTGGACACCCCGCCGGTGGTTGCGTCGACCATTGCTACCGGAGAGCCGCGTGTCCCTACGACAAAGGCGCGATGTGTCCGCGGGTCGACGATGATCAGGCGCGGCAGGCCGCCGAGAGGTGTAGTTCTTATGACTACCCCGGTCGTCGCGTCGACCGTCATCAGTTCATCGCTGGCAGCCGGCCCGCCGGATGCGACGCCGGCCGAGAGCGGTGGCTCAACGATGAGAAACATCCGGTTGTCGGGGTCGTCGACGGCGGACGCGACTACGCTCCTCGCCTCGATCGTGCTCGTCGCCACGACTGTCCCCAAGGGCATGGCCGCGGCCGTCAGCGTCAGCCCCCTGGCCGCTGAAAACGCCATCGGCAGCCCGATGAGGAATGCCCGGTTGCTGCGCACGGCGACAACGAGCGTTTCAGCGCAGCACAGCAGCGTCGCCGTGTGGACGGTCGTCCCATGGACAAGATCGTAGACCGTCAAGGTTGTGCTCCGCGTCGTCGGCGTGCTGTGAGCAACCACGGCTTGCTCGGTCGTCGCGTCGAGGGCAACCTGCGGCACGGTCTCATCATCGGCCACGTCGATCACGCGCCGTGTCACTCCGTCGGCGAGTGTGATCGCGACGATCCTGGTGGGGTTGTGCGTCTCCGCGAGGAGGGTACCGTGCGCCTCATCGACCCCCAGAACATCCACCGGCGGCATCGATCCGCCCACGAAAATGGCATGCACCGGCGGCATCGCCACCGGCGCCAGCCCCGCGTTAGGAATCGCTACCATGAGCGCCAGGAACGCCGCCCGTCGGACCATCGCAAGCCACATCTAATACCTCCAGTGCGTTCATCATTATTGGCACAATGGCCTGGCCTCCAGCATTATCCGGGCCACAAGGTGTAGTAGAGGCGGATTAATAGGTTGCCGCTCTCGACATCACCTCTATCACTATAGGGCAACACGTATCGCGCCTCATGCAAAATGGCCCCGGTCACAGGATCTGCTCCAGGATGCTGGGGTCTTTGATCTCCTTATCCCGCGCCAGCAGGATGACCTTGGAAACTACTTCGGCCGTGCGCGGGTCGTTGTCCGAGAGACGCGACGCGCCCATTGCGGGACGTAGACAGCCACCGCCACCAGCCGCTCCGTGTCGAGGCCAGCAGCGTCGACCACGCGAACGAGCGCGAAGATCGTATCGTGGACCCCTTTCCTGATACTGCTCGCTGACGGTCATAGTGGTCGCCACCTCCACATCCGTAAAGCCGCGCGTATCTCGCGCCCGCTACACCACTACTCGCACCGGGGGCGCTGGACCGGAAAGCGCGTCGTAGCCAGGCTACGGTCGGCCATCAGGGGCTGCGAACCAATATAGCCTATTGGTCATGCGCGGTGGCATGAGATTTGCCCCTGTTATGGATGTACAGCGATGCAAAGGAGTTAACGATGGCGAAGCAAGGCCAGCACAAGCATGACGACAACGACCCGAACGTGTCCAAGGGCCACAATAACCCGACCAAGAGCCAGGACATTGTTACCGGCAGCTACAAGAAGCCGGAGACCTACCAGAAGCAGGCTGCGCTGCATCAGGACCCCGGCAAGCAGGGACAGCACGCCAAGGCGCCTCATATCGACGACACGCGCGACACGGCTAGCCACGAGGCGGTGTCCGAGTTGCTGGAGCAGGAACCACACAAACGTAGCGGCATCGATTCAGACACCGCCGCTGGATCGCGGGGGTATTAACATGCATAAAGATCAAGCGCGTACGCAGCCGCAACACCCCGACCCGCGTCCGGACAAGATCAACCCCGACATGCCGGATGGCCCGTATCAGGGTGACCTTAACCCGCACATGCTCGCCGGCGAGAACTACGGTGTGCAGAGCCCGCACCCTGAGAAGGACGCCCGCTCGGCCTACGCCATCAAAGAGTTGCACGGCCAACTCGCCGACCTAACGGACGCCGAACTCAAGGACATCGAGATCATGCCCGAGGGCGCGCGGCTGGCGCAGGGGGCCACGTACATCGACCTGCGACACCTCGACCGTGGCGAGTTCACGGCCCTTGGGAGCATGGAGGCCGGTCCCGACAACTACTACGTGCCCAAGAGCGAGACCGACTATCAACTCTGGAACCGCATCACCGGCGTCACCGATCCCTCGCGGTTGGACGACGCAGGCGGTCACTAGGGCCGTCTCGCCGCAAACCCAACCGCGCACATCATTCTCTTAGAGATGGTTTGTGAGCGATAGCCGATGACGCAGTTCGACTGCTGCCGCCAGTTGCTGGCGGACATCAGCGCCACGGTCGCCGCCACGCTGCCGCCGGGTCGCACGGGGGCGCTACTTGCGTTATTGCGCGCCGGGGATACGCTGGCGTTCGCTGGAGATCTCGTGCAAGCCGCGCGACCAGGATGGAATCTGGCCCTGCGGCTCTGCCTGGAAAGGCCCGACAACGAGGACGGCGACAGTGCCGCCGACCATGCGATGCTCGCCGCCTGGGCCGAGCGATTCCTCGCCGACTGCGACCAGTTGGCGCTCGCTAGCCTGGCGCTGGCGCAGTGCGCGTCGAGCCATCTGCACTTGCAGCAGCGCGCTCCCGGCGCCTTCGTCGCCTGGGCCACGAACCGGCGCCTCTCACCCGAGCAGCGCGAGCGGGCCGACGTCGACTGGTGGGCGAGGCACATGACGCGGCAGGTCGCCCCTCGCCTGGCTACCCTCCTCGTCGAACGAGACCGGATGCGCGCACTCCTTGATGGCGCTCCCATCCCTGCATCCGCAGGCTATGGCGTGGGCGACCCGACCGTCGAACGCTACTATCGCCAGCTCGGCCAAGCCCACGTCGCCCGCTTCGCCTACCAGCACAGCTACCCGACCGACGCGGCGATCGGCGGCGCCACCTTCGGCCAGTACACCGCTATCCTGGCGCTGCTGATCGGCTGGCTGCATCGCGAGTGCGACCGTCGCGCGCCCGACGATGATCACAAGCCCACGCCCTGGAACGAACGGGCTATGATCGCGGCGCTGGCCGAGGCGCTCGACGCCGACCCGGCGGCGATCGGGCGTGCCCTCCAGCCCTTTATCCTCGATCGCGCCAACGCCGCCTACCACAGCGCCCTCCCGGGCCGCGCCGCGCCGCCGCTGATCCGTCTCGACGCGGGGCGGCTGATCTGGTCGGCGCGCGGGCTGCTCGGTGAGCCCCTGATCTTCCTCGCGCGCGAACTGCGCCGCCGCCACGCGCGGGAGTATCACAACAGCGCCCATCTGCGCGAAGGGGTCTTCCGGCAGGACCTCTACCGCCTCTTCGGCGACAGGCGCTTCGTCCTGAGCACGGGACGGGTCGAACTGAAGCGGCACGGCGCGGCGCGCACCGACATCGACGCCCTCGTCTTCGACCGCAAGACTGGCACGCTCGGCGTCTTCGAACTGAAGGCGCAGGACCCCTTCGCGCGCTCAGTCGAGGAGCGGCAGCGGCAGCGCGACAACTTCTTCCATGCCAACCACCAGGTCTCGGCGATCCTGGAGTGGGTGCAGCGCCACGGCCCCGACGACCTGCTGGCCCGCTTCGACGAGCGCGCCGCGAAGCGGTTCCACGTGCGGAAGGTCTACGTCTTCGTGCTGGGGCGCTACCTGGCCCACTTCGCCGGCGGCCCCGAGCCGGACCGTCGCGCCGCCTGGGGGAGTTGGCCGCAGGCGCTCCAAGTCGTCGGGAATGGACCCTTCGACCCCGACAGTCGCAACCCACTCGGCGCGCTCTTCGCCCGACTGCGCGACGCGACGCCCCCCAGCGCGCCGGCAAACGCCGACAGCCAGATGATCGCGGTCGGCGACCTCCGGCTGCGGATCTTCCCCTCCTTCGCCGCCATGCGGGCGGAGGAGGATCGCCCGGTGTAGCCACCTGCCGCCTAATCCATAAAGAGGCCGCCGTTCACGTCCAGGTGCGCACCGTGGATGTAGGAGGCCGCGTCCGAGGCCAGGAAAACCACGGCGTTGGCGATGTCCTCGGGCCGGCCGAGCCGGCCGAGCGGGATGTTTTTCTCCTGGATGTCGCGCTGGCCGGGCGGCCACGCGTCGACCATGGGACTCTCTACCGGACCGGGGTTGATCGTGTTCACGGTGATAGCGCCGGGACCGAGGACACGGGCAATCGACTTGGTCAAGCAGTTCACGCCGGCCTTGGACACCGAGTAGTTCGCGCCCGCGGCTAGGCCACCCACCTGACCCGCAAGGGAACCCACGTTGACGATGCGCCCGCTGCCCTGCCCGCGCATGACGCGCACGGCGGCCTGGCAACACAGGAACATGCCGGTGAGGTTCACGTCGAGCACGCGTCGCCAATCCGCCGCCGAGAGGTCGTCGAAAGGCACGGCCTGAAATATCCCAGCGCAGTTGACGAGCACATCGAGGCGACCGCGCTCGGCGACGACGCGCCCGACCACGGAGGCGACGTCGTCCTCGCGGGTGACATCCAGGGTCGCGCCATAGACAGGCTCACCCTGCCCGGCGCACTCTTCCAGCGCCGCCGCGACCGCGTCCCTTGACATGTCGGCCACGACGACCGTCGCGCCTTCGGCCACGAGGGCGCCCGTTATCGCCCGCCCGATCGCCCCGGCGCCTCCTGTAATGACGGCAACCTTGCCGGCCAATCCTGTCTGCATAGTCATCCCTTTCGTTATCTCTTCGATCGCCTGCGCCCATGCTACACTCCCATGATAGATGACGCTCAGTAACCTTTCCCAAACGCCGGACGTTATATCTTGTAGAGCCCCGCAACAACACGCGGGGCTTTTTTATGCGCAAATATATGAGGAGCACTTATTATGAAACTTAGGGGAGCAATTGGCGTGGTCGGCGCGCTCGGCCTTATCGCGTTGCTCGGCGCTCATACGACGGCGACGAACGCGTTGACGCCCTTGCGGGTGGCGGCGCCTACCAAAGCGCCGGTTAGTGGAGTGGGCTTGCTGGATGCCGTCGCCTTCCGTACAGCGCAGCGTGGCTGGGTCGGCGGCGCGCACGCGATCCTCGCCACCGGCGACGGCGGCCGCTCCTGGACACAACAGTACGCGGGCGCTGAGACCATTCGACGACTCTCGTTCGTGAGTGACACAACGGGCTGGGCGCTGGGCGTCAACACCCTCCTGCGCACGACTACCGGCGGCCAGACCTGGACGCCCGCCGGCGAGCCGCCACAACCACTGCAACAGATCGACTTCCTGTCGCCCACGCTGGGCTGGGGCCTCGCCGGCGCTAACGCCGTCCAACCGCTGGCCCTCTACCGCACGGAAGACGGCGTCCGCTCCTGGCAGCGGCAGGGCGCCCCCTTCGCCGCCAGCAGTGTCTGCTTCGCCGACGCGGGGCGGGGCTGGCTAGCGAACGCCTACACCGGCGCGTCATCGCGCGCCGCGGTCGCCGCCACGACCAACGGCGGCGCGACGTGGACCGCGACGGCGCCGCTCCCCGGCAGTACGCAGGCGGGCGGCTTCGCCACACAAACGCTCGCGTGCACGCCCACGTCGTCGTCGGTCTGGGACCTCGTAAACTACGGCGGCTACGCGGGCGGCGAGGGCTACGCCCTCTACCACAGCGCCGACGGCGGCGTCCACTGGCGGGCCGTCGTGGCGAACATGGCCGCGAGTTCCACCGGAGCGGCGGCGGGACCGGGGACCACTCCCGGCAGCCTAGCGGTGGTCACGCCGACAACGGCTTTCCTCTCGGGGAGCTGCGACGCGTGCGGCGCGGACGGGACGACGACGGTCGGGGGGACAACCGATGGTGGCCAGACCTGGCATAACTATCTCGTGCCCGGCTTGTCCGCCGGGCAGACGGCGCTCTCGTTCCCCACGCCACAGGACGGCTGGCTAGTCGCCCAGCAAGTAACCTCCCTCACCCCGTTCCAGCAGCGGAGCGTGGTCCTGTCCAGCACGAACGGCGGGCAGACATGGCAGCAGCGCTATCCAACCTCGGGACCCACGATCAGCGGAGTGCGCGTAACGTTCACACTATCGCTCTACGGGACCATACCGTCGAACGAGGAATTCGGGCTGCAAGGCCCGCTCATGTCCAGCGGCCAGCGGGGCGAAATCCCCTTCTGTACGACCATTGCCGCCAACGTAGGGCCGGACCATCCTGTGTGCCGGGGCGCCGGAACCGTGTACAGGCGGACCGTCGTAGTCCCGCGCGGGAGCGTCGTGCGTTTCGCCTTCGAGCGCTACATCGTCCCCGCGTCCAATCGCCTGCTCACCGACACCTTCTATCAAAGCAGCAAGCACGTCTACAGGGATACCACGATTGACGCCTACTACCGCTTCGGCCGGTGATAGGCGGCGCCCACTCATGATGTGTTATCTTGAGATAAATTAGCGCCGTCACGCCAAAAAGTAGGAACTATGCGCTACAGCCGTAACGAACATCCGTCAGCCCATCGCTCGTCCAGCCAGCGCCAGCAACTCCAGCCGCCCACCGAGGGATCTGGATAGCCGCCGTGCGCCTTTTACCGTCGCTATCGACCGCCAGATCCATCGTGATATGGCGGTCTTTCTATTTTGTGGGAGGACAGCATGCCCGCGACATTGTTTATCCGCGGCTTTCTGATCGGGCTCTCCGTCGCCGCCACGGTCGGCCCAATGGCCGTCCTGTGCATCCGGCGCACGCTCGCCGACGGGCGCCTCGCCGGGCTGGCGACCGGCCTCGGTGTCGCCACCGCCGATGGCTGCTACGGCGCCGTGGCCGGATTGGGCCTGACCCTGGTCTCCAACGCGCTGCTCGGCGCCCAGGTTTGGCTCCGGCTCATTGGGGGCGGCTTCCTCCTCTACCTGGGCCTCAAAACTCTGCGGGCCGCGCCCGCCGAGCGGCCTGCCAATGCGCCCGCCGCGAACTTACCCCGCGCCTACCTCTCGGCCTTGGCCCTGACGCTCACCAACCCACTCACTATTCTATCGTTCGCGGCCATCTTCGCCGGACTCGGCGCGGCGACAGGGGGTGGGTATAAAACGGCGGTGTTGCTCGTCCTCGGCGTGTTCGCCGGCTCGGCCTCCTGGTGGGTCATCCTGACCGGCGTCGTCACGACGCTGCGCGCGCGCATCACGACGCATGGCCTGCGCTGGGTCAACCGCGTATCGGGCGCCATCATCTTCGGCTTCGGGCTCATTGCCCTGATCAGCCTACGGTAAGATTGCCCGCGCGCCCATCACACCGCCTGGCGCAATCCCTTGTGAGCCGTGGCGGCGATGGCGAGCAGAAGTTGCGGCGCGAAGAGCAACCAGATCGTGGCATTAGGCCCGAGCGTCTGCAGCAGCAGGCCGGCCAAGGCCAACCCGAGCGGCGGGCTGCCGAACGAGATGAGGCGGAAGACGCCGTTGACCCGCCCTTGCAACGCGTCGGGGATCAGCGCCAGACGATAAGTATACTGCACGGTCATGTAGAGCGTGGCCGTAACGAAGCCGATTGCGTTGGCTACGCCAAGCACAAACCCGTTCGGCGCGACGGCGTAAAGCGGCCACGTCAGCGCCCATGCCCACGTCGCCAGGATCAGCGTCGGGCCGACGCCATAGCGGCGCTGCAATGGGACAGCGATAAACGAGCCCACGACCGTGCCGACCCCGCTACTAGCCAGGATAAGGCCAATGGCGAGCGGCGCGGCGTGTTCGCGCTGCGCCAACACAATAATGATCAGGGCGTAGCCGATGCTGGACAGCATGAGCCCGCCGGTGAGGAAAGCGATGAAACGCATCAGGCGCCGCGGCCACAGCCACACCACCCCTTCCACGATCTCGGCGCGTAGATCCGCCACCGATACCGGCCGCTCCTCCTGGAACTCAGTCTTGATGAGGGTCAGCGAAAGGATTGAGGCCGCATACGAGATGGCGTCGACCAAGAAAGGCACGGCGCGCCCCACGCCGTAGAGGATGCCGCTCAACGCCGGTCCCAACATGGTGGCGAGCGCGTCGACGATCTGATTCTGGGCCACGGCCGCCGGCAGTTGCACGGGGGGAACAACGCGCGGCAGGCAGGCCGACTCGGCGCTATTGAAGAACGTGAACAGCGTACCCTCGACCAGAGTGACGAGATAGAGTTGTGGGAGCGTCAGCCGCCCCAGCGCCAACGCGATAGGGACGCTGGCCAGAGCTACGGCACGTCCCGTGTCGCTCAGGATCATCACGCGCTTGCGGTCCCAGCGGTCGACCAGCGCGCCGGCTGGCACGGTCAGCAGTGTAAAGGGGATAGCGCGTAGGGCGCCCAATAGCCCGGCCTGTAGGGGCGAATGTGTCAGGGCCAGGACGAGCAGCGGGAAGGCCAACTGCGAGATCTGCCCTCCGACGGATGATACGATCTGGCCGGACCAGAGCAGCATATAGTCGCGGTTGCGCCACAACGGCGGCGACCGATCCGGCTCGATCTGTTCGTGCTGTAGGTGTGGCGGGTTATCCTGAATGGTCGTCATCGTGGCGCACTCCCAATGGGTAAATAGGACGCCGCCCGGCCCGGCATCGCGGTGTCATAACACGCGTGGGTAATAGGGGGAGCCCAGCCGCACAGGCCGAGAGCACGATGGTGAAGGGATCGAGGGCGGGGAGAGCGGCATTCGACGGTGCGGACGTAGAACCCATGGGAGTCTGGCTTATATAAAGGCCAACCCGCGCGTGGGTGTCTGACAGTCGAAGGCGCCGATCTCAGCCGCGTAAGCGAGTGCGCCGGGCTTACGCGGCGAAGCGGCTCATGTCGACAAAGAACTCCACTCTCATATCGTTTACCATAGACACATGTATGTTTACCTGGACGAGTCGGGCGATACTGGTTTCAAGTTCCGCAATGGATCTTCGCGCTATTTCGTAATCGCGCTACTCTTGGTCGACGACCCATTACCGCTACACCAAGCCGTGCATGATCTACGCCTACGGTTGAACAAATCCGAGTCCTACGAGTTCAAGTTCATGCGCACACACCATGACGGCCGCATCGCCTTCTTTCAGGCTATCAAATCTTTCACTTTCCAGGTCTATGCTCTTGTGGTCGACAAGATGAACCTAGAGTCTCCAACTCAGTGGACGAAGGAATCCTTATACAACTCTCTCGTAAAGATGGCTCTACAATATCTTGGGGCCATTAACGGAGCAACCCTCGTCATCGATGAATCATTCAAGGGCAAGGCACCAAAAGCCACCCTCGCCACGTATCTACGACATCAACTTAACGCTAACCGCTCCGCAGCGACGCGGAGGATCGACAAAGTTGTGTACCATAGATCGCACCAGGATAACTTGTTACAGGTAGCAGACATGGTAGCGGGAGCGGTTGCCCGAGCATACGAAGGTGGAGACGATCAATATCGCCACTTACTCGGAAAAAAGATTGTAAACGTATGGGTGTTTCCGCAGAGAGCGTAAGGCCCACCAAGCTAGCACGGGGATCTTTTGACAGGGTTATTAGCCCCCAACCCGGCATGCCCCTCATCGGAACGATTCACTCGGCGGGCCGTAACTGCCACGCGTACGTGACAATATACAATATCAACATACACGGTATTGTACATGTTGACAATTACACGAGGCCCTCCAAAAGGGCTAAGCGCATTCGGCGTGGTATTATCATGGAGCGCGAAGCAGTCTTGGCCGAGCAACGACGAGTCGCCCAATCGGTGTCTCCTCCCGGAAAACCTGCCCGGCCTACTGGAGCACGTTGCGGAGCAGGGCAGGTCACGGCGCGCTACCCATCGTTATCCGTGTCGTCGGCGGCGAGCGCGCGTATCACAGCGCCGGCCGCGCCAAGCGGCGTGGCGGCCGCATCGTCAGGCGTCGCGTCGCCGCCGTCGTCCGCCGCGTCACTGGCGGCGACCGGCGCGTTCGTTATATCTAGCTCATCGTCGTGATTCGTACGGATCTCATCGTCCATGGCCTGGCGGTCCTCCTCACATGCAGCTACGTGTGGCGTTCAGCGTGCGCGCCCTGCGCGGGAGCGTCGAGCGGGCCGGGGTGTTCGTTGAAACGTTCGGCCGCCTTGGTGGTCCACGTCAGTATCGCGTCGAACAACCGAGAGTCCATGCCCTCGCGCACGTCCATACCCCGCTTGAGCGCGGCGCCCTCGCCGGTTGGCTTAGGCAGGATTAGGCGGTTGACCAAACCAAGTAGGTTAGATGTCGTGCCTGGGAACACACCATGAAAAAGAGAGATCAACAATGCGGGAAGCGACAGTATCTTCTCGGCCTGGCCACGCCGGGCCGCCGCCACGATCTGGCGCGCCGCGCGCTCGGCGTCCATCGACACGAAGGCCAGGCTGTCGCCGGCCGCGAACCACGCGAACTCACCCTCCTGCCGTCCCGCAAAGAACGCGTTGAGCGGCGAACCCGTGCGCATCAGACCCGGCGCGATGGTGGTGACGGTCACGCCCGTCCCAGCCAACTCGGCGCGTAGCCCTTCGGAGAAGCCCACGGCGGCAAACTTGGCCGCGCTGTAGGGCAGCAGGTGCGGCACGCTGACCTTGCCGCCCACCGACCCGATATTCACGATGCGCCCGGCCCCGCGCTCCAGCATGGACGGCAACACGGCTAGCGTGGCATAGACGCCGCCCCAGTAGATGATGTCCATGGAGTTCTCGAAGTCGTCCAACGTCATATTCTGGATCGGCCCGACGGTGATGATGCCCGCGTTGTTGACCAGGATGTCGACCTGGCCGAAGCGCGCCGTAGCCGCGCTGATGAGCCGCTCAACCTGCGCGCGGTCCGACACATCGCAGACGACGGTCAGGACCTCGACGCCCGCAGTCTCGCGCTCCAGATACGCCCGCGCGCGTCCTAACTCGGCCTCATCACGCGCACAGATGACCACGCGACAGCCCTGCCGCGCGAATTCGCGCGCCAGCAACAAGCCCAAGCCGCGTGAACCGCCCGTGACGACGGCCACCTGCCTATGAAGGTCGGCCGCGCGCACGCGGGACAGCACACCGCGCCCAACCAAAGCGAGCCCAAGCCCTCCGGCTGTGTATAAGGTTTTACGACTAGTCAATCGCGCGGCGCTCCTCTCTACCTACTATCAGGGTGAGGCTAGGGTAAAACGTGGGGCACGAAATATGCCACCGGGATAGGCGGTGTGAGGTAGATGGTGCAGTGTAGAGAGGATGGTTAAAAGATGCGTAAGATGATCGACGAGTTGAACAGCTATCCCAAGGGACCAACCGATCCAAAAGAGGGACAGTATCGCCTACGAATCTACGAAGACCAGGGTAAGGAGCCGGTCATCGTCGTCACCGACGCGACGCCAGAAGCGCCCCATCGGGCCTGGATCAGCGGGCACGCCCCGCAACTGGTAACCACGATTACGCGGGCGCATCTACCGTCGGCGCACGAGGTGCAGTGGCTCAACGCCTATTCCGCCCAAGATGTGGATGCGAGCCTCTTCGAGCAAACGCGCTTCGAGATGCTCACCGATGGTCAGGCCGTCTACCGGCAACACTTCCGCGAGGCCGAATCGCCTGCGGTCCAACCCCAGAGCAAGATATTGTCGGATTCCGACGCGGCGGCATTGCTTGGGCAGACACTCGACTAAGGGACGCAGAAATAGCTACGCATCCCGCAGCTCTCCAGCGACATAGGGGATATCGACGAACCACTTGTCCAGCGCGGGTAGCCGCGTGACCTGCGCTTCCACGGCGGCCATGGCCGCTGTGGTGAGCTTCACGC
>JAABVA010001060.1_pt1 | contig 30546 bp, 28 predicted proteins | sample 5560331 | NCBI WGS metagenome assembly JAABVA01 (sample SAMN12812661, study PRJNA571458) | rock metagenome | isolation source: Antarctica rocks | place: Antarctica: Victoria Land, Mt New Zealand sud | collected 2016-01-07 | reverse complement strand
CGGCCCCGGCGTCCGGTGATCATGTCCACACGCACGTCGTCCGGGTTCGCGACGATCCCGCGGACCAGGTGCTCCACGGCGTCGGCGACAACGCTCACTTCGCGTCGGTCGCCGAAGAGTCGGATGCCGAAGAGTCGGATGCTGCAGTGTCGGTCCCCGCGGACGGTGCCGCTCCGGACTTCTCTGCCTCGCCGGTCTTCTTCGCCTTCTTCCTGGGCGTGGTGGCCTCACCGGCCGGCTCCTGGTCGGCCTGGGCCAGCGCGGCCTGGAACCGCTCCAACTTGCTGGGCTTCGCCTCGGCGACGCGCAGGGTTCCCTCGGCGCCGGGGAGTCCCTTGAACTTCTGCCAGTCGCCGGTGATCTTCAGCAGCGCGGTCACGGGCTCGGTCGGCAGCGCGCCGACGCCCAACCAGTACTGTGCCCGCTCGGAGTCCACCTGGATGAGGCTCGGCTCCTCTTTGGGGTGGTACTTGCCGATGGTCTCGATGGCCCGGCCGTTGCGGCGGGTTCGCGAGTCGGCGACGACGATGCGGTAGTGGGGGGTGCGAATCTTGCCGAGTCGCATGAGCTTGATCTTGACAGCCACGAGGTGCAGTGCTCCTAGAAATGGTCACGGGGCAATTCAGCGATACACAAGGTTGTGCGCATCCGGTTTTGCCTTCAGGGTGTGACCGCCGTGCACGTCACAGGTGGCGTGCACGGCGAACAGCCCACCATCTTGCCACGGGGCATCGGCGAAACCGAAACCGTCACTGTCGGTCGTGCCGCCGACCGCGCAGCAGCAGGTGTGTGGGGTGGCGCAGGATGTTCAGGTCGGTGCGCGGATCGGTGGCGTACACCAGCAGGTCCGCCGGTGCACCGTGCTGCAGACCGTGCCCGCCGAGCCAACTGCGTGCGTTCCAGCACGCCGCCCCCAGCGCGTCGTGCGCACTCAGCCCCGCGGCCTGCAGCGACAGGATCTCGTCGACGATGCGGCCGTGTTCGATGCCGCCGCCGGCATCGGTACCGGCATAGACCGGCACTCCGGCTTCGATCGCTGCCCGCACCGTGGCCTGCACCCCGGCGTGCAGCTCGCGCATGTGCTCGGCGTAGCGCGGATATTTGCTCGCACCTGCGGCGATGGAGGGGAAGTTCTCGGTGTTGATCAGCGTCGGCACCAACGCCGTGCCGCGACCCTGCATCATCGCCACCGTGTCCTCGGTGAGCCCGGTGCCGTGTTCCAGGCAGTCGATGCCCGCGCCGATCAGCCCGGCGAGCGCCTCCTCGCCGAAGACGTGGGCGGTCACCCTGGCCCCCGCCGCATGCGCCGCCGCGATGGCATCGGCGAGCACCTCGTCACTCCACAGTGGAGCCAGGTCGCCGGTGTCGCGGTCGATCCAGTCGCCGACGAGCTTGACCCATCCGTCTCCGGCAGCCGCCTGGCGAGCGACGGCGGCAGGCAGCTCCGACTCGTCCTCCAGTTCGAGGCCGAGCTTGGGGACGTAGCGCTTGGGGCGGGCCAGGTGCCGTCCCGCGCGGATCATCCGCGGCAGGTCCTGATCCTCGTCGAAGCAGCGCGTGTCCACCGGCGAGCCCGCATCCCGCAGCAGCAGCACTCCCGCGTCACGCTCGACCTCCGCCTGCGAGTGGGCCACGTCCAGCTCCACCGGCCCCTTCGGACCGATACCGACGTGGCAGTGCGCATCCACCAGGCCGGAGATGATCCAGCCGTCGGTGCACAGCGTCTGCGCCCTGGGCACCGGTTCGGTGCTGAGCAGTCCGTCGGTCACCCACAACTCGACGGGCTGCTCTTCGGGCAGCGCGATCCCGCGCAGGTGATACGCCGTCACGACTTCGGTGGCCGCTTGGGGAGCTTGAGCTGGGACGGGTCGAAGCCCGCCAGACCAGGGGGCAACTCGTTGATCGATCCGGCCGGTCCGGAGCCCGCCATTCCGGACAGGTCCGGCATCCCGGCCGGCATGGCCCCCATGCCGGGAAGTCCGCCTCGTGCCTTGGGCGGCGTCGGTCCGCGGCCGGCCTTCTTGCCCTTCTTGCCCTTCTTGCCGCGCACCGCTTTTTGGTTTCCTGCGCCGGGCAGGCCGAAGCGACCGGACATCTGCGCCATCATCTTGCGAGCGTCGAAGAAGCGGTCCACCAGTTGGTTGACGTCGGAGACCTTGACACCGGAACCGTTGGCGATCCGCAGCCGCCGGGAGGCGTTGATGATCTTTGGATCGGCGCGCTCGGCCGGCGTCATGCCCCGGATGATGGCCTGAATCCGGTCCAACTGCTTCTCGTCGACCTGGCCGAGGGCCTCCTTCATGTCGCCCGCACCGGGCAGCATGCCCAGCAGGTTGGCGATGGGCCCCATCCGGCGCACGGCCATCATCTGCTCGAGGAAGTCGTCCAAGGTGAGCTGGCCGGAACCGAGCTTCGCGGCGGTGGCCTCGGCCTGCTCGGCGTCGAAGACCTGCTCGGCCTGCTCGATGAGGCTGAGCACATCGCCCATCCCGAGGATGCGGCTGGCCATCCGGTCGGGGTGGAAGACGTCGAAGTCGTCTAGCTTCTCTCCGGTGGAGGCGAACAGGATCGGCTGCCCGGTGACCTCCCGCACGCTGAGTGCGGCACCACCGCGGGCGTCACCGTCCAGCTTGGTGAGCACCACCCCGCTGAAGCCGACACCTTCTCGGAAGGCGTTGGCCGTGGTGACGGCGTCCTGGCCGACCATGGCGTCCAGCACGAACAGCACCTCGTCGGGCTGCACGGCGTCGCGGATGTTCGCGGCCTGCTGCATTAACTCGGCGTCGATACCGAGCCGGCCGGCGGTGTCCACGATGAGGACGTCGTGCTGGCGGCTGCGGGCCTCGGCGATGCCGCGACGGGCGACGTCGACGGGGTCACCGACGCCGTTGCCCGGCGTGTCTCGATGACCGGTCGCTGACGCGCCCGGCTCGAGCTGATGACCGGTCGCTGACGCGCCCGGATGTGGAGCGAACACCGGCACGCCGGCACGCTCCCCCACCACCTGCAGCTGAGTGACCGCGTTGGGGCGCTGCAGGTCACACGCCACCAGCATCGGCGTGTGACCCTGCTTGCGCAGCCAGGCGGCCAGCTTCCCGGCCAGCGTGGTCTTACCGGAACCCTGCAGACCGGCAAGCATGATCACCGTCGGCGGCGTCTTGGCGTAGGTGAGCCTGCGGGTCTCGCCGCCGAGGATGCCGACGAGCTCCTCGTTGACGATCTTGACGACCTGCTGGGCCGGGTTCAGCGCCCCCGACACCTCCGCGCCCTTGGCACGTTCCTTGATCTTGGCGACGAAGGAGCGCACCACGGGAAGGGCGACGTCGGCGTCCAGGAGGGCCAGGCGGATCTCCCGGCAGGTGGAGTCCACGTCGGCGTCGGAGAGACGCCCCTTGCCACGCAGGTCTTTCAGCGTGCTGGTCAGTCTGTCGGACAGGGATTCGAACACCGAGCGCGCTCCCATTGCAGTACTGGGCAGGGGCCCCGTCCGCGGCGGAACCGGACGGGCTTGTTGCCGACAGCGTAGTCGGAGCCCGCTGCCCCGGGTGGCCGCGCGCCTGGCGGAGGCGAAAGCGCGAAGCGATCCGCACCCCTCAGCGGACCGCTTCGCCGGTGCTCAGCATCTCCTGCCGATGACCCGGCCGGATCCGTAGCGATGCCCATGCGCAACGGGTAGAACTACGCACCGACCTGCCGAACTGGCCCAGGCAGCGGCCGGAGGTCGGAACCTCCTGCGTAGCCTGAGAACTCATGACCCCATCGGAACGTGGTGCCGTCGGCGGTGGCCCCGGCCAGCGGGACCACCTCCGCGCGCACCCGGCAGAGCTCCGCCGTTGGCGTCGGCGGCTCGCCGACGAGCGGGCGGAAGCCTCGGTGTACCGCAATCTGGCCCGGCGACGTGGCGGGGAGGAGCGGGAGATCCTGCTCGGCCTCGCCGACGCCGAGGAACGTCATATTGCGCACTGGGAGGGCCTGCTGGGCGGCTCCGACGCCGGCCCGCCAAAGCGCGGAAGTGCGCGTATCCGGCTGCTGGCCCTGCTCGCCCGCTCGTTCGGCTCGGTCTTCGTGCTGGCCCTCGCGCAGCGGGCCGAGACCCGCTCGCCGTACGACACCGATGCCGACGCCACCCCGGCGATGGCCGCCGACGAGCGAGTGCACGAGGAGGTGCTCCGCGGCTTGGCCGCCCGCGGACGGGCCCGAGTGTCCGGCACCTTCCGGGCGGCGGTGTTCGGTGCGAACGACGGACTGGTCAGCAACATCGCCCTGGTACTTGGCGTCAGCGGTGGCGGAGCGACGCGTGCGACGGTGCTGCTCACCGGGCTCGCGGGGCTGCTGGCCGGGGCGCTGTCGATGGCCGCCGGTGAGTACATCTCCGTGCGTTCGCAAACTGAGCTCCTCGCCGCCTCCGCACCAGGAACCAACACCGGTCGGGTGCTGCCGCACCTGGACGTGGACGCGAACGAGCTCGCCCTGGTGTACCGGGCCCGCGGCATGACCGCCGAGGAGGCTCAAAGCCGCGCGGATGCGGTACTGGACGGCCAGAACCCTGGTGAGGCCACCGGCTCGGGCCACGACGGCGGGGACCACCAGGTGGTCGGCACCGCGATCACCGCGGCGTTGTCCAGCTTCGCCTTCTTCGCCACGGGGGCGGCCGTGCCCGTCCTGCCGTTTCTCTTCGGCGCCGGCGGCACCCTGGCGCTGGCCATCGCCGCCGTCCTGGTCGGGGCAGCGCTGATGCTCACCGGAGCGGTGGTCGGCATGCTCTCCGGCGGTCCTCCCCTGCTGCGCGGCATCCGACAGCTCCTCATCGGGGCGGGCGCCGCGGGTGCGACGTACCTGCTCGGACTGCTCCTCGGCGCGACGCTCGGCTAACTGGGGCCACCCTGAATTGCGAACAGCACTGTTCGCAAACTTGCTATGTTGCAACGCATGAAGCGATCGCGCCCCCAGGGACTGGCCGGCAAACGGGTACTCATCACCGGAGCTGCGCGGGGCATCGGCGCCGCGCTTGCCCGACGGTTGCACGAGCGCGGGGCCCACGTTGCGGTCATCGGCCTGGAACCGGAACTGCTGGCGCAGGTGGCCGCGGACTGTGCCGGCGCGCCGTGGGCGGAATGCAACGTGGCCGTACGCGCACAGGTGGACCAGGCCGTGCAGGACATGGTCGAGCGGCTCGGCGGACTGGACGTGGTGGTGGCCAACGCCGGGGTCGCCGGACAGCTGCCACTGATCGGGGGCGATCCGGCGGTGCTGGAGCGCACCCTGCAGGTCAATGTCCTGGGTGCCTACTACACCCTGCGCGCGGCAGGCCCGCACATCAGCCACCCGGAGGGCTACGCACTCGCGGTGGCCTCCCTCGCCGCCGCGGTCCACGCGCCTCTGCTCGGTGCCTACAGCGCCTCCAAGGCCGCCGTCGAGGCGCTGGGCGACACGCTGCGCGCCGAGATCCTCCAGTCGGGCGCGAAGGTCGGCGTCGCCTACTTCGCGGAGCTGGACACCGACATGACCAGTCGCGGCTTCGGCACCGAGGCGGCATCCAAAATCGTCAAGGACGGACCGCTGGCCCGCGTCACCCCGCTCAGCGTGGGCATCGACGCAGTGGAACGGGGCATCGCCCGGCGATCGCGGCGGGTCGTCGCCCCCGCCTGGGTGGGACCCGTGCTGCCGCTCCGCATGCTCGCCCAGCGGCTGATCGACGTCACGAGCCAACGCGGACTGCAGGAGGCCCTGCGGATTGCCAGGACGGAGAACGCGCCATTGACCACGCCCCAGCCCGAGCAACTCCCGTGAGCCTGGCCCGGATCCCGCCCGGCTCCCGCAAACAGGTCGGCTGGCTCGCCTGGGGTGGCGCGCAGGCCGCGGGACTCGTCAACGGCACCGCACCACTGAACCTCTTCCTGACGCTGGGCCGCCAGCGCAAGCTGTTCCGCGGGTGGCTGCACTTCGCCGGCCGACTGATGCCGGGCGGCACCCTGCGCCGGCGCGAGAGCGAGCTGGTGATCCTGCGGGTCGCGCACCTGCGGGGCTGCCAGTACGAGCTGGACCACCATGTCCGGCTGAGCCACCGCGCGGGCGTGGACGACGCCGACGTCGCCCGGGTGTTCGCCGGGCCGTCGGCTGCGGGGTGGACGCCGCGCGAACAAGCCCTGTTGACGGCGGTGGACATGCTGCACGAACTGCAGGACCTGGACGACGCGACCTGGGCCGAGCTGAACACCCACCTCGACGAGCCGCAGTGCATCGAGCTCTGCCTGCTGGTCGGCCACTACGAGATGCTCGCTACCACGATCACCGCGCTGCGGATCCAGTCCGATCGGCCCCGACGCGGTCGGCTCGCACGCGGTCTGCCCGGACGCGGTGTGCGGCGCCGACTCGGTCGTCCCCCCGTCCCGTGACGGACGCGCCCGCTCCCCTGCCGCGGGGGCGGCACCGCCTCAGTCGTCGGGAGGTGGTGCAGTCGCAGCGGACGCGGATGCTCGCTGCGCTCGTGGAGTCGATGACGGTCAATGGGTACGCGGGAACGTCGGTCGCCGAGGTGACGCGCCGTGCCGGAGTGTCCAGGGAAACCTTCTACCAGCAGTTTCCGTCGAAGGAGAACTGCTTCAGCGCGGCGCTCGACGCCGCCATCGACAAGCTGCTGGAGGCGGTGGTCGCGGCACCCCGACCCGGCGGCGCAGCCCACCAGCGATGCGCACAGCTGGTCGCCGCATACCTCGATGCCGTTGCCGAGCAGCCTGCCCTGGCCAGGATGTTCCTCGTGGAGGTCTATGCCGCTGGTCCGGCGGCCGTTCGGCGCCGCGCCGAGTCCCAGCAGCGCTTCGTCGAGGTGCTGACCAGCATCATCGGGGACGGTTCCGTGCCGGGGCGCTTTGCCTGCGAGGTGCTCGTCGCCGCGTTAAGCGCGATGGTCACCAACCACCTGGTCGCCGGGGACATGGCGGGTCTGCAGGCCCTGCAGGAACCGTTCGCCCACCTCATCGCGCAGGCGGTCGGGAACTCGGGCCGGCGCTGACCTGCGCCGAGCCACGGGATGCGGCCGTCAACGCCGCGCTGGTCTCCCGCAGCAGCGCCACATAGCGCTCGCGGTCGGCCCGGGGCACGGCCGCACGCAAGGGACCGAGCTGCACCTCGAAACGGGCGATGCCGTGCTCGTCGAACACTGGTGCCGCCAGATAGTTGATCGGCAGTGCGTCGTCGCTGGCGAGTTCGGCGCGGCTGTAGGGCCGTCCGGCCAGCGTGGTCAGCTGGCCCAGCACCCGCTGGCGCAGATTCGGCCGCAGCAGTTGCTCGTCCACGACCTCGAGCAGGTCGGTGAGCACCTCGGTCAGCACGGCCTCGTCTTGTTCCGGCCGCCAGATGGCACATCCCACCTCGGCGACGAGCTGGAGCAGCTCGGTGACCATCGGCCGGCGGGCCGGTGCGGCGGTGGCCAACCACGCGCTGCGCTCGGACGCATCGCGCCAGGGCATCACCGCGGCGCCGGACGGGGGCACCAGCGGGATGCGTCGTCCCACCGCCATGCCCGCCACCCGCGCGCCCCCCTGCGCCACCTCCACGACAGTGAGCCAACCCGGCTCGATGAGACTCATCGTCACGCCGCCACCCACCGATGCCGCCAGGGCTTCGAGCTGCTCCCTGGCGCCGTTGGGCAGCGCGAGCGAGCGGCGGGCCGCCTCGCCGATGCCGACCAGTCCTCCGCCCACGGTGTAGCTCCGGTCCGCCCCACGCCGCACCCACCCCGCGGATTCCAGCGCCGCCAGCACCGCAGTGGTGGTGGCGCGATTGAGCCCGAGCTCGGCAGCGACGCGGGAGACGGTGCCGCTGCCTGGCGCCCCGGTGGCGAGGAGATTCATGATCCGCACGACCCGGTCGGTCGGTGGCGAAGCAGTCATCGGTGGACCCTCCTCCGAGTCGGATCTTGCCCGCGCCGTCCGGCGGGGCTACCGTTCGGCGAATAAACGTCATACAAATGACGAATAGTCGTCACCCTACCGCAGGTGGGCACCGCAGCCGCAACGAGGAGCCCGATGATTTTGGACCGATTCCGCGTTCCCGATCAGGTCGCCGTGGTCACCGGGGCCGGTCGCGGCCTGGGGGCGGCCACCGCCGTCGCGCTGGCCGAAGCGGGCGCCGACCTGGTGCTCGGCGCACGCAATGCCGACCAGCTCGGCGAGGTCGCCGACGCCGTGCGCTCCGCCGGGCGCCGGGCCCACGTGGTGGCCGCCGACCTCAACGACCTGGATGCCGCCGCCTCTCTGGCGCATTCCGCGCTCGAGGCCTTCGGCCGGCTGGACATCGTGGTGAACAACGTCGGCGGGACCATGCCCCGGGCGCTGCTGGACACCGACCCCGCCTTCCTGGAGTCCGCCTTTCATTTCAACGTCTCCATCGCCCATGCGCTGACCCGGGCCGCCGTCCCGATCATCGCCGAGACGGCCGGCGGTGGCTGCATCGTCAACATCTCCTCGATCATGGGGCGCGTCGCCGAGCGCGGATTCCTGGCCTACGGCACGGCCAAGGCGGCACTAGCCCACTACACGCGTCTGGCCAGCGCCGACCTCACGCCGCGCATCCGGGTCAACGCCATCGCCGTCGGGTCCATCTTCACCTCGGCCCTGGAGTTCGTCGCTGCCAACGAGTGGGTGCGCACGCCGATGGAGCAGGCCACCCCACTGCAGCGGATCGGCGATCCGGAGGACATCGCGGCCGCCGTGCTGTACCTCTGTTCCCCCGCCGGCGCCTACGTCACCGGCAAGGTGCTGGAGGTCGACGGCGGGCTGGAAGCCCCGAACCTCAGCTTGGGACTTCCTGACCTGTGAGCACAACGGAAGGGCCCGAACCGATGACCTATCGAGTCGTGCAGTGGAGCACCGGCAACGTCGGCCGTTACGCCCTGGCCGGGATTCACGCCCGACCGGACCTAGAGCTTGCCGGGGTCTGGGTGTCCGACCCGAACAAGGTCGGCACCGACGCCGGCCGCCTCGCCGGGCTCGACGTGGAGTTCGGCGTCGCCGCCAGCGGTGACGCCGATCGCCTGCTGGAGTCCCGACCCGACTGCGTCGTCTACACCGCGATGAGTGACAACCGCCTGGTCGAGGCCTTGGGTGACCTCGAACGGATGCTGCGGGCCGGAGTGAACGTGGTCGCCAGCGGGCCGGTGTTCCTGCAGTACCCGGAAGGAGTGGTGCCCAACAGCATCACGGACCCACTGCGCCAGGCCGCGCAAGCCGGTGGCGCCTCGCTGTGGGTCAACGGCATCGACCCCGGATTCGCCAATGACTGGCTGCCCCTGGTGTTGTCCGTACGTGCCGGGTCATCGAGAAGGTCCACTGCTTGGAAATCGTCGACTACAGCACCTACGACAACGCGACGGTGCTCTTCGACATCATGGGCTTCGGCAAGCCGATGGACGAGGTGCCGATGCTGCTGCAGCCCGGCATTCTGTCCTTGGCCTGGGGCAGCGTGGTGCGCCAACTGGCGGCCGGACTGGACGTCGCGCTGGACGAGGTCGCCGAGGTGTTCGAGCGCGAGGCCGCCCCGGAGACCTTCGACATCGCCTCCGGGACCATCGCCAAGGGCACCGCCGCCGCACTGCGCTTCGAGGCGCGTGGCCTGGTCGGTGACCCCGGTGTTCGTCCTCGAGCACGTCACCCGGCTGCGCGGTGACCTCGCACCCGAGTGGCGCCAGCCCGTCGGCCCCGAGGGCAACTACCGCATCGAGGTCACCGGCGAGCCGAGCTACACCCTCGATCTCATCGCGCACAGCCCCACCGGCGTCCACAACGACGCCACCCTCAACGCGACCGCCATGCGCCTGGTCAACGCCATCCCCGCGGTGGTCACCGCCCCGGCCGGGCTGCTCACCGCGCTGGACCTGCCGCTCGTCACCGGCCGCGGACTGGTGCGTCCAGCCGGGCGGTAGACGCCCCGAGCACGCCGGCCAGCAGGCGCAGGTACGCCCCGCTGGCCGACGATGCCCTGCTCAGGCGGCGGGGCTGACCTCGTTGAGCCGGCCGGTGGCCACATCGAAGATGAACCCGCGGATGGAGTCCTTCTTGGGGACGAAGGGGCTGTCGATGATCCGCTGCAACGACCTGCGGACGTCGTCCTCGAGCGAGGTGAACGACTCGGCGGCCCAGGGAGGCCGCTGGCCGGTCTCGCTCTGCAGCTTCTCGGCGAATTCCTCGTCGGTGAAGGTGAGCATGCCGCAGTCGGTGTGGTGGATGAGGATGATCTCCTCGGTGCCCAGCAGGTGCTGGCTGATGGCCAACGAGCGGATCTCGTCGTCGGTCACCACTCCCCCGGCGTTCCGGATGACGTGCGACTCGCCCTCCTTGATGCCGAGCGCTCCGTAGACGTTAAGCCGGGCATCCATGCACGCGAGGACGGCGACGCGCTTGGCGGGTGGTAGCGGCAGCGGGCCGGAGAACTCGGCTGCGTATGCCTCATTGTTGGTCAGGTACTCGTCGGTAACGCTCATGAAGATCATCTTCTCCGTGGAAGGGGGTTGGGTCGGCACCTTGAACCACCGCGCACGCAAGCAGACCGGCAGCGCCGGTACGGGCGAGCGCGGTCAGCGACAGGTGGCGGTGCAGGTGCGACACAGATCGACGTGCGGCCGGCCGACGAGCCAGGTGGTACGCAGCATCAGCACCACAGCCTGACCTGCCCGCAACCTAGCACGGTCCGCGCGGGTCGGCGTGGGGATGCCTGCGCCGCGTCGGGCCGGCGAGGCCAAGCAGGCTTAGGCTCACACACGTGACGTCGCCCTTCGGACCCGTGCCGCTCACCCCGACCGCTTTCCTGGACCGGGCACGCGCGGTGCACGGCGACCGGATCGGCCTCGTCGACGGCGCGGTGCGGCGGACCTACGGCGAGCTCGCCGAGCGTTGCGAGCGGTTGGCCGGGGCACTGGCCGATCTCGGGGTCCAGCCAGGCGACCGAGTTTCGGTGCTGGCCCCCAACACCGGCGTCGCATTAGAGGCCCACTACGGCGTCCCCCTGGCCGGTGCGGTGCTCAACACACTGAACACCCGGCTCAGTGCCGAGGAGCTGGCCTACATCGTGACGCACGCCGGCTCCGTCGTGCTCATCGTGGACGCCGATGCCCTGCCGCTCGGCCGCGCGGTGCTCGAGCGGGTGGAGTCTGACGTCCGGCTGGTGATCTGCGGCGGCGCAGAGGACAACTACGAAGCTCTCTTGGCCGCGGCCTCGGCCTTGCGGGTCCCGGTGCGCGACGAGTGGGCGCTGCTCTCGCTCAACTACACCAGCGGGACCACCGGAAAGCCGAAGGGCGTGATGTACTCCCACCGCGGCGCCTACCTGCAGGCGCTCGCGATGGCCGCCCAGACCCGCTGAACGCGGGCTCGGCGTATCTGTGGACGCTGCCGATGTTCCACTGCAACGGCTGGTGCTTCCCGTGGGCGGTGACCGCAGCCGGGGGCGCGCACGTCGCGCTGCGCAAGGTGACACCCGAGCACATCTGGCAGGCCATCCGGCAGGAGGACGTCTCGCATCTGTGCGCCGCACCCACCGTGCTCATCGGGCTCGCTGCCGCCGACGAGGCGGCGCCGGTGGAGCACAAGGTGCACGTGTCCACCGGTGGCGCACCGCCCTCGCCCGCCCTGCTGGAGCGGATGGCGGAGCTGAACTTCGACGTCACCCACCTGTACGGGCTCACCGAAACCTACGGCCCGGCGGCGATCTGCGACTGGCGACCCGAGTGGAACGCCCTGGACAGCCGCGAGCAGGCCCGGCTCAAGGCCCGCCAGGGCGTCGCGAACCTGGTCAGCCTGCCGCTGCGGGTGCTCGCCGCCGACGGCAGCGACGTCTCCGCGGATGCGGAAACCATCGGCGAGGTGGTGCTGCGGGGCAACAACGTGATGCTCGGCTACTACCGCGACGACGAGGCCACCCAGGAGGCAAACCACGACGGCTGGTTTCGCACCGGGGACGTCGGCGTCCTGCACCCCGACGGCTATATCGAGCTTCGTGACCGGTCCAAGGACGTCATCATCTCGGGCGGGGAGAACATCGCCTCCATCGAGGTGGAGCAGGCGCTGGACAGCCACCCCGCAGTGCTGGAAAGCGCCGTCGTCGCGGCGCCGGATGCCAAGTGGGGCGAGACGGTGGCCGCCTTCGTGGTGCTGCGTCCCAAGCACAGCGCGACCGAGCAGGAACTGATCGAGCACGTCCGCGGCAAGATCGCCCGCTTCAAGGCGCCTCGGCAGGTGCAGTTCGGTGAACTGCCGAAGACCGGGACCGGGAAGATCCAGAAGTTCCTGCTGCGCGAGCGGCTGCTGAACCCGTCGGCTAACGGCGAGGACTAATGCTGATCCGCGACGACGGCCGCGAGAACCGCGGATGTCAGCTCGGCTCTGCGGGTCTCGCCGTCGGTCTCACCCAGCTCCAGACCGAAGGCATCCACCACCGTGGAACCCAGCGTCTCCACCCGCGCCCAGCAGATCTGCACGTGCCGCGCCTGCAGCGCCGCCGTCACCCGGTACAGCAGACCCGTGCGGTCGGTCGCTCGGAGTTCCATCACCACGCTGTCGCCGGTGTTGTCGAACCACAGCACGCGGGCAGCACCAGCACTACTCACGGCTTCCCCGTAGGCGCTTTCCTTGGCCGCCAGCCGCTGCGCCAGCTCGGCCTCGTCGCGCAGCGCCCGCGCGAGGTCCTGGCGCAGCAGCGCGACGTCGGGGGGACGGCCGAACCGGGGCGACACCGCGAACGTATCGACCGCCATGGCCCCCTCCGACCGCGCCGACGCGGAGTGCAGCTGCAGCGAATGCAGGGCCAACACACCCGCGGCGAGGGACAGCAGGCCCGAGCTGTCCGGCGCGATGACGCTGACCACCATCGGCTTGTCCTCCGTGGCCGGCTGCAGCGTCACGTGCAGAGTCCCGGTGGCGGCCAACGCAAGGTGTTCGGGCTCGACCGGCTCGGGGGCGGGTAGGCGCTCGCCCTGGGTCAGCAGTCGGCAGCGCGACACCAGGTCCTCGATCAGCGAGGACTTCCACGAACCCCACATGCCGGGACCCGTCGCCAGCGAGTCCGCCTCGGCCAGGGTGTGCAGCAGCTCCAGCAGCACGCCGTCACCGCCCACCGCCTCGACCACCATGGCCACCGTCGTCGGATCGTCGAGGTCTCGCCGGGTGGCGGTGACCGGCAGCAGCAGGTGGTGGCGCACCATGGCGCGCAGGGTGGCGACGTCGTGTGCGGACAACCCCACCCGGGTGCCGATCTGCACCGCCAGTTCGGCACCGGTGATGCTGTGATCGCCGGGACTGCCCTTGCCGATGTCGTGCACCAGCGCGCCGAGCACCAGCAGATCCGGTCGCGCGACGCGGGTAGTGCGCTCGCCCGCGTACGCGCAGGTCTCCATGAGGTGCCGGTCAACGGCCCACACGTGGGCGGCGTCGCGGGGCGGCAAATCACGCACGGCGGCCCATTCCGGCAGTAGGGCGCACCACACCCCTGCTCGGTCCAGTGCCTCGATGGCCCCGATCACGGCTCGCCCGGTGCCCAGCAGCGCCAGAAACTCGGCCAGCATCTGTTTCGGCCACACCCCGGTCGGCGGCACGGTCGCGTCGGCCAGTGAGCTCAGCGTCGACCCGGATATCGGCAGTCCCGTCCGCGCGGAGGCCAGGGCCACGCGCAGCGGCAGGGCCGGATCATCGCCGGGGCGCACCCCCTTGGCCAGGGCCACCTCGCCGGCATGCTCGACCACGCCCTCGTCCAACGGGCGCCGCACCGGCGCTCTGCGCAGGCTCGCCAGCCCCCGCCGCGGCAGTGCGGCGCGCGCCGTCCGCAGCCCAACCTCCACCGAGTAACTGACGGTCCGCGCGGCGTCGCTGAGTTCGCGGGCCAGGGTGAAGCGATCGCCCCCGCCCAGGGTGGCGGCGATCTCATCGGCCTCCTGGGCCTGCAGGACGTCGCGGGCACGCCCAACGACCCGGTGTAGCTCGGTGCGCACGTCCAGCAGCAGTTCGTGCGCCTGCGGCAATCCGCCGCCTGGCGTCCGGCCGCTGAGGCCCGGTGTCCGGTTGACCAGCTGCGCGGCGGCGAGCGCGTCGAGCAGCTGCAGGTCGCGCAAACCGCCGCGGCCGTTCTTCAGGTCGGGTTCCACCCGGTGGGCGATTTCGCCGTTGCGTTCCCAGCGGGTCTTTGCCTGCTCGCCCAGTTCCTCGATGCGGTGGCGGATGTCGGTCCGCCACTGGGTGTGGACGGCGGTGATCAGCTGGGCGGAGAGCTCGGCGTCCCCGGCGATGTGGCGGCACTCCAGCAGACCGAGCGCGGCGGTGAGGTCATCGCTGGCCACCGCCAGCGCCTGAGCCGGGGTGCGCACGCTGTGGTCGAGCTTGATGTGCGCGTCCCACAAGGGGTACCAGAGGCGGTCGGCAACCGCGGACAGCTCCGCGGTCTCGGCGCCCTCGTGCAGGAGGACGAGATCGAGGTCGGAGTACGGCAGCAGCTCACGCCGCCCAAGGCCGCCGACGGCGACCACGGCCATCCCGCTACCCGCCACCATGCCCAGCTCGTGCGCGCGGGCGCCCAGCCACTGCTCGTGCAGGGCCACCAACGCGGCGCGCAGTTCGGCGGCCGGCAGCTGGGCGGCGAACAGCTCGTTGCGCCCGCGCAGCAGCGCGCCGGAGTGATCTGCTTCCTCGCTGCTTTCCGGCATAATCAGGTTCGCCTCGCCGCGGTGGCCGCCAGCGCCGAACCGAGCACGTGCTGCCGGCCGTTGCTGTGTGCGGGAGCGAAGTCGTACGCCGACTCGGCGTGCTCCGCCTCGTCGATGCCACCCTGCTCGGCTTCGTCGTCGATGCGCAGCCCGATCGTGAACTTCAGGGCGTAGGCGATGAGCGTGGTGGCCACCAACGAGAAGGCCAGCACCGCGCCGGCAGCCACCGCCTGGCGCCAGAGCTGGTCGACGCCACCGCCGTAGAACAGGCCCCGCACCCCGGCCGGGGACTGCGGTGCGGCAACCAGTCCGATCATCAGGGTCCCCACGATGCCACCCACGAGATGCACTCCTACCAGGTCCAGGGAGTCGTCGAAGCCCAGACGATGTTTGAGCCCCACCGCCAGCGCGCACGCCGCGCCGGCGATGGCTCCGATGAGCACGGCACCGAGCACGTTCACCGAGGCGCACGACGGGGTGATCGCCACCAGGCCGGCCACGATGCCCGACGCCGCCCCGAGGCTGGTGGCGTGCCCGTCGCGCAGCCGCTCGACCACCAACCACGCGAGCAGTCCGGTGCAGGCGGCGACCGTGGTGGTGATGAAGGTGGTGCCCGCCGCGCCGTTGGCGGTCAGTGTCGATCCGGAGTTGAAGCCGTACCAGCCGAACCAGAGCAGGCCGGACCCGAGCATCACGAAGGGCAGGTTGTGCGGCCGCATGGCATCGGCCGGCCACCCGTGGCGCCGACCTACGATGACAGCCAGCACCAGCCCGGCCGCGCCGGCGTTGATCTCCACCGCGGTACCACCGGCGAAGTCGACAGCCTTGAGCTGATTGACGATCCACCCTCCGTGGGCGGCCGCGACGCCGTCGACGGCGAACACCCAGTGCGCGACCGGGCTGTAGACCAGGCTCGCCCACAGCCCGGCGAACAACATCCACGGACCGATGCGCATCCGATCGGCCACCGCCCCGGAGATCAGCGCGACGGTGACGATCGCGAACATCATCTGAAACGCCACGAACACCGTGGCGGGCACCGTGCCCACCAGGGCGATGTGCACCGGTCCCCCGCCGGTGGGGCTCTGCATTGCCCCGTTGCCGCCGAGCAGACCGGCCAACCCGAAGAATTGGCTCGGGTCGCCGAGCACGCCCGCCCAGTCATCGCCGAAGGCCACCGAGTAGCCGTAGAGCACCCAGACCAGTCCGACGACGCCGAGGGCCGACATGCTCATCATCATCATGTTCAGCACGCCCTTGGCCCGGACCATGCCGCCGTAGAAAAACGCCAGGCCCGGCGTCATCACCATGACCAGCGCCGCGCTCGCCAGCATCCACGCGGTGTCACCGGTGTCCGGCACGCCCATGGTGGGCAACACCATGCGGACCCTCCTCCTCTTCGGAGCCAGCTCGGCTCCGAGCGTAGACGTCGTGAGGAGAAGGGTCCGCAATGCGTGTTTCGGCGAGGCCTCGCGCATGTTTCCGGCAAGTGAACGCGCGCGACGGAGTGTTACAGCACGGTAAGAACCGACCAATCGGACACCGGATCGGCCCGGGTGGGTCCCGAGCCGACCGGTCAGAGGGCGTCGGGCCCGCGCTCCCCGGTCCGCACCCGGACGATGGTGTCCACCGGTGAGCACCACACCTTGCCGTCACCGATCTTGCCGGTGCGGGCCGCCTCGACCACCACGGCGATCACCTTGTCGGCGATGGTGTCGTCGACCACGACCTCCACCCGGACCTTGGGCACAAAGTCCACCGAGTACTCCGCCCCCCGGTACACCTCCGTGTGCCCCTTCTGCCGTCCATAACCCTGGACCTCGCTCACGGTCATGCCGAGCACACCCAGCTGCTCCAACGCCGTCTTCACGTCGTCGAGGGTGAACGGTTTGACGATCGCAGTGATCAGTTTCATTTCCTTAGGCCTCCTTGCCGGCAGATTGTGCTACGCGAACGGTGTTGGCTGGGCCTTGACCCCGGATACCGAGGCCACCACCCCGCTGTGGCGCGAAGTCATACCCCGACTCCGCATGCTGGGTCTCGTCGATACCGATCATCTCCGCTTCGTCGTCGACCCGCAGGCCAATCGTCACCTTCAGTGCAAACGCGATCACCGCGGTGGCGACCATCGAGTACGCCAGCACCGCGCCGACACCGACGGCCTGCCGCCACAGCTGGTCGACACCGCCACCGTAGAACAGCCCCTTGACCGCAGCCGGTGCCTCCGGGGTGGCAACCAAGCCGACCATCAAAGTGCCGACGATGCCACCGACCAGGTGCACACCGACGACGTCGAGTGCATCGTCGTAGCCGAGCCGGAACTTCAGCCCCACCGCCAGGGCGCAGGCGATGCCGGCGACGAGCCCGATGGCCAGCGCGCCCAGGACGTTCACCGACGAGCACGACGGGGTGATCGCAACCAGGCCGGCGACGATGCCCGATGCTCCACCCAGGCTGGTGGCGTGGCCGTCGCGCAAGCGTTCCACCAGCAACCACGCGAGCATTGCCGCGCAGGTCGCCACCGTGGTGGTGATGAAGGTGGTACCGGCCGCACCGTTCGAGCTCGTCGCCGAACCAGCGTTGAAGCCGTACCAGCCGAACCACAGCAGTCCGGAGCCGAGCATCACGAACGGCAGGTTGTGCGGCCGCATCGGCTCCTTGGGCCAACCGCGCCGCTTGCCGAGAATCAGCACCAGGACCAGCGCCGCGGCACCGGCGTTGATGTGCACCGCGGTGCCGCCGGCGAAGTCGATGGCCTTGATCTTGTTGGCGATCCAGCCGCCGTCGGCCGCGGCGCCGCCGTTGATGGCAAACACCCAGTGCGCGACCGGGAAGTACACGATCGTCGCCCACAGGGCCGCGAAGGCCAGCCAGGGCCCGAAACGCATGCGGTCGGCGACCGCGCCGGAGATGAGCGCAACGGTGATGATGGCGAACATCATCTGAAACGCCACGAACACCGTCGCGGGAAAGGTGCCGACCAGGGGGATGTCCACACCCGCTGCTGCGGTGGCCCCGGTGGTAGCGGCCTTGCCGTTGCCGCCGATCAGTCCCTTGAGACCGAAGAACTGCGTCGGGTCACCGATGACGCTGGCCGTGTCCTCACCGAACGCCGTCGAGTAGCCGTAGAGCACCCACAGCACTCCGACCACGCCCATGGCTCCGACGCTCATCATCATCATGTTGAGCACGCCCTTGGCCCGGACCATGCCGCCGTAGAAGAACGCCAGGCCCGGCGTCATCAACAGCACCAGTGCCGCGCTGGCCAGCATCCACGCGGTGTCACCGGTGTCTGGCACACCCATCGTCGGAAAGTTCACCTGGCACTCCTCCTCCTGCCCGGCCAAGGGTGGGATGCCCCTGACTCTCGTTGTGAGGAGAGGTTCCGCCGCTCGTGTTTCCTCGGCGCAGCGCGGTTGTTTCCTGCCGGTGAACGCCGACGGCAACGTGTTACGAAAGTGTGTCGCACGTGCTCAGCGCTGCAGAGCGCTCACCCCAGCAGAGCGTCGATGAAGGCACCTGGCTCGAAGGGTGCCAGGTCGTCGGCACCCTCGCCGAGACCGACCAGCTTCACCGGAACGCCGAGCTCACGTTGCACCTGGAAGACGATGCCGCCCTTGGCCGTACCGTCGAGCTTGGTCAGCACCACGCCGGTCACCGTGACCACCTCGGAGAACACCCGGGCCTGCATCAGGCCGTTCTGCCCGGTGGTGGCGTCCAGCACCAACAGCACCTCGTCGACGGCCGCCTTCTTCTCCACCACCCGCTTGACCTTGCCCAGCTCGTCCATCAGCCCGGTCTTGGTGTGCAGGCGGCCGGCGGTGTCGATGAGCACCACGTCGACGCCGAGTTCGGTGCCCTTGACCACGGCGTCGAAGGCGACGGCAGCCGGGTCGGCGGAGTCCTTGCCGCGCACAACCTCGGCGCCGACCCGCTCCCCCCAAGTCTGCAATTGCTCGGTGGCGGCGGCTCGGAAGGTGTCGGCGGCACCCAGCAGCACCCGGCGTCCGTCGGCGACGAGCACCCGGGCGAGCTTGCCGGTGGTGGTGGTCTTGCCGGTGCCGTTGACGCCGACGACCAGCAGCACGGATGGGTGATCGGCGTGCGGCAACGCGGCCACCGAGCGGTCCATCTCCGGGTGCAGCTGCTCGACGAGCACCTCACGCAGCAGTGCCCGCGCCTGCTCAGCGGTGCGGACGTTGCGGGTGGCCATCTGCTGACGCAGAGTGCCCACGATCGCCATCGTGGTTGCCGAGCCGAGGTCGGCCATCAAGAGGGTGTCCTCGACCTCCTCCCAGGACTCCTCGTCCAGGTCGCCGGCACCGAGCAGCCCGAGCAGGCTCTGGCCGATCGCGGACTGCGAACGGGATAACCGCCCCCGCAGTCGGTCCAGCCGTCCCGCGATGGGTTCGATGGCCTCCCGCTCGGGCGCGGCCTCGGCCGGCGGGGCCTCGACCAACGGCACCTCGGCAGGCGGAGCCGGGACAGGCGGTACCTGCACTGCCGGCGGCTCGGGCAGGGCGACGTCGACGAGCGCACGGCGGTCGGCGTCGCGGGGCACAGCGGCGTCATCACCCACCGCGGGCTCACCGTCGGCCTCCGGGCGCTCCTCGGGTGGGACCGGCGCGGACAAGGGAGGAGCTGGGGGCGGCACGGTGGTGGTCGATCCACCGCTGAAACTGATGGGTCCGGACGCCTGGTATCCGGACCGTTCGGCCACCGCCTCGCGTTCGGCCACCGACAGCCGGACCCGGCGGCGCCTGCGCAGCACCAGCCCGACGGCCAACAGAACAACCAGCAGCGCAACGACGGCAACGACGATCCACACCCAGGTTTGCACGAGCGCCATGGTGCCAGTCCGGGGCGGCTCCAGCCCGCCCGCCCCGTCAAGTCTGCTGCCATCCGGACCGGGCGCCGCGCTACGTCAGACTGCGGACTCGAGTTGCCGGCGCAGACGACGTGCAGCCCCAGTCCGCCGGCACGCGCGGTAGAGCCACCAGGGCAGCGTCAGCAACCAAGCCAGGAGTAGGACCGCTCCGATCACCGCGGAAACGGGATCGTCGCCGAGGCCGGTATCGAAGCTGGCGCTCGCGCGTTGACCGCAGTCGGCAAGACCGGCCTCACCGGGTAGGCAGGGCCGCAATGTAGGGGAAGCACCGGTCGACGTCAGTCGTAGACACCAGGGTCGTAGGCAGCGACGCACCCGCGGCCGGGCGAGCGGCGCCCAGGGTCCGTCCCGCATCGTCTGCCAGGCAACTCGCCCGTGCCCGCCCACAGAAATCGCAGCGAACTCGCCCCGACAAACCACCATCGACACCCCTGGCGGCAGTTCATCTGCGGTGCTCCGCCCGGTAACGCGCGTCGGCCGCGGCATCGGCTGCCGCCCGCTTACGCGCTGCCTTACGCTTTGCGCGCTCGGCAGCCTTGTCTCTTGCCATCGGGATGCGCTATCCCCTCGATGCGGAATCGGCCGATGGCGGTGTTTGATTGCGCATGCGTTGCGAGATCACCGTGGTGATGCCATCCCCGCGCATGCTGACACCGTAGAGCGCATCCGCGACTTCCATGGTCGCTTTCTGGTGCGTAATCACGATGAGCTGGGAACGCTCACGCAACTGCTCGAACAGGGTGATCAGCCGCTGCAGGTTGGTGTCGTCCAGTGCCGCCTCCACCTCGTCCATCACGTAGAACGGCGAAGGCCGGGCTCGGAAGATGGCCACCAGCATGGCCACCGCGGTGAGGGACTTCTCCCCGCCGGACAGCAGAGACAATCGCTTCACCTTCTTGCCCGGCGGCCTGGCCTCCACCTCAATGCCGGTCACGAGCATGTCGTCGGGGTCGGTGAGAATCAACCGTCCTTCGCCACCGGGGAACAAAGTGGCGAAGACGGCCCCGAACTCGGCGGCGACGTCCGTGTACGCCGCGGTGAACACCTCGAGGATCCGCGCGTCGACCTCGTCCACGACGCCGAGCAGGTCGCGGCGGGTGGCCTTGACGTCTTCCAGCTGGGTGGCCAGGAACTTGTATCGCTCCTCCAGCGCGGCGAACTCCTCCAGGGCGAGCGGGTTCACCTTGCCGAGGGTGGCGAGGTCGCGTTCGGCGCGTTTGATGCGGCGCTCCTGGCTCGCGCGGTCGTAGCGCATCGGCTGCGGTGCACTGACCTGCTCACCCCGCTCACGGGCTTCGCTGTACTCGGTCAGCTCCTGTTGGCTCGGCGGCAGCGGCACGTCCGGCCCGTACTCGCCAACCAGTTCGTCGAGGCCGACGCCATGCTGGGTGGCGATGACCTCCTCGAGCTGCTCCATGCGCAGCGCCGCCTGTACCCTGGCCACCTCGTCCCGGTGCACCGCGTCGGTCAGTGCGGCCAGCTGCTGGCCGAGGTCGCGCAGCTGCTCGCGAGCAGCTGCCAGCTCGTGTTCGGCGCGCGTGCGCCGTGTCGCCACCGCGTCGCGCTCGACAACGGCATGCGCCAGCACCCGGTGCGCCCGAGCTTGGGTCCGCTCACCTGCCTCGAGGACGGCGGCGGCCACCAGTGCGGCCTGGTGGCGTGCGCGCTGCGCCGCCTCGGCGCGAACCCGGTTCTCACGTTCGGTTCGGGCGCTGCGGCGCAGGGCATCGGCGCGTCCGCGCACCGAGGCGAGGCGCTCCTCGGCGGTACGCAACGCAAGCCGCGCGTCCACCTCCGTGCTGCGCGCGGCTGCCAGTTCGGTGGCTGCGGCGTCGCGTTCGGCGGTGGTCGGCTCGTGCTCGGCCGGCTTTTCCTGCGCATGCGCCAGGCGCTGCTCCAGCTCGGCTAGGGCGGCAAGCCGTTCCTCTCGGCTGTTCTCCAGCTTCTCCCGCTGCGCCGTGATGCGCGCGACCTCCGCCACGGCGGCCCGCGTCACCTGGCCGAGCCGGCCCAGTCGCTCGGAGACCGCGGCAAGCTCCGCATCGGACTGGTTGAGCGCGGCGAGGGTCTCCTCGGCCACCACCGTGCGCTCGGCTTCCTCCGTCCGCGCCCCGGCCAAGGCGCCGGAGAGCTCCGCAACGCGCTGCTCCGCCTCCCGGAGCTGCTGGCTGGCCGCGTCCACCGCCGCCTGCACCTCGAGGGCGCTGGGCTGCCGGTCCGATCCGCCGATCGCCCAGCCCGCGCCGACGAGGTCGCCGTCCACCGTGACCACCCGCAACGCCGAATCCGGCCTCACCAGCACCGCAACCGTGGACAGCTCGGCGACGACCACCCCGTGTAGCAGCGCGGACACGGCGGGGCGGAGCTCGGCCGTGCAGTCCACCAGGTCCGCGGCCCACTGCGCGCCCGCCGGCAGCGCTGCGTCCAGCACGTGGCCGTCGGCCTGGCGAGGGGGTACCGCTCCGGCCACCAGAAGCCCCGCCCGTCCGCCGTCACCGTCCTTCAAGGCGGCCAACGCAGGCAGCACCGCGTGCGGACCGTCGACCACCACCGCGTCCGCGGCCGGCCCCAGGGCCGCTGCCACGGCAACCTCGTAGCCCGGTCGCACCCGCAGCAGCTGCGCCGCGCTGCCCTGCACGTCGTGGTTCTCCAGCAGCCACGCGGCACCGTCCTTGCGGGACAGGCCCACCGACAATGCGGTCACCGTCGCCTTTCCCGAAGCCACCTCCTGCTCGGCCGCGCGCTCGGCGGCGAGCAGCTCGGCCACCCGCTGCTCGGCGGATTCCTGGGCGGCGATTGCGCGTTCGTGGCGAGCGTCCAGGCCCTGTTCCCCAACATCGAGCTCGCCGATCTCGGCCTGCACCGCGCTGAACTCGGCTTGCGCCGCCGCCCCCCGCTCGCGGGCTTCCTCGATGGCCGTGGACAGCCGCTCGATCTCGGCGGCGCTGGACTCGCTGCGTGAGCGCAGGGTGTCCACCTGCCCGGACAACCGCGCCAGTCCTTCCCTGCGGTCGGCCACCGCGCGGACCGCGGCCAGATGCGCCCGTTCGGCAGCGGCCAGCTGCTGCTCCAGTGCCGCGCGGGTGCGCTGAGCGGCAGCCAGCTCGTGCCTGGCTGCCGTCGTCGCGGCCTCCAGCTCGGCTTCGTGGGCGGCGGCCCGTTCGGCCTCGATGTCCAGCTCAGCGGGATCGCGGCCGGCCTGATGCTGCGCACCGGGGCCGGTGAGGTGCCGTGCGCGCTCGGCGGCGACCCGCACCGTCGCGCCCAGCCGTTCCTGCAGGGCAGCAAGCCGGAACCAGGTGTCCTGGGCAGCGGCCGTCCGAGGAGCGAGCTCGGCCACGACGCGTTCGGTGGCACTCACCTCGTATTCCGCGGCAGCCAACTTCTCCTGCACGCGCTGTTGTTGCGCCCGAGCGTGCGCCTCCCCGGTCTGTTCCTTGGCCAGCTCCGCCCGCCGCCTCACCACGTCGTCCGCGGCCACCCGCAGCCGGGCGTCCCGGAGATCGGCCTGCACCGTCTGGGCACGGCGGGCCACCTCGGCCTGCTTTCCCAGCGGTTTGAGCTGGCGGCGCAGCTCGGTGGTGAGGTCGCCGAGGCGGGCCAGGTTGGCCTGCATCGCGTCGAGCTTGCGCAGCGCCTTCTCCTTGCGCTTGCGGTGCTTGAGCACCCCGGCCGCTTCCTCGATGAAGGCCCGCCGGTCCTCCGGCCGGGACTCCAGGATCGAGGCGAGGCGGCCTTGACCGACGATGACGTGCATCTCCCGGCCGATGCCGGAGTCGCTCAGCAGCTCCTGCACGTCCATCAACCGACAGCTGCTGCCGTTGATCTCGTACTCGCTGGCCCCGTCTCGGAACATCCGGCGGGTGATGGACACCTCAGCGTAGTCGATGGGCAACGCGCCGTCGGCGTTGTCGATGGTGAGCGTGACCTCTGCGCGGCCCAGGGGCGCCCGGCCGGCGGTGCCGGCGAAGATGACGTCCTCCATCTTGCCGCCCCGCAGCGCCTTGGCCCCCTGCTCCCCCATCACCCAGGTGAGCGCGTCGACGACATTGGACTTTCCGGACCCGTTGGGGCCCACCACGCAGGTGATGCCTGGCTCGAAGCGCAGCGTGGTAGCCGAGGCGAAGGACTTGAAACCCTTCAGCGTGAGGCTTTTCAGGTGCACCGATGCAAGATACCGGCCACGACCGACTTCAGCGTTCCACGAACCCGGTGAGTCCGCCGCGGGCCGACTCCCACTGCTCGACGACGTTGTCCACCCTGCCGGGCCCACCATCGGCGCGCAGCAGGCTCAACAGCTGCTCGCACTGCCGGCCCGGGCCCTCGGCCACCACCAGCACCCGGCCGTCAGGTTGGTTGCTGGCACTGCCGACCAGCCCCAGCTCGAGAGCTCGGGAACGGGTCCACCACCGGAAGCCGACGCCTTGCACCTCACCGTGTACCCAGGCCGTCAACCGCTGGTATGCAGCTTCTTCGTCCACGTGGGGCATGATCTCCTGAGGTGAGCAAGCGACGACTGGTGGCCAACCCGTGCCGCACATTGTGCTCCTGGCGGCGCAGCCCCGCAGCGAAGGACGAACTCTTCGTGTGCGGCGGCTGTGGGTCCCAGTGGGTGCCCAGCGAGCCGTGGACCCCGATCGATGCCGACGGAACCATTCCGCCGGACGTCCGGGCCGCCCGGGCTCGGAGCGCACCTGAGCGGGAGCACTGAACGCAGAGCTACGTCAGTTAGCGTGCAACCCATGCCTTCTCGCGTCTCAGTGGCCCTGCAGCTCGCGGAGCACCGCCACTGGGTCGGCCCGCTGGGCAATGGTTGGGTGTATTCCCTGGCCCTGGCGGTGTTCTTTCTCGTGCGGGGGCTGTATCTCCGCCGGCCCCTTACCCGCGCCCACATTGCCATGGCACTCGCACTCGTGGTCATCTCCCGGCTGGCCTACGATGCGCACCACATCCGGCTGGGCTTCCTCGCCCTGGCCCTGACCGGGGCAGCCCTGGTGTTGCCCAAGGCGAGCAGACCGACACCGGAGGACCGACCGCGGGTGTTTGCGCTCGTCGACAAGACCCGCGACGACGTCTTGGCCCCGTTCGTGATGCACTCGGCCAAGAGCTTCTTCTTCAACGCCAGCGAGACGGCAGCGCTGGGCTACCGCGCGCGCCTGGGCATTGCCGCGGTCGCCGGGGACCCGGTGGGCGAGGTGGAGGACTTCGCGGCGCTGATCGAGGAATTCATCGCGCACACCCAGGACAACGGTTGGCGAGTCGCGGTACTGGCCGCCGGTGAGCACTGCGCCCCGCTGTGGGCTCGACACGGCTTGCGCGCCATCCCCATCGGTCGGGATGTGGTCATCGATGTTCCGTCGTTCACCGTGGAGGGCAGGCGTTTTCGTAACCTGCGCCAGGCCGTGAGCCGCACCCACAACGCCGGGATCACGACGGAGATCATTCCCGAGTCCGTGCTGAGCAAGGCCGCGGCGGCCGAGCTGTGGGCCATTGTGGACTCCTCCAACGCCGGTCACCAGAACCGCGGTTTCTCGATGATCCTCGACCACCTGCTGGATGGCCGTCACCCCGGGATGCTGCTCGCCATCGCCCGCGATGCCGACGGCGCCCCGGTGGCCTTCCATCGCTACGCCACCGCCGACCGCGGGCGGGTGATCACCCTGGATGTTCCGTGGCGGGCCGCCAACGCGCCCAACGGGGTAGACGAGCGGCTCAGCGTCGACGTGGCCCGTTACGGCCAACAGCATGGCGCTCGGAAACTCTCGCTGGCCTTCGCCGCGTTCCCGGAGATCTTCGACGATCCGCACCGCAGCGTCGGCAAGGAACTCGCCTATCTCGCCACGCACACCCTGGATCCCCTCATCGCGGTTGAGTCGCTCTATCGCTTTGTCCGGAAGTTCCGGGCCCTCGATGGTCAGCGGTTCGTGATGATCAGGTTGCGCCAGGTGGCCTTCGTGCTCGGGGCCTTCCTCATCCTCGAGTTCGTCCCGCACCGCAAGCGCGACTGAGGCCCGCTCGTCACCTTCTGGTGCGGTAGTGCAGGTGGACCACCCCGTTGCCGAACCGGTTCTCGTCCAGCAACTCGAGCTGCACGCGAATGGTGTCGGGCAGCAGCTGTTTGCCCCCTCCCACCACGATGGGGTTGAGGAACAGGTGGTATTCGTCGACCAGCCCGGCCTTGATCGCCTGGGCCGCGAGGTCGGGGCCGCCCACGCTGATGTCCCGGACCGACGTGGCCTTCAGCTGCCGGATCGCTTCCGGGTCGAAGTCTCGCTCGATCCGCGTCCTGGCGGTGAATACCGTCTCCAGCGTCGTGGAGTACACGATCTTTTCCGCACCCTGCCAGATCTCCGCGAAATCGTGGACGAACGGCGGCTGGTCGGCAAGGGTGTGCGCGGTCTCCCAGTAGACCATCAACTCGTACATCCGCCGGCCGTACAGATAGGTGCCGACCGGACGCTCGAGGTCGTTGACGAAGCGGTGCACCTCCTCGTCGGGCACGCTCCAGTCGAAGTTGCCGTCCGCATCAGCCACATAGCCGTCGAGCGAGGCGATCGCCGAGTAGCTCAATTTGGCCATGAGGAGCCTCCCGTGAGGTATGTGCTCAGCGCCGCAGCCTAGGCGCGGGCTGGCAGCGCGGACAGCTGAACGAGGAGCGGTTCATGAAGCTCTCCCGCGCGATGGGGGTGCTGCAGCGCGGGCAGGCGCGGTCGGTGCGGCCATAGACGGCGAGTGAGCGGTCGAAGTAGCCCGAGGCCCCGTTCACGTTGACGTAGAGCGCATCGAAGGACGTGCCCCCCGCCGCGAGCGCCTCGGTCATCACGGCTTCCGCCTCAGCCAGCACCCGGTGCACCTGGACGCGGGTGAGCCGCTCGGTCGGGCGGCGACCGTGCAACTGCGCGCGCCAGAGGGCTTCGTCGGCGTAGATGTTGCCGATTCCGGACACCAGGGTCTGGTCCAGCAGCGCCCGTTTGATCTCGGTGCGTCTGCGGCGCAGTGCGGCGACCACCCGCTCGGCGTCGAAGGCGGGGTCCAGCGGATCGCGGGCGATGTGGGCCACCGGACGGGGAAGCCAGCTGCCCTCCACCAGCTGCAGCGGCTCCACGGCCCACCCGCCGAAGGTGCGCTGGTCAACGAAGCGCAGCTCGCTCTGGGTCCCCGTGCCGCCGCGCAGCCGTAGTCGGATCCGCAAATGCTTCTCCTCCGGTGCGCCCACCGGCTGCACGCGCAGCTGCCCGCTCATCCCCAGATGCACCACGACAGCTTGGCGGCCCCGCTTCGCGGTGTCGGCCTGCAGCCACAGGTACTTCCCGCGCCGCTCCGCCTGCACCAGCCGGGCGCCGAGCAGGGCGATCGCAAGGTCGTCCGCGCCGGCGACATGTCGCCGTACCGCCCGGGGGTGGCGGACCTCGACCGAATCGACGACGTGCTCCAGGACATGCTCGACGAGTCCGCGCCGAACCACCTCCACCTCGGGCAGCTCAGGCACCGGGTGGTTCGTTCTCCCCGTCCGCGGCCGGGCAGGCGGCAGCCTGCACTGTCTCCGCCTGCAACTGGTCCGCGGAGAGCGCGCGCCAGGCGGTGGCCGCCGCCTTCTGCTCGGCCTCCTTCTTGCTCCGGCCCGTGCCGGATCCCAGCGCCTGCCCCGACACGAGTACCTGCGCGAAGAACTCCTTGAGGTGGTCGGGACCGCTGGATTGCACGTCGTAGACGGGCGAACCCAGGCCGCGCTCGGAGGTCAACTCCTGCAGGCTCGTCTTCCAGTCCAGGCCGGCGCCCAGCAGCGGGGCCTCGGTGAGCAGCGTCTCGAACAGCTGTTCCACCACCGTGCGCGCGACGTCGATGCCGTGCTGGAGGTGGATGGCGCCGAGCAGCGACTCCATACCGTCGGCCAGGATGCTCGTCTTGTCCCGTCCCCCGGTGAGTTCTTCGCCCCGGCCCAGCAGCAGATAGCTGCCGAGTCCACCCTCACCGAGGGTGCGCGCCACCCCGGCGAGCGCGTGCATGTTGACGACGCTGGCGCGAATCTTCGCCAGCGTGCCCTCGGAGGAGTCCGGAAGAGTGCGGTACAGCCGCTCGGTCACGGCCAGGCCCAGGACCGAGTCGCCGAGAAACTCCAGACGCTCGTTGGTGGGCAGGCCGCCGTTCTCGTAGGCGTAGGAGCGGTGGGTGAGCGCCAGCGTCAGAAGCTCGGACTCCAGCCCGACACCGAGTGAGGCCAGCAGCGGCCCGCGATCCTCGACAGCACCGTCCGACCCCTTGCTGGGCACCGCTGTGTTCTCGCCTCAGCTCTCGCCGAATCAGACCGCGGTGACCTGGCGGTTGTTGTAGGTGCCGCAGGAGGGGCAGGCGACGTGTGGCAGCTTCTGCTCACCGCAGGCCCGGTTGGGGCAGGTGACGAGGGTGGGCGCAGTGGTCTTCCACTGGCTACGACGGTCCCTGGTGTTGGCCCGGGACATCTTGCGCTTCGGGACGGCCACGACTACTTCTCCTCGACATCGGTTAGCGCACCGTCTTCGGTGCTTCGCTGCGTGCTGGACCCGTCGAACTTGGCCGACAGGGCGGCCCAACGGGGATCAATGGTCTCATGCCCGTGTCCCGGTTCCGCAATCGCCAGGCGGACGCCGCATTCGGCACACAACCCGGCGCAGTCCTCGGCGCACAGGGGCTGCAGTGGCAGCTCGAGCACGAGGGCATCGGTGACGGCCTCGGTGAGGTCGATCAGGTCACCGTCGACCCGCCGCACCTCGTCCTCCTCGGTGGTCTGCTCCGTGGTGCTCGCCGGGTAGGCGTAGAGCTCGGTGAGGTGCACATCGACCGGCTGCCGCAGAGGCTGCAGGCAACGGGAGCACTCCCCCTGGGCCTCGGCGCTGACGGCGCCGGTGACCAGCACGCCTTCGACGACGGACTCCATCCGCAGATCGAGCTCGAGGTCGGTGCCCTCGGGCACGGCGATGAGATCCACGCCGATGCGGGTGGGTGCGGCCACGGTGCGCACGACCGGGCGCATCGTACCGGGACGACGCCCGAGCTCCCTGGTGTCCAGCACCAGGGGGCCGGCGGCATCCAGCTGGGCGCCATGGCGGCTGCGTGCGTGGCGGTTCACTGCCATGACAACTACTCGTAACTCCTCAGCGGGTGGTGCCTTGGTTCGGCGGGCAACCACTCCACGGTACGTGAGAGGAAGGCGGCTGCGCGATCAGCTGCGATAGTCGGGGCTGCTGATCCCGGCCCGCAGCTGCTGGCGACCGCGGGTGATGGTGCGCAACGTGCCGGTGAGGGTCTCCTCGAAGCTGGCGAGCTTGCTGTCCACGTAGACGTCGCACTCCCCGCGGAGCCGATCGGATTCCTCGTGGGCGGCGTCGATGATCGTGGCCGACTCCGCACGGGCAGCCTGCACCACCTCGGTCTGGGACACCAGGCGCTGCTGCTCGGACTCACCGTCGGCGACGGAACGGTCGTAGGAGCTCTGGCCGGCCGCGACCATGCGCTCGGCATCCACCCGGGCCCGGTTAATCACCTGCTCGTACTCGCGCTGGGCGTCGTCCACGGTGCGCTCGGCCTCGGCCTGGGCCTCGGCCACCATCTGCTGTGCTCGCTCCCTGGCCTGCGCGACCGTGTGCTCGGCCTCGGCCCGCGCATCGCTGAGGGTGCTCGCCGCCTCCGCGTTGGCCGAGCCGACGGTGCTCGTCGCCTCCGCGTTAGCCGAGCCGACGGTGCTCTCGGCCTCCTGGCGGGCATCGTTGATCATCTTGTCGCGGTGGTCGATCACGTCCTGTGCGTCGTCCAGCTCGCCGGGAATCGCGTCCCGCACGTCGTCGAGCAACTCGAGCACATCACCGCGGGGAACCACGCATCCCGCCGTCATGGGCACGCCACGTGCCTCTTCGACGATCGCTACGAGCTCGTCGAGCGCCTCGAAAACCCGGTACAACCGCTACCCCGATCGTCTACAGAACTGTGTGAGTCAAGAACCTGCTTGTCCGTCAGTCTGCCTGCCGCGGGCGGGTGCGGCGGTGACCCTGCCCTGGCGTGTCGTTCTCCCGGTGCAGCCGGTGCCTAGGCTCGGGTAGTGGCGGCGAGGCGCTCGACCAGCTGGGCGTGCACCTTCTCGGGCAACAGGTGTGAGACGTCCCCGCCGTAGGTGGCGACCTCCTTGACCAGCGAGCTGGACAGGAAGCTGTAGAGCGGGTTGGTGGCGATGAACAGCGTGTCCACCCCAGAGAGCCGCTGGTTCATCTGCGCCATCTGCAGCTCGTAGTCGAAGTCGCTCACCGCGCGCAGACCCTTGACGATGGCGCGCAGGCCGTTCGCCTTGGCGAAGTCCACCAGCAGTCCGTGCCAGGAGTCGATGCGCACGTTGGGCAGGTGGGCGGTGCACTCGGTGAGCATCTCGATGCGCTCCTCCACCGAGAACAAGCCCTTCTTGGTCTTGTTCACCATCACAGCCACCACGAGCTCGTCGAACAAGCCGGAGGCCCTGTCGATGACGTCGAGGTGCCCGTTGGTGACCGGGTCGAAGGAGCCGGGGCAAACCGCACTGCTCATGAACACGGACCGTAACAGGTGCCGATCTCCACTCGGGCCTCGCCGTAACGCCGCTCCGTTGCACACTCCAGGGGCGGCGGCCACGCCGTGGCCGGGCCGCGAGCCGATCGCTCCAGCACGACGAGGGAGCCCGCGGCCACCCAGCGCGAGTCGATCAGGGCCTGCAGTACCCGGGTGACGGCGTGCTCGGGCAGCGCGTACGGCGGGTCAGCGAGCACCAGGTCGTACGGCCGGTCCGGGGCGGCGGCCAGAGCGGCAGCCACCGTCGAGCACCGCACCGTGCACCCAGGCAGTCCGACGGCGTTGGCGTTGGCCCGTGCCACCGCGGCGGCGCGGGCATCGGACTCCACCAGCAGTACCTCCGCCGCGCCCCGGGACAGCGCCTCCAGGCCCAGGGCGCCGGACCCGGCGTAGAGGTCGGCAA
>JAABVA010001055.1_pt1 | contig 30613 bp, 29 predicted proteins | sample 5560331 | NCBI WGS metagenome assembly JAABVA01 (sample SAMN12812661, study PRJNA571458) | rock metagenome | isolation source: Antarctica rocks | place: Antarctica: Victoria Land, Mt New Zealand sud | collected 2016-01-07 | reverse complement strand
GATGACCAACCGGACAGCGTCCTCACGGAACTCCGGACTGAACACCCTCTTTGCTCGACTCACGACCTGGCCTTTCATCTGAGTGGAGTGATTGTATCCACTGTCCGAGAAACGCGGGGCACCTCAGTCCGGGACTGTCGGGGGATGGCGGTCACCGCTCGCCTGGTGGCGTGGGGTCGTTCGCTGGACCCGCGGTGCCCTGGGTGGCCGTCGGGGTTTGTCAGCTTGGTCGGTTGGAGGGTCGTTTGGCCTCGGGTGCCTGTGGGTGTGGTTGCTCCTGGCGTAGGCCGGTGACGAGGAGGGTGACGATGCGCCGGACGTCGTAGTCGGGGTCCTGCGGGGTCCACGCGACGAGGTCGCCGACCGCGCGGATGAGTTCGTAGGCGCCGGTGTCGGCGACCACGTCACCGGAGGCGCGGGCCGCCGCGAGCAGGTCGGCCAAGACGGGGACGAGCCGGTCGAGGAACATCTCGTGCAGGGCGGTGAACCCCGCTGCGTCACCACTCCACACCGTGGCGAGGCCGTGTTTGGTGCCGAGGAAGTCCACGAACATGTGTAGCCACTCCAGTAGGGCCGCGAACGGGGTGGGCGCCGACGCCAGCAGGGCCGGGCCCGCCTCCGCGCACGCGTCGATCTGGTGCCGGTACACGGCCACGACCAGGTCCGCCCGGGTGGGGAAGTGCCGGTAGAGCGTTCCCATCCCGACGCCCGCGGCCGCGGACACCTCCCGCACGGTCGCGTCGACACCGGAGGCGGCGAACACCTTCGCCGCGGCGTCGAGCAGGGTGCGCTCGTTGCGTTCGACGTCCGAGCGCCGCCTCGGGGGCTCTGGCGTCGGTCGGGCCGCGGGCACGGCGTCGAGCCTGGCACGGCGGGGACCGCCATCCACCAGGCCCCGCCGGCTCGTTTTGCGAAACGGAGCAACGCTCCGTACTGTTGTGTGGAGCGTTGCTCCGTTTCCCGGTGCGCTTCGCCGTGCACCGTCCCACGTTCCCGGAAGGACACCCGATGCCCGCTCCCGCTGCAGCCGCTGCTCCTCTGAGCAGGACTCCCGCGCGCCAGACCCTGTCCGTCAAACCTGTCGTCCTGCCGGCTCCCGGGCGTGGTGATGACCTGCAGGTGCGGGTGACCGCCCCAGCAGAGGGCAGCGAGCTGCCGGTGATCGTGTTCGCGCACGGGTTCGGTCTGGCGATGGACACCTACGACCCGCTCGTGGACTTCTGGGCCGCCAGCGGGTTCGTGGTCGTTCAGCCGACGTTCCTCGACTCCCGGACCCTGGGCGTGACCCCCGCGGACCCGCGCTACGCGGACATCTGGCGCACCCGCGTCGACGACCTCGAGCGGGTCCTCGACGACCTGGACACGGTCCTCGGCGCGGTCCCGGGCCTCGCCGCCCGGGTCGACCGGGACCGCCTCGCCGCCGTCGGCCACTCCTGGGGCGGCCAGACGGTCGGAATGCTACTGGGCGCCCGCGTCGTCGGCGCGGACGGCCGGCCCGGCCCGGACGCGACCGACATCCGCGTCAAGGTCGGCGTGCTGCTGTCGACGACCGGCCTCGGCGGGACGGACCTGACCCCGTTCGCGCAGCAGAACTTCGCCTTCATGAGCCCGGACTTCACCGGGCTGAACACCCCGACCCTGGTCGTCGCCGGCGACCACGACCAGTCGATGCTCTCCACCCGCGGCCCGGACTGGTTCACCGACGTCTACACGCTCAGCCCCGGCGCCCAGAGCCTGCTCACCCTCGTCGACGGCGAACACTCCCTCGGCGGCATCTCCGCCTACCGGACCACCGACACCACCGATGAGAGCCCGGAGCGCGTCGACCTGGTCCGCCGCGCCTCGACCGCGTTCCTTCAGCAGGCGCTCGGCATCGACGGCGCACCCTGGGCGGCGATGACCGCTGCCACGGCGACGGAGCCGGCTGGCCGCGTCGACTCCAAGTAGCCCGCCCGGGCCCGCGCCGCCACACCCCGCGGGCCCGGGAACTCCCACCCGACAGCCACGACCCCGCTCTGGGCCGCCCCACCTTGGCATGCCTCGCTCTCCCTGCCCCGTCGAGAGGACATCCCGTGAACGACCAGCAGCACCCGCTCAGGTCCGGGTTCACCGCCGCGTCGACCGCCGACGAGGTCCTCGCCGGCGCCGACCTGACCGGGATCAACGTGATCGTCACCGGCGGCCACTCCGGGATCGGGCTCGCCGCGACCCGCGCTCTGGCGCGGGCCGGCGCGTCGGTCACGGTGCCCGCCCGCGACCCCGACCGTGCCGCTGCCAACCTCGCCGGAATCGACCGGGTCCGGGTGCACCGGATGGACCTGCTCGACCCGGTCGCGGTCGACGCGTTCGCCGTCGCCTGGACCACCACCGGCCGCCCCCTGCACGTCCTGATCAACAACGCCGCCGTCCCCGCCCCCGGCACCGTCGTGCGCGACAGCCGCGGGTTCGAGGTGCAATTCGCCACCAGCCACCTCGGGCACTACCAGCTCACCCTCGCCCTGCACGACGCGCTCCGCGCCGCCCACGGAGCACGCGTGGTCAACGTCTCCTCCGGAGCGCACCGCTTGGGCACCATTCGCTGGGACGACCCGAACTTCACCGACAGCTACGACCCCGGCGTGGCGTACGCGCAGGCCAAGCTCGCCAACGTCCTCTTCGCTGTCGCGCTGGACCGGCGCTTGGCCCCGGACGGGATCCGCGGATACGCCGTGCACCCCGGCGTGGTCCTCGGGACCCAGCTCAACGCCGGCGGCGACCCCGCCGCCTACCGGGCCATGGGCCTGCTCGACCAGACGGCCGGCCGGTCATCGACCCCCCGGCCGGGAAGAAGACGGTCGAGCAGGGCGCCGCGACGGTCGTGTTCGCCGCCGCCAGCCGACAGCTCGACGGGATCGGCGGGGTCAACCTCAAGGACAGCGACGTCGCTCCCGTCGACGACCGGACGCTGCCCGTGACCGCCGACCGGATCCCCGCGGACGCCGCCTCGCACGCACTCGACCCCGAGGTCGCCGCCCGACTCTGGGACCTCAGCCGACAGATGCTCACCTCCCCCTGACCGACACACCACAGACGATCGTTAACGGCACGACCGCTGTGACACGACGACACGCCAGCCACAGTCGGACCAAAACCCGTGTCGAAACCCTGTCCGTCCGTTCGACCCTTGGGTTACGTTTTCGGTACGACCGCGAATCTGGTGTGACGAAGGTGTCAGCAGGTGGCGTTGTGGTGAGTGAACAACGCGAGCGCCGCAAGCGTCGGAGCATCGGTGAGTTGGCCGCCCGTGACGAGACGCCACAGCTCGTCGGCGGTGAAGGACGCGATGACCAGGTCGGCTTCGGTGGGTTCGAGCTGCTGAGCGCCGCCGACCAGCTGGGTGGCCAGCCAGACTTCGAACCCCGAAGTGCAGTAGCCGTAGGCCTCATGCAGGTAGCCCAACGAGGTCAACGATCCAGCGGTCATACCTGTCTCTTCGCGGAGCTCGGCGCGGGCGAGGTCGCACGGATCGTCGAGGTCCCCGGGAGCGGGCCACGAACCTTGCGGGAACTCCCAGCAGCGCCGACTGACCGGGTAGCGGAACTGCTCGACCAGGTAGAACCGCTCGCCGTCCCACGGCACGACGACGGCAAAGTCGGGCTTCTCGATGACCCCGTACGTGCCCGACTCCCCGGTGACGCGACGCGTCTGGTCCTCCCGGACAGTCATCCAAGGGTTTCGGTAGACGACCCGACTGGACTCGGAGATGACATCGGGCGGCCGCCTCGCCGTAGTTGGACCGGTTCTGACGATCGGACTACTCGATGACGCCGACGGCGACGATCTGTCCTCGCTCGCATCGGGCCGCGTCAAGGTGCGTCCCCGATCGGAGCGGTCCACCACTGGGAGGCGGCGGTGAGCCCGGCGGCGGCGAGGGCGGCCTGTTTGGCGTGGTCGTGGTCGCCGACGACAACGACTACCTGGACGGCGCCGAGAGCCGCGGCCCGGGAGCGGACCTCGCGGAGTAGATCCGTTCCGGTGCTGGCCCACCGCTGGGGGTCGTCGAGGGCGAAGTCATCCACGGTGCATGTCGGCCCGCCCGGGTCGTAGACCGGGGGAGCGGGGTGTAGGACGCCGACAGCGAACCCGACGACGGTGTTGGGGTCGGTGGCGACGAGGCTGATGACATTGTCGTCGGCGATCTGCCCGGCAAGGAATGGGCGGTGCCGGTCGCGCGCGTCGGGTGCGGGCCGCCAGAACACCGGCTGGTGCAAGGCCTGTTCGGCCCGCGCGGCGGCGGCGAGCTCGACGACCGCGTCGAGATCCTCGGCGGTCGCAGTCCGGATACTCACCGGGGCGTTGTGTCTACGGTGGCGGGGGCCCCGCCCGTCGTAGCGCTCAACTGGTCATAGCCGTGGAACGTGAACATCGACTCCCCGTCGGTCAGAGGCTGGGCGGGTCCTGAGTAGTCGTGGCGGCCGACCGTGAACCCCGCCGGTGAGCTGTGTAGGTCCCGCTGGGTGAACCCGGCCCGGGTGAACCACTCGCGGATGGCTGGGACCAGATCGGTGGTGGAGTCGTGTCGTCCGCGGGTCCAGATCACCGCCGCGCCAGGGGCGCACAGCTGAGGGAGCAGGCCGATCGTGGCCTCGATGTCCTCGACGGTGATGTTCCCGAACACTCCGCAGACCAGGACGATGTCGGCGGGCGCGGTGCTCTGATATAGGTCGGTCCTCGCGGCGTCACCGACCACGAACCGAACCCCGGTCAACCCGGCCGCGGCCGCGAGGTCCCGGCCGGTGTCCACGGTCGCCCGGTCCAGCTCGACGAGCAACGCGGACACCTCCCCACAGCGGGGGTGCCCGCTGAGGACCTCGATGACGTCACGGCCCTGCCCGGCGCACACGCTGATCAGCCGTAGCGGCCCGGGTGGTCGCCGGTCGAGGACGTCGGTCAGCTGCTGTTGGACGATCCGCAGCCTGCTCACCAGCCAGTCGTCCGGGTCGTCGTACCGGTTGTTCCACGCGGTCCAATCCACCACAGCTGCCCCGATCGTCGGCGAACCCCAACTTGAGAGGTCTTGCGCAAGCTAGTTGGGCGGACCGACACAACCAGGCCGTAGGCCCCGAGGAACCGACCGCCGCCTCGAGCGGCTGTCAGCTTGCTGGCGAGCGGGAGCTGCGGGTGAAAGCGGCGCTCACAGATCACCAACGGACCGCGTGTCACCCGGAGCGGTGCGGCCGCCGAGGAGCTGGACGAGCTCGGTTCCGCGGGCGGTGAGGCGGTAGATGACGTGTCGGCCGGCGCGGGCTCCGGTTGCGATGTCGGCGTCACGGAGGACGGTGAGGTGGGCGCTGATGGTGCCGAGGGACAGGGTGAGAGCGGCGGCGAGTTGGCTGCTGGTGGCCGGCTGGGTGAGTTCGCGGACGATGCGGGCGCGGCCGGCGCCGAGTAGCTCTGCCAGAGGGTCCGTGCCGGGGGAGTGGGCTGGGGCGGCGGGTCCGCGGGCGGGGTAGACGAGGGCGAGGCGGGGTGGTTGTTCGCAGGTCCAGGAGCCGCCGCCGGTGGTGCGGGGGACGAAGACGAGGCCCTCGGCACCGATGTGCCGGTCCGCCCACGCCTGGTGTCCGAACCGGAGGGTGTCGGGGCCGGCCCAGCTGAGGGCGTTGGTGAGGTCCTGGACGGCGTGCTCCCAGCCGTAGGTGGCGAGCAGGCCTGCCCGGTGCATGACGTCGCGTTCCAGGACCGCCCGTCGTCGGGGCCAGTCGGGGGCAACGAATCGGTCCCAGCCGTGCTCGATGACCGTGGCGACACGGGGCCCGAGCCGGTCGAGCCGGAGCCAGGTGGTGGTCTGCGGTCCCCAGCTGGCGTCGACCGCGTCGGTGACGGTCGCGCGGACCCGGTGGTCGTCGTGGGCTGCGACCGCGGCGAGTTCGTCGACGAGGCGGGTCCTCATGCCGCCGGCGGGTGGGATCGCGACGAGGTCGGGCAGCCACTTGGTCGCGGCGAGCAGCGGCAACAGCCCGGCGGCGACCGGGTCCTGGTCGATCCAGGTCCGGTAGGCGGCCTGGTGGGTGGTGTGCCAGGCCTGCAGCCACGGGTCGGTGCACGGCCGGTGCAATGCGATGAGCGAGCCGACGGTCTCAGCGAGGGGGGAGAGTCCGAACCGGCACCGCGACAGGGCACCCGGTTCCAGGTGGAGCAGGGTCAACGTTGCGCCGATCGTCGCAACGTTGGCCCGAACGGGCCGTCGACCTGCACCGTTCCACTGTGTCGGCTGCTGGTTCTGACCGTCCGCTGGCGATCCCGGCTTTCCGCTGGTTCCTCGCGGGCCGGCTGGTGTCGCTGCTCGGCAGCGGGATGGCACCGGTGGCTCTGGCGCTGGGTGTCCTGCAGGAGTCCGGCCGGCCCGGGGACCTCGGCGTCGTCCTGGCATCCCATGTGGTCCCCCAGCTCGCGTTGCTGCTCGTCGGCGGAGCCGTTGCCGACCGGCTGTCGCGGCGGACCGTACTCGTCGCCGCCAACCTCGGCGCCGGGCTCACCCAGGGCGCCGTCGCGGCGGTGCTCATCACCGGCCACTACAGCCTGCCCGTCGTGGCAGGACTGGAACTGATGAACGGCGCTCTGGAGGCCTTCACCTCACCCGCCCTGCGAGGCATCCTTCCCGACCTGGTCCCAGCGGCCGGGCTGGGGCGAGCGAACGCGCTGCTCGCGTCGAGCAGGAACGCGACCAAGATCCTCGGACCGACCGCGGCCGGGCTGCTGGTGCTCGGCGCCGGTGGCGGTTGGGCGATCGCCGTCGACGCGGTCAGCTTCCTCGTCGCAGCCGGGTGCCTGACCCGGCTCCGGCTGCCACCGCGGCCGGTCACCTTGGCACGGGCCCGTGTCGTCACCGACATCTGGGCCGGTTGGCAGGCGTTCCGGGGGATCGCCTGGTTGTGGCGGGTCTCGGCGTCCTTCTGCGCGGTCAACCTCGTCGGGGTCGGGACCTGGCAGGTGCTCGGGCCCACGTTGACCAGCCAGCGCAGCGGTGCGGCTGCGTGGGGGCTGGTGCTCAGCGCCCGGTCCGTGGGCCTGCTCGCGATCAGCGCAGTGCTCTACCGGGTGGTCTTCCGGCATCCGCTGCGGGCGGGCCAGCTCGCCGGTGTCCTCGGCGCAGCGCCGCTGCTCGCGCTCGCGCTCGGGCTCGGGCTCGGGGCGGAGCTGCCGCTGCTGCTGGCATCCGCGCTCATCGCGGGGCTCGGGCTCGCAGTCGCCGGGATCACTTGGGACACCGCGATGCAGCAGAACACCCCCCGCGACGTCCTCTCGCGGGTCGCCTCCTTCGATGACCTGCTCTCCTACGGCGCCATCCCCGTCGGGCAGCTGCTCGTCGGGCCGGCTGCTGCCCACTGGGGCGGCCCAACCGTCATCCTCTGGTCCGGGATCGCCTACGCCGCCTCCGTTCTCGTTCCATTGACCGCCCGGGCGGTCCGCGATTTCCCCGCCGTTCCACCGGCGGGGAAGCTCACCACGGGCGACGAGTAGCCGTCCGGTTGCCGAGCCAGGAGCCATGGCGGGTTAGAGGCGGCAGTGAACCGGCCAAATGCGGCTTCGGTGATGGCGGTCCGGAAACGTCAGGTGCCCCGCACCGTCAGCGGTAGGTGGCCCTCAGAATGCCGGTCCCGGCCAGGATGCTGCCTGCGTCAGGACTCGTCGCGGCTTGTCGGTGAGGCGACCAGCGCGTCGCCGGTCGGCGTCCGTCGGTAGAAAACGGACCGTCCGGCGCGGCTGCGGATGACCAGTCCGGCGCGGAGCAGGACCGCCAGGTGGTCCCCGACCGCGCCCGGGGAGTGGCCCAGCGACAGGGCCAGCTGGGTGGTGCTTCCCGGGGTCGCCAGGGCGATCAGCAGCTGTGCGCGGGTCGCGCCGACGAGATCGGCGAGCACTGCTCCGTCGACGGGTGTGCCGGGGGTGGGCCGGCGCAACGCGCCGGCGCCGCGCGCGGGGTAGACCAGGGTGACCGGCCACGGCGACCTGGTCAGGACAGCCAGCGCGGGCCACACGAACACCGACGGGACGAGCAGCAGCCCTCGTCCGTCCAGGCCGATGTCCTGCTCCTGGTGGCCGGCGACGGTGACGCCCGCGCCGTCCCAGCTGACGCGGGGGTGCAGGTCGTCCAGCGCCGCCGGCCAACCGGACCGGGAGAGCCGGTCCGCGCGCCAGATGACGTCCCGCTGGCACAGGGCACGGACGCTGCCCCAGTCGTCGGCGAGCAGCGCGGTCCAGGCGGCCTCGAGGGCGTCGGCGACCCGGTCGGCGGCGTCATCGGCGAACAACCGGGCGCGCAGGTCCGGGCGCAGGTCGGGCTCCCGGCGCAGACACTCCTCGACCTCGCCTCGCAGCACTGCCACCGGCGTCGCCCGTACCGCGGCGAGGTCCTCGGCCACGGTCTGGTCCGGCGCGGCCGGTGGCGGGACCACGAAGTCCGCGCCCCCGCCGCGGTGTTGCAGCGCCAGGACCGCGTCGAGATCGGTGGACGCTCTGAGCCGGCGCAGGACCGGGTGCAGGCGGGCGGCCCAGGTCCGCGGAAGGGGAGGACCTCCCAGTCCGGTCAGGGAGCGGAGCAGCCCGTCGAGCTCGTGCAGCGGCGACACGGCGAACCGGGCCCGGGCCAGGTCCCCGACTCCGATCCCGATCCGCACCTGCGGCAGGTTACGGGTGACGACGAATCTCTGGTGGTGTGCCGCCGGTCTCTGGACGGTGGGTCGATGACAGTCACTCGCGATCGACCCCGGGCACGGCCCCTGTGGGTACGCCACGGCCCCTACCGGCGGCTGCTGCTCGGCGCCTCGACCTCGGCTGCGGGCACCGGGGTCGCCGCCGTCGCGCTGCCTGTCCTCGCGGTCAGCGTGTTCTCCGCATCGCCCCGGATGATCGGTCTGCTCGAGGCCGCGGTGTGGACCCCGTGGCTGGTCGTCGGACTCCCCGCCGGGGCATGGGTGGACCGGTGGTCACCACGACTGCTGGCTCTGGTCGCCGACGCGGCATCCGCGGTCCTGTTCGCGGCCGTCCCGGTCCTCGCCGCGTTCGGCGCCCTCCGCCTGTGGCAGTTGGTCGTCCTGGCTCTTGCCGCCGGCACGGCGAGCGTCATCTCGGAGGCGTCCGCGGCGGTGCTGCCCCCGTGGATCGTCGAGGACGAGGACCTCGAAGCGGCGAACGCAGGAATCCAGGGGGCCGAGTCGGCGACCGATGTCCTGAGTCCCGCGCTGAGCAGTGCTCTCACCCACCTGTTCGGTCTCGTCTCGGCGTTCACCGCAAACGCCGCGTCGTTCGCCGTCTCGGCGCTTTGCCTGCTGTCGCTGCGCACGAAGCCCGCAGTGAGCCCCGAACCCGCCACGCGCTCGCTCAGGGCTGAGGTGGGCGAAGGGCTGCGGCTGCTGTTCGGCCACCCGATACTCCGGCGACTCGCGGGCACCGCCGGAGCCTTCAACGCGACCCTGACCGGTGTCGGGACACTGCAGGCCCTGCTGCTCATCGACGTGGTCGGCGTCGCACCGGCCGCCGTCGGTGTCCTGCTCGTCGGGGAGGGCGTCGGCGGGATCGCCGGTGCCGCGGTCGCGCCTGCGCTGGCTCGAAGCCTGGGCACCGGCCGCGCCCTGGCGCTCGTCCCGATCGTCACCTTTCCGTTCGGCTTCCTGACGGCCCTCACCACCAGGGGCGCCGGGCTGGCGCTGTTCGTCGCGGGAACGGCCGTCCCCACCCTCGGGGTGGTGTGCACCAACGTGCTGATGCGGACCGTGCGCCAACGGTCCGCGCCCCGCGCCCTGCTCGGCCGGGTATCGGCCAGCTCCCAGGTGGTGGGCAGGAGCGCAGCGCCGATCGCGGCCCTCGTGTCCGGGACAGCAGCCGCGGCCATCGGCATCCGCCCGACCATCGCTGCCTTCTGGGTACTCGCCCTCGCCGCGGCCGCGCTGCTGATCCTCCGACCACCGATGGAGGCTGAGCCGGCTACAGGCGACCAACCCCTGGGCGGCGTTGACGAGGCCGAGAACTCGTCCTTGCCCAGATAACGCACTGGACCGAGTCGCCGTAGCGGCAACGATGGCGAGGGCGGGCGTGGTGGACACCGGTGTGCTCCCGTTCGCTCGAGGACGGGCGTGGAGGAGGGCCTGCGAGGCGTTTCAGGGGGCTGCTGGGGTGTCCACAGCGCTGATGTCTCCGGAATTGACGGCTGCCGGGCTGGTCACGTGGGTGCGGGCGGGCAGGGCGAGCGGGGCGGCGACGGCGCCGGCGACCAAGAGCTGCGATCACTTCAGCGAGTCCCCAGCTGGTCTGGACGGTCGCGCTGTACCGGCCGCGTGTGGGGGAGTTGCTCGAAGAGGTGCCTCCAGCAGGCATGGTCCACCGGCGGTCGTCGCATGTAGACGGCGCAGGCCGAAACCGCGAGTGCGCTCCGGTGCCGAGTCACACCGTGACCAGGTGCAGGGCAGGGATCGCGCGGCGCAGTTCGTCCACGATCAGCTGTCGGTGGCATTGCTCGTGGTGGCGTTCGAAGCAGAGCAGGGCCACGGTCTGTGTCTGGAGCAGCTCCGCGACGTCCCGGAGTGCCTGAGCGCCTTCACCGGTACGGAGCAGGGCAGTGAACCGGTCCCGGCTGGAGCGGTCCCCGCTCCGCAGCAGCGCGCGGTTGTCCTTCGGGTTGCCGAGCGCACGAAGGTGCAGGTACCGAATCCCGTGAGTTCCCAGGGTGGCGGCCAGTGCCGTCTTCGACAGGCCGGGCTTGCGCGAGAGCGGGGTGAGCCGGACGTCGACCATGACGTCCACCTGGTGGCGTTGCAGCGAGGCCAGCAGGTCCTCGACGCCACGGCCCTCGTAGCCAACGCTCACCACAGAACCGATCACGGCATCACCGTCGCGACGCGTCGGCTCTGGCGGCGTCGGAGGACCGGGCTTGGCGCGAGGTCTCGACGAACTTGGCCAAGAGCCGGGCGAGGTCCTGCACGTCCCTGTCGTCCCAGTCGCCCAGGTGTGCGGCGAGGGTCATCTGCGAGGAGGCCACCGCGCGCCGCAGGATCTCGTTGCCCGCGCCGGTGAGGTGCAGCACCTGCCCTCGGCGTCCGGGCTGCTCACCGGCCCGGCCGACGAGTCCGGCCGCTTCGAGCTGGGCGAGCTGACGCGAGACCGTCGACTTCTCCAACCCGTAGGCCGCGGCCACGTCGACCGCCCGCGAACCCGGCTCGGCTGCGATGAACAGCAGCAGGCTGTGCGTGACGAGCGGCAGCTCGGGGTGCAGCTGGGCCCCGAGCTCGCGGGACTGCCGTGACACGAACGCGAGGCTCTCGTAGAGCTCACGGACAGCGGCGATCCGGTCCAAGAGGTCCCCTCGGGGTTGTGTTCTACAACCTCGTGTGGTTAGGGTTGCAGACAACAACCTAGCCCGGTGGGGAGGCGAACATGAGGTTCGCCGGGTTCAGCGACCTCGACGGGAACGGAGGGGACCTCTCAGCCCGCCCCGCAAGGCTGCAAACCGGGCTACCCGGCACTTCCCCAGACGTGAGGCGCTGGGATGACCACGCCTGCGAGAGAGAGAAGGAACGATGCAATACCTCGTCATCTTTAACCCCACGGAGCCGGTCGACCCCAGCACCATGTCCGCCGAGGCGGCCGAGGCACACAAGAGGGAACTCGCCCAGGGCCGCGTCCTGTACCAGCAGGGAACACTGCGCCGGTCCTGGGAGATCGACACCGACCGCCGCGGCGCCGTCTGTCTGTTCGAAGCCGACTCCGTGGAACAGGCCCAGGCCCTGGCCGACACCTTCCCGCAGGTGGCCGCAGGTGCCGTCGAGACCCAGGTGATCCCGCTCAAGCCGGACCCGGCTTACTTCCGGGTCGACTGACCGCGGCAACAGACTCCGCCTGGGGCGCCGGGGAGACGACCACCTCCAACGGCGGCTGGTCAGCCATCGGAGGCGCTTCTCTGACGCGGACCACCGTCTCCTCGCCCCCTAGGGGGTCCCGACCCGCACCGGAGCGGGGCCCTCGCCGGGGACGTGAACGCTGAGCACGGTGTCTGGGTAGACCCGCCTGGGTACCTGTACCAACGGCGCGGCCGCAGCGGGGACGGTGTACCAGCACTGTTCGGGTCCAGGGGGTCGCGGCGTCGGTACCGGTTCGGCCTTGGTGGTCGCGGTTGCCAGGTCGGGTGCTGGGGGACTGCTGCGGTGGACCAACGCTGTGTTCGCTCCAGCGGTCCCCCCGTGGCGGAGGGCGGCCCGGGCGAAGCGGGGCAGGGAACGCTGGGTGCCGTCCACGAGGTGGGCGAGGACGTCCTTCGTGGTCCAGCCGTTGACGAGGCTCGGAGTCTCGAGGTCGGCCGCGGCCAGGGACTCGACGAGGTCCGCGGCGGCCAGCCGCTGCCGGGCTGTCAGTGTGGTGATGTCGTGCACGGGGGCGGTCACCGCACCACAGTCGTTCGTTCTGATGGAGGACAGGTCGGGTCCTCGTTGCCGGGGATGCTGACGGTGTGATCGAGACCTCCGCGCGACTGCTCAGGCTGCTGGGGCTGCTGCAGGCCCGCCGGGACTGGACCGGCCCGGAGCTGGCCCACCGCCTGGGGGTAACGAGTCGGACGGTCCGGCGCGACGTGGAGCGGCTCCGCGAACTGGGCTACCCGGTGGAGGCCCAGATCGGCACCCTCGGCGGGTACCGGCTGGGGCGGGGCTCGACCCTCCCGCCGCTTCTGCTCGACGACGACGAGTGCCTGTCTCTGGTGGTCGCGTTGAGGGCGGTTGCCCTCACGGGTCTCGGCGGTGTCGAGGAGGGCGCCCTCGGTGTGCTCGCCAAGCTCGACCCGGTACTGCCGAACCGGCTGCGGCGACGCGCCCGCAGCCTCGCCGAGGCGGTCAGCACCCCGACGGCCCGCGGCCCGCAATTGGACCCGGAGGTCCTCACGACGGTGGCTGCAGCCGTGCGCGACACCCGGGAGCTGCGCGCGGACTACCTCGCCTACGACGGCTCGACCTCGCGGCGTCGCGTGGAGCCGCACCGCATCGTCCACACGGGGACCCGCTGGTACCTGCTGGCCTTCGACCTCGATCGGGGTGACTGGCGGGTCTTCCGGCTGGATCGTTTCTCCCCGAGACCTCCCGAGGGGCAGGCGTTCTCACTCCGCCCGCTGCCTGCGGCCGATCCGGTGGCCTATGTGCTGAGCAGGGTCCACACCAGCCCGTACCGCCTGACGTGCCGGGTCACGGTCGACGCGCCGGCGGCCGAGGTGGCGGGCCGGCTCGGGATCCACGCCGTTTCCGTCACCTTCCTGAGCGACCAGTCGTGCACGGGTCACCGCGGGCACAACAGAGGTCAAGGAGATGGCTATCCGGCTGCTGGCCCTGGACGCCGACCTGCAGGTGCACGAGCCTGAGGAGCTGCGGGTGCACCTGCAGGCCGTCGGGCGCCGGCTGCGGTCGGTCTAGGGGCGCCGTGGTGAGACGACGGTCAGAACACCTGGAAGTACGCAGGGTCCGGCCGGAGCGCGATCAGCTGCGTCTGAACGGCGCCCTGCGCGACCCGCGGGAACGAGTCCGCCATGGCCTGGGCCTGCTCGGCGGATCCGGCCTCGAACAGGCCCACCGCACCGTGCTGTGCGGAGTCGATCTCCCACGACTGGCGAAGACCCCCCTCGCGGTACAGCTCCCGGCCACGGGCCAGCTCGTCCCGGTGGGCGGCCGCGTCCTGCGGTGACATCGCGTCTGGATCGAGGTGTCCCGTCGGGGCGCTGGCTCAGTTCGAGCGGGAGCTCATCCGGGACCGGACGGTGGCCGGGCTGACCGCGGCGCGGGCCCGGGGGGCGGCCGGCAGTGGTGACTGTCAGTAGCCCAGCGAGTGCCAGGTCATGGGCCCGACAACCCCGTCGGGGGTCAGGTTGTGCCGGCGCTGCCAGGTGATGACAGCAGTCTTGGTTTGCGGTCCGAAGGAGCCGTCGGCGGTGGCACCGAGCAGGTTCTGCACCACCCGCACATCGGTCCCGGATGAGCCGGACTGGACCGTGGGGCGTTGACGGTTCAGGCCGGCGGCGTAGTCGATGAAGGACCGCGAGCCGGTGGTGGTGTCCACCCGAGTGTCCTGGTCATAGGAGCAGGTCCCCTGGTTGGTCAATGCCAGGACCGTCGAGCTGCCACGGAACAGATCAGGGCCCCCGGAGTCGCCGTCGCAGGAGTTGCCCGTACCTGCCCGCAGGTACAGCCAGGTGGCCGACGCGCTAGTGACGAACTCGGTGGCCGAGCGCCGGTGCCCCGGGTGCGGCTGACCCGTGCCGACGGTGTCGAGGTAGGTCCCGACCGTCGTTGCTGCGGCACCCAACGCCGAGAGCCGTGCGGGGGCCGCACCCGGCGCCGCGGACAACGTGATGACCGCGACGTCATGCAGGTGAGTGCTCGCGTTGTACAGCGGGTCGATGGAGAACCGGCCGGCCAGGCGCGGTGCCGACGCGCTGAAGTCGGAGGCGAAGGTCACGCCCACTCCCGTTCCGGTGTACCGGCCGTTGCGGTACAGACAGTGCGCGTCGGTCAGCACCACGGCGGTCCCGTTATCGGCCCTGACCAGCACCCCGCTGCACGTCGGCCTGCTGGCGCCCGGCGGCACGATCATCGCCACGTACGGGTGGGCAGTTCCATCCGGCACGCCGCCGGTGATCCCCGGCGTGGCCACACCAGCCAGCACCGGTGCGCCGGGCGCGGTAACAGCCGTGAGCGGGCCGCCCGCAACCGCGAGCGCCAACCCGAGGTAAGTGAGGTGACGCAAGGCGAAAGCAGCCACGTGGCGCACGGGTCCTCCCGGCAGATGACGAGGTACTGGATGGTGGTCCTTCCGGTCGGTGGCGCCATCTCGTTCGGTGCGATGGTCCTGACCGGGTCAGCTGCTGGGCTGGCTGAGTTCCCAGCCGTTGCCGTCAGGGTCACTTAACCAGGCGAACCGGCCCCACGGACGGTCGTCGATGTCGGTCACCTCGACGCCCCGTCCCGTGAGCTCCTGACGGGCCCGGTCGATGTCCTCCACGACAAGGTGGAGGCCCTGTGCGCTGCCCGGGACGGCGGGGACACGGGTCAGGTTCGTCCCGATCGCGATGGACGTCGATGACCCGGCCGGGTCAGCTGGACGATGCGGTAGTGCTCGTTGGGGGCGGTGTCGTAGTCGGCCGCGAAGCCGGCCCGGTCGACGTAGAAGTCCTTGGCGGCGTCGACATCGACGACGGGTAGGACGATCACCGAGCTTGTAGTCCATGAGCCCACCACGGCCGCGGGCCGGCCCTGCGCCGACCGCTGACGCAACGGTGGCCGCCATCGAGGACACCCGCGGTCCTCGATCGCGGCGAACCAACACCGGTGGAGGAGCAGGAGAGATCGGCCGCGTCATGAGGATCGACGACGTCACCGGACACGGCCTGGACGGCTGGGGACACCCCGTCCTGGGCGGGCACGCCAGACGGCCCCGACCGCCACGGGGGAACGCGGTGACCGGGACGGAATCGTCAGTCCGGCCAGGCCGAGACCGGACAGTGCAGCCGCAGGCGTCTCGACCGTCCGGTTCGGCAGGGCGGAAGGCGCGTCCCACAGACCAGCGTCTGACCTTTTCAGTACGGTGACCTCATGGTGGTGGGGGACAGAGCCAACGGGGCCAAGCGTGCCCGCAGCGCCTCTACGGCCGCGCCCCGGAGAGCACCAATGCGCGAGACCGCGCCGACCACAGCCCCGCCGGCCCGGAAGCGTCCGGCGCCGCGGAAGCCCAGGCCCGCTGGGCATCTGGTGGGGTATGCGCGGGTGTCGACTGCGGTGCAGGACCCTGCGTTACAACTCGACGCGTTGGGGGTGGCGGGGTGCTGGCGGGTGTTCACCGACCACGCATCCGGCTCCCGGGAGGACCGGTCGGAGCTGGCGGCGGCGTTGGATTCATTGCGGCGGGGGGACACGTTGGTGGTGTGGCGGTTGGACCGGTTGGGCCGGTCGTTGCCGCATCTGATCGACACGGTGACGGGGTTGGCGGGGCGGGGGGTGGGGTTCTGGTCGGTGACGGAGGCGATCGATACCACTACTGCGGGGGCCGGTTGGTGTTCCACCTGTTCGGGGCGTTGGCGGAGTTCGAGCGGCAGCTGATCCGGGACCGGACCCTGGCCGGGTTGGCCGCGGCGCGGGCGCGGGGCCGGGTCGGGGGCAGGCCGCGGACGATGACCCCGGCGAAGCTGCGCCTCGCGCGGGCGATGCGCGAATAGACCCCACGGGTCAGCCTGGGCCAGATCGCGGTCGAGCTGGGGCTGCCGAAGTCGACGGTGTCCCGGAATCTCGCCGACGAACCCCCAACCCCAGCGAACGATCCGACCCCGGCAGGCAGGGGACGTCGGTGACGGCGCCGGCGCGGCGGCTGCGTGCGGTCCCGCCGCTGCCCGGTCAGCTGATCCTGGACCTGCCCGGCCTCCGGCTGCCGGCTGAGCTGCCCGCGCCCGCCCCGCGGCGGGCGCGTCCGCCCGTGCCCGATGAGCCGGTCACGGCCGCCGGCGGGGGACCGGGACTGGTGCCGCGGCTGCTGCCGACCCGGCACACCGGCACACCGGCCGCGGGCCGGGGGGTGTCGGCGCCGGTGGCGGTGGCGGTGTGGGCGGTCTGGGACGGGGAGGACCTGGTCGGGGTGTACGCCGACGAGGGCACCGCCCGCGCTGACGCCGCGGTGCTGCAGTGGGACGCCGCCCGCGCCGGGTACCGGGCGCGGACGGTGGACTGCCTGCCCCTGCAGGTGTTAACCGAGTCCCAGCACACCCGCCGGTAGCCCGGACACTGCCCTGGTGACCCGCCTTGTCGTCGTGGACGCCGTCTTCCTCGCACTCGGGGCGGCCTACGCCGTCTGGGTGTCCCGGATCAACCGCGGTTCGCCGATCAACCTGTTCAGCGGGCACCGGCTTCGGGGTCGGGAGCATCGAGTGGGCCGAGTTGTCGCCGGGGTGATCCCTGGCGGCTTCGTATTCGGTACGGCCAGGTATGACCCCGGGACCTGGTTGCTCAACTTCCCGTGTTTTTCGCCGCGCTCGCGGCGGTAGACGCCAGTGTCCAAGCCGCGCACAACCGGGCCGTCGACCGGCGGTGACCGGTACGCCGTGGCCGGCCCGGCCGGGACCAGGTGCGTCGCCGCGCGGGCCGACCTGGTCGCGGCTGCGCGTCGTTGGCATGAGTGGGCGTCGTTGGCGGATCGGTTGGCGCGGTTGCGCGCGTGGGGGGTGTCGGTGACGGCGTTGAGCGTGGTGGTCGGGGTGGGGGAGAGCTGGTTGCGGGTGGTGTGACGGGGTCACGGCCCGGAGCCCGGCAAGGTGGGGGACCTGCTCGGGGAGGCGGGGTGGGTGGACACCTCGACCGCGGCGGGAGTGGTGCTCGGGGTGTCGGTGGCCCGGCTGCTCGTGCACACCGCGCGGGCCGGGAGGACGGCCCCCACCAGGACGACGGCGACAGTCGTCAGCGTCAGGGGGAGGCTGGGGCGGCTGCGGAAGAACGGGATCCGGCGCGTCCGGATGGCGAACACGATGAGCGCCTGGGTGGCGAGGGACTCCACGAACCAGCCGGACCGGAACTGCGCCGGGCCGGAGTGGAAGACCCACAGCATGACGCCGAACGTGATCAGGTCGAACACCGAGCTCAGGGGGCCGAAGACGAGCATGAACCGGCGGATGAACCCGATGTCCCAGTGGGAGGGGCGGCGCAGCTGCTCCTCGTCGACGTGGTCGGTCGGGATCGCGAGCTGCCCGGCGTCGTAGAGCAGGTTGTTGAGCAGGATCTGGGACGGGAGCATCGGCAGGAAGGAGAGGAACACCGACGCCCCGGCGGCGGAGAACATGTTGCCGAAGTTGCTCGATGTGCCCATCAGCACGTACTTCACCGTGTTTGCGAAGATCCGCCGACCCTCGGTGACGCCGTCGGCCAGGACGTCGAGGTCCTTCTCCAGCAGGATGACGTCGGCTGCGTCCTTGGCGACGTCGGTGGCGGAGTCGACCGAGATGCCGACGTCTGCGGCGTGCAGCGCGAGCGCGTCGTTGACCCCGTCACCGAGGAAGGCGACACCGTTGCCGGTGGTGCGCTGGACGCGCACGATGCGCGCCTTGTGCTCCGGGCTGACGCGGGCGAACACGGTGGTCCGCGGGATCGCGGCGGCCAACGCCGGGTCGTCGAGAGCATCGATCTGCGCGCCGGTCAGCACGCCCGGGGTGGCGCCGTCGGCTCCGGTGCCCAGTCCCAGATCGGTGCAGACCCGGACCGCGACCGTGGCGTTGTCGCCGGTGACGACCTTGACGGCGACGCCGAGGTCCGCCAGGCGGGCCAGGGCTGCGGCGGCGTCGGGCTTCGGTGGGTCGGCGAACACCAGCAGCCCGGACAGCACGAGGTCGCGCTCGTCGGCGGGCGTCAGCGCGGCGGCCGTCGCGCCGGGCACCGCGCGCGTCGCGACCGCGACGACACGGTTCCCGGCGCTGAACTCCTGCTCCAGCGCGGTCCGGGCCGCGGTCGGGACGTCGACGCAGCGCTCCAGCACCGTTTCCGGGGCGCCCTTGGTGACCAGGGTCGTCGCTCCCGCGCCGTCGCGGACCAGCACGGACACCATCTGGCGCTCGTGGTCGAAGGGCAGCACCGCCAGCCGGGTCGTCGCGTCCAGCTCGGGCCGCTCGGCTGCGGTCGCCGCGGCGGCCCACAGCGCACGGTCCAGCGGGTTGCCGCCGGCGCCGGAGTTCTCGGTGGACAGCAATCCCCACCGCAGGACGGCCTCCGCAGGGTCGGCGTCGGCGGGGACCGCGCGCAGGTAGGCGATCTCCCCGAGGGTCAGCGTGCCGGTCTTGTCGGTGAACAGCACGGTGACGTCGCCGAGGTCCTCGATGCAGACCAGCCGCTTGACGAGGACCTTGATCCGGGTCATGCGGCGTGACCCGGCCGCGAGGCTGCTCGACACCACCGCGGGCAGCAGCTGCGGGGTGATCCCGACGGCGATGGCGAGGGAGAACAGCAGCGCGTCCAGCACGGGTTTGTGCAGTGCGACGTTGGCGATGAAGACCAGCGTCGTCAGAACGCCGGCGACGGAGACCAGCAGCATGGAGAACTTGCGCAGCCCCACCTGGAAGGCGGTGTCGAGCTGGTGGGTCCCCAGCCCGGCGGCGATGGCCCCGAACTCGGTTGCGGCACCGGTCGCGACGACGACCCCGCGACCGCTGCCGGCGTTGACCACCGTCCCCATCAGTGCACACCCGGCCAGCTCTGCGAGCGGTGCTCCCGGATCCGTCGGCCCGGTGGTCTTCGCCACCGGCAGCGACTCGCCGGTCAGCGCCGACTCGTCGGACTCCAGGCCGGTCACGGCGATGAGCCGGACGTCGGCTGGGACGATGTCGCCCAGGTGCAGGTCGACGACGTCGCCCGGCACCAACGCGGTGACGTCCACCGGGGAGGGCCGGCCGTCGCGGGTGACCACGGCCGTGTGGGTGATCTGGGAGTGCAGGGACTCGGCGGCCTTCTCGGCCCGGTACTCGTTGACGAACCCCAGGCCGACGGAGAGAGTGACGATCACCGCGATGATGACCGCGCTGCCGCGTTCCCCGACGAGGAACGAGACCGTCGCGGCGCCGACGAGCAGGCCGAGCAGCGGGGAGCGCAGCTGGTGCCAGAGCACCGGCAGGAACCGCGCCCGGTGGGAGGCCACCGCGTTCGGCCCGTACCGGGTGAGTCGGCGCCCGGCCTCGGCGGCCGGCAGCCCGGCCGCGGCGGTGACGGCCAGGTCGGCCAGGACGCCGGCGACCGGACGGGACGCCGCCACGACGACGGGCGACCTCGCGGGACCGGGGCCGGGTGCGGCCGCCGGGGGACCACCGGCGGGTCGGGGCGGCGCGAGCGCGGTCATCGGGACCCGCTCACCCGTGCGGCCAGGCCCAGGAGGTGATCTCGGCGGGGTCCTCGCCGTGGGTCCGCGTCCAGGCGCGGGCGTGGAGGCGGGCGTCGGTCATCTGCTGGCGCAGCCGGGCCGCGTTGGCTCCGAGGCCGGGGACCCGGTCGATGACGTCGATGACGAGGTGGAAGCGGTCCAGGTCGTTGAGCATGACCATGTCGAACGGGGTCGTCGTCGTCCCGTTCTCCTTGTAGCCGCGGACGTGGAACCGGGGGTGGTTGGTCCGGCGGTAGGTCAGCCGGTGCACCAGCCACGGGTAGCCGTGGAAGGCGAACACCACCGGCCGGTCCGGGGTGAACAGCGCGTCGAACTCCCGGTCCGGCAGCCCGTGCGGGTGTTCGTCCTCGGGCTGGAGCCGCATGAGGTCGACGACGTTGACGACCCGGGTGCGCAGCTCCGGCAGCTCCCGGCGCAGGATGTCCGCGGCCGCGAGGGTCTCCAGCGTCGGCACGTCACCCGCGCACGCGAGCACCACGTCCGGTGAGCGTGGGCCGATCCCGTCGCGGGCGTCCAGTGCGGCCTCGGTCCCGGCCCAGTCCCACGTGCCCAGTCCGCGCGTGCAGTGGGCGATCGCCTCGTCCATCGGCAGCCAGCTCAGCTCCGGCTGCTTGCCGGCGACGACGACGTTGACGTACTGCCGGGAGCGCAGGCAGTGGTCGTAGGTGGAGAGCAGCGTGTTCGCGTCCGGCGGCAGGTAGACGCGGACGACGTCGGCCTTCTTGTTCATCACGACGTCGAGGAAGCCGGGGTCCTGGTGGGTGGACCCGTTGTGGTCCTGTCGCCACACGTGGGAGGACAGCAGGTAGTTCAGGCTCGCGATCGGCCGGCGCCAGGGGACGTGGCCGGCGGCCTCGAGCCACTTCGCGTGCTGGTTGAACATCGAGTCGACGATGTGGATGAACGCCTCGTAGGAGGTGAGCAGCCCGTGCCGCCCGGTCAGCAGGTAACCCTCCAGCAGGCCCTGGCACATGTGCTCGGAGAGCACCTCGACGGTCCGGCCGGCCGGGGACAGCCTGTCGTCGAACTCCCCGACCTCGGCGTACCACTTGCGCCCGCCCTCGTCGAGGACGTCCTGCAGCCGGTTGCTGGCGACCTCGTCGGGGCCGAAGAGCAGGAAGTCGTTCGGGTTCGCGGCGGCGACCTCGCGGAGCCAGCCGCCGAGCACCCGGGTCGCCTCGTGCTCGACCCGCCCGTGGACCGGGACGTCGACGGCGTGCTCGCGGAAGTCCGGGAGTTCGAGGTCTCGCAGCAGCACGCCGCCGTTTGCGACCGGGTTCGCGCTCATCCGCGCGGTGCCGGACGGCGGCAGCTCCAGCAGTTCCTGGACCGGTCGGCCGTCGTCGTCGAAGAGCTCCTCGGGCCGGTAGGAGCGCATCCAGTCCTGTAGCGCGCGCAGGTGCACCGGGTCGGTCCGCAGCCCGGTGATCGGCACCTGGTGGGCGCGGAAGGTGCCCTCGACCTGCTGGCCGTCGACGATCCGCGGGCCGGTCCAGCCCTTCGGGGTGCGCAGCACGATCATCGGCCAGGCGGGTCGGGCGGTCCGGCCACCGGTCCGGGCGGCCTGCTGGATCCCCGCGATCCGGTCTAGGCAGGTGTCCATCGCCGCGGCCATCGCCTGGTGCACCTCCGCGGGGTTGGTGTCGAGGCCCCCCGAGACCAGGTGCGGGTCGTAGCCGTAGCCGCGCAGCAGCTGCAGCAGCTCGGCCTCCGGGATACGGGCCAGCAGCGTGGGGTTGGCGATCTTGTACTCGTTCAGCGCCAGGATCGGGACGACCACACCGTCCTTCGCGGGGTCCACGAACTTGTCGGCGTGCCAGCTCGCGGCCAGCGGCCCGGTCTCCGCCTCGCCGTCGCCGACCACGCAGAACACCGTCAGGCCAGGGTTGTCGAAGACCGCTCCGTAGGCGTGCAGCAGGGAGTAGCCGAGCTCGCCGCCCTCGTGGAACGAGCCCGGGGTCTCCGGCGCGCAGTGGCTAGGCACGCCGCCAGGGAAGGAGAACTGGTGGAACAGCCGCCCCATGCCCCGCTCGTCGCGGCCGATCAGGGAGTTCAGCTCGGAGTAGGTGCCCTCCAGCCACGCGCACGCGTTCGGTCCCGGACCGCCGTGCCCCGGGCCCATGACGTAGACCGCGTCCAGCCCGCGCGCCCGGATCACCCGGTTCGCGTGGGCGTAGACGAGGTTCAGCCCCGGCGTGGTGCCCCAGTGGCCGAGCAGCCGCGGCTTCACGTCCGCCGGCTCCAGCTCCCGGCGCAGCAGCGGGTTCGCCATCAGGTAGATCTGCCCGACGCTGAGGTAGTTCGCCGCCCGCCACCAGGCGTCGAGCAGTCGCAGGTCCTCGGCGTCCATCGGGCCGGGGGCTGCGGCGAGCACGTACCCGCTCGGGGCGACCGTCGATCCGGTCCCGGTGGACACGTTGTCCGCGGCAGTGTCCCCGCCGATCGGCGCCGGCGTTCCGGTCTGCCCTGCCGTGTGCGGTGCTGTCCTGGCGGGCTGGGTCGCTGTCATGTCTGCCTCTGCTCGACGGGTGCGCCCGTCGGGACCCCGTCGGGTCCAGGTCGGGTCACCCCAGTCTCACCCCGCAGGCCGAACGCGTGCCAGGGCGCGCCGGCCGGCCCGGCTGTGTCGTCAGCCCAGCAGGGCGCGGACATCCGCGGCGACGATGAGGTCCTCGCGGGCGTGCACGACGACCACCGCAGGGAGCACGCCCGGCAACGTGAGGACCCCCTCGCCGTTTCCGCCGGGTGTCGCGCCGTCGGGCAGGTCCAAGCCCAGGAACCCCAGCCCAGCCACGCCCCGGGACCGCAGCTCCGCCGAGTTCTCGCCTATCCCGCCCGAGAAGACGAGCGCGTCCAGCCGGCCCAGGGAGGCGACCATCGCCGCCACCGACGCGCGGAAGCGGTGCACCCACACCTCGACCGCGAGGCGCGCGTCCGGGTCGCCGCGGCCGGCGGCCTCGACCACCCGGCGGGCGTCCGCGGTCCCGGCGAGTCCGAGCAGTCCCGAGGAGTGGTCCAGCGCGTCGGCGACCTCGTCCGCGGAGAAGCCCGCGTGCGCGAGGAGCCAGGCCGGCACCGATGGGTCGAGGTCGCCGGACCTGGTGCCCATCACCAGCCCGGCCGTGGGCGTGAAGCCCATCGTGGTGTCCACCGACACCCCGCCGTCGACCGCGCACAGCGACGATCCCGAGCCCAGGTGGGCGGTCACCAGCGCGAGGTCGCCGACCGGCTCGCCCAGCAGCTGGGCGGCCCGGCCGGCGGCCCAGCGGTGCGCGAGCCCGTGGAAGCCGTAGCGCCGGACGCCGAGCCGGTCCCGCCAGTCCGCCGGTACGGCGTAGGTCGACGCCGCAGCGGGGAGCGTGCGGTGGAACACCGTGTCGAAACAGGCCACCACCGGCCGCGGCGTGTCCGCTGCGAGCAGCCGGTCCAGCACCGCGACCGCGGGCCGCTGGTGCAGCGGCGCCAGCTCCGAGAGAGCGGCGATCCGGTCGCGGACGGCGCCGTCGACGGCCACCGGACCGGTGAACTCTGCGCCACCGTGCACGACCCGGACGCCGATCGCGTCGAAGCCGGCGTCCGTTGCGGCGCCGAGCGCGTCACCCAGCGCGTCGACGTCCGGCACCCCGGCGTCCGCGGGGACACTGCGGTGCACCGGGGTCCCGTCGCCGCCGTCGACGAGGTCGACCTTCACGCTGCTCGAACCCGGGTTGACCACCAGGACCCTGAGCCGACCCGCGCGAGCGGTGCTCATGTGCGGGCGCCCTGCCACCCCAACGGCCGGGTCACCCGGGGCACGAAGGTCACTCGGTACGGGCTGGCCATGCGGATCCTCTCGGGCGGGTCACCCCGGTGGCCGGCGTGAGTGGTGCTCACGAGGCCACAACGAGCGTGGCGATCCTGGACCGGGCCGCTGGCGCTCGGCGCGAGCATTGCTCTGGTGCGGAGCTCCCGTCGACGCAGGTCGGTCAGCGTGCCCGGGCACTGTTCGGCGTCGTGTTGCCGGCGCGACCTGAAGGTACTGCCACGCGGGCAGGGGGTTGGAGGGCCCGGCCGCGGTGGGCTTTCGCCTGTGCTGTGACGTTCCTGGACCCTGCACACTCGGAGGATGACGACCTCCAGCACACTCAGGCCCGACGAGACCGCGACGCTCGGCGGCCCCCGTGCCACCGACACCGGCGACCGCGTCCCCGGCGGGATCGTCGTGGGCATCGACGGCTCGACAAGCTCACTCGACGCGCTGCAGTGGGCGCTGGACGAGGGTGAGCTGCGGGGCTCGCCGGTCCACGTCGTGATGAGCTGGCACATGCCCCCGGTCGCCGGGATGAGCACCGTCATCCTGCCCCCCGAGGTCGACATCGCCTCGGCTGCGCAGGAGGAGCTCGGCGCAATTCTTGACGCCCTCCCTGTCCCCGAGGGCGGCCGCTCGACGGCCTCGCCGTTGAGCTCGGAGGTCGTGCAGGGGGCGGCCGCCCAGCAGCTGCTGGACGCGTCGCAGGATGCCGCTCTGCTGGTGGTGGGCACCCGCGGCCACGGCGGGTTCGCCGGTCTGCTCCTGGGCTCCGTCAGCCAGCACTGCGTGACCCACGCCACCTGTCCCGTGGTGGTCGTCCACGGGACCCACCAGCGCTGACGGCCCCGCGTCGGCCGCCGCCGGGCCGGAGCAGCAGATCCGAGCCCGCGGCGCAGCACTGGGTGCGGGCGGGGCGAGATGGCTGTCGCACCCTGGGCCTGTGCGCCCTGCGCGGGCGGCCCCGTTCGCATCGACTGTCCACGAGGTGCTACCCGGCCCATTCGACGCCGTTGCCGGTCAGCGTGCGGCGGCCAGGCCGTCGAGGCGTTCGACCTGTCGTCCCGCACGAACGAGCTGAGGAGATCACCCATGACACCCGAATCCTGGAAGAGCGACATCCACGGCATCCCGGATGCCGCCGACGCGACCGCTGACCTGCGGCGTGCCGCGGCGCGGGCGACCCTCGCGCCTTCGGTGCACAACACCCAGCCCTGGCGTTTCGACCTCGGTCCCACGTCGTTGGACCTGTCCGCCGACGCGACCCGCCGGCTCCCTGTCATCGACCCCGACGGGCGGCAGTTGAGGATCTCCTGCGGGGCGGCGCTGTACGGCGCCCGGCTGAGCCTGCAGGCCAGGGGCGTCCCGGTCAGTGTGTCCCTGCTGCCCGACCCGACCCGCCCGGAGCACCTGGCGCATGTCGAGGTCCTGTCCGCGTCGCACGGCCGCGACCCCGTGGCGACGGCCGAGGACCGGGCCGCGGACGAACGCCACACCAACAGGCGTCCGTTCAGCCCTGAGCCCGTCCCGACGGACCTGCTGCTCCCGGCTCACCGCCGCGGCGCACGCGGAGGGGGCCTCGCTCGACGAGATCCGCACCGGGTTGGACCGTGCCGTCTTCGCGGCCCTGACCCAGGAGGCGGAGGCCGCGCTCATGGGGGGATCCCGCCTACCGGGCCGAGCTGCGGGACTGGACCGGCAGGGCGGCCGAGAGCGGCGACGGGATCCCAAACGCCTCGCTTCCCGAAGCCGGCCGGGTCGAGGACTCCCTGCCCGTGCGGGCGTTCGACCAGCGGGGGACCGGTCATCTGCCGCCGAACCCCCGCGCGGAGTCCGGCGGCTCACTGCTCGCACTGTGCACCGACTCCGACGACCCGTCGGCGTGGCTGTCGGCGGGCCAGGCGCTCTACCGGGTGCTGCTCGAGCTGACCTCGATGCGGATGGTCGCCGGGCTGTTCACCCAGTTCACCGAGGTGCCGCGGATCCGCCGTCAGGTGCGGACCGACTTGCGCCTGGTCGGGCACCCGCAGGTGGCGCTGCACATCGGCTACTCCCCGCGGACCGCTGCGACGCCGCGTCGGGCGGTCCCCGACGTCGTCGACCCGGTCTCGGACCGTCCCCCCGCCCGGTGACCGGGCCGGGCACGGCAGCGTTACAAGCAGTGGCTGTGAGCGCCGGTACGCGTCCTTCTGCAGCGAATGCAGAGCCTGGACAGCAAGGCCGGACTGATCCTGGTTGCGGCCGGGGTGATCGTCGCGCTGGCTACGGCTTGCCGCGACCCCGACGGGCAGGCGCTCGCGACCTCGACCGCGGTGATCGGCCTCGCCACCTGGGCGGCGCCGGGCTCGCGACCAGCCGCCGGGCCCGGGTGTCCGGCGCCACGGGCGCCGAGCCACCCCGCGTGTTCTTCGCCGCACTCTTCGCGGCGTTTGCGGGTGGTGCGGCTGTCCATAACCGGGCTGTTGACCGACGGTGACCGCTGCGCCCCGGCCCGGCCGGGGGATCTCGGCGACGCCAACCGCGGCGACCTGGTCGAGTTGGCCGCGGCTGCCCGTGAGGCACACGACTGGGTGCCGTTGGCGGGCCGGTTGGTGCGGTTGCGGGCGTGGGGGGTGCCGGTGGCCGCGTTGAGCGTGGTGCTCGGGGTGGCGGTGGCCCGGTTGCGGGCGGAGGCGGACGACGTTGGGTGAGGGCCGGCTGGACGCGGCGGTGGCACAGGCCGTCGCGGCGGCGGCCGCCGAGGTCGCCGGGTCAGAGTTGGCTGCGGATCGATTTCAACTCTTCGTGCCGTTTGGCGGTCGTTTTCGGTAGGCCATCTTCAGGGAGCCGAGCGTGTCGAGCACGATGTGGGAGATGATCAGTCGGGCGTTCGGCTTGTCGTCAGCGGGTACCACGTACCACGGGGCGTGTTCGGCGCTGGTGGCGCTGATGCAGTCACCGTAGACCTTCATGTAGGTGTCCCAGTAGGACCGCTCGTGGATATCGGCGAGGCTGAACTTCCAGTTCTTGTCCGGTGCGTCGATACGGGCCCGGAAACGCTTCGCCTGCTCATCCTTGGACAGGTGCAGGAAGATCTTGACGATCTGCGTGCCGTTGCGGTGCAGGTGCGCTTCGAGGTCGCCGATGGAGCGGTAGCGCTGCTTCCAGATTACCTTCTCGTCGATCAGCTCGTCGGGTAGGCCATGCCTGTGCAGCATGTCGGGATGGACCCGGGTGACGAGGACATCCTCGTAGTAGGAGCGGTTGAAGATACCTATCCTGCCGCGTTCGGGCAGGCAGCGGGTGGTGCGCCACAGGAAGTCGTGGTCGAGCTCCTGGTCGGTGGGCTGTTTGAAGCTGAACACCTGGCAGCCCTGCGGGTTGACCCCTGACATGACGTGGCGGATCGCGCCGTCCTTGCCTGCGGCGTCCATCCCCTGGAAGATCAGGAGCAGCGACCAGTGGTCGGAGGCGTAGTGCAGCCGTTGCAGCGAGCTCAGCCTCTTGGTAAGTTTTTTCAACTGCTTCTTGTAGTCCTTTTGGGAGGTGTAGAGGGGCTCCGCGGTGGTGGGTAGATCGTTCAGGTCCAGCTGCTTGCCAGGTTTGATACGAAATGCCGGAGAATCCTTTGCCATGGTCGGAGCCCTTCGTGGAGTGGCGGCGCCGGTCGCGTGGGGTGATCGGCTGTCGGCGGCCCGCTGGTGCCCGGCGTCCGGCTGCGGGTGCTCATAGGTGGTGATGGTGGCGTTGATCAGCGCGTGGAACAACGACAGGTCCTGGCTAGCGGCGCCGACAAGGCCGCCGTCGATATCGGGCTGGGTGAAGTAGGCGTCGGCGTCGGCAGCGGTGACGCTCCCTCCGTAGAACAGCGTCGTACCTGCCGCGGTTTGCGCTCCGAGCTCGTCGGCGATGCTCGAGCGGGTGAAGCCATGCCGGTCTGCGGCTTCCGCTGCTGTGCACTCACGAGCGTGTTCGCCGCTGCTGATCGACCACGCCGGCTCGTACGCCACGACAAACGGGCCGCCGGTCAGGTGATAGACGCGGAGCAGTACCTCCAGCTGTGTTCGTACGGCTTCCTCGGACTGGCCCGCTTGGTGTTGCTCGAGGGTATCGCCGATGCAGAGGATCGGGGTCAGCCGGTGCGCGAACGCCGTCTGCAGCTTCCGCGCGACCATGTCGTTCGTCTCGCCCAGGGAGGTGAGGTCCTTGGTGCGGCGCTGTAGGCCGCGGTAGGCGGGGTTCCGTCGCGGTCAGCGGGTGAGCGCAGACGACGGGTCATGTGTGGCGCACCAGTCGCATCGGCGGCGGTGGTCAGTACCGGGGTGGTCGTTGTGGTGGCTTCTGATCTCGGCGCCGTAGGGGCAGTCGGGGTTGTCGTGGTAGACGGGGTCGGCCGGGTCGGTGTCGGTGTGGAAGGCGACTCGTTTCGGTGTGGACGGAACCTTCCCCGAGGAGGAGCTGCTCGCACGGTCTTGGTCGGCCGGCGGGCTGCCGGCGTCCACCTCGGCAGTGTTCTTGTCACCCTTCTCGTCGGTGTGCTTGGTGCGGTCGAGGACGCGGTAGGCGAGGAGTTTGACGCGGTCGCTGGCCAGGAACCACAGGAGTGCGTAGCCCCACACGAACGCGGCCCACCCCCAGCCGAGGGGGGTCATGAACAGTCCGTAGACGGCGATGAGGGTCGCGATGGCCTGGGTACCGATGACGGCGAGCAGCAGGATGCGAGCCGGGCGGATGGACAAGAACGGCCCACGGGTGCGGGTGAGGAAGATGGTGAGGTGCCCGGCGACGGACAGCATCAGGTACATCATGGTCTGCAGCCGTGGGTGGCCGAGGTCGAAGACGCGGTCCCCGAGGTAGAACAGTCCCAGGGCGGCGATGGGGCCGACGATCCCGAGGACGGTGGAGATGCCGAGTACGAGGCGCATGTTCCACGCTTCGGGGTGCATTCGGTAGCGGACGTTGTCGTAGGCGATGGACAGGATCGCGCCGTCGTTGAGCAGGGCCAGCATCACGATCATGATGGCCGTGACGGGGTAGAAGTTGAACACGAGGATCGCCACCGTCATGAACAGCAGGACCCGCAGTGTCTCCGCGATGCGGTACATGGCGTAGGAGTTCATCCGCTGGAAGATCTTGCGGCTTTCCTTGATCGCGTCGATGATCACTGACAGGCCCGGGGTGAGCAGCACGATCGCGGCCGCGGCCCGGGCGGCGTCGGTGGCACCGGATACGGCGATGCCACAGTCGGCCTTCTTCAGCGCGGGTGCGTCGTTGACGCCGTCGCCGGTCATGCCGACGATGTGGCCGCGCTGCTGCAGGACGTCGACGATGTGGTACTTGTGCTCGGGGAAGACCTGTGCGAACCCGTCGGAGGCCTCGATCGCCTCGCCGACCGCCGAGGTTTCTTTCTTCTTCTTCACATCGCCCAGGCCGGCCGCGTCGAGGATGTCCGTGCCGAGCCCGACCTTCGCTGCGGTCTCCTTCGCGATCGCGATCGCGTCGCCGGTAACCATCTTCACCGTGACGCCCATCGCCTTCGCGGTGGCGATGGTGGACGCCGCGTCCTCGCGCGGCGGGTCGAACAGCGGGAGGACCCCGAGGAAGTGCCAGGTGTCGCCGGCCCCGGCGCGGGCAACGCCCAGGGACCGGAAACCTCGGGCGGCGAAGTCGTTCACTGCCGTGGTGACGGCCTCGGTGATCGACGCAGCGTCCTCGATGAGGGCGAGGATGACCTGTGGGGCGCCCTTGGTGACCTTGAACGTGTTTCCGTCCGTGCCGGTGACGGTGGCTTCGGTGCGCTTGTGCACGGGGTCGAACGGCTCGAAGTGGGTCACCGTGTAGGCGAGCAGATCCTTCGGGTCGCTCAGCCCTGCCAGGACGGCGAGGTCGATGGGGTCGTCGTTGTCGGCGCGGGAGGCCAGTGCGCCGGCCAGGACCACGTCAGCGCCGGCCAGGTCGCCGACGGTGAAGGGGTCCGTCCAGCGTCAGCGAGTTCTGGGTCAGCGTGCCGGTCTTGTCCGCGCAGAGGACGTCCACGCCGGCGAGCTCCTCGATCGCCACCAACTTGCTGACGATGGCCTGCTTCTTGGCCAGCAGGCGGGCCCCGACCGCCATCGTGACCGACAGCACCGTGGGCATGGCGACCGGGATGGCCGCGACGGTGAGCACCAGGGCGAACTGCAGGGTCGTCGCGATCGGGTCGCCGCGCAGAATCGCGACCAGGACGATCACCGTCACCAGCGCGACCGCCAGGATGATGAGGTAGTTGCCAATCTTCAGGACGGCCTTCTGGAAATGGCTGACCGTGTGGGCGTCCTGGACTAGCTCGGCGGTCTTGCCGAAGTAGGTGTGGGTGCCGGTGGCGTAGACCAGTGCGCCGATCTCACCGCGACGGATGATCGAGCCGGAGAACACCGCATCTCCGGCATGACAGGTCGCCGGGAGCGACTCCCCGGTGAGCGCCGACTGGTCGACCTCGATCTCGTCGCCCTCGAGCAGGCGGGCGTCGGCGGGCACGACGTCACCCAGCCGCATTCGGATCACGTCGCCGGGCACCAGCTCTCGGGCGGCGGGAGTGGTCCACTCGCCGTCGCGCCGAACCCGGGCGGTGGTCGCAAGTTTCGCTTTCAGCGCCTCGATGGCGCTGCCGGCCTGGCGTTCCTCGGTGAAGCCCACCACGGCGTTTGCCAGAAGCAGTATCAGGATGATGAAGAAGTCCGGCCAGTGCTGCACCGCGCCGGACAGGATCACCGCGGCCTCGATCATCCAGGGGATCGGGCCCCAGAAGTAGGACAGGAACTTCAGCAGCGGGTGATCTGCCCCGCGTTTCTCGGACAACGTCTTTTGTGCTTTCAAGCTGCCTTTTGGTAGCCGGCATGGGTCTCGCTGGGTGTCTGGTAGCCCAGGCCCGAGTGCAGTCTTTCGGTGTTGTACCAG
>JAABVA010001054.1_pt1 | contig 30616 bp, 35 predicted proteins | sample 5560331 | NCBI WGS metagenome assembly JAABVA01 (sample SAMN12812661, study PRJNA571458) | rock metagenome | isolation source: Antarctica rocks | place: Antarctica: Victoria Land, Mt New Zealand sud | collected 2016-01-07 | reverse complement strand
AATTCCGTCCGCACGCTCAACACCTTGACCTCCAGCGTCATCACTGTGCAGGCCCGCGCCCGCGCCCGCCTAGCCAATGCACGCGCCCCCACGCCGACTATCATATTATGTTAAAGCCGACCCTCCGGCTACCGACTACTGACTACTGACTACTGGGAGGGGTGATGCACGACAATGTCCTGCGCGCGGTGATCGGGTTGGAGTATCAGGTGGCGCTGCTGGCGGCGGCGCCGCTGACCACGCTGCTGGTCGGGTGGGCGGCGCGGCAGGCCGCGGGGCTCCTGCGCGACCGGCGGGCGGGGGCCTGCGCGGCGCGGCTGGTGGCGTGGGCCGAGCAGGTGATCCCGGCCAAGAGCGCGCGCTACGGCGAGGTCGCGGCGCTGCTCTCGCGGCGGTTCCCCATGCTCTCCGGCGAGCAGTTGGAGGTGTTGATCGAGAGCGAGGTGCTCGACCTCAAGACGGCGTTGCGCGCGGCCGCCCCGGCCGCCCCGGCCGCGGCGGGGGCCGCGGCGGTCGTGGCGACCACGGGCAACGGCGCGGAGGCGGTCGTGACGGCGGCCACGACGACGGCGACCGCGGACACAGCATCCGCCGCGAGCGCGCCGGCCGCGGGTGCGCAGACCGCTCCGCCGTCGTTACGCGTCGGCGGGGCGTAGCCGGCCGCGTGGAGGCGGCGGGGCCAACGAGCGCAGCTTTCTTTCGGAGGAGGTGTACATGCCCGAGGCGGAATCCGTGCCGGGGCGGGTGCGCATCATCGCCAGCCTGCGCGAGGCGGTGATGGACGGGGAGCGGCGCGCGGTGGATGTCGTGTGCATCCGCGCCGGGCTCTCCAAGAACGGCAACTATTACGCGCCCGCGGTGGTGCGCGCGATGGCGCCGCTGTTCGAGGGCGCGCGGGCCTTCGCCGACCACCCGGCCCCGGGGGAGCGGCCGGAGCGCTCGATCCGCGACATCGTGGGCTACTACAGGGAGCCCCGCGTGGACGACGAGGGGGTGCTGCGCGCGACGCTCAAGGTGGCGCGCGGGGCGGACTGGCTGTGGGAGCTGGTGCGCGAGGCGGTCGAGGAGGGGCAGCCGGACCTGATCGGCCTCTCCGTCGACGCCGACGCGCGCGTGGTCGAGGCGATCACGCGCCTCAACTCGTGCGACGTGGTCACGCGCGCCTCGGCCGGCGGCCGCGTCGAGCGCCTGCTCCAGGCGGACGGAGATGCGCTACGGGGACAGGGAGACACGGAGAGGATAGGAGAGGACATGGATGCGATAGAGAGCAGCACGATTGAAAGCGCGGCGCCGGAGGGTCAGGGAACGACAGGGAGCGCGACGGATCTAAAGGAAAACTTCGTGTCTCCGCGTCCTCGTGGTGAGGCTCCTCGGGATGAGGGTGTCGAAGAGTCTCTGCAGCAGTTGCGCGAGGAGGTGCGGCGCGAGCGGCGGCTGCTGGCCTGCGAGCGCGAGCTCGACGGGGCGCTGCGCGGGTGCGCGCTGCCGGCGCCGGTGCGCGAGCGGGTGGAGCAGCGCTTCCGCGGCCGCGTTTTCGAGGGCGTCGAGCTGCAGGAGGCCATCGCCGACGAGCGCGGCCTGCTGGCCGCCCTGACCGATGCAGGGCTCGTGCGCGGTATGGGCTTCGAGAAGATGGTCCACGTGGGCCTCTCCGAGGGCGACAAGCTGCAGAAAGCGTTCGACCAGCTCTTCGACATCTACGAGGGCGAGCGCGTGCCGGGGCTCGGCGGCATCCGCGAGGCCTACGTCGCGGCGACGGGCGACGCAGCGGTCAGCGGCGTCATCGCCCCCGAGAGGCTGCGGGAGGCCGACGTCACCACGGCCAGTTTCTCGTACCTGCTCGGCGTCAGCATGAACAAGCGCCTGCTGAAAGACTACGCGGCATGGCCAAGTGAGTGGGAGCGGTTCTGCACCGTCACGCCGATCAAGGACTTCAAGCAGCAGGACCGCATCCGGCTGGGCGCCTTCGGCTCGCTCTCGACCGTGCCCTAGGACACGGCCTATACCACGCTGACGCTCTCCGACACGCGCGCGGCCTACACGCCGCAGAAGCGCGGCAACCTCGTGGCCGTGACGCGCGAGACGGTCGTCAACGACGACCTGCACGCCATCCGGCAGATCCCGGGCAAGCTGGCCGTCGCGGCGGCCTACACGCTGGCCGAGTTCGTCTACGGCTTCCTGACCGCGGCGGGGAACATCTACGACGGCAGCCCGCTCTTCACGAAGGGCGGGGCGCACAACAACAGCGCGGTCGTGACGGCGGGGACGGCGGGCAGCGGCGCGGCCCTCTCGTCGGGGGCGATGCAGGGCGGCGTCACCGCGATGCGCCGGCAGACCAACATGGCCGGGAAGCCGATCGGGCTCAAGCCGCGCTACCTCGTGGTCTCGCCCGAGCTGGAGTGGCAGGCCATGGTCATCACTAAGTCGGCCGGCGCGCCGGGCGTCAACTACAACGACATCAACCCGATGCAGGGCTACGCCGAGGTCATCGTAGCCCCGCAGCTGGTGAGCCCGACGGGGTGGTACCTGACCTGCGACCCGCGCGTGGTCGACACGATCGAGATCGGCTTCGTCGGCGGGCAAATCACCCCCGCCTTCTTCGTGCAAGACGGGCCGCTCTACGGCACCAACTTCACCAACGACGTCCTTACCTATAAAGTACGCCACGAGTACGGCGGCGCCGTGGTGGACTATCGGGGGCTGTACCAGGGGAACAACTGATATGCCCTATTACGACGGAAACGGGAACGCGCTGGTGGAGGTCGGGGGGCTGGCGCCGGTCGCGGCGGCGGGGACGGCGCTGGCGGCCGCCACCGATACGCCGGTGCCCTTCGCGCAGCGCGTGCGCTCGTACCTTACACAGAACAACACGGCGGCTCCGGTCTACCGCGCGCTCGACGCGGCGGCCGGGCCGGGCTCGCTGGCGATCGCGCCGGGGACAGTCTTCGCCGAGGCGGCCGCCGTGGCCGTGCTGCACCTCTACGCGCCGGGGGCCGCGACGGTCAACGGCGCGGTGGCTGGCGGGATCGTCGTCGAAGGGCGGGTGTAGGCGATGGGCGACGGGCGACGGGCGGGAGACAACACGTCAGGGCGGCTCCCCTCTCCCGCGGCAGGGAGAGGGGTCGGGGGTGAGGGCCGTTGGGGGAGAGGGTAACACGGAAGGGCGGGTGTAGCGATGCCGTACGCAGGCGGACCCCCGGCCGGCGTGCAGCCGGCCGTCTTCGTGCCCGACGGCGCGCTCGACGCCTGGTACGCGTCCAGGGGCCAGGCCGGGCAGGAGATCGTGGCCGTGGCGGGGATCGGCGACTCGATCCTGCGCGGGCACTACGCGACGGCGCGCTCGAACGCACACTTCTGGGCGCGGCTCGTGGCGGCGCTGCAGGCCAAGTACGGGGGCGCCGGCGAGGGTTTCAAACCGGTGTCGGACACGCTGGACAACGCCTACACCTACGCCTCTTTCAGCGCCGTGGCCGAGCCGTGCTGGACCTTCACCCCGGCCGGCGCGTGGAACCAGTACGGCGCCACGTACGGGGTCGGGGGGCAGGCCCACCAGAGCCCCGCCGGGTCGGGGGTGGCGGCCGGCCTGTTCAGCGGCACGGGCGTCGATCTGATCGGGTTGCGGCAGCCGGGCGGCGGCCCCTACACTGTCTCCATCGACGGCGTGCCCTACGACGCCTACGGCGCGCCCAACGGGGCGGGCGGGGACGCCTCGGCCTACGCGGCCGTCGCGACCAGCCCGGCCACCCTCTTCTCGGCGCGCGGCCTGGCGCGCGGGCGGCACACAGTCACGGCCGGGCCGCGGGCGGGGTTGTTGTGGCTGCACGGGCTCGTCGCCTACGACGGCGTGGGGCGGGGCATCCTGCCGTACAACATGGCCTACAGCGGCAAGAGCGCCTACCAGATGTTGCTGAACACGCGGGTCGACTCGGCGAAAGCCTCGGTCGCGGGCTGGGCGATCCCGCTGAAGCTGGTGATCGTCGAGCACATCGTCAACGACATGCAGCAGGGGGTGGCCTTCGACACGTACGAGGCGCTGTCGCGGCGGCTGTGCGACGCGGCGAAAATGGCGGGAGCCTCGATCCTGTTCGTGATCCCGTTCGCCGGTCCGATGGCGGGGGCGTGGGCGAACGTGGGGACGGCGCACGCCTACATCGACCGCGTATACAACCTGGCGCGGCGCCACGGCGCGGCCGTGCTCGACGTCAACGCGGCGTGGGAGGCGCTCGGCCCGGCCGCCGCGGCCAGCTTCATCGGCAACGGCGACGCGCACCCCGTCGACGCCGGGCACAGGGACATCGCGGCGCGGCTGATCGGTCTGTTGGTGTAGGGCCTGCGACTAACGTCGCAGGCGGTCTTGTTGTCCGTGGTTTGCCATGCGACGTCAGTCGCAGGCTTTATGGGAGGTGATTATATGGCCTATACACCCCCGGCGCAGGCGACGGCGATCGAGGGCTTGCAGATCGACGCGAGCGGCGGCGACCAGCCCTTGCCGAACCCGACGGTGGGGGCGGGCCGGCAGCTCTGCTTCGCAGGGCAGACGAATCACACGAGCGCGGGCGCGGCGGCGAACCAGGCGCTGGGCGCGTTCAGCGTCCCGGCGGGGACGGCGGGCGGCGGCGCGGTGACGGTGCAGAACGCGCTCGTCGGGCCGGGTTCATACGTGTTTTTGCAGACCACGGGGAACGGCGGCGCGATCACGGGGGTGGCCGTCACGGCGGTCGCGGCAGGCTCGTTCACCGTGACCGTGTACGCCACGGGGGCGACGACGAGCGCGGCGGATGTGTGGTATCTCGTCGTCAATTGACGGACGATGGCCCTCACCCCCCGGCCCGCGCGTCGCCGCGGACCAGCCCCTCGGCTCCGCCGACGATCTGGCCGGCCTCTCCCTGACGCGGGAGAGGGGGAGGAGCACGCGTCGGTAACGATCTCCCCTCGCCCTTGAGGGAGAGGGGTTGGGGGTGAGGGGGAAAGGACATTATGACCCTGATACTCTCCTACACGGCCGCCGGGACGCCGGGCGGGCGCCCGACGCTGGCCGAGGCGGTGGCCGACCTGCGGCGGGACTTGTTTGACCGGGCGCAGGGGGTGGACGCGGGCGTGGCGCCGCGCTGGGACGACGACGACCTGGCGCGCGCGCTCGACCGAGCCGTCGACGAGTACTCGCTCGTCGCCCCGCTCATCGGCGCGGCGATGACGGCGACGCTGCCGCACACGCGCTCCTATGCCTACCCGCCCGGCGCGTGGTGGATCGAGAGCGTGGAGTATCCCAGCGGGCTCTACCCGCCCGTGTTGATCCCATTCGAGGAAGGCGTCACGCCGAGCCTGGGGGCGCCGGCCGCGGCGTCGGGCGGAGCGGGTCCACTCGACGGGACGTATACGTGGGGCGTGACCTTCTTCAAGAGCGGCGGCGAGACCGTGCCCGGCCCCTACTCGGCGCCGTTGACGCTACAGGGCGGGGCGGCGCTGCTGAGCGGTATCCCGCTGGGGCCACCGGGGACGGTCGGGCGCAACGTCTACCGCGCGCGCCTCGACATGGGCGCCGCGCCCGGGAGCGCGGGCGTCCCGCCCGTCCCCGTGGCGTCCGACCCCTCGCAGGGGGCGCGGCTGGCGGGGCAGCTCTTCGACAACACGGCGACAGAGTGGGTCGACGCCGCGCCCGACAGCCTGCTCGGCGCGGCGGCGCCGGCGGCCGACACGACGGCCAACCTGGCGCAGTTCACGCTCAAGCTACCGCCGGGGCGGCTACCGGCCGGCGTGGACGGCGCGCTCACGGTGACCTACGCCGGCAAGCACGGGCTGACCCTCGCGGGGACGAGCATCCCCGCGCGCCACCGCGACGTCGTGTTGCTGGGCGCGGCGGCCCACGCCATGCTGGCCTACCAGGCGGGGACGAACGACCTGTTCGAGTACCAGGACGGGGAGATGCGTGATCGCGTGGACGAGCGTACGGTCCCGACGGCGTGGCTGACGGCGGGGACACACCTGCTGACGCGCTTCCAATCGAAGCTCAAAGAGATCAAGGGGCGGCGCAACGCGGGCATCGCGGCGGTAGCGCGCTGGGGCGACACGCCGGCGCGCTGGCGCTGGACGTAGGCTGCCCTCCCCCCCAGCCCCTCTCCCTGACGTGGGAGAGGGGAGAAGGCCATTGGCGCCTAGCCGCTGCTGTCCAGTGCGCCGCATCATGGCGCGGATGATGCCAGGGATTGTTGGGGGACTCGGTAACACCTTTGGCGGCGCGGCGTCGAGTGCCGAATGTGTTACCATGGATGCGTCCGACTGGGGAATAGGGCGAGTCGGGGTCGCTAGGAGGCGAGTGGAGTAGCATGTTCGACGTGCCAGAAGCCGGCCGCTATCGCTTGCAACGGGCGCCGTTAGTCCAAGCCCTTGGACAAGTAACCTTCCCTTTGCTCGCCCGTTTCCAGACACTCGACGGCATTGCTGCCCTGCAGGAGCGTTTGACAGACATGCTGCCTTACATGGAGCGTCAGCAGGTCGGCCAGATGATGTTTGCCTTCAATCCAGATGGCACGTTTGTGCCAGGCGCGCAGGAAAGTAGTGTCGTCTGGAAGTTCACGGACGACAGCGGCTGGACACTCGCCATCACACCTGGTAGCGCTATCCTGGCTGTCGGGACCGCGTATCGAGGCATCGACGATTTCGGCCAACGTTTCTCCGCGGTCCTTGACGCGCTGGCTACCATGGATGGGCCGGCGAGAGTCCAGCGGTGCAATCTGCTGCAGGTGCGCTACATCGATGTCATCGAGAGTCCTCCGCACGACCCCAGGGCGTGGGCCCGTTGGATCAGGCACGACCTAACCGGTTGGGCTGGCGATGGGATTATGGGCGAGGGTACAACCTTACTGTCGCAATTTGTTCAAACTCAGTTGACGGCGCCCCTCTCCTCGCCCAGCGGAGAACATCTGGCTGTCGCCTTGATACGACATGGGCTCCTGCCGCAGGGCAGCGTCATCCCTGGCGTCCCCCCGATACCGTTCTTCAACGTCACGCTTGGGCAGGTAGCATATACTATAGATATGGATGTGTCGATTCAGCAGCCGCAACTGTTCATTTCGGCGAATCTGACGGCGCAGTTCAGGGCTCTCCACGCGCAGATCGACAGGTTCTTCCACTGGGCTCTCACTGATGAGGGGGCCGATCACTTCGGATTAGAGGTGTTGTCATGAGCCTGATTCCTCTGGGTGATGCACGCGAACTCGCTCTCGCCGCTAGTATCGGCTTGCTCCCGGGCACCGTGGGCGCTCCACTATCCTTTGCCGTCAGTACGGCCCATCATCGCGCGGGTGTCTACGATCTGCCGTACCAACTGTGCTGCCAGGGGCAGGGCGGGAAGGGGACCTATAATCCGTACAGTGTCGCATCCTACTATGTGCCGACAATGTATCCGCGCGAGGTGTCGGATGCTCTACGACTGTTGAGTGATATAAACGAGTGGACTGGGCCTGCTGACACATCCCTTGCGGGGAGCTTATTCCCAGTACCCCTGTTTACCGCGTGGGGCGCCGGAGGCGCGCCGGGAGTCCAGCCTGATCAGTACGAGCGGTTGACGAACGTTCATAACGTCATCGAGCACATCCACACCGCGGTTGGCCGCGATGCGCGGCGTACCGTCGACGCGCTTACACGTTCTTCCACCCCCGATGGCGACTCCGCGTTGACCTATCTCATGGCGGGTCGCTATGACGAGGCGTACCTTACCGCTATCCGTGTCCTACGTCCGGTGCGCGTCACGGGCCTGGTGACAGGTCGCGGGGCTCGTCGCGCGCTCGATGCCACGGTAGCGTTCCTCGATGAGGACTAGGCTTGGGTGGCCTCGTTCCATAGGGCGGGATGGAGGCAAGGTAGTCTCCTGCGGTATATTCTCCCCCTCGATATTGTCGATGCAAGGACGGGAGGGCGAGGTGATAGGGCCGGCCGTGCGCGACAGTTGCTTCCCTCCTCCGCGTGGCGTGTCGCGCTAGGGCTGGCGCGCGTCCTGGCGCATGCCTGTGGCGCGACGGTTGTGCCTAACCAACCGGGGGTCATTGTCCGCCGGCAGGGCACGCACAGCCACTGGCTTGTCGTGACGCAGAACTGCGATCTCGATCGCCTGGACGAGAACGACCGGCAGCCCGTCGTCGAGTTACGGCCTGTCTTCGATCAAAATCCACCGTCCGAGCTCGGGTTGCGTTCACGCCAGTTGTTGCTCGACGATTCCAATTACATCGAGGCGCAGAGTGGCAGGACGATGATCTCACCCGCTGCCCTCACCGTAGCGGTCGAGAGCGGTGGTGCCAGGAGCCTTGTCTCTGACGATCGGCGCTTGGCACTCACGATATGGCTTGGCTTGCGCTACGATCGACCCGCCGTTCCCGACGAGCTCGGACCCCTTGCCAGGGCCATCGCGGATAAAGTCAGGGGCAAGAAACAGAGGGCGCTCGCGCGCAGGGTGCGGGATGTCCTGGCTCAGTTCCAACCGGGCGATCCGACGCGATACAGTCTGTACGCTATCGTCGCCGACGATAGCGATCGCTTGGAGGTCAGTTTATGGTTGAGCAACCTGGCCCTGTCGATACCCACAAGCCTGGGCGTATCCGATCAGCTTGAAGCCGTCACGGCCGGCGAGGTCAGCCTGACCCTGATCGAGAGTTCTTATTCCGTCGATGCGAGCGACGTAACCTGGAAAGGCCGGAGCCTGGAGGGCCTATATCCCGATGGCGCATACTAATTTGGTCAACCTGATAGTTGCCGCGGCGACAATGTGGCGCTGATAGTGGCGTGGTGAGCGCGGCGTGGCTGACGGCGGGGACGCACCTGCTGAACAGGTTCCAGGCCAAGCTGCGTGAGATCAAGGGGCAGCGCAACGCGGGCAGCGCGGCCGTGGCGCGCTGGGGCGACACGCCGGCGCGCTGGCGCTGGACGTGACGAGTAGTGCGTTGGACCTTACGTGGGGCTACTGTCGCCGGTTGCTTAGACGCCGGCAAAAACGCGTGGGTGTGGCAGGGGCAGACCGTCTTCACGCGCGAAGCGGATGTACGTGTCGAGTGCGTTACGGCCGTGTGTCACTGCTTCCTCGTACGTCGCTCCGCTCGCCACGGGCATAGCGTAACGATCCGCCCATTCGGGTAGGACCACTACGTAGGCCCGGTCCTCGGGGCTCCACTCGATGACGATCGAGTATCGCGGAGCGTCATTCATGATTGCTCTCGTTCCGACTCCGTGAGGCGCTCGAGCGCCTCACGGAGATTGCGCTCATCATAAGGCAACGCATCGGCGCCCTCCTTCCCATCGACCGCGTAGTGTTTCTGTACCGACGGGTGCGCATACACGACATGGTCGCCCTTACCTTGTCGTTCACGAAACCCTGCAACACGATAGTCGCGTCGGATGTCTCGCTTCTTGCGTGGCATAGCCTAGGATAGCATGTGGACGACAGAGGCGATTTCTCTCTGTGGTTAGTCCAGTTCGCGCTGGGTGAGCCGGCTCATTAATAGCTGCGTCTATTTAGGGACGCGGGCGGCGAGGGGGAGGTGAGACGATGGACGAGGACGGGCCAACGTGCCGCGCGACGCGGCGAGATGGGGAGCCGTGCCGCGCGAAGGCGGGCGCCTCAGGCTATTGCTTCGGGCACGACCCCGACCTCGCGCAGCGCCACGAAGAGGGTCGAAGCGTGGGCGGCCGCAACCGGGCGACAGCCGCGCGCGTCGGCAAGCTATTGCAAGGCGACGGCGAGATAGTCGACGTGTTGAGCTTGCTGAAGACCGCCCTGGTGGAGACGTACGCGGGGGCGCTGGACGCGCGCGCGGCGGGGGCGCTCGCCTCGCTGAGCAATGCGCTGGTGCGCATGCACGAGATCGGGACGCTGGAGCTGCGGATCAAGGCGCTGGAAGAGAGGGAGGGTGACGGTTAGTCCAAAGAGCGTTGGAGTAAGCGGTGTCAAGCGCGTTGATAGAGATCTAAAGTCCCAACAAAGGGGAGACTAGTACAGCTTGGCCTAAATAAGCTTGCGTTCCCGCGATGGCCTGCGACTGACGTCGCATGGCAAACCACGGACACTAAAGTGTCTCCTCCGCCAGCTCGCGGCGCACCAAGATATTTGAGCCAGCGTGTACTAGGCCGGGCGCCTGAGCTGGATGGCATCAATGACTGCCTGAAATAGCTCTTGAGGATCGCTTGTTGATGCCCATGCACCCTTACTGAGAGCCAGAGACTGGTGCTCGGGGAGACTTGAGCCTGTATAGATAATGAAAGGGGGCGCATTCCGTAGCTTCTGTTGTTGCGAGAGTAGCGTGTAACCAGCTTCTGGATCTTCGGGACGAGACATATCGGAGATAACGGCATCGAAATTGTTCGACTGTAGCTGTTGCAGGGCGTCGTGAGAGGATGTGCTTGTCGTAACATGAATGCCTAGAGCTTGCAATGCGCGCCGCTCGTATATGTTGTTTGAGGGCTTGTCATCAACCCACAATGCGTTCGCGCCGGACAGTCGTTTAAGAGAAGAAGGTGTGATGTCTCGGATAGCAGCCTGTGCGACTGAACTAGCACTATTCGCCGTTGCGGTTAAATCATCGCTTGCTAATCGATCTTTTTTCTGAATAGCGATAGCGGCGCCAGAAAAGGTGGCAAATTCGATCTGCCGCTTAACTGTCGCTTCCACGTCGCCAACCTTGACGCTCATTTCGCTCATGTTATCGAGAAATTTTATTATTGGTGTTCGAAAATAAATAATGATAAAGATAATTATTGCGGGCCACACACACGCTGAGATGAGAGATACAGCAACGCCTATCAATTTCAGCCATTGATCGGGATTCATGTGGTTGACCTCTGCATACAGCGAACGGGAGCACAGTGGTACACCGACTCACGCATAAGGATACACGTGGTTTGGATGAACCAGGACCTGTTTATACAGACGCGCGATTGGCTGGCGCTATCGGTGAAGACCCTGGCCTTGCCTCCGGTGGCAGCAGTGCCCGTGGCGTGAGGAACAGAACACCAACGCGGGCGACCACATAACGGCAAGAGGGATCGATAGGGATGGGCAGTTTGAGGACGCGGCTGGGCCGGTTGGAGGCGCGGCCGCCGGAGCAACGGTACCCCGAGGACCTGCTCGACGGCGTGGCGCGTTTCACGGCGATGGTCGGGAGCTGCACGCTGCGGCCCTATCAGTGCACGGTCGCCGAGGCCGTGCTGGACAGCGTGCGCACGGGCCGGGGCGACGTGATCACGGTGATGATGGCCCGCCAGATGGGGAAGAACCAGACGAGCGCGGCGCTGGAGTACTACCTGTTGGGGCTGTTCAGCGGGCCGGGCGGGCAGCTGGTCAAGGCGGCGCCGACGTTCAAGCCGCAGATCGTCAACAGCATGTTGCGGCTGGGGCGCGAGCTGGAGGGTCCGTACACCGCCGGGCGCTCCCGGCCGGTGTTCGGGTACGGGCTGCAGCTGGGGCGGGCGCGCATCCTGTTCTTTTCGGCGGAGAAGGGCAGCAACGTGGTCGGCGCGACGGCGGACATCCTGCTGGAGATCGACGAGGCGCAGGACGTCGATGAGACCAAGTATCTACAGGACTTCAGGCCAATGGCGAGCACGACGAACGCCACGACCGTGCTGTACGGGACGGCGTGGACGGAGGACTGCCTGCTGGAGAAGACCCGGCGGCACAACCTGGAGCTGGAGGCGCGGGACGGGCGGCGGCGGCACTTCGAATACGACTGGACCGTGCTGGCGGCGCTCAACCCGGCCTACGAGCGGTTCGTGTCGAGCGAGATCGCGCGCATGGGGCCGGACCACCCGGTGGTGCGCACGCAGTACCTGCTGCACGCCGTGCCGGGGCTGGGCCAGTTCCTGTCGGCGAAGCAGCGGGAGCTGCTGCGGGGGCGGCACGAACGGTTAAGGGAAGCGCGGGCGGGCGAGGTGTACGTCGCGGGCGTCGACGTCGCCGGCGAGGACGAAGAGGCGAGCGACGCGGCGCTGCGGGCGCTCAAGCCACGGCGGGACTCGACGGTGATCACGATCGGGCGCATAGCGTGGAACGACGAGGGCGAGGTCGGGGTCGAGGTCGTCGAGCACTACTGGTGGACGGGGCGGGACCACCAGGCGCAGCTGCAGGAGCTGGAGCGGCTCACGCGGTCGGTGTGGAACTGCCGGCGGGTGGTGGTGGACGCCACGGGAGTGGGGGCGGGGCTAGCCTCGTGGCTGGGGCGGACGCTAGGCGAGACGGTGGTGGAGCAGTTCATGTTCTCCGCGCCGTCGAAGAGCCGGCTGGGGTTCCAGTTGCTGGAGATGATCAACACCGGGCGGTGCGTGGTGTACGAGAATGGGGGCGAGGAGGCGGCGGAGTTGTGGGACGAGGTAGGGTTGGCGCGCTACGAGATGCGGGAGAACAGCCAGATGCGGTGGTACGTGGCGCCGCACGAGGGGCACGACGACGTCCTGGTGTCCTTGGCGTTGTGCTGCGCGGCGGCGCAGGGGGCGGCGCGGCCGGCGGCGGACGCGGTGATCAGGCCGCGGCGGGTAGAGTATGGGGATTAGAGGCCCTCACCCCCGACCCCTCTCCCGCGCACGGGAGAGGGGAGCTCGGGGACTACGACTGGCGTGGGAGCCTGGCCCTAAAGGGACCATGGCAGGGGGCGGACCTTGAAAGGTCTGAGGGGGACGAGCAGGAGCGCAGAGAATAGCTTGGAGGTACGGTACGTTACTGATCATGGTCCTCAAGTAAGGGCGGTTGGATGGCCAATGGGTCACTGAGTAGTGCCATGACCGCCTCCACTTTTCCTAAGTAGGATAGGTGCGCATCGGTCGTGAGTGGGGCAGCACTGAAGTACACGCGGTCTTGTGGGCGAGTGCCGCTGCGAATCTCGTACACGAAATTGCGAAGATCCGGAGGGATTGATGCAGACCCATGAAATTCTTCACTGGCCCGTATAACGCCGACATGAATCGATGGCACAATCATCAACCTATTGGAACTGTTCAGCTCGGATGAGTCCAGCGCGTCCTGGACGACATCGCGGGCCGGGGGCGCTAGCAGGACCGATGGATTGAAAGGCGCGGGATGCGTTATCTCGGAGTAGTTCAGGACGCGCTCTGGTGTCCCCATAACGGGCGATCCATCGGGCGTAGAGACACCCTCGAGCATTGTCGCAAGCTGCGCGAACATCGCGTCTATCGCCGACGACGGTCCGGCGACATCGATAACCACGCGGCGGGGCTCGAAATGTAGATAGCGGATCGGTGTGGCGGCACCCTCAGGGAATGGGATCGTGCCGAAGTTGAAGACAGCGCCGGGCGGCAACGTCTGCGGCACGGGACCGAACGTTTGCATAGGCGTGGCCGTCTGCGCCATTTGGAAGCCGAACGCCTGGCTGATATATTGCTGCACCGCGGGGGTGGTGAGGATAGTCAGCCGTAGGTCGTCCTGTTTGAATTCGTACGCGCGTCGCGCAGAGAGTATCTTTACAGAGTCGTTCATTACGCTGCCAATTGCCTCCCCACGAGCTCTTGTTGCTGATGCTCCGACGATGTCAGCATTGACTTATCGTCCGTCTTGTTGCCGGGCATGATCGGAGCATAGGGGCCGGGGTAGTGCGCGTCGATTATTAGGGCGTTGCCCGGCAGATTGTTCGCGCCATTTTGCGCCATGGTGAACGTGTTGAGGCTGACGCCCCAGTCGAAAGCGCCGGCAGTGCTTGTAACGGTTTGAGCGGGACGAGCGGCGACCACTAGGTCGAGGCGCTCGCCCATGGCGGCGAGGACCTTGGTCGCTCGCTCTATCGTCACGCCATGATACGCGTTGCGCTCGTCGCGGGAAACGACGGACTCATGCACCCCGAGGCGCTCGGCGAGCTCGCGCTGGGTCAGGTCGTTTGCGATGCGCAGTTGGATCAGCAGTAGGCCGATGCTCTGGAGCGGAGTAGCCTCGAACTGGCGCTTGCGCGCGCGCTCGTACAAGTCGATCTCATCGCCGAGTTGGGCGTTGAAGGACAGCTCGGAGTCCAGCAGGTCGGCGATTGTCGAGGCGTCGTACCCTTGCTGCTGCAGGGATGCGCGTAGCCGATCGATGCGCTGGCGCGCGTCTGTGTAATCCTGGATCGCCAACTTATACTCTCTCTCTGTGCGGATCATCTGCGCCCTCCTATCGAATGAGACGAATGATGCCTTTGGGCTTCCACCCGCGCTCCTCGCGCGTCTTGCGAAAGGCTGCCGGGAACGTCTGATTATGGCCGAACTCATCAAGGATGCCGGTGAACTGGCCTTGCTCCGCATAGAGCTCGACCTTGTGGATGTGCCACATCAACGGCTTCCGCTTTCCTGTCTCTAGATCGAGTAGACGATTACTCATCGTCCAGATAGGGAGGGGATTGCGCGCGTTCAGACGTCCGAGGAGGCCGCCGGCGATAGCGGACTGAGTTGTGACGTAGTACCCATCGATGTCGCCGGGGCGCAGTTTATCCTCCACAAAAGAGCCGTCGAGATAGATTTCGGTCACGCCTTCATCCCACAGTTGCGCGGCTAGAATTGTGAGTTGACCGACTAGGTACCTGCGCCACGTCGTGTCCCAATTGGGAAGGTTGGGGCGAGGGCCAACGACTAGCAACGACTGCTCGAGTTCAGAGAGGGTCATCGGGTAGTCGCCGGGGGGCAGCACCCCGTCGGCGAAATCAGCGGGCAACGAATTCGGCACCTGCGACTGCTCTTTTTCCCGTGCGCCCCTCTATTATGCGCCAACTTGCCATATTTGACAAGTAACTGCATAGTCCAAGGGCAATAGCCACTTTGTCCGTCACCGCTTATGGTATTGGGTCAGGCTGACAATCGCGCGCAGTATTACACAGTGACAAGCGAGGGCTAATGTATCGAGCTATTGATAGGTCGAAAAGCTTTTAGCATCGCCGGTCGCTCGTGTCATCGGCGGAGGGCGGCGAGGGCGTCGGCGATCTCGCGGCCCTTGGCCTCGATGAGGTCGAGGAGTTCGGCGGGGGGGCGGGTGTCCTCGGCGCGGGTGGCGTTGGGGTTGACGGCCTTGAGGTCGTAGCCGCGGGCCTCGAGCTCGGCGCGGGGGACGGTCCAGCTGCGGGGGCCGCCGGCGCGGGCGGGGAGGAGCGCGAAGAAGTCGGCGAAGCGGTCGAGCGTGAGCGGGGTTTTCTTGCCGACCTTCACGTCGGAGAGGTTGTAGTACCAGACCCTTTCGGTGGGCGCGCCCTTGGTGAAGAAGAGCAAGTTGGTCTTGACGCCGGCGCCGGCTGCGGTGAAGACGCCGCCGGGGAGGCTGACGATGCACCAGAGGTCGCACTCGTCGAGGAGCTTGCGCTTGGTCTGAACGAAGGCGGTCTCGTTGGTGCGGAAGAGGACGCCCTCGTCGAGGACGATGCCGCAGCGGCCGCCGGGCGTGAGGCTGTCGACGACGGACTGGAGGAAGAGCGCCTGGGTCGCGCCCGTCTTGTAGGCGAAGTGGGTCTGGGCCTCCTTGCCCTCCTTGCCGCCGAAGGGCGGGTTGGTGAGGATCACGTCGAACTGGGGCGGCGCGCCGCGGAAGAGCCCGTCGTAGACTACGCCGCCGGTGAGGCTGTTGCCGTGCCAGATGCGGGGCTGGTCGATGCCGTGCAGGACCAGGTTGGCCAGCGCGATGGGGTAGACCAGGTTCTCCTTCTCGCGGCCATAGAAGGTGCGGGTCTTGAGCGTGTCGATCTGGCTAGTGGTGGCGGCCGCGCCGCCGGCAAGCCCCGCGTGCATATACTCGAAGGCCTGGGCGAGGAAGCCGCCGGTGCCGCAGCAGGGGTCGTAGACGGTCTCGCCGACGCGGGGGGCGACGGCGCGGACCATGGCGCGGATGACCTCGCGGGGGGTGAAGAACTGGCCTCCGTCGTTGGCTTTCTCGCCCATCTTGAGCAGGAGGCCCTCATAGACCCGGGAGAGGGTAAAGAAGTGGGTGGGGTCGGCGGCGCGGGCGCTGATCTCGTGAACCTTATCGAGCACGTCGAGCAGGTTGCGCTCGGTGTCGATGCGGGTGCGCTCGACGGGGGATGTCGCTGATCACGATATCTGGTTCTCAGGCACTTTTGATACTGATGGCGAAGTCGCTGGCGTTACGCGGCGGGGACATCGGCCATCAAGAGCGTGAAGGGCGAGCGCCGCGTCTTCGTACGCGGCACGTCGGCAAACCACTCGCCGAGACGCAGGACGTTGAGCGCGACGGCCGTCAGGACATGGCCCAGATGGACGCGCGCGAGCCCGACATAGCGCGTCCGCCGCAGGTCGCAGGTGCGGATGCCACGCGAGAGGGTTCCTTCGATGCCGGCACGGCGCGCGTATTCCTCGACGAAGTCCTCCGTCCGTTCGCGCTCACGGGCGGCGTGTCACGCCACATACGCCTCCTGTCGCCGGATTGTCACGGTGCGCCGCGGGTATGTCTTGGCCGAGCGGGTACACTGCGCACGGCACGGGCAGGGGCCGCACTCTTTCGTCGAGAATGTGATTTTGCTGACCTCAGTCGTGCGCTTATCGAGCGCCGGTGTCCAACTGATGCTGGTGCGGCCCTCGGGGCACGTCGCCTGCTCACGCTCCCCGTCGATCCGAAAATGCTGCGCGTCGAAGCCTTCGCCAGCGCGCGCCTGCCAGTGACGGTCGATCCGCGTCGGGCCGCACAGATCGATGTCATAGTCCCGGCGGCTCTCGGCGAGGAGGGCGGCGTCGAGGAAGCCGGTGTCGACGATATGGAGGCGGGGCAGGAGATCCTTGTCGTCGAGGCGGGCGTGGATGGTGGGCGTCACCGACCCAGCGGCGGCCGGCCCCGGTGTCGTCTCGACGTTTGTGATCAACGGAGGTCGCTCATCATCGCAGGTCTCGGTGACGTGGGCTTTGTAGCCGACCCATTGGGTCGTGTTCTTCTTCGCATAATGGGCATCCTGATCGTAGGGCGAGCTAATGACGATGGACGCCGGCGGGATCCCCTGCGCCGCGACCCTCCAGAGGGTGCGGTCGCCCGCGCGATAATAGTGCTGGACCCACACGCGCCGCCGCGTCTGTACGGCGGGTACCTGGAGGAGCCAGGCGGGCGCATCCACCATGTAGACGGTGGCAAGCAGCGCATAGCCGTCGGCGCCGATCGTCAGCGCGCGTGCCGCGCGCGCCTCCTTGCGCGCGGGCAAGCGGTCGTCCTCGGCGCGCCGCGCGTAGCGCTCGACCCAGGCCGGCTGGCTGAGGGCGCGCAGCCAGTCAGGCGCGACGACGGCCAGGTCGTTGAGGGCGTGGCGCATCGTCTCGCCGACGAGTTCGACGCGATTGAGGGCGCGGACAGCGGCCAGGATGTGGGTCGAGTCGGTGCGCTGACGCCCGCGCGCGGCGAGGAGCTTCTGCTCACGACACCACGTCAGGAGCGTATCGAGCAAGAGCGTGTCGGCCGCCGCCTCGATCAGACGACCGCGGAACTCGCTCAAGACCGAGCCGTCGAAGCCGGGATCGGTCAACTCAAGGCGCACGACGTACGTCCAGTCGATGCGGCTGCGCAGCGCATGAGCCGCTTGGCGATCTGAGAGGCCCTCGGCAAAGTGCAGGATGGTCACAAGGGCGAGCCGCCACGGCGCGAGCGCGGGCTGACCAGGCGTCGGGAAAAGCGCGGCGAAGGCCGCGTCATCGAAGAGGGCGCCGAGTTCGTCGGCCAGGCGCAGGTACGGGTGCCCGGTGCGAAAAGCCGCGCGTGCGACGCGGGCGGTATCCTCAGGGACAGGGCCAATGGGCTGCGGGCGACGCATGACGACGCTCCTTCGTGAGGCTACAGGGTGACCCAACGTGGTAGTCGATAGCGTATCACATCCCTCTAGATGTCACCCCGATGGAACCGCATGTGCCGTTGGGGTGCGCAAGCGCCCGTGTGCGTGGAATGAGGAAAGATGATGACCCCTGCGCGCGTGGGCGGTCGCGCAGGGCGGCCATGCGCAAGCGCGCCTGCTCGCGCTTACGTTCCTCGTGGCAGACGTCACAGTACACGGAGATTGGCCCCCGTTCCCCGCGTATGACGGTCTCGCGCTCACCGCACGCCGCACATGTGATGCGGCGTTCTTTGATGGCCATCATCCCTCCACAATACGTTACGCTAGTTTTAGCTAAAACTAGCGTAACGTATTGTGGGCCCCTTTTTCAAGACAACCACTCACATGCTTTCGTCAACCTCTCGTCGGACTTCGCCATCAGTATCACAAGTGCCTGAGAACCAATTCCCGTGATCATTGACAGGGGACATCACCTCGCTGATGACCCGCTAGCGGGCCGTCGCGCCGGGTTTATCGCGCAGGCCTTTAAGGTGGGGGATGAGGTCGCCGTTGACGAAGGCGAAGAGGGTGCCGGAGGTGCTGTACAGCTTCTGGCGCTTCTCGTCGCCGGGTGCGGCCCAGTCCCGCCAGCGGTAGGGGGCGGTGAGGGAGGGGGTGTAGTCGGCGCCGACGGCCTCGGCGGCCTCGGCCTCGTCGGACTCCATCTCATCGAGGATGCGCAGGAAGAGAATCCAGGTCAGCTCGGGGACGTACTGGAGCGCGCCGGCGCAGTTGGAGCGGCGCATGATGTCGCAGACGTTCTTGATGGCGCCGTTGAGAGATTGCTGGGTGGCGAAGCCTTTGCTACTACTGCTACCGTTGGCCCTGGTATCTTGCTGGAGCATATGCCCTCTTCTCATCGTGGACGTTTCAGGATGCGAGCGACGTGGCCGTACAGCCCACCTTCGAGCGCAGTTAGAGTGTTGTGCTCGATGTCCTGAGCTTTACCCAATTTGCTGCTCCATGACCCGGATTCTAATTGCCGTGCCGCGTGGGTTGGCGCTCCGCTAGCGTCGGCGTAGATCGCCACCTTGTCGACGTCTGGCTCGACATAGTTGTTGTCGCATACCTGATAGCCGAGGCGCTCGAATGCCTTGACGAAGCTCTCGATCGTGGCATCCCTCGCGAGGTTGGGCGGCCAGTAGTACCCGTTGAAATCGCCGGGAGGCCACCACCAGGTGTCATCCTTGCCGGCGGCCCATGCGATACAGTTATACCGTGGCGTGGCCGGGCTCGTAACCTGGTAGTCGTCCGGCTGCAAATTGGGGAAAGCGTCCGTACGGTGCAGACCTTCCATCTACGCGATGTAGCCTCTTTCGCGGCCCCAACTGAGCCAGGCATCTACTGCTTCATCGAAGGTGGCCTCCGGTCGCGCCGGGTCCTCCCCGCTAATGGCGTGCAGCGCCCAGAACCAGTGGTCGGGGTGGGCCTGTAGCTCGCGCACTATCAAGGGGAGCGCGCGCGGTCCCATACCGATGATGCGCTGATAAGCGGGATGCATCACCATCTTATCGAGCGACGATAAGAACAACGTGTCGCTGCGCCATTGATCTACGAGTGCGCCGAACGTTTGCTCTACGTTTTCTTGCTGAGCAGGAGGAATTATATCCCGTCGGGACGCGTCCGTGTACGTCATAGCCTATTGCTCTCCGTGTCCTCACCACACTCACCGATCGCGCTGCGTTTATTGTAAGTCTACTCGACCGAGATCAAGATCAAGCATCATTGCGCGGTAATCCGAGCCGCCGTCGGTGTCGTTCTACCTGTTCGTCGGCTGCCAGGCTCCAGAACGGAGACCGGCCGATAGCGTCACAGAGCCGATGCCAGCGATGCTGGAGCAGGCGGTGGTCGATCCAGTCGGCCACCATGACGAGGCGCACGCGCCAGTTCACCTACCCACTCCCGAGCGCGTCACAACTCGCCGTTGAATGCGCGCCGCAGCAGCGTAGCCGGTAGTTTGTCGATGGCGTCAAGTTGATCTTGTATTGCCTGACGCGTCCGCTCGGCCTTTTCCAGTCGCTCGGTGAGAGTATCCGCTAGATGCTTTTGCTGCAGCAATGGAGGTAGGGGAATTTCGACTGCCTCGACTTGCTTGGGCGACACATGAGGCACACCCAAACTCTGGTCATGCGCCCGCGCGGCAGGAGCGAGATGGGCGGCCACGGCACACCCGTCAGAGCCGCTACGTCCCGTCCGCTCAGGTTGCGCTCCGCGATGAGCTGCGTGACGCGGCGCATAAGTCTGGCGCGCGCCAGGCGCTCGTCGGCGTCGGGCAGACCCGCGTCGGCGAAGACGTTGCCGCTGCCCACCGTGTAGCCCTCTGTCTCGTCAGCCATCGGCCTTCTCCCCTTCACTCTCCCGCGCGGGCGCGCTTCGCGTCGATCTCTTCGGCCAGCTACAAGCGTACCCTCCGCAAGCGTACCCTCCGCAAGCGTACCCTTATGGCACAAGCCCCAAGCTCGCGCGGACTTGGCTGCGTACATCACGACAGATAGCGATGGCATCTCCCGCATTCTGTTTGGTTGCATAAGCGCCGGGATAGCGGAAATCGACCGCGTAGGCCGTCAACTTGTCGAGGTCGTCGTGCATCGTCGCCCACGAGGGGTCGACGGGTAGCATCAATCGATACAAAGCTACCAGGTCGTGCGTCTTGCCGAAAGCGATACTATTCTCCTGCAAAAGGGCTTTAAGATACTTCTCGGCGCACTGCTGCGCGTGGAAACACGCCGCGTCATAGTTCGGGACTTTGCGCGCCCGCCAATCACGCAGAGCCGACGTCAGATCGCCCTCCGCTTTGGCTACCCACTCGGCCGTGAGCGGACTCATACAGCACCTCGCCCTCGCGTAGGATGTCACGAAGGAAGAAATCGCCCTGCTCGACGCGCCAGCGCAGTACTTCCGGCGTGCGGGTGAGCAAGTCTAATGGGAAGGGGGCGGCGACGCGCCGACGGATCTCGATCGCTTTTTGTGTATGATTGCCCTCGAAGGGCAGGACGACGAGCAAGTCGACATCGGAGTCCTCGGTCGGCGTGCCATAGGCGTAGGAACCGAACAGGATGATGCGCTCGGGCGCGAACTCGTGCGCGATGCGCTCGGCCAGGGCCACGATGTCTCGCCTGTCGATCATTTCTTACGCCTCTTCGCGCGTTTGGCGGACCGTTGGGCCTCGCCGAGCTGGAACATGACCACATGGCGGGCGAGGTCCGTCACGACCTCGTCGGTCAACTCAACTTCTTGGCTCCTCCCTTCTACATACGATTGTACACGGAGTCGACACGTGCCGCGCACGTTAGCCCAGGAAGAGGCGCTCCTTGGTCTGCGTCAGCACGCCGGCGGGCTTGCCGAGCTGGCGGAGGGCGTCGAGGCCGCCGGTGTTGCGCACGCCGGAGACCTCGAAGATGCGCGCGTTCTCCAGCTCCTCGACGCCGCCCTAGGCGAACTGGGCGGCGATGGCGTTCACCGCGGCGGCGGTCGCGGGCGGCATGCCGGCCAGCCAGTCCTTGTTCTTGTAGCCGAAGGCGTCGGCGCGCTCCTGGCGGGTACGCGGGTCGAGGCCATAGCCGAGCTCGGCGAGGACGTCGTAGAGGTCGTAGGCGTCCATCTCACGGAGGGTGCGCACGAGAGCGGCGGAGCGGCCGCCGTCGGGCAGGCCGCCGAGGAGATCGCGCCGGTTAGGGGCGCCGGCCCACGCCCCCGAGGAGGCACGCGCGCGCGGGCGCGTCCAGCAGGAGGTCGTCGGGGCCGGTGGGGCGCCACGCCGGCAGGTAGACTACGCCGGGTGAGACAGGCGCGAGCCCCGCGAAGAACTCCTCGATCTCGGCGCGGGGGCGCGGGTAGACCGGGGCGCTCGTCCGCTGGTAGAGCGCGGTCCCTTTCAGGAGCGTGTCCGTGGGCAGGGGGTCGCTGGCACCGTGGGAGATGGCTACATAGCTGCCCGGCGCCGTGGCGTCACGCAGGGCGCGCATCAGGCCGTGCGCCTCTCTGTCGGGTAGGAAATGGAGCACGGTGAAGAGCAGCACGCCGACGGGGCGCGCGAAGTCGAGCAGGCGGCGGGTGTCCGGGTGGTCCAGGAGCGCGGCGGGGTCGCGGGCGTCGGCCTCGATCACGGCGGCGGTCGGCGTCTTTTCGAGCAGGACGCGGCTGTGCGCCATGGCGACGGGGTCGACGTCGACATAGACGACGCGCGCGGCGGGGCGGGCCTGGCGCACGAGATCGTGGACGTTGCCGCGCGTGGGCAGGCCGGAGCCGACGTCGAGGAACTGGCGGATGCCCTGGGCGAGGAGGAAGGCGACGGCGCGCTGCAGGAAGGCGCGGTTGGCGCGGGCCATCAGGGGGGCGTCGGGGTTGACGGCGGCCAGGGCGTCGGCGGCGGCGCGGTCTATCGCGAAGTTGTGGTAGCCGCCGAGCCAATAGTCGTACATGCGGGCCGCGTTAGGCCGCGCCGTGGTGTCGTCGTCTGTTCGTGCCGGTGTCGTCATGTCTGTCCTCCGCCTCGTCCTCGCCCCCCTCCGCCCCTGGCTAACTAGGTCCCCCGGACCCGCGGCTAGGGTCCGACAGTGGGGCGCGCCTCCGAGGGGAACCTGGGGGGATGGCTCCCTCCAGACCTCCGCCACCCACGCGGCGTGCGGATAGTATAGTTGAGCATGGCCATCCAATATTTGTCGGATAGGATTATATGCGCGCCGCCGCGGCCCGCGCGCAGTCGCCCTTCTTGATTCCTTCGCCCTCCGCGCTATCGCGCACATACTGTAACGCGTATGCGCGCACGAGGGCGGGTATCGTCAGGCGCGGCTCATCCCCAGAGTAGTTTATCGCCAGCAGGTGGCTGTCCACCAGCGTCGCCACACGGCCGAAGACATCGCCCACCCCCGCCCCCTCGAAGATGGCTATATCCGTGCAGGCGGACGCGGCCTGCTCGAGCGTGCAGCCGTCAGCACGGGCGGCGAGGCGGCGGAGGACCGCCCGCGTCGCCGGGGCGAGCGCGTCGCAGCTCCACGCCAGGGAGACCCGCAGCGATCGCTGGCGCGGCGGCAGGTCGCACGCCCCGTCCGCCAGGACATTTAGCGGCCGCCGTTCCAGCCGCGCCAATAAGTCGGGGAGCGGGAGCAGCCCGGCGTGCGCGGCGGCCAACTCGATCGTCAGCGGCAGGCCATCCAGGCGCTGGCAGAGCGCGGCCACGATGGCGGCGTTGGCGGGCGTGAGCGCGAAGGCCGGTTCGACATCCTGTATACGCTGGACGAAAAGCTGTACGGCGGGATAGTGGGCGAGCTCCGCGACAGCGGGGAGACGAGCGGAATCGGGCAGGGCCAGTGGCTGGACCGGGATCTCTCGCGCGCCGCGCACGCGTAGCCGCGCGCGGCTGGTCGCCAGCACAGTGAGATCGGGGCAAGCCGCGCAGAGGTCGGCCAGCAGGGGCGCGGCGGCGGCGACGCGCTCGTAGTTGTCGAGCAGGAGCAACTGGCGCTTGCCGTGTAGGCGGGCGAGCGTGTCCTCGGGGAGCGCCTGTTCGTCGCGCTCGCGGAGGTCGAGCATCCGGGCGTGCGTCGCGACAAGGGCGCTGGGGTCGGGGAGGGCGGCCGGGGGGACGTAGGCCGCGCCGTCGGGGAAGGTGTCCTGTACGGCGCGGGCGGCGGCGAGGGCGAGGAGGGTCTTGCCGGCGCCGCCGGGTCCGGTCAGGACGAGCAGGCGCGCGTCGCCGCGCAGCAGGGCCGTCACGGTGGCGAGATCGCGTTCCTGACCGACGGGAGCGGTGAGCGGCACGGGCAGCGCCCGCGCGGGCGGGAACAGGTCTGCGAGCGGGACCGACGGGGTATCCGCGACATCGGATGTGGCGGCGCCGGCGCGCGGGCGTCGGGGCTGTCGCGCCGCTGCTGTGAACGCGGCGTGCTCCTGCGTCGAGAGTTGCAAGGCCGTGGCCAGCAGGTCGATCGTCGTCTTGTGCGGCATGCGCCGCACCCCGCGCTCCAGCATGCTGACGGCATCCACGCTCAAGCCGGACTCGCCCGCGAGGGTCTCCTGAGAGAGGCCGGCATCCAGGCGATAGTGTTTCAAGAGGGAGCGGAACTCGGGTGGCTGCGCGTGGGGCGTGGGGAGCATGACGCGTCCTCCGTGTCGCGACCTGACAGAAATCTGTGTACGCCTCCTGCCAAGGAGCACGCTCATGGTAGCACAGGATGCCGCTTCTTTTCCACTCGCACGCTCTGTCAGTCGTACGAGTGTCACAACTGTCGGAGGTAATGTACGAGTCAATTGTACGATTGTCGGTGGTCAAGGCGGCGCGGAGGGCGCAGAATAGAAGACAGGACGGCAATCCTCCCGTCTGAGGCAATGCAACCCCAACTGCTCCGAGGTTTTCGCCAATGGAAACTGCTGGTCCCCGGGAGACTATTACGTACCCAGGGGCAGCTATGCTGCGGGGTATGATAACAACTATTACGCCTCGACTCCAGGCTTTCTCTAGGCGCAGAGTAAGTGGAGGACTGCGAGCAGTGTTATACTAACACGACTCGCTTGGCATCTGGCATCACGGCGTTGACGTGAAAGGGTATCTGTATATGGATCGTCATCAGGGCCTTGACGCGCGAGGAAAGTTGTCGCCACAGCGCCGGCGCGCCTTCGAGAGTATGGAAACGTGGACGAGGGAGACCCATGGGGGACCTATCATCTCCTCATTACAACGAACGGGACGGCGATGGATTGTGTCATCGCTTGCCCTCGTAGCCCTTGTCTGTAGCGTGGCGGGGTATGTGAGTGTACGGCGCCCCACAACTGTCGTCGCCGCTCAGGGTATCAGTAGGCAAGTCGCTATGGCGCCGCACCCGATCCGCTCTCAGCAGAGCGTGCGCGGGCATCACGCTATAACGGGCACGCACCCATGGGCGTCCGTCGCGTCTGACGGCTCTACTTCGTTGGGTACGACACAATTTACCATGGCACAGGCGCTGGCCTTGGCAGATCGACCCGCGTTGATGCTCTCCGATGGCGCCCAACTCTTCAACATCAGTTACACACGGACGCCGGATGCTACGATCATCAACTATCAATACACCTACAATAGCCCGGACCAGAGCGTCATAGGCGTCAACATACTTGTAGGTAACGGCAATCTCTTCAAGGCGCCGCCGGTGGATAACCCGACAGCTATTACTGTCGCGGGCCAGCCTGTCCAGGCGCAGTCTTTCACGCCTGTGCCGCAAAGCCATTACTTGCTGTATGCACAGGGTGGGGTGAGCGTCAGAATCGTAGCTGTCGGGATCGACGGCGCGTCATTCCAACGCGCCGCGAATTCTCTGGTCGATGGGCGTACTCACGCGCCTCTCATCGCCCACCTGCAAAAGGAGCTATCCGCTCATAAAGTAGCTGCCCTATCGCGATAGACGGAGCCTTAGAAGGGTGACGAAGCAGGCGTACCGGAGGCGGTTCTCGTCTTCGGTACGCCTTTATACACATCTCTCGTGAGCGAGCCCAAGGGCCGGCGATTAGTATCGCCGGCCCTTGGGCTCGGTGTTGTACCCTAAACCTGTATGGCGGTTATTGAAGATGTGGGGGGATGGCGATGCGTAGGACGGCGCTGCGATTGGTCTTCGTCGGGGCGCTGATTGGCGGCGTGGTGTATGTCGCCTTGGCTATGACGGCAACTGACCCTGCCCTGCGCACCGTTGCCCTCGGGCAGTTTCCGCGCGCATTAGCGGCGGATGTCACGACCGGCCACGTGTTCGTGGCCAGCGATAGCGCCATGTACACCAATGAGGTCGCGATGCTCGACGCGTCGAGCGGCGCGGTGCTCAACGCGCCCCTTGTTCGTGGCGCCCCGTGGGCATTGGCCGTTGACTCTCGTCATGGGCATGCCTTTGTCGCCAACGCCGGCGCGCCGAGCGTGAGCGTCATCGATACGCGCACCGGCGCGCTGGTGCGCACGGTCCCGCTTATCGGGGCGCCGAACGCGATCGCCGTCGACGCGCGCACGGCTCGTGTCTTCGTCACCGGCAACAACCAGGCGGCTTTCATGGGTATACTCGACGCGCGCACGGGCACGGCGCTCCGCCAATACCCGAGTCACGCGGGACCGCATCTACTCGTTGCCGACGAAACGCTCGGCCGCGTGTTCGTCACGAACGACGACTACACAATCGACACACTCAACGGCGCGATGGGGGCGCGCCTGCGCACGGCCGGGCTTGGGGGCGCCCGCGCGCTATCGCCGTGGACGAGTCGCGGGGACGCGTCTTCGTCGCGACAACACTGGCGGTGGACGTTTTCGACGCCGTGACCGGCGCGCTCATCCGCACGATCGGCCTGGGCGCGCCGCCCTATGGGATGGCGGTCGATCGGTGGACCGGGCGCGTCTTTGTGACCATGCCCATCACGGGGAGACCAGGCCGTGTGAGCATGCTCGACCCCCGAAGCGGCCGTGTCCTACGAACGGTCACGGTCGGGCAAGACCCGTACACGATCACCGTCGCCGAGAGGACGAGGCGTGTCGTCGTCACCAACATCGGCGGGCACAGCGTCAGCGTGCTCGATGCGCGGACCGCGCGGGTCTTGCGCTCCATTGACCTGGGAACAGCCCCACTCGCCGCTGTCGTGGCGGATGGCACGGGGGAGCATATCGTCGTGAGTACGTTCGGCGACAAACAAGGCCGTCCCCATCCGTCCTGGTGGCAACAATGGGTACCCTGGATCGCTAAGCAGGTCCCCTACTCTCGACGGACAGACGGCGCCGTGAGCATCCTCACTTTGTGAGGCGTGGTCATAAACGATCGTAGATGTGCGTGTACAGGTGGCGTTCGACAGCACGGGCTACTGGCTACTGGCTCGCGCCGACGAGCTATCGCCGGTGCCGGCCGCGCCTGTGCAAGGCCACGCGCCGGAGCCACGGTTAGGGGTCACGCCTGAAGATCCGCGCCGGTGGGTAGAGCCCGGCCACGATGGTGTTGTGCCGTGTGCCCAGGGGTCCGCCGATGCCGTCCTCATTGAAACGGAGCGCCTGTTGCGTGGCTACGCCGATAGCCGTCACCCCAACGACGAAGAGGTAGTTGTTCATGAACGTGAAGTGGTCGGGCCAGCGGTCGTGGCGCGGATCGAACAGACGGATCGTCTGTCGGCCTACACGATGCGCGACATGCTGACTCTTGGCCACGTTGCAAAACGGGCATGCCCACGCGAAATTGTCGAGGTGGTCGGGGCCGCGCCGCCTCGACGGGGGCTCCGCGACGCCGGATAGGCGCCCGGCCGTATAGTCGTGCCACAGCGCGGCGGGGATGATGTGGTCGATATGGAACTGGCCGTATGTGGGATGGAGGCAATACTCGCACAGATCGCGCGCCTGTAGTTGCGCTGCCTGCCGAACGAGATCGTCATGCGGATCGTTCCGATCGTGCTCCGCGACTTGCCGCACTATAGCGTGTGGGTACTTGTCGCCGGCTACTCCGTCCATCGCGCGCGCAACTGGGCGGCTTGCTCCGCGATCAACCGCTCTTTATCCGGAGCGGCCTCAAAGGCGCGCCACCACGCGCGCGCGCCGTCGAGTTGCTCCTCCGTTTCGCGGCGTACCTGCGCGAGCGGGACGCCGCGCTTCGCCGCGAGCTCGCGCAGACGCCGCTCATGAAGAAATTGACCGTATGTGGCGACTAGCCGCTCTAGCTCGGTCCACTCCGCCTCGGAGAGGGGATGATGTTCCTGCCGGTCGAGCAGCGCGGTCATACGCCGGTTGTCCTCCAGGTCAAACAGGCGAGCGCCGGCCGCGGCGCCAGGTACGGTTGAAACGGTCTCAACGACGAACAGGTCACCAAGGTCGACACCCAGGATTGCCGCCGTCGCACCCGCGATTTCTAGATCGGCGCGCTGGACCGGCGCCGCCTGGGTCAGGCGATAGAGCGTTTTGGGGTTCACACTGAGCCCGAAACGCGCCTCGATCTGCCGTTCCAACTCGGCTACCGTCAGGTGTCTTTCGCGGAGCAGCTGGCCGAGCCGCGGGTAGACGGTTACACTCATCGACCTTGCCCCTCCCTGTAAATCCCCTCTATAAGGAGAGTATACTCCATATTAGCGGATGATTACTACTGCGGATTGTACTGCTAAAGGTGGTAAGCAGTTCCTCGTACCTGCAAAGCGGAGTCGTAGAGTAAATGGCGGAAAAGAGCCCCGCCGCATCTCACGATTGTAGGGCGCACCCGTAGGTGACTGACGGCGCGACGGCGCGTGTCTCTTGACAGCCCCGCGATCCGTGCTACAATAGCCCTGTTCCCTCGGAATTAGAACAAAAGTTCTATTAACTAGGAGAGAGGAGGGGTTGAGTGGGCGCGAACGTGGGCATCGACTGCCAGGTGGCGCTCGACGGCACGGGCTATTGGCTCGCGCCGAAGAGCTATCGCCTGCGCCGGCCGCGCCTGCGCAAGGCCACGGCGCTGGCCGACGGCTCGGAGCGTTACGTCGACAGGGGGCCGGGCAAGCGTGTCTGGCGTTTCACCGTGCTGGCCCTCGACGGCCTCGCGCGCTACGACGGGGAGTCGACCGGCCTCTCCGGGCAGGAGTACCGCGACCGTCTCGCCGCCTCGTACGACACGATCGGCGTCCTCACGTTCGTCGACCCGCACGGCGCGGCCTGGCGGGTTCATTTCGACAATCTCGCGGAGGCCCTGCCCGACCCGCGCAGCGCCCTCGCCTCACCGGGCTACCTGCTGGAGGTGGAGCTGGTGGAGGCGTGACGCAAGTATCAGATAGTGCGAGTAGTGCGAAAGGACTCATCGATGCCCCCCGCTTTCCAGGCATCATACAGCGACTATGTGACCGGCGCGGACGGGCGCGCCGTGGCCGGCGCGACGGTCGCGCTCTATCCGGTCGACACGTTCCCCGCCGGGACGCTGCCCACGACGGCGCCCGAGGCGACGCCGACGGCGACGGCGACGGCGACGACCGACGCCGCCGGCCGCTTCCTGTTCGCGGGACTGCCGCCCGGTGACTACCATGTCTTCGTGCGCTATACGCCGCCCGGCGGCGAGCCGGCGACGGCGTGGCGCTACGGCGTGGCGGTTGCCCCCTACGAAGCGGGCCGGCGCACGGCCGCGCACAGGGCCGGGGCGGCCATCCCGCGTACGCTCGCCAAGCTGCTCGGTGGGCTGCCCGTCTCCGTCATGTGCATCGGCGAGGGCGCAACGCTCGGGTACGGCGCCACGGGGACGGTGAGCGGCGGGTGGGTGGCCCTGCTCGCCGCGCGGCTCGCCGCGGCCGTCCCGCCGGCGCGCGTGACGCGCTACGATCCCGTGGACTATGCGACGACGCTCGCGGCGCCGATCCCCGGCTGGATGGGCGTCGGGGTCGCGGCGGGCGCGGGCCCGTCCCCTCAGCAGGTGTCGGTGATCAACGCCGCCGTGAGCGCGGACACAGCCTTGCGCGCGCTGCGCCGCGCGCCCAACTTCACGGCGGCGAGCTGGTTCCCGCCGCCCGATTGCTACGTTATCCTGCTGGGGCTCGCCGAGATGGATTCCGACCCTCTCACGCACGTCGCGGCGGACGACCTCGCGGCGCACCTGACGGGGCTCGTCGACGCGCTGCGCGCGAACGGCGCCGAGGCGCTCCTGTGCACCCCGCACGTCTGCCCGCCCCCCGGCGACGAGAGCTACGCCGCGGCGGTGCGCTCCGTGGCCGCGCGGGCCGGCTGCGGCCTGGTCGACCTGCGCGCCCTGTGGCAGGACCACCACGATCCCGCCGCGCCCAACGACGGCCACGGCGCCTGGCTCGATATCGGGGCGGGGAACCACACTAATCCGACCGACGCCGGGCACCGCGCCATCGGCGACGAGGTCTACCAGGCCTTCGACCCGTCCGGCGCGCTCCCTCTCGCGGCGGAGGCCGGGGCCGGCGGCGCTCCTGGCGCGCCGCGCCGAGAATGCGTGCGGCTGCTCAACACCAGCCCGCTCTTGCAGTACAGCGGCGCGTGGACGGCGCATACAGACTCCGCCTTCGCCCCGCTGCTGGCCAGCCCGCGCGAGATGCAGGCGCGGACACCCGGCGATCGGGTCACGTTCAGCGCGCGCTGCGGCGAGATCTACATGCTGTGCCGGCGCTGGCGCGACGGCGGCCGGGTAACCGTGGCTGTCGACGGGGCGACGCTGGGGACGGTCGACCTGTACCGCGCCCTGCCTCAATCCACGCTCGACGTAGCCGGCGTCGACGGCGCCATCGCGCCGCGCGACCGCGTGCCCCTCGCGCTCGGCCTCGACGACACGGCGCACACCGTGACCCTGACGCTCGCGGGGACGGCCGACCCCGCGGCGCAGGGGACGGTGTGGCGCTTCGACGCCCTGGAGCTGCTGCGCCTCCAGCACGGCGGCCTAGCGGTCGAGGGGACCGAGCCGCTGCAGCGGGTGCAGCGCGGCGCGGTGGCGGTGGCGCTGGCTAACGCCCCGACGGGGACGGCCGCGATCGCTTTCCCCATGCCCTACCTCGGCGCCGCGCCGGCCTGGTCGCGCAAAGTCCCGACCCCGCTTACTACACCGTCGTCGGCGCGGTGAGCGGGGCGGGCGCCACCGTCACCCTGGCGCAGCACGCGCACATGCCTGTGACCGACACACAGGTCGTGACGTGGCTAGCCTTCGGCTAGCCATCGCCCCAGCGTTGGCCTGCGAGACTTCGATCACAGGGCGAACCACCGCGACAGCCTGCGACGTCAGTCGCAGCCCCCTAAGGAGTTTGTATGAGACCCCTCTCGCTTGCGCTGGCGGACGCCGTGCGCGCGGGCGCCGCCGCGCCGTTGGTGCGGCTGGAGCTGCTGGACACGGTCCCGCACTATGCGCCGATTGTCGACTCCG
>JAABVA010001053.1_pt1 | contig 30629 bp, 27 predicted proteins | sample 5560331 | NCBI WGS metagenome assembly JAABVA01 (sample SAMN12812661, study PRJNA571458) | rock metagenome | isolation source: Antarctica rocks | place: Antarctica: Victoria Land, Mt New Zealand sud | collected 2016-01-07 | reverse complement strand
CGTTGCCGCGGCTGCGGCGCCCCGCTGCCCACCGGCATCACCCGCACCCACTGCGGCCCCAACGCGCCTACCGGGCCCGCCACGCCCCCGACCCCGCCACACCCCCCGCGCCGCTACCTGCGGCCCGCTCCCGCACCGCCACCGGCATCTATGAATGCCCCGGCTGCGCCGAACGCCTCGCCGGGGCCCGCCGCTGCCCCGACTGCAACCTCTACGCCCGCCGCATCGGCACCGGCGGCGAATGCCCCGCACGCGGGGACACCATCACCATCACCGAGCTCCTGGAGGCCGCCGCCGCGGTCTTCCTGCTCTCCGACCACGCCTCCTGGCTCACCGGCGTGACCCTCGACGGTCTCCGCGCGGCCAGGGCGCGCGGCCGCACCGCGGACAGAAACCCAAACTCGGGCCCCGCCAGGTCAAACTCGCCCGGCAGATGTGCGACGAACGCGACGACGCGACAAATGCCGCCACACCGTGCAACAGATCGCCGACGAATTGGACGTCACCCGCCCCACCATCTACGGCCACCTCTCCAAGGCGACTCCCACGACCGGGGCCGCCGTCAACTGACTCGCCCACACCACGCCCACGCCCGGCCGACCGAGCCTTAAGTACTGACATCAGTTCGGTGCTCACCACCACCTCACTGAGGTGGCATCGATTCAGGGCCGCCAGCGCGGTCACGTTGATGAGAACGGAATCGCGCATCAGCTTCGTAGCCGCCGCGGGCAGGGCCTGCCGGTGCTGTTTTATCTGTTGGGAGAGCAGCGCTACGGGTTGGGCGTGACGATGTCGAACCAGAAGTCGAAGTCGTCCAGGAGTGACAACAGCCGGTCGAGCTGGCTGCGATCTCCGCTCAGCTGCGCACCCGTCGTCAGCGCCGCATCCAGCGTGGTGGCGCCCACGGCCAGTTCGCCGAAGGGCCGACGGTCCATGGTGAGCGTCAGATCGGCGTCCTTGATGTGTCTGCCCGGGGTGTGCACCAACACGCCGTTCTGCACCGTGACCAGGATGCGCTCGTCGGTGTCCGGTACGACCAGGTTCATCCGCATCCGCAGGCTCTCGGCGCCCGGCCCGTTAAGCCGGATACCGAGGTAGTCCAGCGCCATTCCGGTCGTCATGGCCGCTGCCAATTGCGGGCCGGCTGACCGCCTCGCCCGCTGGCCGCCGCCCCCGTTGCGCAGGTCATGGGATCCACTGAGGTAGAAGTTGCGCCAGGGCGCGCTCTCGGCCTGGTACCCGAGTTGCTCGAACGCCTCGGCCTGCAGCCGGCGCGCGCCCGGATGACCGGGCTCCGCGGCGAGCAGGTGCCTGACCAGCTCGACCACCCAGCGGTAGTCGCCGGCGGCGAAGCTGGCTTGCGCCCTGGCCAGGGCGGCGTCCATGCCGTCGGCGAGCTCGACGTATCGCCGGCCCGCTTCGGCCGGCGGGAGCGGGTGCAGGGTGGCGGGGTTGCCGTCGAACCAGCCGAGGTAGCGCTGGTACACAGCTTTCACGTTGTGGTTGAGTGAGCCGTAGAGGCCGCGGTTGGCCCAGTAGGTGGCCAGCGACGCCGGCAGTTGCACCTGTTCCGCGACCTCGACCATGGTGTAGCCGTGGTTGGCCAGCCGCAGGGTCTCGTCGTGAATGTACTGGTAGAGGTCGCGCTGCATCTCCAGGAACTCCACGATGCGCTCGCGTCCCCAGACCGGCCAGTGGTGGCTGATGAACAGCACGTCCGACCGGTCCCCGAAGAGCTGGATTGCCTCGTCGAGGTAAGCGCTCCACGCGCGGGCGTCCCGGATCTCCGCCCCCCGGAGCGTGTACAGGTTGTGCATGACCTGGGAAACGTTCTCGGCCATGCACAGCGCGTTGAGGTCCGGCAGGTGGAAGGTCATCTCGGCGGGCGCTTCGCTGTCCGGGGTGTACTGGAACACGAAGCGGACGCCATCGAGCGTCAGCTCCGCCCCGGTCGTGTCGATGAGCGTGGTGGGTGGGACCAGCGAGCTGCTGCCGCGGGACGTGGTGACCCCGAGGCCCGCGGACACCTGCCCGCGCGGCCCGCGGGGCAGGACGGGGCCGTACATGTAGACCGCGCGCCGGCCCATCGCGTTGCCCGCGTAGACGTTTTCGCTCACCGCGGAGGCCATGAACCCAGCCGGGGCGACGATGGGGACGTGCCCGCTGCGGACGTCCTCGTCGGTCACGACGCCGCCCACGCCGCCGAAGTGGTCGATGTGGCTGTGGGTGTAGATGACCGCGGTGACCGGACGGTTCCCGAGCTGCTGGCGGACCAACTCCAGGCCGGCGGCGGCAGTCTCGGTCGAGATCAGTGGGTCCACGACGATGTACCCGCGCTCGCCTTCGATCACGGTCATGTTGGACAGGTCGTAGCCACGGACCTGGTGGATCCGATCGGTGACGGTGAACAGCCCGTGCAGCTGATTGAGCTGCGCCATCCGCCACAGGCTCGGGTGCACCGTGTCGGGGGCCTCACCGGCAAGGAACCCGTAGGGCTCCAAGCTCCACACTGTCCGACCCGCGGCGTCCCGGATGACGGGCGGGTCTAGCGCCGCCAGGAAGCCCCGCCGGGCGTCGTCGAAGGCCCGGCGGTCGCCGAACGGCAACTGGTCGGCCACGGCTGCGTTGGCCGCCCGGGTCGTCCCGGTCGCCGGCCGCAGCCCGTCCTCCGCCGGCCCGCCCACCGCCGGATCGCGCACCGGTCGGTCAGTCACCGAAGGCCCACGACGTGCGCCCGGCGGTTGCCTTGTCGACTTCGGCGTGGGTGTCCAAACCTGATGCCCGGGCCCGGGACTCCGCCGACGCCCACCCGTAGAGGCCCTTGGCCATCGTCGACGTCGAGGCGCTCTCCAGGGCGCGGAACACCTCGGCCCGGGCCGCCTGGACTTCAGTGTCGTCCTCGGCCGCCAGCGCCGCGGTCTCCACCAGATGCCCGGCCAGCCGCAGCTCACCCGCCGCCGCCAGCTCCCGCGCCCGGGCGGCCAGCACCCGGGGTCCGCCGGCGAGCGAGGCGAACTCGCGCGCCAGCTCGCTCTCCCGGGCTGGCTTCAAGGTCGCCGGATTGCCGTCGTACCAGCCGCCGTAGAGGCGCCAGACGTTGCGGACGACGAACTCCGGCTCGTCGTAGGACGGCTTGAGGTAGGGCTTGTCGAGCAGGTGCTGCGGTGCCCGGACGGCGTGCAGGATGTCGTTGAGCCGGGCACCTTCGTTCATCAGGGCCACCGTCTGGTCGTGGAGTGACTCCAGTAGTTCCGCCGAGTCGTGCAGCGCCGTACTGATCCGCTCGTTCCCGGCGATGGGCACACCGTGGCCGGGCAGCAGGATCTCCGCGCCGAGCGAGGCCATCTGCCGGAGCGCCTGCGCCCACTGCAACGGAAACCGCTGCACCTTCTGCGGGTTGCTGGCATTGGGGGAGGCCCAGATGAAGAAGTCCCCGCAGTAGAGGACCTTGCGCTCGGGCACGTAGGTGTAGGTGTGGTCGTCGGTCTCACCCCGGCCGTGGCTTAGCTGGAACGACAGCCGGCCCAGGCGTAGCTGCAGGCTGTCGCGGTAGGTGAGGTCGGGGTAACGGAACTCGGTCGGCCAGCTGATCCGGACGTTCTGGAACTGCCGCCGGTTGACCACGGTGTTGTAACCGACGGTCTTGATGTACCGGTCGAACCTGGCCGGCATCGCCTCGTGTCCCACCACCAACGGCCGGGCCCAGCCGCGTTCCGCGGCCTCTTGATCGAAGGGCCCGACGCCGAAGACGTGATCGATGTGGCCGTGGGAGAAGATCGCCGTGTGCAGCGGTGCGTCCGGTCGCCAGGCGCGCACCGCGGCATGCAGGGCGCCGGCGGTGCGCGCATCACCGCTGTCGATGAACACCAGCCCCTCGCCGGTGTCACAGACGGCCACGTTGCCGAACGCCGGCCACAGAGCGATGTCGTCGGTCACCTCCCACAGCCCCCGCTTGCGCAGCGCCCCGCTGTGGTAGTCGTGCAGCGTGGACTCCCCGCGCCACACACGATCGGCGTAGTCGAGCAGCTCAGACATCGTGAACTCCTTCTGGGGAACGGATGATCAATGAGTCGACCGCGATCAAGCGGCCGTCGGTCGTGAGCACGACCGGGTTCAGGTCGATCTCGGCGATGTCTGGCCGGGCGAGCATCAGACCGGCGGGAAGCAGCAGCGCGTCGCGCTCGGCGCCGCGGGCCTCGATTCCTGCTCCGCCCGGCCCCACGACGAGGACCGGTCCGTATACCGGGTCGCGGACGGCCCCGATGTTCAGCTCCACGTCGTGCCGGACCTGCGGCTGGATCACGACCCTCGGCTGCTCGACCGACAGCTTGCGCGCGGTGTCCAACGTCTGGCGCGCCTCGTCGAGCAGATCGGCCCGCGAGACGCCGAGACGGATGAGCCCGTGCTGGGCGCGATGCGGGACGTCGACGGCGTCACCCTTGATGACGTAGGGGCCGGGCCAGCCAGCGTCGTCCACCAGGGCCGCCACCTCGTCGGCCGAACCGCCTACCACGCTGGGCACGTAGGAGACGCCGAGCGCGGTGAGCACACCGGCGGCGACCGCCTCGGACAAGCCTGGAAGGTCCGGCAGCTCCACCGGCCGCGCCAGCACCCGGGGAGGCGAAATCCGGCGCAGCACGGATGCTGCCCGGTCCACGAGCGCGGGTACTTGGCGGACGGCCGCGCCAATCGAGGGCACGACCACGTCGGGGCGCCCTACCGCCTCGACGGCGCCGGGCGGCGCTGCGGCCCAGACCAGCCAGGTCGGCGTCGGCAACCCCGCGGCGGTGTCGGCGAGGGTGCGGTAGGCGTCGAGCAGCCGGTCACCGAAGGTGAAGTACAGGACGACGGCGTCGATGTCCGCCTCGGCGTCGAGCAGCCGGCACAGCGCGGTGACCCGGTCAATGGAGCGGCCGAACATGCCGCTCAGATCGATCGGGTTCTGATCACCGACGGCCCCGGCACCCAGCTCGGTCACCGCTGCCCGGATCGTCGGCGATAGCGCGGGGACATCCGCGACCTGCGCGCCACACTGCTGGGTCCATTGGCTGCCGACGTCGGTGAGCCGGTCGGCGAGCACCGCTCCGGCCCCGCCAGACATCGTCACGACGGCCACCCGTGGACGATGGGGCAGCGCGGCACCGCGGCGCAGACCCTGCACCACGTCGACCAGCTCGTCGTCGTCCCGGACCCGCTCCAGACCGGCCTGGCGGCACAGCGCGGACAGCAGCAGGTCATCGCCGGCCACGGCCGCGGTGTGGGAAAGCGCGGCTCGCCGCCCGGCGCTGCTGCGCCCCGCGGCCAGGACGACGACCGGCTTGTCGAGCTGCCGGGCGCGCCGGCCCAGGGCCAGAAGACCCGCGGGGTCACGAACCCCCTCCAGATACATCACCAGGGTCGCCACGTCGGCCTGCTCCACCAGGTACCGGCCGGCCTCGGCGGCCCGCAGGCAGGCCTCGTTCCCCGTACTGGCCCCGCTAGCGCGACTCGACGTTCCGGACGGGGCTTTCACGGTGGCCATTGAGCTGTTCCCCTCGGCTCAGACGATGTCGCGCTGTGCAAGTGACCGGAGCTGTTCCGCGCCGATACCTAGAAGCTCGCCGTACACACTGGCGTTGTGCTGGCCCAGCGCCGGGCCGAGAGTTCTGATCGATCCCGGGGTGTCGCACAGCAGCGAAAAGGGAGCAGGCATGAGCAGTGCGCCGCGCTCGTCGTCGGTCACCTCGCCAAAGGTGCCCCGCTTCTGGTAGTGGGCGTCGGCGGCGATGTCGGCGATCGTCATCAGCAGCGATGCCGGAATGTCCCGCTCGGACAGCTGGGCAACGAGCTCATCGGCGGTCATAGTCAGCGCCCAGGCCGAGATAAGGGGGTAGAGGTCGTCCTGGTGGGCGACTCGCGCCTGGTACGTGGCGAAGCGGGGGTCGGCGGCCAACTCCGGCTGAGCTGTCATCGCCATTAAGCGATAATGGCCTGCGTCGCCAACCGCGACCTCCCGCCAGAGCTCGAAGCGAGGACATTTTAGGACGCGCCCCAGGCGGACAGGAACGTGGCCTTGAAGGCGTCCGAGCCGTACCACTGGTTTGACGCGTATGCGCTAGGTGTCAAGCTGAGGTCTCCAACGTTGTCGTGTGTGAAAATTCGGATCACGGCATTGACGCTGCTGACGGGCGTGTGGTTGGTCAACATCGCGACGATGTTGTCCGCGAACAGCCAGCCTGAGTAGGCGTTGCTGTCGCCGACGTCGAGAAATTGAGGCGTTCCGCCTGCCTTCAGTCGCTGCATGGAGTCCAGGCTGGCTGTGGTCGATGCTAACTTGACCTTATTTTCGAACCCCGCTGTCTGAATGCCGCTAAGGGAGCCGGCGGCGGTCACATCCACGCCGGGCAGTACATAGGTCGTGTCTGGGTGGGAGATCAAGCCAGCGCTGACTGCCGATGGCACCTTGTTGATGTTCGCGGTCGTGTAGTTCACCACGGAGAATGAACAGCCCGGGCAATGCTGTGCGAAGAAGTCCTTGGTGTAGCTCGTGGCTCTGACGAGGGCCGCGGTGTCCGTGTCGCCCACGTACAGGACGTGCGCGTTGCCGTTGCTGTCGGCAATCACACTTTCGGCCAACAGTTTCGCGGTCAGCTGTGAGTTGGCGTCCGCGTTGTAGAAGGCGAACTGCGGCGAGTTGGTCTTCCCAGCCTCAGGAGCCACCCCGGCCACCAGCGTCGGGATGTGGTGCGCAGCGAGATCGTCGTAGGCCGCGGACACGAGGTTGTAGTCCACGTAGCCGCCGACGACGCCGTCGGCGCCCTGAGTGATCGCCTGGTTGAAGCACGAGGCGATCTGGGTCGGGAGAAACTTGCCGTCACAGGTGTGGACCTCCACGCCCAGGTGGCTCAGCGCGTCCTGCATCGACGTGCCGAAGGCCGCCAGGATAGGCACGGCAGCACCGAGAGGGACGTACCAGACGGTCTTGCCCCGGAGAGCCTGGGTTCCCGCCACCGTCGGGACGGCCGGGTACGACAGTACAGGACTTGTGTGCGCGGCGATGTCAGCGCGCGCAGCGGCCACCTCCGTTGAGACGCTCGAGCCTGATCCACCACCCGCACCGGGCGACGACGATCCGGACGTCGACGACGAGCCGCACGCCGCGACGCTGACAACGGCGACTGCGGCGATTGCGGCGCTCGCAATCAGTCGTCTCCGATGGAGTTGCCTAGCTTCGTCGATCATGGATGTATGCCTCTCGAAGAAGGGACCCGCAGCCGCCGGTGTACGAAGATCCGGACCAGCCAGCAGGCCCGTCCGCCGAGTAAGGCGGTGCCGATGACGCAGGTCATATGACACTGCTGTTGGAATTCTTACAATTGTGTCGAGAGTGTGTCAAGCGTCGCCGACGTATCTGCACTTCTTCCAGGAGCGATCCATCCCCGCGCACGGCCGCCACTCCTACACCCATACGAGCCGAGTCTTGACGCAAGCGGCTCAGGTGTAGAATATTCGTCGTTACCGTCGAGGCCGGGACCGTCATGGGAGTGATGGCCGAGCAACGGCGTGCGCATTCAAGAGGAGGCGGTGATCCATGCGCGTGGCGATCGTGGGTGGCGGTGCGGGCGGTCTGCTCTGCGCTCGCCTGCTGGCTCGACAACACCCCGACTGGACGATCCGCCTCTATGAACGCCTTCCACCGCAGAAGACGTTCGGGTTCGGGGTCGGACTGACAGGTGCGCTTCTGAGTGGGCTACGCGCCGTCGATCCGGTGGTGCACGACGCGCTGATAGATGTCGGTCACCGGAGTTCGCTGGTGCGCTTCCGCATGCCAGGCGAGACTCTGGATCTTGGTCGCTTCAGCGATGGCGTCGCGATCGGCCGCACCGTGCTGCTGCGGGTGCTCCTCGACTTGGCGCAGGAGGCCGGCGTCGACGTCCAGGTGGGGCACGCCCAGTCGGCGGTCGACCTCGCTAGGGACGCTGACTTGGTGGTGGGGGCCGACGGCGTCTCTAGCAGCACCCGCGACGCGTTCGGCCATGTCCTGAACCCGACTAGCGAGCTCGGCCGGGGACTCTTGATCTGGTGTGGTAGCAGCGTAAGGCTGCGCGGTACCACCTTCATGCCGGTGGAGACCGAGCACGGGCGCTTGGTCGCCCATGCCTACCCCTACGCCGCCGACAGGTCGACCGTCGTCATCGAGACCGACACGGACGCCTGGGCCGCGGCGGGTATGGCCAGCTCTGGCGCACTGGATCCCCTCTCGGGCGAGTCCGACCAAATGAGTCTCGAATATCTCTCCACGACGTTCGAGGGGTTGCTCGAGGGGCACCCGCTACTCGGCAATAAGTCACGCTGGGGTCACTTTCGTACGGTCCGATGCGCCCGGTGGTCTGCAGGCAACGTCGTCCTCATTGGCGACGCTGCCGCGACCGCACATCCCACGTTGGGCTCGGGCACGAAGCTGGCGATGGATTCGGCGATGACCCTCGTCAGCGCCCTCGAAGGGACGTCCGGGGGTCTTGTCGATCTACACGATCGTCTCGAAGGGTTCGAGGCGGCGCGGCGCCCTGCGGTGGAGAGATTGCAGGATCGTGCCCGCCGCAGCCAATTGTGGTGGGAGTCAGTCGGCGCGCGGCTGCACCTCTCGCCGGCCCGCTTCGCGGCCGCATTCATGAGTAGGGCGGGTGCGGTGTCTTTGGAAGACTTAGCCGGCAGTGAGCCAGACGTGACGGCGCGCGCCGTTGCCGACTACGCCGACGTGCCGCGCGACGCGGTTCCGGCGAGATATCTCGTCGATTGGGTCCTGCAGCGGCCGCTAATCGCCCCAGGCGGGTCGTTCTCCTCACGGCGGTACAACTGGGACGATCCCGATCGTCCTCGAGTCGCAATCGAGATCTCCGTCGAACGTGGCGCTGATCCCTGGGGACAGCGTGGCGACGCCGCCGTGTTACGAACGCGGGCTCTGGGGTCGACCCCTGCCGGTGTCGTGCTTCTTGCCGGGGCCGACGACAGAGATTCCGTACTGGACCGATTGGCTTTGGGTGACCGGCTTCGGTCGGAGACGTCAGCACTTGTCATGGCCAGCGTCCGCCCCGAACTACTCGACGATGCCGCGATCGCACTCGTCAGTGGACGGATCGATCTCGCCCTGACTGGTGCGCGCTCATGACGATTCGGAACTTTCGGGGCATCGCCCAGCCGCCACAGCGCGCCGGTCACGGCATCCTGTGGGACATTGATGCCTTGAACCGCTTCGAGGTGAAGTGATGCCGCGCACAGTCCGCGGGGTGAGCACAGCGCGCGACCTACTTGAAGCCGTGTCCGACTACCTCGACGCCTCCCTCGACCCGGGCGATGAAGGTGAGGACCCGCGACGGCTGCGGCGGAGCGCGTATGCGTTCGACGAGGCCATGCGCGCACGGATCAGCGGCTACGCCAGCATCCAGAACGAGGGTTAACTTCGGCGCCGCGGCCGACTCAGTGCTGTTCGCCGAGGTCCGGGCACCCACGACGCTGGGCCGACCTATGCCGCCGTGGCGCAGCAGGTCCATGTCATCGATGCTGTCCGCGCCGGTGACCATCCCGGCCATGCGGGCGATCACCTCCATCCCGAGTAGGCGTGGGTGGCGATCAAGTACCCGAACGCGATCTACGACGACGATGGGCGGCGCTGGATCTCCGACGCCGAGGTCGCCGAGATTTTCCTTCACCGCGTTCACCTCCCGGCGCAAGGCCGAGCACATCTCGGCACGGTTGATCGTGCGCCGGGTCAAGCGCCTGAACCGACCTCGTGCCGGCCGGGCGAAGCGAGCGGTTCACCGCCTACCGCCACCACGCGGTGTTCACGAACTCGCCGCTGTCGATGCACGATGCCGAGGGCGGCCACCGCGACCACGCGATCATCGAGCAGGTCATCGCCGATCTCAAGGGTGGATCGTTGGCACACATGCCTTTCGGGGTGTTCTCCGCCAATACCGCCTGGACCAGGCTCGCCGCGATCGCGTTCAACCTCACCTGCGCCGCCAGCGTCCTCGCCTCGGCGTTCCACGCCAAAGCCACCACCGCCACGATCCGCGCCCAGCTCATCACCGTCTCCGCGGGGATCGCCCGCTCCGCCCGCCGGCTGCGGATGCACCTGCCCCAGCACGCCCTGGGAGAACGCCTGGAGCCAGCTGTTCACCACCGCCTGCGGCCCACCGGGCACAGCCATCCGCTGACCACCCAGCCGCAAGCGCCGCGAAGAACAACCCGAAGTGGAAAAACTGGACAGACCGGCAGCTCACTCATGCCACCACCAGCAGACAAGATCATCCGCCGCCAAGACCCCGCCGAAAATGGTTCCACGGCGGATCGAAGCTCAGCGGACGCCGACCTGGTGACAGTATCTCCTGATACAAGGCCTCAAGCGGCAGAATTTCGCCCACGCGGAATGACGGGCTTCGGCACTCTTAAGGGATGGCTTGCATGGTAAGAGGGGCAGCGACAGCAGGATCTGCGGGCGAAGGGGGTCCACCGACGGGGAGCGACCGCAGGGGGCTGGTCGAGGCGCAGATCTTTGAACATGCGCTGGAGCTGTTCGCGACTCGTGGCTTTGCCTCAACCAGTCTGCAGGACATCGCCGACTCTGTCGGCACCAGCAGACCTGCTCTCTACTACTACGTCCGCACGAAGGAAGAGATCCTGGAGCGTCTCGTGGCCCAAGTGAGCGGGGAAGCTTCGCAGTTCATCGCGTCCGTACGTCGCGCCGGTGGCCCGCCTGAGGATCGCCTGCGCACCATCGTCGAGAGGCTCGTACGACGACGGGTGGCCGAACCGAAGAGGTTTCGTGTCATGGATCGGTGTGAGGGGGAGCTGCAGGAGCCACTGGCGTCGAGGCACCGCCATGACAAGCTCGTGTATCTGCACGGCGTCACTGAAATTCTCGCTGAGGGAATGAGCACGGGCGTCTTCCGGCCGGGCGACGAACACGTCGCCGCCTTCGCCGTGATCGGCCTGTGCAACTGGATCTCCTGGTGGTATCAGCCCGGCCGGGGCCCGGAGCCATCGCAGGTCATCGCCCAACTCGTCGACGCCGCTATGGCGACTGTGGTGCGCGCCGACGCGTTGGCGGCGCCCGCCGACGCGCACGCACTCGTGGAACACGTGCGCGCAGACCTCGACGTTCTCGAGCGGATGATCCCGAAGCGCGACGGTCGGACCTAAGCGCACACGCGCCATTCTCCACCTGGACGGGGGGTTGACTTTCCGTTCGGCAAAGGCGTAGAATTATCGCCATAAACGTTGAGACAGTCATTTGCACGGAGGTGCCCGCCATGGAATCTGTCAGGACCGTCCCGCCGGAGCATTTCGTGGCCGGTGTCGACCACGTCGCTTTCCCCACCTTCGATCCGGCCGCGACCGTCCGCTTTTACCGCGACGTGCTCGGCTTCCCCGTGGTGCACTCGATCTGCGCCGCGGGCTGGGGTCCCGGCGACCACCCCGACTTCGTCCACTTCTTTTTCGACATCGGCAACGATGACCGGCTGGCTTTTTTTTACTACTTCGGTTTGAAACCGTTTGACGGTGGCGAGCATGGAGACGTCTACGCTCGGTTCGGACCCGACGTGCCGCGGTTCTTTATACGGTCGAGGCACCTGGCCCTCCACGTGCACAGTGAGGCCGCGCTGCTGGAGTACCGCCGCCGGCTGGATGCGAGCGAGTGGCCGGTCGAGGCCCAGATTCGGCATGAGACGATTGAGTCCATCTACACGACCGACCCGAACGGCTATATGTTCGAGATCACGCGGGCCCTTCGTGCGGTGACCTCGCAAGAGGATCTCGATGCAAATCTCACGATTGACGCGCTGGTTGATGTTGTCTCCGGACCCGAGCCGAGCATGGCTGCTCTGCTGACGCGCAAGGCGGAGCTGATCGTCGAGCACGCCGCCGACTGGCAGGTGGAACCCGAGCCTGCGACGACCGGAGCGTCGGTGGGCGCGGTCCGCTCATGACAACGATGTTCGTTTTGGACGTCCCAGAGAACACGTCGGTGCCGGCTACCGCCTCGCGTGACCCGGCTGTGAGCGTCTCGCGCGTGGGGCCCTACTTCAAGATCTCCGCTGAAGGCGAGATTGTGATTGACCGCCGCGCAACCGAGTGCCGACATGCCGTCTGGTACAGCTGTGTCGCCGGGCTAGCGCGCGCTCGGATCGTGCAGCACGACAAGGATGCGCTCAGGATCGAACCGCGATGACCACGGCGAGGGACCGACTGGGAGCGGGCCGTTACATCGAGGCCGGGGCCGTTCCTGCGGACACAACCACACAACTCGTACGGTTGTCGACGGCTGACGGCGCCACGGTTACCGGCACTCTCCGCTCCGTACCGGGTGCGCGGACGGTGGTATTCCTCATGCATCCGCGGCAGGACCTGACGCACCACGGGATGGTGCCAGAGCTCCTGTCGCGCGGCTGTGCCGTGTGGACGCAGGCGCCCAGGTCGGTGAACAACGACCTCAACCTGCTCCACGAGCAGTTGCTAGTGGACGAGGCCGCCGGCTATTGCTTCCTTCGGGACCAGGAATTCGACGCCGTGATCTGCTACGGGCACTCGGGTGGCGGGACGCTGCAGGCGTTCTACCAGCAGCAGGCAGGCCTTCCCGCCGGACAACGCCTCCCGACAACGCCCGGGGGTCGTCCGGTGGCTCTGCGCACCGCGGACATGCCGCTGCCGGACGCGTCGATCTTCATGGCGCCGCACCCTGGTCAGGCTGCGCTGATGAGCCGCATCATCGACCCGTCCGTCGTCAATGAATCCGATCCGATGTCGACTGCCCCGGAACTCGACTGCTTCGACGCGCGCAACGGATTCCAACCCCCGCCTACCTCGTCGTCCTTCGATGGCGACTTCATTGCCGCCTACCGTGAAGGTCAGAGTGCGCGGCTGCGGAGGCTGGACGCCGCAGCAAGGGCCCTTGTGGCTATCTCGGATGAGGCGCGATCGCGGCACAAGACCACCGAAGACGCAGTCGATCGGCGAGCCGCGTTGGCGCCGCGGCTGATGACGGTGTACCGCACCGACGCCGACCTTCGCTACGTCGACCTGTCGATCGACGCGAACGAACGTCCCTACGGTTCGTTGATGGGTCGCCGGCCGGATCTGACGAACTACGGGCTGGTCGGATTCGGCCGATTGGCCACTGCTGAGGCGTGGCTGTCGACATGGTCCCCGCTGTCGAGCAATGCGGACTTCCTGCGGTGCGCACCAGCCGTGACGACACCGACCCTGCTGATCGAGTTGACCGGCGACCAAGCGGCGTTCCCCTCAGACATGGCGCGCATGCGTGAGGCGCTGGGCGCCGAGGACCTGACCTCAGCCACGGTCCGTGGCACCCACTTCGGAGCCAGCCTCGCACCGGGTGAGCCGACAGGGACCCAGTTGGCCGCCCAGATCATCGAGAGCTGGCTGGCCGAGCGCTTCCCGACCGCACGCTCCTGACTGGTCCCGTCGAATCCAGGGCGCATCTCCGACACACAGGAAGATCCTCAACATGACCCACCGCATCGGTCTCGTAGTTCCCAGTTCCAACGTAACCGTCGAGACGGAGATGCCGGCACTGCTGGGCCGGCACGAAAGCGCGACCTTCTCGTTCCACTCCAGCCGGATGCGCATGCATACCGTGTCGCCCGCGGAACTTCAGGCTATGAACGCGCAACGTGATCGCTGTGTGTTGGAGATCGGCGACGCCGGCGTGGACGCTCTGCTCTACGCATGCCTCGTCGCGATCATGGTAGGTGGTCCGGGGGAGCATCTGCGCGTCGAGGGCCTTATCGCCGAGCAGTTCGCGACTGGTGGTTTGGGGGCCAAGGTCCGTTCGAGCGCCGGCGCTCTCGTCGAGGCGCTGCAAGCTCTCAACGCCACACGGATCGCCCTAGTGACGCCGTATGTCCGTCCTATCGCCGAGCAGGTGGTCGGCTACATCGAGTCGGAGCACTTCGAGGTTTGCGACTGGCGTGCTCTCGGTGTCGCGGACAACGCCCAGGTCGGGTGCATCCCGGGCGATCAGGTCATGGCTGCGGCTCGGTCCATGGATCTGACCGGAATCGATGCGCTCGTGATCTCCGCCTGCGTACAGATGCCGTCGCTGGGCCTCATCGACAGGGCCGAGGCCGAGTTCGGTATCCCCGTCCTGTCGGCCGCGACGGCGGGCGCATACAGCCTGCTAAACGCTCTCGGTGAGGCACCTCGCATCCCGGCCGCTGGCCGACTGCTGGACACTCCCGTGACGGCGCTGGTCTGACCAACCGCCCTTTGCGCGTCAAGTGATCCGGGGCTGGCCCTATCGGATCACTTGACGCTCGCGTCGATCTATTGACAACACTGCCGAAAAGTGATCTGCTTCATACCTGGCCACACACCCGCGGGTGTCGACACAGCCGGATCCCGATGTAGCGCCGGACGAAGGGAGCTCCAAGGTGAATATCGGTCACCGGACCGGCCCGCGTTCGACCGTGTGGTTGCCCGCATCTCGACCTCGCACCGCTGCCGGGAGGCGCTTGTAGATGGGCGAGCCGCGACTAGAGATCGATGCGCTCAGCAAGACGTTCGGACCCGCGAAAGTCCTGCGCGACGTCGAGCTGACTGTTGAGGCCGGCGAGGTGCACGGTCTCGCCGGCCAGAACGGCTCCGGGAAGTCGACGCTGATCAAGATTCTTACCGGCGTCTACTCTCCCGACCCGGGCGCGCACTACCGCGTAGACGGGGTCGGCATGCGTCTGCCGGTGCGGTGGCGAGAGGTGCATGCCGCGGGCGTCTCGGTCGTGCACCAGGATCTGGGCCTGCTGGACCAGCTGAGTGTCGCCGAGAACGTCTGCGTCGGCGGGTTCCCGACAGCGCGCATTGGACGGATCGACCGCCGTGAACGCGACCGGCTCGCCGACAAGACGCTCGCACGGCTCGGTGTCGATCTAGACCCGACTCGGTTCGTCGGCACGCTCTCTGCGGCTCAGCGAAATGAGGTCGCCATCGCGCGCGCGATGCGCGACCTGGATGAAGGCTCGGGTCTGGTCATCTTGGACGAGTCGACTCGGGCACTCAGTGGCACCGATCTCAAGCGCATCCATGCGCTGCTGGCACGTATCGCGGCGAGCGGCAGCGCCGCGCTCATGATCAGCCACAACCTCACTGAGCTTATGGCCGTGACCGACCGCCTCACCGTCCTCCGCGATGGCCGGCTCGTCGGAGCAGGCCTCGATACGCGCCATCTTTCCGAACAGGAGATAGCCCGGCGCATGATCGGCAGCACCGTCGAGGCCTTGACCAGACGGCAGGCGGTCTCGACCATCGCGCCCAAACCGAAACTGCGGGTAACCAATCTGAGCGGTTCACGGGTAAGCGCGATCGATTTCGCCGTGGCACCCGGCGAGGTCTTGGGAATCACAGGGCTGCCGGGTAGCGGGTACGAGGAGATTCCCTACCTGCTCTCCGGAGCGCAGCGCGCTACTTCCGGCTTCATCGACATCGGGTCCACCCAACTAGATCTGGCGGGGGCGGGGGTGGCGGCATGCATACGCGCCGGCATTGTCCTCGTACCTGAACGCAGGGATCGCGACGGGCTTGCCTTCGATCTGAGCGTGCGCGACAACCTGAGCCTGCCGGCCTTACGAGTCCGTGGCCGGCCGTGGTACGTCGCGCGTCGGTGGCAGCGGGAGAGCGCCGCGCGCGCCACGGCCACCCTCGACATCAAGCCGCCCGACTCGTCCCTTCTCGTGAAACAACTCAGCGGCGGCAATCAGCAGAAGGTGCTGCTGGCGAAGTGGTTGAGCGTGGGGCCGACAGTGCTGGTACTCCATGAGCCGACGCAAGCGGTGGACGTCGGGGCCCGTCGGGACATCCTGACCGCACTCCATCGCGCGGCGGATTCTGGGGTTGCGGTCCTTTTGGTCAGCAGTGAACCCGAGGATCTCGCTGCCGCCTGCGACCGGGTGCTTGTCTACTCGGCCGGTGTCGGCCTGGCGCCGGTGGATTGCACGACACCTGACGTGATCCTCGAACAGACATATGCCGCCGCGGGGAGTCCAACATGACGTTATCGCAAGATAATGATGAGGCGCCGGGGCACGGCAGCCTCGCGCCCGGAGTCAGTGGCAGCGATGGTGCTCTCGCCGACGGCGGCGCACCCACGACGATCAGTAGGAGAGCGGCCGCGAGCCTACGCGTCCACACCCGCGGAGTTGGTTCGCGTTACGCGCTGTTCGGAGTGTGGGCGGTCTTGGCCGTGATCTACGGCTCGCTGATTCCGCACACGTTCCTCCGAACAGCCACCGTGCAGGCCATCTTCGGGTCGCAGTCGGCGCTGCTGTTTCTGGCCGTCGCTTCGCTGTGCACCGCCGTCGTTGGTGGATTCGACCTTTCATTCGCAGGCATCTTCGGCCTATCGGCGACCATCGTGCCCGTCCTCGCCGGGCTCCATCACGTCAGCCTGTGGTTGGCCTGCCTCGCTGCCATTGGCGCTTCGCTAGGTGGCGGTGCGCTCAACGCACTGTTCGCCGTCAAGCTCAAGGTGCCCTCGCTGATCGTCACCCTGGGAACGGCCAGCCTATTCCTGGGGCTCGCCGAGCTGATCTCATCATCGACCCCGGTGTCCGTCTCCAGCACTAGCTTCTCCAGGATCGCGCTATACGACCTGTTCGGACTTCCGCTGTCCTTCTACTATGGGCTGATCCTCTGTGTGGCCTTTGCCTACGTCCTGAACTGGATGCCCCTCGGCCGGCACATCGTGTTCGTGGGTGCCAACCCCGAGGTAGCCCGGCTCGCCGGCATAAACGTCGACCGGATCCGGGCGGCGAGCTACATAACCTCCAGCCTGATCTCAAGCTTGGCGGGCGTGTTGCTAGTTGCTTCCACCGGCGGCTTCGACCCGACCGCCTCGTTTAGCTACCTGTTGCCAGCATTGGCCGCAGTCTTCCTCGGCACCGCCGTCGTTCAGCCAGGCCAGTTCAACCCGATGGGCACCTTCTTCGGCATCTACTTCCTCGAAACCGGCATTCTCGGCCTACAGCTGCTCGGCTATACCGGCTGGGTTCAGGACGCGTTTTACGGCGCGGGTCTCGTGCTAGCGGTGACCATCGCGACCGTTGTGCGCAACCGGACGAGCGCGGCGTGAATTCAGGATTTGCGCGCTCCTCCGCTCCGCGGCTGGCGGCCCGCTGGAGGGCAAAGTGCAGCTGAAGCGGGTAGCCGTACTTGGAGGCGGGCCGGGTGGCCTATACGCAGCACGACTGTTGAAGCTCTATGACCCGCGGTGCCGTGTGGATCTCTACGAGCAAGGGACCCCCGACGCGACCTTCGGCTTTGGAGTAGGGCTTGCGGTCGGAACCCTGCACAACCTCCAGCTCGCGGACGCTGCCTCCCACGACGACATCCTGGCTGCCGGCTGGCTGCACGACTCGAGCATGCGGGTCGGCGACCAGGTCGCTCGAATGCCGAATAGAAGCTCGCGCTCCATAGGACGAACCACGCTGCTGTCCCTCTTGCAGCGGCAAGCTGCGGAGTCCGGGGTGGTCATGCACTTCGGGCAGCGGCGCTGGGCCCGGACCATCGACGCCGACCTGGTCATCGCCGCGGATGGAGTCGGAAGTGCGACTCGCGGGGAATTCGGGGCTGACTTCGGAGCGGAGATCGAACTGGGCAGCGGTCTCTATCTGTGGTGCGGCACGGACATGGCGCTGCCCTCTGCGATGTTCATGCCGGTCACAACTGATGCGGGCACCTTCGTTACGCATGCCTACCCCTACGCCGCTGACCGCAGCACGTTTTTGATCGAGACAGACGAAAGCACATGGCGCGCAGCAGGATTCGACGTCTCGACAGACGCCACGCCCCCTGACCAGAGCGACACTACCTCGCTGCGCTACCTCCAGGACGCGTTCTCGGTCCCGCTAGAGGGCCACAACCTCATCGGAAATCGGACCCGCTGGCTCCGCTTTCGCACCATCGCATGCCAGCGTTGGCACTACCGCAACATTGCGCTGCTGGGTGACGCTGCGCACACTGCGCACTACTCGATCGGTTCCGGCACGAAACTTGCCATGGAAGACGCCGTCGCGCTAGTGTCGTCGATCGCCGGCGCGACCCGTCTGACCGAAGCCCTGTCGGCGTACGAGGCACTGCGCAAGCCAGCCGTCGATCACCTGCAGGCGGTCGCCTTGCGCAGCCAGCGCTGGTGGGACTCGTTCCCGCGCCGCACCCAGCTACAGGTCGACCGACTGCTGGTGGCTTACATGACACGCGCCGGCAAGGTGCCACTGGCCCGCTTTGCCGAATCGGCGCCGAGCGTCGTGCGAGCCGCGCTGGCCGACTACGGCGGCAGCGCCTCAGAACCTCCCGCGTCGCTCGACGCGGAGACGATGGCGACCTGGGTCATCCAGCAGCCTTTCGCAGCCGCGTCAGAAATCGCGACCACCCGGATCGCTGCGAAACTTGACGCGCTTGACCTCGAGGTGACCGAGGTCGATGCCTGGGGGTCGAAGGCCGACGGTCTCGTCGCAACCGCCCTGCGGGCAGTCGGCGACGGCACGGGGTACGTGCGCGTGGCAGGAGCCGGGGACCGCGACAGCGTGCTCAACCGACTCGACCTCGCCGAGCGGCTTCGGCTAGAGACGTCCGCCACCGTGATCGTCCGAGCTGGGGCAGACCATCGCCACGACCTGGTCGCAGGACTCGTGGCCGGCCGGACGGACCTGATCGACATGACCGACCACGCCGACGAGCCGCGGGAGGAGACGACATGACGCGGCAGAACTGGGACGGCCGGTTGCCGCCGTACCGGCCCGAGCAGACCCAACGCTATCTCGCAGCCGGGGTCTGGCAGCGCCAGACAATCGCGCAGCAGTTCGAGTCGGTCGCTGCCCGTGTTCCCGCCGCGGACGCGGTAGTCAGCGCCGACGGCCGACTGTCCTACGCCGAGCTGAGTCGAGAGTCGGACCTCCTCGCGGCCGCACTGCACGAGTCAGGCCTCGACATCGGCGACCCGGTGCTGTTCCAGCTCAACAACCGCGTGTCCACCGTCGTCGCCTGGTACGCGACCCTCAAGGCGGGACTTGTCCCGGTGGCTACCCTCGCGATGCACCGAATGCACGAGATCTCTGAGATCAGTCGACGAACACGCGCGGTTGCGCACCTGGTGGACGCGACCCCCGGCGGTTCATTCGACCTGGTCGACCTAGCGCTCACACACGCTGGTACGTCAACGACGGTTACCCACGTCCTCACCGTCGGCTCACCCCATCAGGTGGCCTCCACCACCAGGATCGAGGACCTCGCCACCGCGGTCGCTTCAGACGTCGCGCGCAAGGTGGTGCACGAGATCCAGGCACAGATCGATCCGGACGACGTCGCGGTCTTCCAGCTGTCCGGTGGCACGACCAACGTGCCCAAGGTCATTCCGCGACGGCATGCCGAGTACTGGTACAACGCCTCGGCCTATGCCGACTACCTCGGCTGGGAACCGGATGTCCGCGTCGCACACCTCGGGCCCGTTCTGCACAACGCCGGGGTCGTCTGCGGCATTCACGCGGCACACAGCGTCGGTGGATGCCTAATTCTGGGAACGCCCGGCGCGACATCCACGCCGCTGCTCGTCGCCGAGGGCGTCACCGACATGATCGTCGGACAGTTTCAGTTCTCCGGCATCGCCGAGCGAGGTGTAGGCCATCTCGCCGGGTCGCTGCGCCGCGCCGTGCTCTCCGGCGCGAAGGTGCCCGCTCCGGTGTTCGATGCGATCGAGACTGCGGGCATCTGGTCTGGTCAGCTGTTCGGCATGGGTGAGGGGTTCTTCGCGGTAACTGCACTCGATTCCTCTCGCGAGATCCGGAGCAACACGGTCGGCACTCCGATGACCGAACTCGACGAATTCAAAATCCTGGAACCAGGCTCGGACCAGGAGCTCCCGGACGGCACCACCGGCGAGCTCTGCTGCCGCGGGCCCTACACCATTCCCGGGTACCTCGACGCCGCGGAACACAACGCGTCAGCCTTCACCGTCGACGGGTTCTACCGAACCGGGGACCTGGCCACGGTGATCAACCTTGACGGTGTCCGCTGCCTGTCTATCAACGGCCGTATCAAGGACTTGATCAACCGCGGCGGCGAGAAGATCAACGCCGAGGAGGTCGAGCTGCTGCTCCTGAAGCATCCCGACATCCGCGAGGTCGCCGTCGTCGGGATGCCCGACGCGCGCATGGGTGAACGCACCTGTGCTTATGTCGCTTCGACTGCGGGCGTCGACATCGACGCCGTCCGCGCCCATCTCGATGCCCTCGGCGTGGCGAAATTCAAGTGGCCGGAGCGTGTCGAGCAGGTGGATGGCCTGCCGCGTTCGAACGTTGAGAAGGTCAACAAGAAGCTGCTCCGCGTTTGGGCAGCGGACGCCGTCCGGGCGGGTCACTGATGGCTCGGTCCCGGACGCTGCTCGACCTCATCGTGGCCTACGTACAGGCCCGCGCCGCTGGAGCGCCCGAGGCCCGGCTGCAGGAAATTGCCCAGCAGGTGGACGTCGCCCTGGGTGAGGCGATCATCGAGCTGGCCGATCACGGGGTCGTCCACGAGAGCGGTTGACCGCGGAAGCGGACGTCCCGAGCAGACAAGGCACTACCCCACCCTGGAGGTTTCGATGATTCGACGACGGCGGACATGTGTGCCGGCCACGAGCCGTATCAGACCGTACGGCTGCGGCGATGACGGAAGCGGTTCACACGGTCGTGATAGACAGGAGAGCAGATCATGACGTACGTCATCGGTGTCGATGTCGGAGGGACGTTCACCGACGCCATCCTCGATGACTCCATGGGGTCGATCGTCGCGGCCAAGTCGCCGTCGACGCCACCCGACTACTCACGCGGTGTCCTGGACGTGCTGGAGCTGCTGGCCGAGCAGGTGGGCAGACCACTGGAGGAGGTGCTGGCGGAGACCCATCACATCGCGCACGGCACGACCTCTTCCCTCAACGCGCTGGTGATGGGGACCGTCCCCCCTGTGGGGTTCCTCACCACCAAGGGGCATCGGGACTCGATCTTCATCATGAACGTCGAAGGTCGCTATCTCGGCAGTTCGCAGCACGAGCTGCAGAACGTCCTGAGTCAGGCTAAGGACCACCAGTTGCTGCCTAAGCGGCACGTGCTCGAGGTAACCGAGCGCGTTGACCGAGACGGGCGCGTCGTCGTCCCGCTGGACGAGGACGAATCGCGGAGGGCCATCAGGGCCCTCCTCGACGACGGCGTCAAGGCCATCGCCGTGTCCTTCCTGTGGTCCTTTCGGAACCCAGATCACGAGCGTCGCGTGCGACGGCTTGTTCACGAGGCCGCCCCCGACATGTTCGTGGCGCTGTCCTGTGACGTCAGCCCGCGCATCCGGGAGTTTGCCCGGAGCGCAACGACCATCATGAGTACGCAGATCGGTCCCGGTCTGCGCGACTACCTCTCGACGCTTGAGCGACGGCTGCGGGAGCGGCGACTGAGCGGGCCGTTGCTCGTGATGCAGAGCAACGGGGGCGCCGTGGCTGCCGCGCAAGCTCCTGACGTCGCCATCAACACGGTGGGATCTGTGCTCACCGGCGGTGTCATCGGTTCGGTGACCCTGGGATCTCAGCTGGGCCACCGGAACATCATCTCGACGGACGTCGGCGGTACCACGTTCCTCGCCGGCCTCGTGGTCGACGGAGAGCCGGTACGTCACTCCTCGACGATCATCAATCACCACCCGATAAATGTGCCGACCCTGCGGGTCGAGGCCATCGGTGCTGGCGGTGGGGCCATCGCCTGGCTGGACGCGGGTGGCAACCTGCGCGTCGGGCCTCGCAGTGCCCAAGCGGTTCCTGGACCCGCCTGCTACGGCCAGGGAGGCACGGAGCCCACCAACACGGACGCGAACCTAGTCCTGGGGATCCTGTCTGAACGTGGCCTGCTCGGTGGTCGCAAGGGTCTGTCCCTGGACCTGGCGCACAAGGCGATCGACACCTGTATCGCGGGCCCACTCGGCCTGACCGTCGAGGATGCGGCGGTTGCGATCTACACCGTCCAGAACGCGCAGACCGGGGACCTGCTGCGCAAGACGGTCGTCGAGTCCGGGCACGATCCGAGGAACTTCGTGCTTTACGCGTTCGGTGGCGCCGGCCCGGCACACTGCGCCCGGTATGCCGCCGAGGTCGGAGTCGAGAACGTGGTCGTGCCGTTGGGGCCGGTCGCGTCTGCGTTCTCTGCCTTCGGTCTTGCGGCGTCCAACATCGTCGTGGGCGCGGAGATATCCGACCCGACGTTCGTGCCCTTCGACCCTGATCGCGCGCAAAAACACTTCGAGGCGCTGGAGGCGCAGGTCCGGGAGGGGCTGGAGCGGCAAGGAATCGGTTTCGAAGCCGTCGAGCTCCACCGGGAGATCGACATGCGCTACGGGATGCAGTTGGCCGAGGTCGCAACTCCGGTGAGTCCCGGCAACCTCGACGCCGACGCCATCGAGGCGGTGACGAAGGAGTTCGAGGACCGGTACGCGGCGCTCTATGGACCTGGGGCTGGGTTCCGCGAGGCCGGGATTCAGGCGATCACCTTCCGGGTTCGTGGTGTGGGTGTCGTCCCCTTCGCACCGCGGTTCCCGGCGATCGCGGCTGCAGCTTCCGGCGACGCCTCGGCCGCGATCCGCACGAGCAGGCCGGTGTGCCTCGAAATCCGGTCCGGCTACATCGACACGCCCGTGTACGACTATCAGCGTCTCCTGGCGGGCCATGTGCTGGCAGGTCCGGCCGTGGTCGAGGTCCCCACGACCACCGTCGTGATCCCTTCCGGCACCGCCGGAACAGTGGATGAACTCGGAAACCTGATCATCCGACCGACAGCGAGGAGTCACCAATGACCATGCCCGTGCTCGGCTCCGAAATCTTCGCGAGCCGCCCGGTGGATCCCGAGGAGCTCCGCAGGGGCCTGCCGTCCGACTTGGCCGTCCATACAGTTTCCGCGGAGGCCGTCGAGGCTCTCGACCCACTCACATACGAGGTGGTACGGCATCGGCTGTGGTCGGTAACGGACGAGATGGGGGAGTCGCTCAAGCGGATGTCGGGTTCCCCGATCGTCACGGACGCCAACGACTTCGACTTTGCCATCAGCGACGAGATGGGCCAGGAGGTGCAGGTCGGTCTCTACAACACCATGCTGGTCGGCGCGGTGGACTTGGCAATCTACTGGACGCTGCGTCACCGTACGGCCAACCCCGGGATCGCCGCGGGCGACATGTTCCTTTGCAATGACCCGTGGGTCGGCGGGGGACTCCATCAGAATGACGTCATCGTCTTCCAGCCGGTCTTCCATGAAGGACAGCTGTTCGCCTGGACCAGTGCGGTGTGTCACGAGCCGGATCTGGGCGGCGTGGGCATCGGCGGCACCAGCCCTTCGGCGACGGACGTCTTCGCCGAGCCCGTTCCGACCCCGCCCGTGAAGGTGGTGCGTGACTTCCAGTTGCAGCGCGACGTCGCGGACCTATGGGTGCGACGTTCCCGTGTGCCGCTAGTGGTCGGACTGGACCTCCGGGCGAAGGTCGGTGCCAACAACGTCGGCCGTGAGCGGCTGCTCGCGCTGATCGATCAGTACGGCGCAGACACCGTCAAGGCGGTCATGAAGCGCATGATGTCCGACGCGGAGCGCCAGTTGCGGACAAAGCTCAGTGGGCTTCCAGACGGCTCCTGGCACGCCACTGGATACCAGGACCAGTCGCACCAGGGCGACCGTGGCCTGCATAAGATAGTGCTCAAGATGACGAAGGATGACGACCGTCTCGTCTTCGACTTCACCGGCACTGATCCGCAATCCGGCGTCATCAACTGCACCTACGCCGGGATGCGCGGCGGCGTCATGCTCGCCCTGCTGCCCATCCTCGCGGGGGACATCCCCTGGTCGGCCGGGGGGCTGATGAGGTGCTTCGAACTGATCGCCGAAGAAGGCACCATCAATAACGCGACGTTCCCGGCCGCTGTCGGGCGAGGTCCCATCGGCCCGGCATGGTTAACGGGGAGCCTGGTTGCCGAGTGCCTTTCCCAGATGCTGGATCAGTCGTTCGAGCTGGGGGGCAACGTTCAGGCTACGTGTTGCGGCACGTGGGACACGGCCGTGATCGCCGGGCTCGACCAACGGGGGGACCAACCCGTTCCCTTCCTGGACGTAATCATGGAGCCGATGGCTGGCGGGTACGGTGCCCGGCCACACGCGGACGGTATCGATACCGGAGGACTCTTCTGCATCCCGATGGGCCGGATTCCCGACGTGGAGATGACCGAGTTTCTCTATCCGATGCTGACGCTGTGGCGTCGTGAGGAGCCCAACTCGGGCGGTCCCGGGCGTCAGCGTGGCGGCGTCAGCGCCTCGATTGCCGTGACGGCCCACGGTACGAGCCTCCCGATGGCCCTGACCGTCGCCGGCGCCGGCAAGTCCGTGTCGCAGAACAACGGGCTAGCCGGTGGTTACCCCGGCAACACCGGCTACGACGTCATCGCCCGGAACAGCCGTATCACCGAGCTTTATGCGGCCGGGCGCCTGCCCGCCACGGCCTCCGAGCTCAGCAACGACATCGAGGTGAGCCAGTGCTACGGCGCGGGCTATCTCGCGCCGGGAGACGTGCTTCTCATGCACTGGCAGGGCGGCGGTGGCTATGGGGACCCGCTTCTTCGCGAGCCTGCCGCCGTGGTGCGTGACCTAGCCGAGGAAAAGGTCACCACCGCCGCGGCACGGGATGTCTACGGCGTCGTCCTGGACGGCGCTGGCTCTGACGTCAACGAGTCGGGTACCCTGGAGCTTCGCTCGACCATGCGTGCCGAGCGACGGGACCGTGCTCACCGACCAACCCAGGTTGCATCCCAACGAGTCGATGTCTCTCTTGGACGACGGCTCGATGACAACCTGATCGAGGTGTCGCTGGACGAGCGACGCCTAGTCGCGTGTGGCCACTGCGGCGAGGTCCTGGGTGACGCCGGTGGGGATGGCGAACTGTCGGTGGCGGGCTTCGACGCACCTCCCGCGACGGCCGGCCCCCAGATCCTGGGTCGTGCCTCGGACTACGTCGACGCTCCCGTGGTGTTCCGGCAGTTTTGCTGTCCTGGATGCTGGACGGCGGTGTCTTCAAAAATTTTACCCGCCGACCATGTCAGTCGGATCACCGCATTGAGCAGGCCGGTATCGACCTTCTCCGGGGAGGGTGCGATGTAGTTGATTGGGGCAGCGGGTGATCGCGACCTTGCGCCTTCCTTCCTGGGTACGGCGCTCGGCGGAGCGCAGGTGCACGGCCCCCAGCGCGGTCGGCTTAGGGTGATCTGGTAGGGGAATGCGATCGTGTTTGTGACCGTGGACGTGCAGAACCTGCCGGACTGCCGGCTTGTCCGAGGTCCTGGTCGTCGGGGGCAGGACAGCGTTGTTCAGCAGCGCAAGGGGACCGCGGTGATGGCCACCAGCGCGGTGCTGATCGCGTCGGCCCAGGGCCAGTCGCCGGGTAGTCGAAGGTGGCGTTGGCGTTGGCGTTGCCGTCCGGACTTGATCGCGGCCCGGATCGGCTAGTCTTTTCGGACGGTGACCGAGAAGCGGACGTCGAGCTTGCTGGCGGTTGCCGCTGGGGTCGTCGAACGAACCCTGTCCTGGATCACCCGCTACCGGCGGACCGACCGCGGCTACGAACGGTTACCACAACATCACGAGACAATGGTCTACTTGGTCATGATCACCATCATGGGGCGCCGGCTCGCGAGCCGCCAGGGGATGCTCCTACAGATGTCAAGCAGCGGTTTCGACGCGATCGGGGCGAGTGATTTCGTGGTAGATCTCGCGGGCGATTGCTCTCTTGAGGCAGCGCATTATGTCCTTTTTGGATAGTCCTTCTGCGGTTCGTCGGCGGACGTAGGCGCGGGTGCGGTCGTCGTATCTCATCCGCACCAGGGCCACGGTGTGCAGGGCGTTGTTCGCGCCCCGGTCGCCCGCCGCCGCGGTTGAGGCGATGGCGGTGAGTGCGCCCGGAGGATGCCGGGATTGGGGCGACTCCGGTCAAGTGCGCGAACGAGGCTTCCGAGCGCAGCCGTTCAGGGTTGTCGCCCGCGGTCACCAGCAGCTGGGAGGCGACGTCGATACCGACCCCGGGCTTGGCGAGCAGGCCGGGGGCTGCTCTGGTGGCGAGCTCGGTGAGCGCAGTGTTCAGCTCGGTGAGTTCCTCGGTCAACGTGAGGTGTCTGCGGGCCAGGGATCGCAACGCCATCTTCGTCGCTGTCGACGGGGACGACAGATCCGTGCCGGGGCGCAACCGGGACAGTGCGCGCAGGAGTTGTCCGGTGGGCAGTGGCCGCATTTGCTCCCGCAGGTCGGCGGGTCCGGTGATGAGCATGGCGCAGATTTGGTTGAGGGCACTGGGTTTTTGCCTTCACCGCCGAGCGGCGGCCACCCGCAGGCAGCGGATGGACTCCACAATCCCATCGCGGGTTTTCGGGGTCCCCGCGGCTCGCCCGGAGGCCACGGCTTGTGCTGCAGCGTAGGCATCCAAGGGATCATTCTTCCCGTGGGCGCGTCTGCTGGAACGGTCGGGGCGGTCGACCTCCATCACGGCCTCGCCGGCTGCGGTCAACACCCGGGCCAGCTCGGCTCCGTAGGCACCAGTGCCCTCAACCCCGACGGATCCAAGGACTCCCCACGAACGAACCCAGGCCAGCAACGCCCGGTAGCTCTCCGGGGTGGCGGGGAATTCTCGATCACCCAGCGCCCGTCCGAGACCATCAACAGCTGCGGCATGATGGGTGTCCGCGTGCGTGTCGACCCCAGCGAAGACTTGCCGCTCCGGGGAAGTTTGCGTCAGGGTGGTCATGACCGTCCTCTCGTCTCGATATGTGGCGGCACGCGCCGGTCGGGCGTGGCGGACAAGACAGTGACGGGGCTCCTCGACAAGCTCCTATGGGGTCACACCGCCCACCCGGCTGCGTGTGAACAGTGGGGCTAAACGGGCCGACGAATCCCACGAGAAGACAACCCACGGCCGTCCGTCAATTTTCGGGTCAGACCCGCTCAGCTCCACCACGTCCATCATCACTGTCATTTTTCGAGCGCCGTTGACACACGGCTCGTGCCTTGGCCACGACGGCTGCTGCGGCGAAGGCCAGGTCGCAGCGGACCGGAGATCCCGCCGACCGCCGCGCGTCGCTGGCCCCTCGTCTGATCACGGCCTACCGGACCGACTGTCCGACCTTCGCAGCAGCAGCCGCCGGATCGATGCCAATGACCGCGCCGTACGGATCACTGTGCGGGCGCCGCCCGGACCTGACCAACCACGGCCTCACCGGGTTCGGTCGGTTGAGCACGCCAGAGGCGTGGCTGTCGACCTGGTCCGGACCACTCCACCAATGCTGAGTTTCTGCGCTGCGCGACCGAGGTCACCGCACCCACCCTGCTGTGGAGCTGCCCGGGGATCAGGCGTGCTTCCCGGCCGACATCAGGTCCATGGCCAGCGCGCTGGGCGCCCGCGACCTCCCCGTCGAGAAGGTAGGGGGGTACTCACTTCGGGGGTCCGCTGGCCAAGGGCGAAACGGCCGGCTCGTCGCTGGCCGGCGAGGTGATCGGCGCCTGGCTGCACGAGCGGTTCCCCGCCGGGCAGGTGTCAGCTCGGTAGAACCCAGGGCGAGGTAGTCGACGTCCTGCTCCTTTGCATCCGCTCGCGGATCGACCAGACCGGCCACCCCCACCATGTCCGCCAGTTGGCCGCCACATCCTCGGGACTGCGCTTCTGGCCGCTCGGGCGGTACCACCATGCGACCCGGTTGCACACGCCGATCACACCAAGCGTGGCCTCCCGAGCGTCGACGGCGCGGGCCGCAGCATCGGAGGTCACCGTCCTCGATCACACCGGCCACCACAGCCAGAACCTTGCGCCGGCCGTCGTCGTAGGAGGCGGCGAGCGAGCTCCGGGGGCAGATCCGCTTCCGAGCGAAGCACCATGCGGAAACGATCCGGTTGGGACGCCTGCGTCAACGCGAGGTTGTGCGCGATGCCGCGCAGCTTGTCGGTGGCTCGGGCGCCGGAATCGGATGTGATCCGGCCCAGTCGCTCCACGGAGCTCTGCGACACCCGCGCGAGCACCTTCGACAACAGGCCTTCCTTGCTGCGGACGTAATAGTAGAGCGCGGGACGGGTCAGACCCGCGGCCTCCGCGACGTCTGCCAGAATTGTGCCGGCGAATCCGCGTTCGGCGAACAGCCGCTCGGCCCTCTCCAGGATGTCGGCCTCGAGCAGGTCGCGACGAGGGCTGGGCCGAGGGTCCTTGCCGCCGTTGGACTGGGCGCCCTTCGCCGCCTGCTCGGCCGTGCCCGCCTGGCCCGTCATGTCGCCAGCCTACTGTCCGACAATGCGCCGCAAGATCGACGCGAGTTCCTGCGGGCGGGTGTTCTGTATCGAGTGCGTAGCTCCCTCGACGAGGCTCGCTCGGTCGCCGAGCAAGTCCGCCAGCCGGATTCGGTCTTCGGCCGGCACGAAGCTGCCGTACTCGGCCAGGACCTCGGTGACCACGGGAGCGAGGCTAGTCAGCTCGGGCCACAGGTCCGCGAAGGAACCGATCTGCATGTCGGGGTCGGTCCTCCAGACCCGGCCACCCTCGGCTGGGCGCGTGCTGTGCCAGACCGCGTGCCGAAGGCCAGCGTGGGCTCGCCGAGGTGACGCGGCCGCCATGCGCTCGACGAGCGTCTCGAAGGATGCCGCGGGAAGACGTCGGATCTCCTGGATCGAGCTCCCGTGCGAGAGAACGGACCCGGGAGAGACGTCGACCAGGACGACTTCCCGCAATTGCGGGAAGGAAGGTGCGGCGGAGATGGCGACCATGCCGCCCAGCGACATGCCGACGAGTACCTCCATGTCGGGGCACAGGATCTCGAGCGCGCGGGTCACCGACGCGGCCAGGCGGCGCGGGCTGTAGTCGTGGTCCTCCAGCCAGTGCGAGGACCCATGGCCGGGCAGGTCTAAGGCCGTGACAGGCAGTCCGAGGGCGGCCACGGTCAGATCCCATGTGTGGGCGTTTTGCCCTCCTCCGTGTAGGAGGGCGATCGCTGTAGTCGGAGAGGCCCCCTCCACGTTGTAGCGCAAGGCACTGATCGATCCGCCGGGAGTTTTGGCCTGCACGCGGGTGATAGTCAGGGCGTGGGAGTCAATCCCATGAACGTTGGCCGCTTCGGTGAGATAGGCCAGCTCCGGCCCCGCTCCGCCCGCGTCCTCACGGTTCGGGAAGTCGGCTCGCGGTTCCCCTCTAGAAGTCCCGCTAGAAGACGCCAAGGTCACTCCCGTCGAATCTATTACGTTTGCGTCGAAACAAACGCTACACTGACCCGTGCTCGCAACAAAAGTTCAGATCATCGGCGGCGGTCCGGGCGGTCCGGGCGGGCCTGGCGGCGGCGCGCCTGCTGAAGCTGCGTCACCCCTCCTGGGAGGTGGAGTCCATCGACCGGGTCACCACGCTGTGCCGGCTGCTCGACGCGGAGGCGGACATCGACGCCGTCGTCCTGTACTTCACCTTCGGTGACCGGCTGCGCGACGCCTACCGCACCCTCGCCGACACCGCCGCTGAGTTGCCGACGCCGACCTGGCTGGTCTGGGCCGCGGCGCCGCCTGGCGCTGTCGAGGCGGCGGGGCGCTCCGACGTGGTCGTTTCCTCGATCGGCGCGGCCGTCCGTCAGGTGGCTGCGCTCGTGGACCGGGCAGCACGCGTACTGCCGAACGCATTCTGGCGCTGCGAGCCGAAGCCGACGATCTCGAGCGCGAGATCACCCACCTCGTCACCGCCGCCCGACCCCAGCTCTTGGAACTGCCAGGAGTCGGCGCCATCAGCGCCGCCCAAGTCCTCATCAGCTGGTCACATCCGGGCCGGTTCCGCTCCGAAGCGGCTTTCGCTGCCTTCTCTGGAGCCGCACCGATCCCGGCCTCATCTGGCTTGACCACACGACACCGTCTTAACAGATCCGGCGACCGCTAGCTCAACCGAGCACTCCATACGATCGCCCTGACCCGCGCACGGATCGACCCCGCGACCCGCGACTACCTCGGCCGCCGCACAGCTGAAGGCAAAACCATGCGCGAAGCCAAACGGTGCCTCAAGCGATTCATCGCACGTCAACTCTTCCGACTCCTACAACAGTCGGATCCGGCCGAACCCCGTCTCCCGGACCACTTAACGAGACATAGCAGCGTCGCAGAGGCACCCAAGGGCACCGACCTCTCGGGGTCTACACCGCCGACTACCTCGACACCGTCGCCGCCGAGCTCAACGACAGACCCCGCAAGCGACTAGAATTCGCCAAGCCGATCGAGAAGATCGGACCACTACTGTTGCGATGACCGCCAGGATCCGCCGATCCCCAAGCGACACAGCTGCAAATGCCCTAGTGTCGCGTGTTTGAAGTTGTTTTACGGTGCGCTTTCGCGAGGATTTTGTCAGCGGTCTTGGTCCAGATGAACGGGGTGCAGCGGTCGTTCCAGCCGTCGATGAAGTTTTCGATGGCGGTGATGAGGTCTTTGACGCTGGTGAAGGTGCCGCGTCGGATGGCTTGGCGGGTGATGATGCCGAAGAAGATTTCGACCATGTTCATCCACGATCCCGAGGTCGGGGTGAAGTGCATGGTGACCCGCGGA
>JAABVA010001052.1_pt1 | contig 30685 bp, 23 predicted proteins | sample 5560331 | NCBI WGS metagenome assembly JAABVA01 (sample SAMN12812661, study PRJNA571458) | rock metagenome | isolation source: Antarctica rocks | place: Antarctica: Victoria Land, Mt New Zealand sud | collected 2016-01-07 | reverse complement strand
AATTCAATAAAAATACATAATCTTAAGTTCTTCACTTATAAAAGCTGTAATTTATGAAATTTATAATTATATCATACTTCTACAATTAATTCTTGCAACTCTTATATAATATTTTTTATTAAAAGAAAGTAAATACTCATACTATACTATGCTGTCTAGTAAAACTTCTAAATTATGTTGTTTATGAGTATATCTTGATTAAGAGAGTTGCAGAAGAAGTAGAAAGAATGTTAATTGTAATTAATGTAAATTAAGTCTTTACTTAGTCTTTAACATTAATTCTATTTTACTTTATAGAAATAGTTAAAACATCATTTCTTAACATTTTCACTTAATAAGACTGCATCTATTGACTTTCATTAATGATAAATATTAAATAATTAAATGCATCATTAAGAGTTCAACAAATCATTTAAGAGTTTAATTAATTATCAATAGTAAATCTTATAAATTTAATGAATTGCTTAAAGATTTATTTAAACAGAGACTTAATAAGTCTATTAATAATTATCTTTTAGCTAAGCATAAAATCTATCTGAATCTGATTGTGCTTATATAGATTACAAATGTTGTAATAGAAGACATTGATGTACTTTAATTATTTATATATATATATGTTTTTGATCAAGATCAAAACAGCTTGATTATCTTCTTTAAACTGAATAAATAAAGATGTTTAATGAGCTTCATTCTTTTAAATATTTATACAATATAAATTGACTTCAAAATATTTATCTATGCTTATGTCTCTTAATATCTGTTCAAGTCAGATCTCAATCTTTATGCACATTGACATAATTATGTATTCAATCTCAGTAATTAAAATAATGACAAACTTTTACTTTTAACTTATTCACAACACTGATTCATCTTTAAGCATATAAATACATTTTAGAATTGATTTTCAATTCTATTTATTTAAAACATAGTTAAAGTCAAAGTATTTAAGCATTACTTAACTTTCATTAAAGCTATATATGATGTCAAGATTAATGATTAATCTTACATACTGCAGTAGTCTTTTAAGTACATATTCATAATGCTTTACAGAATTGCTGAGATATTGACTTAATCAATTTAATATAAAGATAATGTTTAATTAAATATAAATTATTGCATACATTAAACTTTCAATTGTCTATTAATACTGTCTTTAATCTATTCTTTAATTAATTAAGTTAATGAAATAAAAAACATCATATTCATTAAATAAAATGCTGATGACTCTATGCTTATCAGATTGTATATAAAGATTCTTTAATATCTTATTTATATAATGAGTCTGATTCAGATACAGAATTCTCATTTTGCAGTTATATATAACTTAAATATTAAGAATTTTCTGTATCTCTTTTAAGTTCTTGACTTTGAACATGTTTATAAGAGCTTGCTTAAATTAAAAAATATGTAATGAATTTATTGAAGTTATAACAATATCATTTACATAAAAAAGCAGCATAATTCTTTTAATGCTGTAAAGAAAAAGATAGAGATCAGTTTTGCTTTGATAAAAACTTAATTTAAGTAGTTTAGTGACACATCATTTATAATAATTTTATGCAACTTACTTAAGATCATAAAGACTGTGCAGTATGCACAGAACACAATTAGATGCAATATTGATTTTAGAAAAAGATATTATATAGATTGTTTTTTTTAGAAAGAATTTTATGAAAATGTTATTAACATTTACTTAATGACACTTTAAATTCTTAAGTGCAACAATAGTCAGAAAGACTCACAAAGTGTTAAACTTAATAGTGAGAATAAAAATATTCTTATAATTAACATTATATATTTATAAAAAGTCTTTTGTCACAAATCTTATCTTAAGCTTGTTTAAGAATCTGTTAATGTTTAGTTTAAGTTTAAAAACTTATTTATTAATTACAATGTTGACTTTTCTTAATGACACAGTCTCTTCTTATATTTCATTTACTGTCAAGATTATCAGCTCTGCATAAATAACATTCTTTTACATTTCTTCTTAAATTGAATCTCTCACTGCTTCAGCATAGATAACAGACATTAAAATGTTAAATCTGATTATAGAGTCTTCTTTATTTACAGAGAACACTGTAAATGTTAATATGACTTTTAATATTTTAATTAAGAGCTTATTTACATCTTAATTATCATCATTATTGTCTCTCTTTCATTTCAGAATCTCAATACACAGAAAGATTCTGACTTCTTTAAGTATCATTATTTTAATTTAATCAGTGTTGATTTTCTTATTTAATGACTCATTTAGATTGACTGCAGTCAACTTAATCTTATGTTGTTTATCTTAAGACTTATCAGTCTTAATCATAATTAAGTTAAACTGCATCTTACTGTTTTAAGTCATAAATGTCTGATTTAAAGCTGTGATCTTCACAATGATTAACTTCTTTTATAAACATTTAATGAATCTTCTATTTAAAAGAACATTTAATGTTTACTGTTGCAGTTTAAGATCAACAATGTCTCTCTTTTCACTTTCAGCAAACTTCACAACATAATTCTTAATGATGCACTTAAGATCTGAAGCTCAAAGCTGATACTACTTTATAATTTTCTCAATATAGTTCATAAAGACTTTTACTTATTTCTAATTTATAAATTTGTTGTATCTATATTTAAATAGTAACTTAAGATCAATGTAGCTGTAGCATTTACATTCTTATATATAAATGTAATTGATAAATAACTTTGCATTAATGAAAGCTTTCTCAGAAGTTGTTTATTTATCATTAATTAAGAAATTAATTGCTATTTAATTATAAAGATAAACATCTATCTATGCTGTCTGCACTCAGAACTTTATTGACAGTTATATCTCTTTAATTATGATGCATACTGAGTTCTCAGTGATTCAGATAATTCTTTTGACAATGTCATTTTAAATTGACATGTAGAACATTGTGTATTGCAGTGTAATGTTAAAAGATTTGCATTAATTATTTAAAATGAACTTTAACTTCATTTTGTTGTTACTTTATACAGCAAAAATCTTTACATCAATTTAAAGTTCAGTCTTCAGTCATCATTCTTACAGTGTCTATGAGATTTCATTACATTGCTTTAGCAGTATCATTTATATTTTTCAGAAATAATTATTTATTATCTTTAGAAAGTACTGATATTCATTAAATGACAAGAATAATGAACTGTATATGTCAATAAAGATAAAAACAAGAATGTTAATCTTTCTTTTACTTACAGTGTAATCTTATTTGTTGATGAATTTAATCAGAGCATAAATCTCATACATATTCTCATTGTTCTTAACAATAAGAATTGACTTTTTAAGAATTGTCATCTTGTAAAGATTATGCAACTTTACAGAATTAAGATGAACAAATTATTAATGTTAAAGTCTGTAAATCTTGATCTTTTCATTTAATGATGCAGTGTTAATGTCTAAGAAGTTAATCATAAGATTATGTTCATAAATCTGAACATATAAATTCATATTTAAAGCAGCAGCAGAGAAGATGATCTTTAAATGTGATGTGTACACTGCAGATATTAAAATAAATTCATTAAGACTCTTTACAATATATTTAATTACATAAACTCTGTCTCACTCTAATACTTCTATTATAGTCTTGCTGTACTTATTATACATTTAAAGACAGTGTTGATTAAAGCTTTCATACAGTTTTATTTTGCACATTCACTTTTTTAACAGAAAATTAATCTTAAGTTTAAACACATAGAGTGTTGAACTCAATCTTATAGAATTTCTCAATTTGATTTGCATAATAATCATTTCACAATAGTGAGAGTATAAATGTCTCTTCTTAACTTTAATTCATTGATGTCTCATTTATATGAGAGAATCACTGAAGAGTTGAAGTTAATTAATTATGTATAAGAAGAATTCAGAGTCTACAACTCATTTAAATTTAAGCATCTTACTGACAGTCTTCTTAAACAGAGCAGTAATTTCATCATTAACTTTTTCTTTCTTTTCAGATTTAAAGAAGAAATCATTATCATTACTGTCATTAATTTCTGTATTAAAGACTCTGTGTCTCTTTTCTTTTTCTTTATAGACTGACTTCTAATACAACTTAACTGCAATCAATCTATACAGCTTGACTGCAATTAATCTGCTTATCTTTTTTTAAGCATTTTACTTAATATCAGAAAGAAATTCACAATCTTTAATGAAGTGAAAGTTGTTGCAAAGAAAGCACTTAATAAAGCAATAAGAAGAATAATTACTGTTTAAGCTGAATAATTTACAATAATGTTGCTTAATATTAATTGTACAGTAATTCAATGAACTGCAGTTCTGATTCATTGAACATTGATTTTCTTTTTATTTGTTTATTTACAAGACAATGACAGTTCTGTCAGTCTTAAATTGTGTCTCTTTTTTTTAAAGCTTTTATAGATCTCTTTTGATGTCTGAATTGTTCTGAATGTCAATGACATTGCAGATCACAACATACTTAATTAATAACTCTTAAAGCAGCATCTAAAACTGTCATTCTGATTTAAATAATCTGATCATATCAGACTGAGTTGCAGCAATCTTTCTGTCAAGTTTATTTAAATAAGTTTATACTTCTTTAATAAATATATTCTCTGACATTCTGTATTCAACAAACTCTGTTAAATATTGTCTCTCAGTTGTCTGCAGCTTCTTTTTGTATTTAAACTTTAATATATTTTAAACATTCTTTGTGCTGATTTTATTCATCAGATATTCTTGATCATCTACATTTATGCAGATAATAAGTTAATAAAAAGTCTTTACATTAGTTTTTTAACTTTCAAAGCTGAGACTGCTGAGAGAAAATGAATCTAAGAATTTACTGATTAATATGTTGATTATTAAAACTTCAACAATATTTTATAGATTTTCTTTTATCAGTCATCTTTTTATGAGAGTAAATCATTGATTGCAGTTCTTGTAAATGAGAATTGAGATGAGTTGTCACTTTATAAAAAAGTTGTTGAAGTTCATAATGATGATAGTTGACACATAGTATAAGAAGTGAATAAAGTAAAATAACAATGTATACATTGAAGATAATATAAATAAAATAAATAAAATAAATAAAAAGCTTTTATATCTCTTATTTTGTAAGACAGTAGTGCTTATTTGTCTCAATGACTCATATTAAGCTGTCAAAGAACAGTGCTCTCTGAGTAATTGTGAATGCTGATTTTTGCTGAAACTGATTCTCTATAAATCTTCTAAATTAAATGTACTCAGCTGCTGCAAAATGCTGATTCTGCTAAATTTAAATTTATTATAAATCTCAATAATCAATGATACTGCTAAAGCTGAATTGATTATGAATCTTAATAATCAGTGTATACAGCTGCTGTCAGATACTGATTCTGCTAAAATTAAATTTATTATGAATCTCAATAGTCAGTAATACTGCTAAAGTTAAATTGACTGTAAACCTTAATAATTAATGTACACAGCTGCTGTCAGTGTGCTGATTCTGCTAAAGTCAGATTTACTATGAATCTTTTATGAATCTCAAAAATCAACATACTCAGCTGTTGTCACATTAGAAATATACACTTTCTTTAAGAAGCTTTTTGTTAACTCAGACTCATAAGCTATTAAAAGAAAGTAGATATTTATGTTATATTATGCTGTCTAGTGAAATCTCTAAACTGTGTTGTTTATGAGCACATCTTAATTGAGAGAGTTACAGAAGAAGTAAAAAGAATGTTGACTGCAGTTAATGTGAGCAGAGTCTTCACTTAGCTTTTGACATTAGTTCTATCTCACTTCATAGAAGCAGCTAGAACATCACTTCTCAACATTTTTATTCTTAATTGATTTATCTATTTTCTGAGCAGAATATCAATTCTTAAGTAAATACATCATAATGTGATAAAGTTATGAATTTTCAAAATATTACTATTGTATGAGATTTTGAGGTGACTCACTTAGGTAACTGACTTGAATAGGTGGTAAAGACATTAACTCTACACAGAGTTGAGTCAGATTGCAAAGTAAAGCTCAATAAGTTAAGTTAAGTTCTAAAATTTAAGCTTAACCTGACCTGACAGTCAGTCTAATCTTTGCATAGACAGTCTTAAACTCAGTAAAGATTACAGACATATCAGAATATATAGTTTTTACAGATTCATCAATATTTAAGTTATTTAAATAGATCAGAAAATAATATTCAATTAAATAATTAATCTTCTCTTATATCTTCTTTTCTAATTTACTTTTTCATGCATATTTCTGTAATGCTGTCTAAGTATTCTAACTATTAATAAATATTAAAAGTATTTTAATGAGACTCTGTTCAGTAATTAAGTCTTTGTTGCTGTTTCAGTATGTTATAATATTGATATAGACAGAGTTTATGTTGTTTGTTCAGATAGATTTGTAATGTTGATGAAGAAAAGTTTAAAAGATTATATTAATAACAAAAATTGTAACAGACTCATAGCTGTAACTGTGCAGAACATAGTAAAAGATAATTAATTTAAAGTAAACTTTAAATGAAACTTAACTACTGATACTGTTTATGATATTTGACTTAATAAGTCTTGTATTGTCTAATTATTTATTAAATTTCATAGACAGAGGTCTTGAAGTTTTCTTTGAGAAGACATAAAAGATGTAAAAACAAAAGATTAATATTTCTTTTAAAAGATTGTAGAACAGTTCTGATTGCTTTTGTGTGAAGAAAAATTGTAAATAATAAAGATAAAAAAAAAGATACTGATCTTTTCTCTGAGAAATAAAACTGTTATTAAGAATGTTATATTAGAAAACAAGTCTAATGCTTAACTAAGATACAGAGAAGAAAACTGTATTTTAACTTTCTTAAATTTACATTATTTAAAGATGATTTAATCAATTTAATTGAAGTCAGCATCAGCTTATGAAAAAGATTAAAGTATTAATAAATTTAAATTTATTGTTTTCATTCAAATCTATATATTAATCATCATGATTCTTCTTTTACTGACTGTATTCTTCTCAGCTTAATGTCAGAGAATCATAAAATAAAGAAACTATATTCTTATCTTAATGATTTAATGTCTAAAAGTAAGTTCTCTTTTATAATTAAAACTTATTAATTTTATCATCTTTCTGAACTCTCTCTATCTTATAAAACATTTAAGAATCTAGTTATTTATCTTATTCAGTTGTTATAGATTCTTAACTGATAAGCAGATTGCTGAAAATCTGTAATGAAAAGAGATTGATTTTATAATATAAGCTTCAGACATACTTGTCAGTAACTATATGCTTATGATTTAAGATAAATAAAAGTCTTATATAATTAATAATCTGCTATAATATCTGTCTTATATATTTAAGTTATCATTCATTCTTATATATTAGCTGTCATTATCAGTCTCATTATATCATAATTGTTACAGATAATGCAGTCATCAATTAAATTAATTTATTTAGATATAAAACAGAGATATTGAACTGCACTCTTTAGATGATGACATACAGCATATACAATAATTATATATATATACTGCATTATAAATATTATATGTTCTGACTGCTGATCATAAAAGAAAGAAACTTTAAAGATATATAAATAGTTAAAGATCAGTCTCATTAAGATATTTGAATGAAACTGATTACAATATTGTATTAAGAGTAACTTTAATACTGTATATACTTATATGCTAAGTGTCAATAAATCTAGCTTATTTATTTCTTCATAACTTTATATAATAATCAATATTTATCTAATACATGCATTTCTGACAACTTTAACATACTGTTCATTTAGATATAAATTAATTTTCATTAATCTTTATTAATCTTTTTCTTAGATTTTACAGTGCATCTTAATTCTTCTCATTCACAATGTAACATATCTGAACAGACTTATAATCAATTTCTTAACTATATGCAACAAGATGACTTCTATAAGAACAGATATGCTGTATTATTTAATTAATTAATTATAATAATAAAAACAGTATCAACATCAATTTTTAATTCATTCACACAGGCTACAGATGTCTTAAAGTACACATTGAATATTTATAAAATTTTATAAGCTACAAACTTATATTTTAAGTCTTCATTTTATTGACAACTACAGATCATCTTACTTAAAGTATTATAGTTATAAATTATTCAGCTACTAATTGTTATGTTTTGATTGAAGATTTCTCTGATATAGAATCTAGAGATTAGAGCTTATGATATAAAAGAAGTTTCAGATATGTTAAAGTTAATTAATAGATAGCAGTATGTTAAATAAGAATTGTTATTAAATACATTTATCTTCTTAGAAAAGATGATCTATCTATATACTAATTGATTACTGTGATCATTATAATCATTATAAATTTAAGTAATTATAATGTTCAGATAAATTTATCTAAGATCTATGAAATTGCTGAGATCATCAGCATTTATATTAATCTAAATAATCTTATATCTATATATATATTGTGTCTGCATATCTCTAATTACTACATAAACTGTTGTCTACAAATTATAATCATAACATAATTTCTTTTCTTTTAAATACTAATTCTCTAAGCTTCATAAGTAAAAATATATTGCTTTTTAACTTCTACACTGTTATATCTTTTTCTCATCAGCAGAATCAGCTTCAGCTTGCAAAAATCATTGTATTTTACAGTTTTACTTCTTTCATTATTTATAATTATTGCAGTACTTTATCTTTCATCTGTATGTTATGACCATAGTCTGAGAAAGAACTACTGATGCAATCAGTATGTAAGCTGTTAAGATAGAAGCATATATCTAAGTATAAGCATGATGAGCTTGATAAGCTTGACAACATGCAAGATAAGCAGAATAAACACAGCTTGACAAGCTCAATAGATTACATAGACATGCACTGTTGAGCAGACTTACTATATAGTAGAATTGTTTTCTTTATGAAAACAATTATGTTCAATGACAATCATTACTTAGCATCTGCTATTTATCAATTAACTTTAATGTGTCTAAAAACTCTCTTATATCACAAGCTTTAATCTTTAAACTCTATATCAGAGAAATCTCTGATCAAAATATAACACATTGAACATTCTTACAATATAAGTAATGTCTTTTAGCACACAGAAAGCAGTCTTCATTAATGTGATCAATCTTCAGAGTCTTGAAGATCTACAAGAGATGAGTAATATACTGAAGATATTAATGCTGAATGTGTTCAGCAGAGAACATAAGAAATTGTAAAGCTTCTTAATAAATTTAATTTATATATAGATTTCAATCAGAAGAAGTTCAACTTTAAGATGAACAAAGATTTATATACAATAGTCTATCTTAAGAATGCAGTATTCAATTGAGTCAATCTTAAACTGCATAAGTTTCTAAATAAATCATTAAGAAAATAAAAAGTCAATAAGAAATCAATCTTTAATGACTTCAAGAAGTTTAAGAAAGAACTTTGAAAGATTTTTAAAGTGATTAATGAGAAAAGAGTAGTGAAATAATGACTTCATATATTAAAGATGAACAAATTAGCAGTTAAGTACTCAGTGAAGTTTCAGTGCATCATGATCTTAATAAACTGAGATAATAATGTCTTAGTATTGCAATATTATTGAGAATTAAGTAAATCTATTAAGAACAAGATAGCATGACAAGATTGCTCTGAAGAACTTTAAGAGATGATAAATATCTTCATTAACATTGACAGTTGACAGTGAGAATGACAGATGAAGAAGATAAGATCTTATGTAGCTTTAAAAATGTAAAAATAACAATTCATCATTAAAATGTAAGAAGATCTGATGAATCTCAACAATATTAAAAAGCATAACTAGAAGTCAGAAGCTAGATCAGTGAAGTAAGAATAATGTATAAGAAAGTTTTATAAGTTTCATACTCAATGAGCAGAAATTTATGATTGTTATAACTGTGATAAATCTGAATATCTTGTCAGAGATTGTAAGAAATCTTAATGACAGAGAAAGAAAGTTGTAATAGCAGACTCAGTAATAATGCATAATTAATTGAGCTGAACAGTCTGCTATGATGATAACTGCTTTGTGTACATGAGCAGTAAAGACAGAACTGAATGATGATCATAAAAGTTTAAAAAGAGATATAATGCTAATCATATTATGATGAATAGATTGAAGAAATTAGCTATTCTAGAGAAAGTCATCAGAAACAACATGAATAAGATTAAAGAAACTGATATTTGCAAAATTTAAAAGAAAGACACTGCAGAAATTAAAGATTTAGAAGATCTCATCTGAATGTATCTGAATTTGAATGTGAACTCAGAGAATGTTGACAACTAAAAAGTCAATATGAAGTTTAAGAATCAGTATGAGCATCTTAAGAATGTATGCATCAAGATGTGACAACAGACACTTAAAAATCAGCAATAAGAACTGAAGTGAGAACAGTGTTATTTGTAAAAGAAAGTTAATGATCTTTAGAAGTAACAAGAAAATGTAAAGTCAGCAAAGTTTAAAGAATTTTAAAAAGAGTTTAATGAATTTTGAAGCAAAGATTGAGTCTTACAAGCTTTGATAGAAGTAAAGAGCTTTGAAAAGTTAAAAAATCTTAAGTTTTCTCAATAAAATTAAAAAATAAGAAGCTTTTAATGTCTTAATGAATTGACAGCAACAATGATCACAAGATATGAATTGATGTTAAGATATTACTGAAGAGACAGCTTTTAAGTAATGATAGATTTGAGAGTGACTAATAACTTTATATCATAATAAGTAATTGAATGACTAGAATTGACATTACAAAGAGTGTTAAAGCTCATGCAAGTATACATGATCAACAGAGAATTCAAATGAATTTATAAAGAAGTTTATATTGAAGTCATAATACTGAATAATTCACAGAAGTTGACACTGAATGTTTTTAAGTCAATTAAGTATGATGTCATACTAAGAATGCTCTGATTACACAAAAAGAATCTTTAAATTAACTGAATCAACAAAGAACTTTATGTGACAGAGAATGCATACAAGATCTTTGAACAATTAGAAAAAAGTTTATTAAAGTATAAGTCTTAAGATTATGAGATATCATTTATAGATGACAAGAATTCTCAATGAATGTCTTTATATTTAATGAGTAAGAATTAGCTGAAGACAGTTCAGAACTATCTTATTGAGAATTTAAAGAGAGAGTTCATTAAATTATTAAAATCATTAACTGATTATCTGATACTTTTTATATCAAAAAAGAATGACATTAAACAATTATGTATTGACTATAAACAACTTAATGAGATAACTTACTGAGACAGTTATTCTCTATCACTGATAAAAGAGTTGCAAGACAGACTAGAAAAAGTTAAGTGATTTATGAGTTTAAGTCTGAAGAAAGTGTATTACTGTATATGCATAAAGAAGAACAAAGAATGAAAAACAGCATTCTGAATGAGATATAAACACTATAAGTACACTGTTATGTCATTTGAGCTTAAGAATGTCTTAGTCATCTTTCAGAGACTCATTAACAATATGTTGAAAGAATATTTTAATGATTTTATAATTATATATCTTAATGATATTCTGATATATTCAGACAATCTTAAGATGCATCACAAACATGTACACAAGATTTTAGCAAAGCTCAATGAAAAAGCTCTGTATGTGAAAAAGTTAAAGAGCAGATTCAAAATTAAAAAGATTAAATTTCTAAAATATGTTATTTAACTTAATCAAATTAAGAAGAACTCTAAAAAGATGAAAGCAGTCAGAGATTAATTGACATTTAAGAAGATTAAGAAAGTATAAGTCTTTCTAGATTTAATAAATTATTATTGAAAGTTTGTATTTAATTATATAAAGATTGCAGAATCTTCTGTGTGTTTGATATGCAAGAATGAGAGATGACATTGAGATAAAAAGTAAGAGAATGTGTTCAGTGCATTAAAGAAAAGTCTTAGTGAAACACATGTAAAAAGATATTAGAAATTAATGCTTTGAATTTTACAGTAAATGCATATCTATATCAAATTAAAGATGAGCAGAAGAAATTTTTTTGTATTGATTTAGAAAGTTATCAGAATTTAAGAAAAGATATAAGACTTATAATAAAGAACTTCTTGCAATAATGAAAGCACTGTAAGATTAAAGATCTTATTTTGCAGAGACAGAAAAGTCTATTTAGATCTTTACAGACTATAAGAATTTAAGAAACTTCACAATGACAAAGCAATTAAATCATTGACAGATTCATTAAGTAAAACAGTTAACAGACTTTGAATTTCAGATTCATTACAAGAAGAATAATGAGAATGATGATGTCAACATTTTGAGTAGATAATCAGATCACAAAGAAGTGAAAGTGATTCACACTGAAATTCTGCATAAAGATGAGCAAGAAGCTCTTATGAAAGGCTTAGCAGCAACATTTAAGATAGAGAATACTTTTTTAATAGATAAAGAACTTATTAAAATATGTCATAACAGTTAAGCTGACAGACATCTAGAAGTCAAATGTACAGAAGATCTTGTATAAAGAAGATATAATATAAGCAATTTTCACAATTAAATTACTGAATACATCATTAAATGCAATTCATACTGACATAATAAGATTCAGAGAGATAAGCATTACAATAAAGTAATATAATTAAACACATTGAGTACACAATGAAGTACATAATGTTCATTTCATTTAAAGAAATTGCAACAACATTAATATTGATGTACATCATACTGTGAAAATTGATTAGCAATCATAAACTATTAAAAAAGTTTATCATTAATAAAGACAAGCTATTCATGAGCAAGTTCTGAGAAATGCTCACAGCAGAACTCAGAATAAAACATAAGATGTTAACAGCATATTATTTATAGATAGATAAGCAGAGTGAATGAATGAATTAGACAGTTAAAATGTATTTGTGACACTATGTTAATATAAAACAGAACAATTGAGTATAACTGCTGTCTATGATATAGTTTATGTACAACAATGTATGAAATGAAATTACAGAAAAGATGTCATTTAAAGTGAACTATAAATATTATTTAAAGATATGATGAGATCTGCAAGTGCACAGATCTTAAAGTCAGAAAGTAATATTAAATATTGTAAAGCTTAAGAAACTGTATATTGATCTTATGAAGAGAATTGAGAAGCAGAAGAAATAAATAATAGAGATAAAATCATTTAAAGTTGAAGAGAAGATATATTTATAAATAAACAACATATGAATAAAAGTAAAGAGCAAGAAACTCATAAATAAGAGCATTAAATCATTTATGATCAAGAAAAACATCAAGAAATTAAGCTATGAACTAGACTTATCTTAAGAAATGTAAATATACTCAGTATTTCATGCATCAATGCTTCAGCATTGTAATCAGTTCATATTAATTTAAACTTAATCAACATCTGTTGAACTCAAAACTGAATATGAAGTTGAGAACATTTTAAAGAAGAGAATGATTAATGAAGAAGCTCATTATCTTATTAAATGAAAAGATTATGATATCTTAAAAAATATCTAAGAACTCAGAGAAAATCTTAAGAACTGTGTAAGAATGCTTTGATGTTTTGAGAAGAGACTAAAATTGAATTTTAGAAGAATGACAACATAAAATTCATAAATTGCAATAAAAGATCTGTTTCATTCTCTGTTTCATCATTATCACTATTAAGCTCAGCAGCTAGACAGTTAATCTTCTGTAAAGCATAATAATTCATTTAATTCAAAGTCTTTTAAAGATGTATAATCTTTAATGAAAGAGCAGCAAGCTCAGTGTGCTTAACTGTTAAGACATCATTTATCTTACTTATTTATTTCATTGCTTTACTTATTTTCTTATATAAGAAAAAGCAAGTTCTATCAAGCAACTTTTACAACACATTGACACACAGACAATCACAGTAAATGTATTTGTTGCATTTTAGTCAAGATTTTATGACAAAATAATTCAAGTTACAACTGACACAGAAGTCACAAGAGAAAAAGATAGAGACATCATCTATTTGAATTTTCTTTGAGATTCTTAAGTAATTTGAACTTTTTGAAAAGCATCATTGCTGACAATGATGACAATGACATTCTTACTTATAAAGACTTAGAGAATTAACATTTAAAAAAGAGAAAATTATGTTATAATTATAGTTTAAGAAAGAATTACTGATGCAATCAGTATGTAAGCTGTTAAGACAGAAGTGTATATTTAAGTATAAGTATAATGAGCTTAATGAACTCAATGATGTGCAAGATAAGCAGAGCAAGTACAGCTTGATGAGCTTAACAGATTACATAAATGTGTACTGTTGAGCAGATTTATTATATAGTAGAATTGTTTTCTTTATGAAAATAATCATATTCACTGACAATCATTACTTAACATCTGCTATCTACTGATTAATTCTAATGTACCTGAAAATCCTCTTATATTACAAGCTCTAACTTTTAGACTCTATATCAGAGAAATCTCTGATTGAGATGTAACACTGTATTATCATAACTAATTATGTTAAGTGCTTAAAATATACTTATTATGATTAATTTTGTGTTCTGATGTCATTAAATTTGTTAAATTGTACTTATGTTTATCTTAAATCAGAGCTTAAAATAACCACAAAGAATTATATAAATTAGATAAAGTGTCTTTTCAAATTATACATAAAAATTCTTTGTCTTCTTTAAACTCTTAAACAAAATAAGTTACAAACTCTTATTAAAGTTTGCTGTGTTGCTGAGAAACTTGATGATGATGTAAATGAAATAATAAATAATGAGAATATTTCTAAGAATATTTAAATTTTAATTTTCTTTTAAAATCAATAAGTTCAAATCTCTTTACAGATTCTAAGCTTTCTTCTTAAATTGCTAAAGCATTCTTACATAATTAAGTAAGTTCTCTTAAGATTTTTATATACTTTTCAAAGCATTATATTCTTTTCATTTAACAAGATAATAAGCTTTTTCATTAATTATTCTTTTTTTTTAAATATTCTTGACTTCATATTTAGTTTTGAGTTCAACAGATGTTGATATGATTTGAAGTGATATGAATTAATTATAATGTTGAAGCATTAATGTATAAAATATTAAATGTATTTATATTTTTTAAAATAAGTTTAATTAATAACTTAATTTCTTAATGTTTCTCTTAATCAAAAATGACCCAATACTTTTATTTATAAGTTTCTTGCTCTTCTTCTTTATTTATATGTTATTTATTTATAGATATATCTTTTCTTCAATTTTATATAATTTTATCTCTATTATTCATTTCTTCTGCTTCTTAATTCTCTTTATAAGATCAGTATACAGTTTCTTAAGCTTTACAATATTTAATATTATTTTTTAACTCTGAGATCTGTGTACTTACAAATCTCATCATATCTCTGAATAATATTTATAATTTATTTTAAATGATGTCTTTTCTGTGATTTTGTTTCATGCATTGTTGTACATAAACTGTGTTATAGACAGCAGTTGTATTTAATTGTTTTGTTTTATAGTAATATAATATTGTAAGTATATCTTAACTATTTGATTTATTTATTTACTTTACTTATTTATTATTTGTTCTATTAACTTTCTATTTAGTTCCTATCTAGATCTATAAGGGCAAATCACCTTTGCAAAAAAAAATCAAAATGAAAAATCTTAGTTCTATCTTGCAGACACCTCATCAATGAGATATTAACTTATCATTATCATCTTCTATATATATCAATACATCTGTGATGAGTCTGTCTCTTAAACATTTACTTTCACTAATCTAGAGTGGCCATCAGGTCAAGTTAACCCAGCCTGACTCAGACAGAGCTTTCAGGTCAGGTCAGGTCAGGCTTCAATTGTCAGCTTAAGAATCTAGGTCAGGCTTAAACATTGAAGCTTAACTTAACTCAGAAGCTCTGTCTGAATTTTAAGAATTCTAAGACTGATTAGTAAGTGAGCTCTTAAGACTTGACTCAAGGGTAGGGATTATGAGCTTAGAGATTACTGATACATGAGTATTATAAGTGAGCATTATATATGCACAGTTAAACAGCTTTCAATTTAGTCTATCTATTTACTACATTGAGAGTCAGATATCCTCAAAATAGCCTAGTAATGATTGCTTCAATCTGCATCTTTAGATGTGATGTTTCAGTTATGCATGTATCTCTTAATAAGAGACATGTTCTTGTGCTGAATGATAATCTGCTTTGCATGAATTGCAATCAGATTGACATCTGCATTCTGTTAGCTGATAAATGATAATTACTGTACAGTTCATTAAACATACTTTTAAAGAAGACAACAGTATATGCTTCTACTGCCTTCTGCAGGCTGTTGATGACTGAGCTTTAAAAGTGAAACATCTTATGCTGAAAGAAAACTCTCTTCAAATAATCTTAAGTTATCTTGCAGCAAAGCCTTTGAAAGAGTAGTTTCACTATTAGAAAATCTGTTGATTTCTGATAGTGATGTATTTCATGAAGGATGACAGCTGTAGAACAAAGTGTTATTATTAAGTGTTATATTGTGTGTCAGAATTGAGCTTACTGCCTGACTTTCAGTGATGAGCTAACTTAAATGCTTCAGTGTCTCTTTCTGTATCTACAGCATTATTTTCTTTCTTCTTTTCATCAACATCAGTTTTTTCTCTCTTAAGTGCCTTTCTAAATGTTCTTTCTGCTGCTGCTGTCTTCTCTCTGCCTGATACAGTCTTCATAGCACTGCATCTTGAAGTTTTCTTGATACATGTCATGATGTAATATAATGATACAATGATGCTCTAAAATTAAGTTAACAGAAGCATTATGAGAGAGCAATTTAAATGCATTTGTGAATGACAATGAGTTCTAGAGTGATCTTGTAGTTTGAAGGTGCATTGTAGTTTGAAAGTGTGTTATAGTTTGAAAGTGTGTAGTTAGAAGGTGTGTTGAGAGCTTTTAGATGTTAGCAATACTTAGGTGTTAGATTGCTGATAAACAACACATTTATTCATGATATGTGTGTCAATGTTATGAGTAAATATATCAACACACTCACTTCTAACACTCAACCTGACACTTTCTTATCTTCACCTCTGTCACTCAATCTATTACACTCACTTCATCTCTATTCAGTCTCTACACTCAGTCTCTACACTCACTAAATATGTTGCTCAGTGCTATTACTTGTTCTACTGCTCATTTCTTAAGATTTGATCTTATGCATTGCTCTTGTACTTCACTTTGATGTGCAGCTGTGATGCACACATATAATGCTTGATTATGTTGCTCAATATAGGGCTCAGCAGCTAACTACATATTCTAGACTCTCATTATGACAAATTCAGACACTAAGCTTTCACTGTAAACTGTAAAATGCTTAATTTTCAACTCATTCTCAGTCTCTGAAGAGAGATCTGATCATCATGATTATTTACAGAAGTCTATATATGATTTAAAGAAGACATTTAGTGAGTATTTGAACAACTTAAAGACTGTATGTGCAAGGAAGAAATGACAGAAATGTATGAAGAATGAGAACTTTAAATGAATTGAAAATGCAAAGATGATGGACTGCAAAGCTGTGAAATGAAAAAGAGATGCATTGAAGAAGATTAATGCATATCAGATTGTGAACTTAGCATTGAAGAAGATCATGAAAGAGAAGATTAAAGATGAGATCTTAAAGAAGTGATACAATCATGAAATTTTTTGTAAGACTTCTTTAAAATTATTATGCTCAATTATATTGCTTTTAACTATCTGCAGATGCCTACTATGAAGATGAGTTGAGAAATAAGTTAATGAAGAATGAGAACTGAGCTTGACTTAAAGAGAAGACTGAGAAGAAGATGTTATTTGTTGAAGCTCTTGCATTAAAGAAAGAGTGAGAGTTCACAGAAATGAAGTAAAAAATATGTTATATCTATATCTTTTATAGACTCTCTGACATTCTCTAGAATATCAACAAAGATGAAGTTATTCAGCAGAAGCACATCAACATTAATTATCAAATTGAGAAGCATCTAACAGTGATGATTAAGCACTGTGAAAGAGTTCTTAACAATACAGAAAAGCAAGAGCTACATGATGCTGAAGATTCTGACCTCATCAAGACTATGCATCACTTTCATAGTGAAGTTCTTGATTCTGAATACATCAATGACTTCAATTATGCATGAGTATTATATCACTTAATTATAACACTCCTCAACTCTGACATTGACTAGTTACATTTAAGAGTCTGCACTTAATCAGAAGAAAGAAGATGAAAAGAGTGTAATTGAAGATGTTGATGAAGCTTGTGTGATAGTGTCTGAAGATGAGAAATTTTTAAATGATGATTTCATTGATGAATTTGTTCTTAATGACTTGATTGATGACAATGAAGATGATGAGAAGAATGTTGAATCTACTAATGATGAAGAGAGTAGTAAGAAGAATAGTAAGTAGTCATTACTAGTTAAATAAAAAGCTGATCTTCAGAGACTAAAGATGTAAGATAAAGAATAATCAGATAGGTCTTTGATTATTAATTAAAGATTTTTCAATGAGAAATCTCTTCATTGATACTTAATATTTGCTACATATAGTAATTTTTGAATAGTGTCTATCATGATTGATATTGTAAGAAATTCATTTTACATTCAGATATATATTCTGTCACATGACTACAATCTTGTATATATTAATTTTGAAACTCTCACAACACACTATCATCAACACATCACTCAAAGTACAACAAAGTATCATTTATTTGCTTAACTTACTACAATAACTCAACATCATGTCTTCATACAGCTCATCATTCAGTCAGATCTTAAGCAACTCAGAAAGATCATTTCTGAGTGCTTTCAGTGACAGAACTAAGTAATCTTAATTAAGTCAATCTTGTTCTTTAATTCTTGCAGATGCTTCAAATTCAGAGTATGTTCTTTGAAGATCTGCAACAAAGTGAGAGTTTCAAGACTGATGAGAAACAACTGTATAAAGTCAGGACACAGACACTAAAATTAAGAATCATACTTAAATAACATAAAACAGTTCAGCTCACTCAGCAGAGATCTGGCAGTTCTTTGCTGAAGTAGCTAGTAAATGTGATGAAAGATCAGATATAATGTGTGTTAACTGTCACAATATCATGAATCATTCAGCATCAAGAAATGATGAAACAATCATCATAAAATGTCATCTGAAAAGCAGCAGTTGCTGAAAGATGAAATCAGCATCAAAAAGATAGATTTCAATCTTTGAAGCAATGAACTCAAAGATATGCTATAATTTTTAATTATAATGCTTTAATATAACACTCACTGTTTGGCAGGCAGCCCAAAAGATCATTATCAAATCATTTAACTTTATTCTTGAAGTCTTTGATCAGCAGATTCTTCAATTCATCATAGCACTCAACATATTCTTTTGTGCTGTTGAGCATATAAAGTTCTGAAAGCTCATCTGAATATGTTATGTCAATATTAAGATTTTAGATTGAAGCAAGATTGCATAACTTCTTAAGCATTGTGCTGTGAATGTTTAAAAAGATGCACTTACAGAGCTTAAGACACAGATTAAAGTCTTTATTGCACTTAATGAATAAAGCAGTTCAAATCATCTTGCATTTCTAGACATTACTGCATACTTTATTAATGCTGAGTGAAAGTACACAGAGATACTTTTAGTCTTTAGAGAACTAAAGAGTCAACATAGTGATGAAAATCTTGCTGAGTATGTTCTTAAGATGTTGAAGAAGTGAAATCTGACACATTAATTGCTGATAGTCATAGCAGACAATGTGTTCAACAATTATATACTACAACATTATTTGAGTCAGCTTCTGAGTCAGAAGAATATTATCTGAAGTGATGAAACTGAAATCATGAACTGCATAATACATGTAATTTAGCTTGCAGTCAGTCAGCTACTTACATATCTGAAAGTGAATACAAAGAATGATCAGCTCATCACTACATTTAATGATGATGAGCTATGAAATTTCACAATTGACAAAGACTACTTCTTTGACATCATACTGAAAAAGATCAGTATATCTTTTATAACACTTTATTATAATGCTCATATCTGTTGAATTAATATTCTAACAAAAGTCTCATATAGATTTGATTACTAACTATTGTCATTATGGCATCATCACAGTGTCTAGAGTTGTTCAAAGATTTGCAGAAGACAAATTCATGAAGTATGATTGAGAATGTAAGAACTTGATGAAACTCTTTATACAATATGCTGAGTTAAGCATATGAGCTACAAATTAAACTTTCTCAATGAATAGAACATCTAACTTTGACAATAAGCAGAATGAAACTTCTTAAATGCAATATAAAAGAGTGACAGCATGTTAAATACATGCTGCATCTTCTGAAGCACTTCAAGAACTGAACAGAGACAATGAGTGTTATCAGTGAGTCAACAATTTATAAGCTGTGATATACATACAATGATCTATTTGATCATCTTGAAAAACAGAATGAAGCAATCAGAAAATTTAAATTGTTCTTTAGTGCTGAGCTGCAGAATGTCATTGATGCATTAAAAAAGAAACTGACTCAATATTATAAAAAGACAGAAATCAATTAAGAGTTGTTCTGTAATCTTGATGTCATATTGAATTCATGCAATAAGCTTAACATGTATAATGTAGAATATTCTCAGTCCTCAATAAATATTATATAGCAAGACTGACATATTGTTTCAATAAAGAGAAGGCTGAGAAGATTTATGTTCAAAATATAAATTTAAGTTTCAACAATACTACAGAGTCAACTATCAGCACTTAAAGAAAGAATCATCAGATGATGATTTGAGAATTCTTAACTCAAAGAAGAAGAAGATGATAGCAATGATGAGTTGCATGAAAAATGTGAAAAAGCATCAAGACACATCTGTAACAAAAGAAGTCTCAGATTATCTGCAAAAGTCTTCAGTATCAGATGTGAAAGTTTCAATACTTGATTACTGAAAGCTGATGAAGAACTTAAAATCAGCAATGACACAATTTGCAAAAGATATACTTGCAATTTCTGCAGCAGATATTGAAGTTAAATGCTTGTTCAACACAGCTTGAGACATGATTACATATTGTTGAAATTGACTGAACTCAGACATTATTGAGAACATTATGCTGATTAAATATCATGACATGTTCACTCTTTCAGCAGAAGTGATAGAAATAATTGAAGAGAGATCTGCATTGACAATGATTGTTAATAGTGATGAGAAAGATTCATCAGCAGATAAGCTGAATTCAACAGCAACTGAATTATGTACAGAGCTTTTATCAGATCACTACTTCAGTGATAATGATCTTTATAATAATAGTGACTATGAGAACAACATCAACTTTAGGTCTTGTGATCATGATCAAGATAAGAATATTGACTCAAGACTTAACAACAATAATTATGATTAAACTTTAAACACAGAAGCAATACAATTAAGCATTATAAATACCTTGAACAGCACACACTCAGAATATGTAATCATTAATGATGATCATAGTCATGAGTCAAGAGAGATTAAAGATCACATGAATTCATTATCTGAAAGGCTCACTACAGCAATCAATGCATCAGCTATTAAAATCATCAATGATGACTTAACAATCATCAGTCTCAGTCTTCAAATCATTCACTTAAACAACTCTGCTCAGAGTACATTGACTGTCAACATACACACAGTCTTGAATACAACACAACATTGATCAAGAGAGAAAAGTCTTCTTTATTAATAAAGTGAAAAATTGTCAAAAGCATCACATTCACACTTAAAAGCACAGATAGAGCACATTAAGTTCTCAACTGCTTCAGTATCATGATTTCATAAGAGACAGAATCTTTCATCTATTGATATCATTAGTAATCATTTAAAGTCAAGAGAAATTCATTCTTTCTTATCTGAAGATGATGTTGACATTCATTAATTCAAGCATCAGCAATCTCAGTAAATATATGCTTGACATAATTTCTAATTTAAACATCAGATCTCTTTACTCTTTCTATGCAGTTTATGAACACTTCAATTTTCTTAAATTGCTTATGATAAGCATAAGTTACATGTGAGCTAATATTATTGAGTGAAGTATTAGAATTGAATGTGCTCAGATGTAGAAAACAATGTTTAAGAGTCTTTAAGAACATTCAGCTTTGCTTAGAGCATCAGGATTTATTTTGATTCTTTGTATCTTCATTGATACTATCATTATCATCATCATAATGATCTTTATTCTTCTTATCATTATTCTGTATCTTCACTGAATCTTCTGTCTCTTGATCTGCATCATTAGTGAAGATTAAAGCTTATGATGTTGATAGTTAATCTTTGTTGTTGATCTTAATTCATAAATATAGTTAATCAGCAAGAAGCTAATAGACAATTGTAAAGAGCATTACAATAAAGTGATATAATCATATCTAATCAATTTGTATCTCAACTTCATCACTCTTTGACATTGAAGTAGCAGCCTATGAAGTTCAAAATTTAGTTAGATCTCTGATAGATAAACAGTGCAGAATTAATATATTTTGTTTTCTTTTAATACTGTCTTTCTGATATCTGCATGCATAAGTTCATCAGATTTAAGAAAGATACACTCATCATCAGTGTTCTCATTTAGCATCATTCAGACAGAAAAAACTACTATAATTTTGTTCTCATCATCACTCAGCATCATCTCTGCTTCTTCATTCTTATCTGTAGAGACATTGAACACTGTTGAGAGCTGATAACTATAGAATGAAACAACATTAACTCTTGTCTTCAGACTCATTATAAAGAAGTGTTAAAAATATAATACACATTAATGATTCTTCTTGTCTGCTATGTGCTCTGAATCAAGTATGCTGCTATTAAAAACCTGCATAGCAAGATTTGAATTCTCATCTTTAGCTGTAGTAAGTTGTTTGTAGCTGTTGAATTGAATGATTCATTCTTAATGCTTAACTACTTTATCTAAACAGTTATCTCAACAGCTTTAAATATACTCATCTGCTTTTTCAATTTAATTATATCAGCACAAACTAAATGTCAAATAAAGTTGACATATCTTTTCTTTAGTTATTGAGAAAGCACTCTTTGCTATAAGAAGCTCATGCAGAGCTTGTGTTTCTTTAGCAGCTATAATTAAGTTATTTTGCTGAGCAGTATCTTCATTCTTCTTTTACTCAGTCATCACATTCTGATCTGTGAGAAAGATCACTACAAATGAAGTTAAAGTCTGATACAGAACACTATAATCATTTATTAATACTCATCATGCTCATTCTCTGCATATCTCTTAGCAACAATTTTCTTTCTTGTCTTGACTGCATATTTTGCTCTTTAAATCCTCATCTTGAGCTTTTTGTATTCTGAATTATGTTTAAGATCTGTATTCAATCTATTCATTGTCATATCATCCTGCTCTTGAGCCTCTTCAATATCAGCATCTATGAATGTATTGATCACTGAAGAATGTGATGAAATCAATTTTTGAGTGATATCAGAATGTAAAGAACTCAATAAAAGAATAGATGAAGAGCTTCTGAGTTCTTGAATATGATTTAGTCTTTGATTTAGTACACACTTTGTGCATTATAATTGAGCATTATAATAAGAGAAGTTACATACTAGATTTTGGGCCAAAAGAAGTGAAAGAAGCAGCTGAAGTACTTTGAGACAGTGCAGCATTGAGTGTGAATTCAGAGTAGTTAATGAGTGCTTTTATTCTTTCTTATTAATCAGCAAAGTCTTCTTTCTTCAGATGTGCAGTAATGTCTGAGACAAATAGATTGATTTCATTGATCTTTTTCTTTCTCTTCTTCTCAGATTGAGGTGAGAAGTCTGATATATCAGTAAAATGTGTTCTCTTACTGATGAGTTAATCTCATTCAGTGATGAGAGATGTGAAGTCTGATGTTTTTACTATGTTGATGAGTTAATTCAGTTCAGTGATGAAAGATATGAAGCCTGATGCTCTTGCTACATTGATGAAGATAATCTTTACACTCAGTTTTCTCTGTTCTGATGATGTATTTCTAAAATGAAAGTCAGCATCATATCTCTTCATTACTCACTTTACTTACATGATGCAGAAAGAAAATGTAAAAAGCTTAATACAAAAAGTAAGATGTTCTGTAGAAAGAAAATGTAGAAAGTGTTGTGTTAAAGATAAGCAAACTTGTTAAGCTTCTATACTATCATTTGTTTACATGAATGCTGTGTTTTTGTTATCAGTGAATTTGTAGATAACTAAGATCAATTCAAATCAAGCTGCATAATTATTCAGATTTATTGATTCATGATCATTTCTTCTTAAGCTACTATCTGAGAAATTTAAAGCAATAAATACAATTTGTAAAGTGTAGTATCTCAATCATGTTAGTTGCAATTCCTTTACTAAGTATAGATCTTCTCACAGTAGAGAAACTGACATTAGAATTATGTTGTATAGCATGACAGAGCCACAACAAAAGTCAAAGTCACAAAAAAATATCAAGCAGATTCTAAAGCTTGTGAATCTGACAACACAAGATTCATTGAAGAGAACAGAATATGAATTACAGATAAAGATTTATGAGGCAGAATTAAGCTCATGAAATGAAAGCAAAGAACAGACTGTTAAGCATGACATCTTTAAAGAAGAAGATTAAATCATTAATAACTCTCTTTCTTTTAAATTAGTTTCTGCACAAAAAGAGTTAAGTGAGTTACATGATTGCATCATCAAACTAGATTAAAATGCTCAATTCTAATGCTCTCTGATCAGCTCACACAATGCAGCAGCAGCAGTATTGACAAAAGCTGCATTCTTTCATTTTAAATTCAGAATTCTTCTCACTGCTGATTGAAGAGATTTCTGATCAGTATAATGACAGCTTAAAGTGAAATTAGTCAGTCATCATGAACTTGCAGAAGGCAAGTGAGGCATATCTTTGTACATTTTTTGAAAGTATAAGTCCTTGCATATTAAGAATCTCTTTCATGACTTATTTGTGATATAGTTGCTGAGCTACATAAGAAAGGAAATCTGATGATATCAGGAAAATTGCAAAAGATGAAAGCAATCTTTCATACATTGCAGACTTACTAAGAAGATAGAGTGTACTAGTTAATGTATTTTTGCTCTGTAGAGAATGAGTGATCTGATAATTAAGTTAATAACACTTACATATAATGCTTATAAAGCAGACATGTAGTCAAACAAGAAGAGTTGTGCACAATGCTAATTGAAAATGTTGCAATAATAGCTGCTGTCAATATAAAGCTGCTTAGTAACAGAAGCTAATTAATTCTGATTTAGTCTGAGCTGCTAAGAATAGCTCAACTCAACTCTGTCTGAAACTTGACTCTGCACAGAGTTGAGTTGAGTTGCAAAGTAGAGCCTGATGAGTTGAGTTAAGTTCTAAAATCTGGGCCTAACCTGACCTGATGGCCACTCTACACTAATCAGCAAGTAATCTCTCTGTGTTCATTAAATTTATTCTGATTCATTAAATCACTATTTAGTCATTCAGATATGTAAAATCACTATAGTTTAAGATATTCTTCTGAATAATCTACTGTGCAAGATTAAATTAACTAAGAAGATCACTGACAGCAAGTTATCTAATTATTTAATAAGTGCTGATCTCTGAGAACAGAGCATCATGAAGATTTATGAGTTTAACTTGCTGAAAGTAAAGAGCATAGAGATCTTTGTGATTTGAGCAGAAGAGAAGTATATAATATATGATTTTTGCTGATCACTTACATATACAGTGCTTGTCAATTTCTGAGACTCTCATCAAGACTAATTAGGCATTAAGACTCAGTATCTTTGTGTAAAGTAGAAAAAGTGCTGTTGCTTTGTATTTATGAAGAGTGTTGTACAGCTAATGAATCAATTGCATTCAGTTTATTCTTTAAATTGTTGCTTTTTGTTACTTTATCTTATGAATTTATCTTCACTTTCACTTAAGATTTGTTCATCTATTCAATATCTTCTGTAAGCTCATTAATTATTTTTCTAATTGTTGCTGTGTCTGCTTCTCTATTCATAACAGTGCTCTTTTTTGTAGACTCTTTATCATCATTATTGATCTTAATATGAAAACTGCATTATGTTAACATCTCATTAGCATCTCATCAGTTAAGCATTGAAGCACTGTTCAGACTGTATTTACTACTTAACTGATCTTTATGATAACTGAGTGACTGGCTGTCTTAAGAAATCTCTGCATTGTTATGTATTTCTTGTGTAGATTCACTGACAGAACATTTAATTCTCACTTTAATGCAGTAGTGAAAGTTCTTTTATAGACTCTCATTATTCTGCAGAGACAGCAGTTCTGTAAGTACTTCAGTGACTCTTTTTTTAGAGCAGTTCATGATTTAATATGTATTCATACATATGCTGCACTTCACTGTCTTTTCACAGACTGACTGTATGTGATCTTACTACTTATAATTGAAGCACTGTCAAATCTATGTGTCATGATCATGAAGATAAGCATCATATAACTGAAAGTTAATAATGAGTTCTTTTTAAATAATCTCATGTTGTAGTGTCTATATAAGAATACTGATTACAATAATCTCTCTGATCTTGTCTACTAATAGATGAAATTCATGCTGTTTTGATGCATATAGTCAATGAATTTTATTGATGTTGAATGTAAATATTATGATCTTGAATGTGATGTACATGTCTTGCATAAAAGAGATGTTGTTTGCATTCTTTTCACTGTTAATTAATGTGAAGAGAGAGACATCTTAAAGTTTCATAGAGTAGTTTTGTTGAAGAATTTAAAAATCATTCATTTATAACTGATTAAGCACTCAGTTCTTTGTGCACTGATCTAAAACTGACATTTTGATGTTGCTGCTTCATAATTGTTTCACTGCATAAGTGTCTACAATTAAAGATTTAACTGTAACAAGAAGTTCTATAAATGATTTGTCTTAAATGTCTGATAGTTACACTCTGATCACAGTGTGTTGCAAAAGAAATTTAACTAGCTGATAAATTCTCTGTACTGTCATCTCTGCTTATATGTTTGTTGAAATTTATTCTTCTTACATGTTTAGCTGAGCCTAATTCATTAAATCATCACTTTCTATTAAATTATTCAATTTCTTCTCAATTCTTAAGAACTGCTTCTGCACAGAGTTCTTGCTTTAATTTATTTGTATTTAGAGAACTCTTATTCATTAAATTACATCTAACATCTTGTTTTGTTGTTGATCTGCTTCTTTAAACTTTAAGAGATCATCAGTTAGTTTATTGAGTCTGTTAATTAAAGTATGTTAATCAGTATCTGTAAGCTCAGTAATGATTTGTTGTTTCTCACTCTTTTGCTGCTGAGATTTAAGTGTAACTGATGATTAAACAGAGTTTTTATGTCTTCTCTATGCTACATCAATGTTCTCTGTGCAATTCATCATTAATGTGATGACAAATAGATAGAATGTGTAATTTAAAGCAGTATCTTGCAATCTATTTAACTGTTTAAGCTGTGTGTAAAGAGTTTTGCTGCTGTTGTGACTTTTTCTTACTTTACTTATTTATCTATAAATAATATACTATTAATATTTTATACTTTATTCTGAGCTCTACTGTAAATGTTTCTCAAAACCTACTTGTGAACAGCTTATCTTTATTAATAATAAACTTTTTTAATAGTCTATAATTACTAATTAATTCTTGCAGTATAATATATATCAATTTTAATGCTGTAAAGATTAAGTGAATGTAAAAGTGAATTCTGATTACTAAGTTGACAGATAACTATCTAGAAACAGAAAGACTAAGACTGAAAAAAGAAAATTACTTTTAAGAGATGAAGGTCTTAATCTTATATCTGAGCAGAACTGAATAGGTGAAGATTAAATGATGTGTATTGTCTTATGAAACAACTTGCTAAACATAAGTGCATCATTAAGATGAAAACTCTGTCAGTTACTAATGTAAGTGTGTTGCTAAGCAAACACTAAAACAGTAAGAAAATTTAATTAAGAATTTAACTAAGCTCTTACTGACTAAGTCTTGCTCTGCTGTGATCTTGACATTAATATAAGTGCATTGCTAAGCAAACACTAGAATAGTAAGAAATTTCAGTCAGAAATCTGACTAAGTTCTTATTGACTAAGTCTTACTTTACTGTGATTCTAACAATGCTGTTGCAGTTTCTTTAAATAAAATAAACATTGTATACTTCATTAATTTATTCATTATAATTAATATGCTATCAAATCTGACTTTTTATGCTGAGTTCTTAAACTTTAATAACTTTATAATAAAGTTCATGATAACAGACTCTCAGAGTGCACTTAGTGCATTTAATTATGTTATTTTATTGTAATATTTATCTTTTTAAATCTTATTACATCAGCATGAGTTGCATCTAACAATGTATTTAGTAATTTAATTGTAAAAATCATTAATGTTATATCTTCTTTATATAAAATCTTCTGTATACTTAACTTCTAGATGTCTGTCAGCTCTACTGTCATAACATACTTTAATAAATTCTTCATTCATTAAAAAAGTATTCATTATCTTATATATTACTGCTAAGCCTTTTATAAGAGTTTTTTTCTTATTGTAAACTCACAAGCCTCTTATCTATAAGAGGCTAATGAGTAAGATATGTGACAATGTGAGACACTACATTACAACAGCTATTTAATGAAGTTTCAATGTTAAGGTCTTATATTAATGAAGATTAACAACTAAGAAACTTAAAAGATTTGTATGCAAAGACTGTCTATATAGTACTTCACTTATCAATCATTGTGTAAGAAATTCAGCTATGATTCAATATAAGCACATAATAATATCATAACAATTATCTTCTCTTCTATGCACTGATTCTTCAGCACATTGATGTATCATCAGCATTATAGATATATTGTGATTTCATAAAATCAGATCAGCAAGATGTAAGTGATGATTTGCTTAACATTCTTACATATTTTGCTTGTTGTCTATCTCAGCTAAAATGATGATCTTGTGCAATATTTTAAGTTTGTCACATTTAAATAGATGATGATTCAGCTTTGTTTGATGATGAATAACATATAAAACATAAGTGAGATTAACTTTTCTTTATTCTTAAATTGATTAAATTGATGATCTCTTTATTCAGTTTCAATATATAAGAAACTCTTTCTCATGTGCAACTCACACTTATTTCATCTTCAACATCTTAATATATCAAAGTCATAGCAACTCTGTGTCTTTGAATGGTGCTTCTCTCTCATAACACTTTGTAAACAGCACAATAGTAAAAGTGTAATAACAGCAACATCATAATCATTAAGAAAAATAAAAGAGATGTTCTCTCTGCTGTATCTTTCATTAAGAATTCAGCAGAATTGTTAGTGATTCTTATACATATAGCATTTAAGACATCAACACATTCTAATAATGTTGCAGCCTAAGAGATGCACTTATATAAATAAAAAGAAACACAATGAGAAATCTTTAAGTTCTTATTGCACTCATCATCAGACATTATTCATCAACACAGTCTTAAACATTAATAAGTTAACAAATTCATCAGAGTCAGTCTTAAAGATCAAGTCTGTAAAAGCTAAGTCAGTCAAGAATACAATGAATATTATAAGTAACATTGTTAACATACTTACTCTGCTGAAATGAAATACAGAAACAGAACAAGATGAAGAAGAATACTATATATAAGAAACATAAATGTCTTAAGATGAATCTGTTGACAAAACATTCACACAACAATGATGAGGTGCACACTCTGAATAATATTGTTGCATAAAAAAGACAGCAGCAGAGATTCTGTCATTGTATGTAGATGTAATCATATTTATTTAATCTTTTCAACAATAAAATGTTGTCTTTTTGCATTCTGTTCTCACTTTCCCAAGCTGTAGATGAGTCATTATTGACAAATTTAATTGAAAATGCTCACTCAATGATCATTACTGCATCATTAACATTACAGAACATCATCTTTAAGATATAATTAATTTGCAAGAAATCTATCATTCAGAAGAGTACTGAGCTTAAGGCTGCAATTAATGAATATTCTTTTACTTTACATTGTATGCAACATTTCTCTTCTGTAATAGCATCATCACACACATTATATCTCAATTCTGTTTTCACTTCAGTTCTTAAAGATATCATTACTTCATAATATTATATTCTTAACAATTTCTTTACTCTCTTGTTTGCTCACACTGACATCATCTTGATGTCACATCATAATCATTATATTAATAACAAGTTGAATTCTCTCTGTTGTCTTCACTGTTCAAAGTGTATCAGCAACAACATCAGTTAGTACAACATTGTTGAGAATCAGAATTGCAATTATTGCAAGATACTTTAAAAGTTGTGCAACTCAGTTTAACAGAAAGTTTCTTGTTATCTTGTGATATGCTAACAGTAATAGATCTTCACATTCTTTAACTGCTGAGTTAATAATTTACATGCACTTATTAATCATATCATCATCATAACAATCAATGATGTTCATTGATCTTGACTTCAGCATTGTCTCAATCATATGCAGACATCATTTATTTAAATATATTATTATCTACATTATTTGTGTTGCAGAACATCACAGCAGTCATTATAAGTCTGCAGAGATTTATAATCTGTTATTACTTATGATTTAAGAGCAGTAGATAATCACTGTGATGTAGACATTCATATTAAATATCTTTCACTTTATAATTTATTCTCTTAATTTTCTTGCACTTTACTGTCATCATCATGTTGCTTACTTCACTTCAAGTATAAGCTTTTCTCTCTTCAATTAAATAACAACATCTTAAAAAGCTCTTGCAACTCAA
>JAABVA010001051.1_pt1 | contig 30688 bp, 25 predicted proteins | sample 5560331 | NCBI WGS metagenome assembly JAABVA01 (sample SAMN12812661, study PRJNA571458) | rock metagenome | isolation source: Antarctica rocks | place: Antarctica: Victoria Land, Mt New Zealand sud | collected 2016-01-07 | reverse complement strand
ACGGGTGTTGCTAAGTTCTACGCTCATCAGCTTGAACTCCTTGTCATATTGTTTTCTTGTCTTTGACATCTTGTTAAGTTATAAAAATTCCCTTAACTTAATGTCCGCTCAAATGTAGCAACTCCAGATAGACAAACAGTGGTCTTATGTAGGAAACAAGCAAAAGAAAGTGTGGCTGCTGCATGCCATTTGCAAAAGCATTGGTGAAATCTTTGCTGCAAGCTGGGGCAAAAGGGACAAGCTGAATATAAAAGACCTGTTAAAAAAGCTCCAGAGGCCGGAGATCAACTTTTATTGCACCGATCAATGGAAAGCATTTGCCGAAGTGTCCCCAAAAGAAAAACACATAATAGGCAAGAAACACACAAAAAGATATAAGGGACAAACACATGGTTCAGGATAAGATTGAGAAGGTTAACAAGACGGACTGTTTGCTTCTCAAAAAACTGCTTTACTACTATTCCATAGTGAAAACTGCAATATATGAACGAAATATAAGAACATCATATATTTTAAAACACAACCAGTTTTTTCTTTAATCTAGAAAAATATTATTAAATAAAAACTGGTTTACTAAACTAATATTTAGAGGAATGAACACGATAGTCCGAGTACCTTTTCCCTTAAACGTTTCTGATCAAAACATGTTCATGTACGAGCCATATTCAACCTATGAGTTAGCTTCTCTTAAAATAAAAAAACTGAAAAATGTTTTTGTGACATTTTCAGGCTTCTGTCTAAATGATAAAGGATTAATAAAGGAGTGCCATCATGATTATCCTATTCAGCATAATTATTACTTAAATGAGGCCGCTCAGCATTACTATGATGTAATAGATCACCCGGAAAACTTAATTACTTTAGATAATGAGGATACTTATTTAGCCATTCACCATCCATGGTTTAATTATTACCACTGGATATGTGAATCCATATTTAGGTTATGGATGGTGCGTGGCCAAATGGACAAGCTTATTTTGGTTTTGCCAGAATTTTACAAAGATGCTGATTTTATAACAGGTTCACTTGAACCCTTTAACATTAAGAATATATTTTATATCCCTATAGGGAAAAGCTTGATGGTGAAAAATATTTGTTTGCCACAAATTAAGCCCAAATGCGATTCCTATAATTCAAGCCATGTGAGACAGGTTAGAAACTTTTACAGAAATTATGTTCTATTGGAAAAAAAGATTTTGGTTGAAAGTTTCGATAAATTGTATGTAAGCCGTGAATTAGCGGGCAGGAGAAAAGTAATGAACGAAGATGAAATTATAAAAATCCTTAAAAAATATGGGTTTACAATATTTCATCCCGAAAAGTTTAAATTCCTCGAACAAGTTACTATTTTTTCACAAGTAAAATATTTAGTTGGTGCCCATGGTTCAGGTTTAACAAATTTACTTTTTATGGAAAAGAAAACTTCGGTTTTGGAGTTGCATAAAAATAAAACAAACGAACTGGATCATCCAAGTCCTTTATTTTGGTATATGGCAGAAGCATTAGAAATCAATTATTACCATCAGGTTTGTGAAACCTACGGAAAAGAAGATTATTTTGAAGGGGGTTATATTGTTAACGCTAATTTATTTGAACAAAATTTGGTCAAAATGCTTAACTGAAAATTCTTTTGAAACTTTGATGAAAAGGGTACTTTTAATAACAGATGTTAATTTTTGGGAAAAATCTTCAGGGCATAGGGTACGCATATTTAGCCTGGTCGAATACTTGGCCCAACATGTGAAATTAACTGTAATTAATACAGGCCCCACCCCAGAGAATATCGAAATTATATTAAGCAATAATTTCAAGGCTGATTTTTATGTATTGGAAAAAACAAAATTTCTTAACTCTAATGGTTATGGTCGAAGGCTGAAAGCCTTTTTAAAAGACAGGAGGTTTGATACCATTATAATAGAATATATTCACAGCAGCTATTTTTTAAACTTTTTACTGGAAGATGCACAAGTGATTCTAGATGCGCACGATATAATTAGCGAACGTGCAGATGATTTTAAAAAATATAATTATGGGGGCTTCCTGTATGAAATATCAAAAGAAAATGAAATAGAAATATTTGATGTATACGATCATATAATGGTACTTTGTAGTCCTGATTATGACAAAGTAAATATCATGGTGGGATCCGGTAAAGCCTTATTATGCCCACACCCTGTTACGCCAATCTACCATACAATAAGAGAAGAAGTACAATCTATTGCTTTTATAGCAAGTGAATACCTACCTAACAGGGATGCTATTACATCTTTTATAGATAATTGCTGGCAACAGATTACAGCCAATTACCCAGTCCGGTTAAGTATCTATGGTACTGTATGTAACGACCTCAAGTTACCGTACAACCAACAAGTTTCATTAAAAGGCTTTGTGCCTGATATAGATCAAATTTACGAAGAAGCTGACATTATCATAAACCCAGTTCGTTTTGGGGCAGGCCTTAAAATTAAAAATATAGAAGCCTTAGCACACGGTGTTCCACTGGTTACCACTTTACATGGTGCCCGGGGAATTGAAACAGGGATAAACCGGTGTTTTTTAGTTGGAGACGATCCGGTTAAATTTCGACAAGCAATAGAGTCGCTGATTCAAAGTGAAGCACTGCGTACAAAACTTGGTACTAACGCAAAGCAATTTGTTGAAGAAAATTACTCTCCTGAAAAATGTTTTGAGCCTTTAATCGAAAAGATCAATATAAACTAAATGAACGCTAAATATAGGATTTATAATTTTAATCGTGATCGTTATTTGGTTATTGCTGATAGAGCCTCTTTAAATTTATGTCAATAATAATTATACGGCTTTTTTTATGTCTATAAATTTTATTTTTTTCGATTCCAATGGTACGAAAAGTATGAAAAATTGACGCTTTTTATGCGATAAAAGAAGCATAACAAATAAACTGAATAAAATTTAAACAGGCTCTAAAATTATTTTTTAAATAATAGCTCAATAATCATTTTTTCTTCTATATATTTAGATTTCTATTCGACTACCTAATTTCTTTATAGTGTATAACATTTTTTGACCTTCTAAAGGTGGTGCGACGCAGTTGTGTTTTTATAAATGCTTTTAATGGATTTGTAACTTAAACTAAACTATATGCTATCGTTTACTAATACGCCAAATACAGATGCTGTAGTTTTTAAATTATTAAAATATTTAAAAATAGATGTCGAACCGCAGTTGATTAGTGCTGAGTTAGAAAAGCACCCTGACTATCCCAGCATGCTGGCAATAAGCGATGTTCTTAACGCTTTGGACATTGTAAATAGCGCGATTAGGGTAAGTTATGAGGAGATGGAACAGTTATCCTGCCCTTTTATTGCCCATACGCAAAGCGATGAAATTGAACTTTGCGTTGTATCACAAATTGAACATGGTCATGTATTTCTTTCAAACGAAAAATGGGACAGGCATAAGCTGAAGAACGAAGAATTTAAAAAAATGTATGCTGGGGTAGTTTTAATTGCGGAACGCTCTGAAAGCTTTACAATAAAGCCAACTTCGAAAGCATTTTTAACAACTATCAAACTCCCTGCAATTTTAACGGGCCTGGTACTGATTTTAGCAGCAGCACTATTTAACTCCGGTTATTTTGTGGATTTAAGCCTGCAATTGCTGCTACTTACCATATTTAAAAGCGCCGGACTGATTATTTCCGTTTTACTATTAGTACAATCAATCGATACCGATAATTCATTAGTTCAAAAACTGTGTCAAAGCGGCAGTAAAATAAACTGTAACGCTATATTATCGTCAAAAGCGGCAAAAGTATTTGAAGGGCTTACCTGGAGCGAAGTAGGCTTTTTCTATTTTGCTGGTACCTGGTTACTAATACTTTTCGGCGGTACTTCAACAGTAATATGGCAGGTATTGGCACTATTAAATTTTATCAGTTTGCCTTATACCATTTATTCCATTTATTACCAGGCCCGCGTGGCCAAACAATGGTGTTTGTTATGCTGCAGCGTACAGGCTTTATTGTGGCTGGAATTTATACCGTTATTTACTGTTTTAAATAAAAGTACCCTTTTTCCTACTGTTGGTAAGGGAGAGTTTGGAACTTTATTGATTTGCCTGTTATCACCTGTGATTATATGGGTACTTTTAAAACCACTTTTTTTAAAAGTACAGCAGTTGCCAACCTTAAAACAACAGCTAAGGACGTTTAAATACAACACCGGATTGTTTTATACCTTGCTTTCGAAGCAACCCAAGTATGTTAACCCTGACGAGCAATGGAGCATTGTATTGGGAAATATCGAAGCGAACAATACCATCACCATGGTAACAAACCCTTATTGTCCGCCTTGTGCCAAAACACATGCTGTGTTAGATGATTTGCTTGAAAAGAATAACGATTTACAGGCACGGATTGTATTTACTACCCAAAATACAGATACAGACCGAAATACACCTATTAGCCGCCATTTAATGGCAATGAACGAACTGCCGGATAAAACAAAAGTAAAACAAGCACTCTATGACTGGTACGGGCAAAAACAGAAAGATTACGAGGCCTGGGCAAAAGCTTACCCGGTATCTCTCAATGATGCCGACTACTATAAACTCGACAAACAAAAAACCTGGTGCCAGATGGCAGCTGTAACCGCTACGCCAACATTGTTGCTTAACGGCCATCGCATGCCGGAGCTATACCAGTTACAGGACTTGAAATATATGCTGGAATAAGCATCAAAGATACTTCTCAAAAAAGTAGGGAGCATGCCCCTTTATCAAACATGACGGCGCCGGGACGATCCCGGTATAAATACTTAAATTCTTTTTTATGAAAACAGAAAAATTAAACTTCAAAAGCATTAAAAATGTGCTGAGCAAGGCCGAAATGAAAAAAATTATGGCTGGAAGCGGTGGTAATGGATCAGGATGTTACGTTAGTGCTGGTCCTGGAGGTTGCCCCAATGGCGGAATATGCACACCAGATTTTGGAGGAAATCATGGCACGTGCCAATAATTGGCACTTAATATCGCCACTTTAGAGTAACTAAGTAGGCTGAGTATTAAATTACTCACCTACTTAGTTACTTTTTTACGTGATTACCGATTGCTAAATTTCGATAACAACAATCAATTAGAAAACTAATGAATCATTTTAGTTATTTAAAAATGGAAAAAAACATATCCGCTTTAGCCCTATTTGTTTTTTAATTAATAAGCAATGCTTTAGACAGTCGACTGACGTGAATAGTGAACTCAAAAAAGCTGGGATTAGGAATCTAATATAACCACCAATGTTATTCGGGAAGCTACGGTTTCCTTTTTACTACGGATAAGCTTTCAACATGTATCTTGATTTTGCTAGGGATTGACATGAACGGTAATATGAGAATAAATGAGGGAATTTAAATAGGAAAATCAAAAGATAAAAGTGAATGAGCATTGATAAAACTATATGAGAACTTGTTATAAAAATTCGCTGGGAGTTGCATTGCCGCTTTTTAGAACAGTTAAGAAAATTAGTATTGCCCTTCTTTTTCTTTCGGCAAATTATAATATCGCTCTATGCCAGTTAATGCACTTGCACGATGAGCTTTTAGCAATAAAAGCCTCAAACGATAGTCTTAATAAATTAGCGCCCATAGAAAAAACCTACCTGCAATTTGACAAACCATATTATGCACTTGGCGATACTATATGGTTTAAGGCATACATGTTAAATTCTTTTTTAACAGCTTCCGACAAAAGCGGTATCATCAACATAGACATAGCCAACGACAGCAATAAGGTGATCAAACAGTACAAGATACAGGCACAAAATGGCCTTGGCTGGGGAAACCTCAGGCTTGACGAAAGAGAAGGATTTATTCCAGGTACTTATACCATCCACGCCTATACCATCTGGATGCGTAATTTTGGGCAGGAGTACTTTTTCAGCAAAAGCTTTTACATTGCAGGCAATGGCGAAAACAGCTGGCTGATAAATGAGCAGGTAAAGGAACTGACCGGCAATGATGATACATTAAAAGTTAAGTTATTGCTTAACGATATAAACAAAATACCGGATGCCAATAAAATGTTACAGTTGCAGGTAATGTCAGGCAACAAACACCTGTACAAACAAACCATGAAAACTGATAATAACGGTTTATTGGATGTAATTTTTAAAGTACCAAACAAAGCTGCCGACTTAAGTATTACTGCCGAAATTTGTAGTGATTCTTTTGTGCCTATAAATTTTGTTTTAAAGTAGTACTTTAAAACAAAAAGTAAAAGTATAAGGAAACAATGATTTTTAGGTGGTAAAAGAAGTATTATATTTATTTAACCTAAGCTTATAAATTCTACGCTAGCCAGCGGATCATACAAAAATTCAATCAGTTTCTTAATTTCACTTGCTATGACCAAACAGTCAAACTGTCCTAAACCAAATTATGCTAAAGTTAATTGCATGGGTCATCAGGTTAAACTGTTTTTACAAAAAAGCCCAACCCTTCTTTATTCCATTGCTTTTTTGATTTTATCTTTTCATTCTATAACGTTTGCTCAGTCTATCACCTTAAAAAATGAGCTGGAGAAGCTTACCGCCGCTTCCGACAGCTTTCATCACAACAGGCCGGAAGAAAAGCTCTACCTACAGTTCGACAAATCTAATTATGCCGTTGGTGATACCATTTGGTTTAAAGCTTACCTGCTCAATGCCGCTTATTTAATGCCTTCTGCGAAAAGCGGAATTTTACATATTGATATTTCTAACGACAGTAATAAAGTGGTCAAACAATTTATACTGCCGGTACAAAACGGACTAACTTGGGGAAACATCAGCTTAAACGAAAAAGAGTTTTTTGGCGGCACTTATACTATTTATGCCTATACCAACTGGATGCGCAATTTTGGCGAAGATTGTTTTTATGTTAAACAATTGTACATAACCAGCGCTAATGAACATGGCTGGCTAATCAATACACAAATAAACGCTGTCAATAGCAAGGATGAGATTAATGCAAGGTTAGAGTTTGCCAGTCCTGACAAAACACCAATTGCCGCTAACCCCTTAAAATTACAGGTAACCGCGGGAAACAAAAGCTTGTACAAGCAGAAGTTATCTACCGATTTAGGCGGGATACTAAATGTAAGTTTTACAAAACCCGAAAAGTTAACCAACATAGCCCTAATTGCCGAAGATGAAAAAACAAGCAGAAGGGCAGTTGTCCCTGTTAATTTAAACCTCGCGCAAAATGCCGATGTACAGTTTTTACCTGAGGGCGGAAACTTAGTGGCCGGCCTTTCCGCCCGTATTGGTTTTAAAGCAATTGGCGAAGATGGAAAAGGCATCAATATTTCCGGTACCGTTGTTGACCAAAACCAAAAGCAGGTCGCCGCTTTTAAATCCATGCATTTAGGTATGGGAAGCTTCGGCTTTACTTCGATTGATGGGGAAAGTTACACAGCTAAAGTAACCCTACCAGGCGGCACAATCAAAGCCTACCCATTACCAGTAATAAAAAAATCGGGCACTGTTTTACAGGTAAAAAACCTGGCCGAAATCGACTCGCTGGAAGTAACCGTTGCAGCAAGTAATGATATTGTCCAAACCCGTAACAGCTATTTTTTGATTGGCAAGTCACGCGGCATTGTTTGTTATGCGGCTGTAGTAAGTTTTCATAACAGTAACACGATCCGTAATCATATTGCAAAAAGCCTGTTCCCTACCGGTATTGCGCATTTCACTTTAATGAATACCAATAAACAGGCTTTGAACGAAAGAATGGTTTTTGTTGACCATCGGGATAACCTCAACATCCAATTTAGTACGGATAAGCCAAGCTACACCAAAAGGGACAGTGTGGCAGTAAAGATCAAAGTAACCGATAATAACGGCAACCCGGTCCGTGGTAATTTTTCCCTTGCCGTTACTGATAATAACCAGGTAAAAGCAGATAGTTTGAATAATGACAATATCGTTTGCCGTATGCTGCTTGCCTCAGATTTAAAAGGGTATATCGAAGGGCCAGGTTATTATTTTTCTGGAAATACCAAAGACCGTGCTATTGCTTTGGACAACTTGCTTTTAACACAAGGATGGACAGGCTACGACTGGCAGCAGGTTTTAAATCCACAAAAGGTCCAATATCAACCGGAACAGGAAACCATAGTTAAAGGAAGCGTGTTCAATGTTTTTAACAAACCTGTACGGGGGACAAAAGTACAGTTGTTCTCAAAATCCCCTTTTTTGCTGATGGATACTGTTACCAATGAAGAAGGCAAGTTTACCTTTCGCCACCTGCCTGCCATTGATACGCCTGTTTTTTTTATCAAAGCCGTAAACAAAAGCGGTAAAAGCTTTAACGTGGGTATCCGCGCAGAAGAAACACCGCCGCCAGTTTTTGCGAAGATGTCTGCGCCGCCACTTTTGCCCTGGTACATCAACAGCGATACCACCCTGATAAACTATACCCGGCACGAGGCCTTGCGCCAGCAGCAGCCCTTCCTGCCCCTGCCCGGAATGCACATCTTGAAAGAAGTCAACATCACCGCCAGAAAAACCATAAAAGGCTCCCAAAACCTTAATGGAACCGGAAATGCAGACGTTATCATTGATGAAAAAGAACTCGAAAAAGCAGGTAAAAAGAGTTTTCTGCAACTGCTTGAAGAAAAAATAAAAGGGTTTAGGGTAGGATCAACTAAGGATTTAGTTAACTGGTATTTTGTTAAAGACAAATGGGCTATAATTATTGTTGACGGTGTACGAGTAAGTGAATTTTATGAACAGGATAAAGATTATGTACCACTTTTTTTAAAGTTAAATAATTATTTAAAGGAGTATAATGCCGAAGATATAAAAGGTATTGAGGTAAATTTTTCTGGTAAATATAGTTCGAATTATATAAGAAGATTTATGGACCCTGGTTCTTGGAACCCTGCAAAGTTGGATTACGTATTCGTTGAGATTACCACCCGTTCCGGTCATGGTCCTTTTATAGACAATACTCCTGACACGTACCTATACAAACCTTTGGCCTTGAGCTTGCCAAAACAATTTTACAAACCTAAGTACTCAGTAAAAGACACGAATTATCCCGAAGACCTTCGCTCTACCATTACCTGGGAACCTAATATTGTTACCGATAAAAACGGTATGGCAACCGTATCTTTTTATGCCGCTGATCAGCCTTCCACCTATAATTTAATTTTGAATGGCAGTGACCTAAACGGTAACCTGGGCTTTAAAACCGGGCAGATCAGTATTAAAAAACCGAAAGATAAAGCCATGTGATTTGTTTATTGTGAAAACAAGAAAAAATAAAAGTATCCTATTACTTAGTTGCTACTTTGGAAAATTACCCTGGTACTTTAATTATTTTGTTCATTCATGTGAATACAACCCAACAGTTAGCTTTCTTATTATCACGGATGATGATACTTATACAAAACCGTTACCTGGTAATGTGAAGCTGATTTATAAAACCTTAAACGATATAAGTCTTTTAGCTACTGAAAAATTAGGTTTTGAAATAAATATAAAATACGGGTATAAATTATGTGATTTTAAACCTGCGTATGGGATCATATTTTCTGAGCTATTAAAAGAATATGATTTTTGGGGACATTGCGATATAGATATTATTTTTGGGGACATCCGTAATTTTATAACTATAGGGTTGCTCGAAAACTATGATTTGGTCAGCGTGAGGCATGACTGGCTATCGGGTTGTTTTTTGTTGTATAAAAACAATGAAAAACTCAACGCCCTGTTTTTACAAAGTAAGGATTATAGAAAAGTGTTCAGTAGCGATACGCATTACTGCTTTGATGAAACCAATTTTGCACATGATGCATTTACGGAAGGCAAAGAATATCATGAGGTTCATACAGAAATTGAGAGTATGATGCATGTTGTAAAAAAAATGGAGGCTGCCAATTATATAAAACCATTTTTTGATTTCTATATCATCGAAGGGCTACCGGGCAAATTAAAATGGGAAAACGGAAAGATGTTTTATGGAAATAAGTATGAAATACTTTTTTATCATTTAATCTACTTCAAAAAGCAGTTTGTACCGGAAAAGAAAATAAATAATATACCTGATACTTTTAGGATAAGTCAAACTAAAATTTACCATCATTCAAAATCTAAAACCGTTACGAATGAGCTTTAAATTTTACAAGCAATTTGACGGAATGGACTGCGGGCCTACCTGCTTGCGAATGATTGCAAAAAATTACGGGCGCAATTATAAACAGCAAACCCTCAGTAAAATGTGCGGGATCAATAAAGAAGGGGTTTCTTTATTAGGTATCAGTGATGCTGCCGAGAAGATTGGTTTCCGAACTTTAGGCGCTAAATTAAATTCCGTCCAGCTAAAAGAAACAGAACTTCCCTGTATATTACATTGGCGCCAGTATCATTTTGTCGTGTTGTATAAAATCAAAAAACATAAATATTACTTAGCTGACCCTGCTGCCGGATTAATTACCATTAATGAAGCGGACTTTAACTATAGCTGGCAGGCGGACAAAGAAAAAACAGAAGGCATTGCCCTGCTATTGGCCCCTACACCTCAGTTTTATGACCAGGAAGATGAAAAAGGCAGCGAGGTAAGATGGTCGTTTCTGTTCCGATATTTGATTACCTACCGTAAATTAATCATCCAATTGCTCTTCGGCCTTGGTATAGGTAGCCTGCTGCAAATAATTACCCCGTTTTTAACCCAATCAATTGTAGACATTGGGATCAATACGCACAACCTTAATTTTATATATATCATCCTTATCGCCCAAGTCGCATTAATTATCGGCCGGGTAAGTGTGGAGTTTATACGGTCATGGATATTGCTGCATATCAGTACAAGGGTAAATATATCTATCCTAACCGATTTTTTGATCAAACTAATGAAATTGCCGATGGGCTTTTTTGATACTAAAATGACCGGCGATATCATGCAGCGTATGAACGATCAAAAAAACATTCAAACATTCTTAACCGGTTCGGCACTAAGTACTATATTTTCAATATTCAACCTTCTTGTTTTTTCGGTAGTGCTTGCATATTATAATAGTGCTATTTTTTATGTATTCGCAGTAAGCAGTGCCTTATATACGGGGTGGATAATGCTTTTTTTAAGAAAGCGTAGGGTTCTAAACTATAAAAGTTTTGACGTTTCGGCAAAAAACCAAAGCAGTATAGTGCAGTTGATAGGTGGTATGCAGGAGATAAAACTGAACAATTGTGAGCAGCAAAAACGCTGGGAATGGGAGCATATACAGGCGCGCTTATTTAAATTTAATGTAAAAACTTTGGCACTAAGCCAATATCAGCAGGGCGGTGCAACTTTTATTAATGAGGGCAAAAACATACTGATCACTTTTTTAAGCGCCAAAGCTGTGATCAACGGCAGCCTTACTTTAGGGGCTATGGTTGCTATACAGTATATAGTAGGCCAGCTCAGCAGTCCGATTGAACAAGTATTAGGCTTTATCCAAGGTTTCCAGGATGCAAAGATCAGTTTGGAGCGTTTGAACGAAATCCACCAGATGCAAGATGAAGAACCCCCTGATAAGGACTGGGAGCATAATTTGCCCGAAAATAAAAGTCTATCCATTAATAACCTTACTTTCCGTTATCCGGGTGCGGGAAATGAGCCTGTGTTGGAGAATATCAGCCTTCATATTCCTCAGGGTAAAACAACAGCAATTGTTGGTATGAGCGGCAGTGGTAAAACAACTATACTAAAACTATTGCTCCGTTTTTATGAACCTCAAAAAGGGGACATAAAAGTTGGCGGCCAGCCGATGAATAATATTGGTTTTAAAAGCTGGCGCAGCCATTGTGGTGTGGTAATGCAGGATGGGTTCATTTTTTCCGATACTATCGAACGTAACATAGCGGTAGGAGATGAATATACCGACAAAACAAAACTAAGGCATGCTATTAAAGTAGCCAACATACAAGATTTTATCGACAGCCTGCCTTTGGGCGTTAATACAAAAATAGGTGCTGAAGGGAATGGAACAAGTCAAGGCCAGCGTCAGCGTATACTGATAGCACGTGCTGTTTATAAAGATCCCCAATATATATTTTTTGATGAAGCTACCAATGCCCTTGATGGCAATAACGAAACGGTGATCATGAATAATTTGTACGATTTTTTCACTGGCCGTACTGTGATTGTTGTGGCACACCGGTTAAGCACGGTAAGCAGCGCAGATAACATCATTGTATTGGATAAGGGACGTATTATCGAGCAGGGGACGCACCGTGAGCTAGTATCCATAAAAGGTGATTACTACCATCTTGTAAAAAATCAACTTGAATTAGGAACCTAAAATATGCAGTCTATCTATACCAATAACGGCAAAGAAAACCTGCATAGTGAAGATATGCAGGACATCATAACTACTGTGCCATCATGGCTTCTACGTTGGGGAATAACTTTATTCTTTGGGATATTGGTTTTAATGCTATTTTTAGCTGCCTTCATACATTATCCAGACATTGTTAATGCTTCGCTTAGGATAGATTCTCCAAACCCAGCCAACTTAGTAGTTTCAAAAGTGTCAGGAAAAATGGTTAAACTTATGGTAACAGCGGACGAAACTGTTAGCATAGGGCAACCCCTTGCGTATTTTGAGAGCAAAGCCGATCATGAAAAAGTATTAATGTTGTTGCAAAAGTTAAATCAAATAAAACGGCAGGTATTACAAGTTAAGCCGTTAAACAGCTTGCTTCTACAACAGGCAGAGAACACCGACTTTGGTGAGTTGCAAGCATCTTATCAAATATATATTAGATCATATGTAGAGTACTTACCTGCGATAAATAATGGGTTTCTGAACAAAAAGAAAAAGTATCTTTTAAGAGCGGAGTCTTATCTCAAAAGACAAAAACTATTGTTAAACACCCAAGACAGCATCGAGAAAAGGGATTTCGGCCTTGCTATAGACGAATACGAGGTTCATAAAAAACCCACCCAGCAGAAGGTTGAGAACACCGCGAAATTAAGACAGGAGGAAAGCATATTTCTTGCTAAAAAGGCCGCTCTGATAAAAACAGGTTTGGCTATTATCACAACTAATAATGATTACGAATCCAAGCAAAAAGAAATGCTTGAACTGGACAAAGAAGCTATAGAAGGAAAGGGAAAGTTTTTACAGAATCTAAATAGTTTTATCAGCATTGTTGAAGATTGGAAAAGCAAATATGTATTAAGCGCACCAGCATCGGGAAAGCTCTCTTACGTTGGTATTATTCACGAAAATCAAGTATTTACCTTAAATCAAGGGATTTTTTATATAAGCCCCCGATACCAGGAGTTCTACGGCCAGATGTTTATACCCCAAAATAATATTGGAAAAGTTAAACTAGGGCAGCAGGTATTAATAAAGTTTAAAAGCTACCCATATGAAGAATTTGGGATGATAGGTGGTAGAATCAGTTACATATCAGATTTTTTAAATAAGGACGATGTTTTTATATCAAAAGTAGATTTTAAAACAAAAAGTACAACAAGTAGGGAAAGAACAATTAAGCTGAAACAAGGTATGTTTGCAGATGCAGAAATCATAACACAAGATGCAAGTGTCTTGCAACGTTTAACATGGGGCTTTTATAAAATATTTAAGAATAGGTAATTATTTAAGAACTAACGGCTTTTATTTGGGAAGTGTACCATGAACCGTGTCATGATTTAAATTAATGCTTCTCAAACGCCACTATTTTCCTCGAGAATTCTGTGTTCAAATTCAATACATAATTGTGAATTGACCATACCCCCAATTATGTATCGGCATCGCCCATTTTTTTCTGATATTCATAATGACTATATATATCAGTTTCAGCAGTGCCTAATCTGAAGAAAAAGTAGCTTTAGTTTTGATGATTTTACGGATCTGTAATGCACTCCTTCAATGGGATTGGTAGTATAAATAATCTTTTTTATAGACTGGTCATACTCAAAGAAAGCAGATAAATTTTGCCATTTATCGACCTTGGGATTTACAGCTAAGCGGCTATATCTTGCCCCATTTCTGTTCAAATTCTATTAGCTTCATACTCTTACTCTTTATTAACAGGATTGCAAATAGGTTTCATGTCGGCCATTACTGCTTTTTTATCTTTATCTGGTACTTACTGCGTACTGGTACGTATTTGATGTACAATACAAAGGTGTACAAGAGTTTTAGGGAATGTAATTTCAATGGCTTCTGGGAACCCTTTTAATCCGTCATGCAAGCGATTAGAATATCTTTAACAGGCCGTTTTTTCAGGTACAATAATACGGTCACGCAAAACTTGGTCCCTTCATGTTCTGATAGATTTAACCTAAGTAGCTCTTTTTTTCTTCAATGTCAATATCCGGTAGGTTGTAAATAGCACGGAGTTCTACTATCCCGTTGACCATGACTTTGTAGTGCATTTAATTCAGATGGATAATTATGCAGTTCCCAAGCTAACATTGACTCTAAACGACTCTTTAGGAGGAGCCGCCATTAACTATCTCCGCCACCCATTTTCTTACCTGAATAGAAACCTGTAATCACTTTCTTTTTGAGGCGCTCAAAATCAAATTCTTCTTGCGTATCCATTTTCTATGTCTTATAGCTTTTTACTAGTTGACACAGTTCATGTTACATTTCGAGAAATCAATTAGAAATACTAATAGCCCATTAATACATCAGAACGTCTAATTTTTGATCTTTAAGGTGAAATACATTTCTAATTACCGATCAGTTCTAAAATTCATCCTACTGCAAGCCTTGTACCTTTTAGCATGGTCGTAAACCATCTCCCTATCTGTTCAACATTTCAAAAAAGACTAATATCTATAAAGTAATTTTACATTGACACCTGCTGGTCCCTTGAAACTATATCTTCTTTGGATTTTGCACCTTCCTTTTGGGTCATTGTTACGGGTTTTTGTCCAGCTTCTTCCAAAATTTCATTTGCTTTTAATAAGGCAAGTTCGCCTGTAATGAGGTCTTCAATTTCATATTTGATTTTATTGTAAACTTCCTTTACATCTTCATCTGTTACCCTTTTAATAATCGGGATAGCTTTATAACCGGCTTCTTCCTTTGCAATAGCATCATGGTCATTCTGTATCTCGCTATGAAATACTTTTAACTTGATTTTCTGGTCAGGGTTGTCTGCAACAATACCGACAAACTCACCCGACGAGAGGGCCGCAATCTTAGCGGCAGGTATAGCATAATCCATTTGTGTAGCTTTAGTAGTGGATGTATCACTGCTATTGATCGTCATACTATCCTTATCCTGCACAATCTTTCCGAAGTTATCCGCCAATGCTTTAGCTGTATGCCCGGTAACCTGTCCGCTGATGATGTTACCAACTATTCCGGTAATTACGTCCGCTTGTTCAGCGCCGTAGTCTTTTTTAAGCTGACTGAAGTCCTGTACCGCTAAAGTGGTGGCTACTTTGTTGCTTCGTGCCGTAGCTATCAGGCTATCTATATTGTTAAAAAAGATCGTTGGGAACTCATCAAAGACCAAGCTGCTTTTCAATTGGCCCTTACGGTTCACCAACTTGACCATCCTTGATATGTATAACGAAAGCACCGCACCATAAATTTGAAGTTTTTGCGGGTTGTTGCCCATGCAAACGATCTTCGGTTCCTTGGGATTGTTTACATCCAGCGTAAAGTCGTTGCCGCTCAGTACATAGTATAAAGCCGGTGAAGCTAACCGGGCAAGGCCAATTTTGGCACTGGCCACCTGCCCTTCTAATTGAGCCTTTGCATTATTGTTATAAGCAGAAATGAACGGGTTGATCAATGCCGTGATCTCCGGCTCCTTGAGCAAGACAGCAAACAACCTGTCATAATCTGCCTGCATAAGTTCAATAACGTGGGGCAGCGTACAATACTTGCCATCTTCGTATTTTCGTAAATACCAAATGATGGCTGTCAGAAAGTTAATAGGTGATTCTACGAAAAAATCACCTTGTTTTTTTATCCATTCCCTGTTCAGCCCTAACATAATTGTACGGCTTGCCTCGATTGCATCCGTTATGTCAGCCATATCATGCGGGTCAAGCGGGTTACAGCGATGGGTATGGTCAAGGTCGTCAAAATTGATCACATAAAAAGCTGGTTTAACGGGATAATTGCCCCGGTACTTTAAAAGCTTGTTATAAGCGATCTTACTCAGATCGTCAAATTTGAAATCGTAAAGGAACATGGAAAAGCCCTTTTTCATGTGCTGGTCTATGATATGACGGATAACAAAATAAGACTTGCCTGCGCCGGGTGTCCCTGCAACCAATATCCCGCGAAAGGGGTTGATAAAGTTGATCCAGGAATTACGTGTTTTCCCTTTCAGGTTATATTTGGCAGGTAGGTTGATGGAATATTCATTTTCGAGCAACCTCTCTTCCTGCGGGAAGGTTTCGTTGTCTGTATTAAAGATGTCTTTATTTAATTTGTCTTTTAATAAGCGCGAAAGATAAATACCTCCGGTCAAGATCAATAAATAACCAATACCGGTTAGTATTATATAACAGCAGGCAATTACCTTTAATCCTGTATTTAAGTAAAAACATAAGATGCTGATAAAGTAGATGAGCAGGCCGGTAACTATGTAAGCTGTTATCATCCGGTAATTTATTTTTTCGTCCTTTTTGCCTTTTACCCCAACCAATGAAATGATTAGGAAAAGCAATGCGGCCAGTTTTGGCCTTAACATATCTTTAAACAAGCCGGTTTTGGCAATACTTGCAATAATGCGGTCTGTAATGCCAGCAGTCCAATGCCAACTTGAGAATGCTTTATAGCAGCAGATATAAAAATGAATGGCCAAAATGAAAATACTGATCAACCGGGTAAAGTCGATGATCTTTCGTAGCCCTTGTGTGTCTTCTCCTGTTTGCATAAGTTGGCCCCTCTAAATCTCTCCAGGAAGGAGAGAATTTGTTTTGATGTAATGTTTTGATAGTTGAATTAGTTACAATGACAGCTCCTGGTCTTGTTGCTGTTTGCCGGTCCTTTTCTTCTTTCTTTTGCGCGGAATATTTGGTGCTTCGTCTGTTCTGCCCCTTCCTAAAGCCATCTGCAGATAATTTACATGTTCCGGCATTTTAAGATAGGTTAAGGCTTGTTTATCCTGTTGTTGCTTCTCGGCTGGCCTTAGTTTCTGCGCAGTTTCCTGGTTACGCTTTTCTGCATGAATAGCGATCCGCTGTTCCAAACTGCCTTTCTTCTGGGTATTTGCATAACGGAAAGTCTCCGTTAAACCTCGCTCAAAACTAAACTGTTCGTCAAATATTCTTTCTCCCGATTGTTTAAAGGCCGAACGGTCAAACTGCCCCATCTTTTTTGAATGTTCTGTGTTCTTTCCCCGCGATTTGTTCATCGGGCTCAATTTAACCTTATTGGTGATGTCCTTACGGCTGACCACGACCTGCACGTGCATTTGCCCGCCCGGTTTTCGTTCACCACGCTTTTTAAGCCCCTGTTTCACTTCTTGGTCTTTATGGCTGTAGTAGCGGTGGTTTTCCAGTTTGCCGAACCAAAGCAGGTTTTTATTGCTTTCTACACCTGGCCTTCTAAAGTTTACGGCATATTCATCCATTACCGCCGCTGCGTAAGCTTTCAGTTGTTCTTTAGTACCCTCCTCACCATATTTTTCTTTTAGAAAAGAAATTTCTTTTTGACTTGGGCTGATATTTACCAGAAAGAACTTGGCATCTGTTTTACTAAGTTTGGCAATATTTCTATCCATGACCTGTGTTGCTTCATATTTGGCTATATTGTCCCGCTGCCCGTTAAACCAATATTCAGGTCGTTTTTCCAGCCCGGAACGGTTTTCTTTATCTAAATAATGTACCAGGTTTCCGCTGCTTCCTTTATTGTCGGCGGTTTCGCTGTCGGTGATATTGATATACATCTTGATTTAAGGTTAAAGTTTGGCGACCTGCTGCCTTGCCATTATTATTAATTCTTCCTTTTCCTTGGCCGAAGTAGTAAAGCTGAAGCTTTCCCTTGCCTTGCTGTAATTGTTCAGGATATACAGGAACTTGAGTTTTAAGCTTTCCTTTGTTTCCAGCTTTTCTGAAATCGTTTTGAGCAGCTTATCCGTTTCTAAAAACTTCTCTGATTGCCCCTGTTGGTTATTAAGGATGTCTTTGTTGGCTTTTAGAACATGGTTGTTAAAAAAATCCAGGATTTTGACCTGCGATTGTATCATCCGGTCAACCTCGAGTTTAACCGGTATCAATACTTTTTCTTCCTGCGCCCGGATAAAGCGGATATAGGTATCGTGGTTTTTAACCAAGGTGTTCTTCAGTAACTCATCGTTTATGTCTGCCGGGTCTTTTTTGGTACGGGAGAAATACTCGACCATTTCAACAAAGATATCTGACTGGTTACGACCTAATTTTTCACAAAGCTTTAGCAGCTTTTCGTGTACAGCCAGCGGAAAGCGAATTGATTTTTCAGGTGGCCTGTTTCTTTTGGCTGTTTTTCTTTGGGATATATCCATGAGTATATCATTTTATGGGTTATAGATAGTTTTGAGGCGGCAAAATATACCTGGAGTATATTTGAAACTTCGTTTGCAGGGCAAACGACAAGCAAAGTAGGGCTCTGCCCAACTTCCGCTTGCTCCAATTTTTTTTCAAAATTGGACGCTCTTAACCCGCATATCGGCTGTCGCCCGTATGCTATTTGAGCAGTGCCACGCTGCTCGCCCGATAGGGGTCGTAGCTTGGCTGATAGTCGATGTAACCATAGGCTACGAGTTCCTTGATACATTTGTGATAGGTCGCTACTGATTTGATGCGCGAAAAGCGCATCAGCTTTTTGCGGCTAACCTGGAAATGGGCCTCCGGCTTTTCAGCCGGGCTGTAATAAAACATGGCCATGAAAAGGCTGATATGGGACGGCAGCAAACGAACATCGTTTGCCGCCCTGCGGAGAAACCGCTCTACTTGGGTCGCTAATTTCATCAGCTTAGTTTTTAATGGTATTGCTTTCTAGTATTTTCAGGATGTCCCCGTATTTATAATACAGGATACTGCCGACCGTTGTATAAGCTAGTGTTCCGTTAATGCGAAGGTTTTGCAGGGTGCCTGGGGAGATTTTCAGCAGCTTGCGCACTTCGGCACTTTTGAGCCATTGTTTGCCGGATTGTTCGGTAGCAGGGCCAATACCGAATTTCTTTAATTCTGCAAACAGTTCGTCCTTAAACTGTTCGAGATCTTGTTTGGTGATTAAATCTAATGTGGTCATCGTCTTAATTTACACATGGCAGGCTGGTGGCCTGCGGTTTATAATGCAAATGTTGTAAGAACTCAAATAAGAAGTTGGGTCATTTAGGGGTATCCCTAAAATATTTATATTACGCATTTTGATAATAAATAAAACGAATTTGCACAAATATTTTATTTAGAGGCACCTACATTGTTACATTCGCATTATTCGACTACAGTCCTGTGATAACGATCTAAACTTATCAATATACAATTATGAATACTTCAAGAGGTTCAATTTGGCGTAAGTGCGATTTTCACATACACACTCCATTTTCTGCATTATCGAATGATTTCGGGAGCGACTTTGATAAATATGTACAAATACTGTTTAAAAAAGCTATTGAAAAGAAAATTGAAATTATTGGGATAACTGATTATTTCACAATTGAAGGGTATAAAAAGATTAAACAAGACTATCTAAGCAATGACAATAAGTTAAAAGAGCTTTTTGACGAGACTGAGATAAAAAAAATTAAGGAAATTTTAATATTACCCAACGTTGAATTTCGATTGAATAAAATTGTCCAAATAAATAAAATAAGCCAGGATGGTAAGGTTAAAACAGAATCTGGAAGAATAAACTTTCATGTGATATTTTCTGATGAACTATCTATAAAAACAATCGAAGAAAGCTTTTTGCATGACCTTGATTTTGTTTATGAATCTGACCCCGACCAGCCTGAAAAGCGAAAAAAACTTAAAACGGATAATCTCGAAGCGTTAGGGATTAAATTAAAAAGTGAACAGCCAGAGTTGATTGGTGGGAATCTCCAAATCGGTATGGCCCACGCTGTTGTAGACGATGGAAAAATACTTGATTATCTCGCAAGCAATAGTGATTTTAAAGAGAAATTTCTCATTGTGGTTCCATCTGATGAGGATCTTTCTCAAATAAAATATACAGGGCAGGACGGATTAACGAGAAAGCTTATTCTTTCAAAATCAAATGCTTTTTTTAGTTCAAATCCTAACACGATTTTATTTGGATTGGGTGAAAAGGCCGATTCGGTAGAAGATTTTTTGAAAGAGTTTAAAAGTTTGAAACCATGTATTTGGGGGTCAGATGCTCATGATTTTGATAAAATGTTTGAGCCTGATAAACAACGATATTGCTACATCAAATCCGGGCCGAATTTTGATGGATTAAGGCAAATCCTATTCGAACCTCATGATAGGGTTTTTATAGGGGAGTATCCTCCTTTATTTACTCGTATAAAAGCGGCAAGAGGAAATTATATTGATCATCTTAAAATTAACCAGGTTCAGCAATATGATGGCAAAAAGGGGATTTGGTTTAAAGATTTTGAACTAAAATTAGGACTTGAATTAATAGCTGTAATAGGCAATAAGGGAAAAGGCAAAAGTGCTATTGCAGATATTATAGGCTTACTTGGAAATTCACATATTGCCAAAAAAGATTTCTCGTTTTTGAATAATGATAAGTTTTGCCAAAAAGGATATTCGGAAAATTTCGTCGGAACATTAACTTGGTTTGACAAGACACAATCCCAAAAACAGCTAAATGATAACATAGATTTTACTGGAGTTGAAAGACTAAAATATATTCCACAATCTTATTTGGAAAAATTATGCAATGATGAGGACAGCAATTTTAAGGAAGAAATTAATAAGGTTGTTTTTTCGCGATTAGACGATTCCGACAAGTTAGGAAAAAAAACATTTACCGAATTAGAAGCTTATAAAACTGAATTGTTATCAAAACAAATTGACCAATTAGCTATAAAGTTAGGCACCGTAAACAAACATTTAGATAGCTTAGAAAAAAAGGCAGCACCAGATTATAAACTAAGTACTGAAAATCAGAAAAGTATAAAATCAAGTGCATTGAGGCTTCACGAAAGTGAAAAGCAGAATATCGTTGTCATTGCAAATCCTGACAGCGATAGTTCATTGTCGGTAGAGCAAAGACAAACAGCAGAAAAGGTTTCAAAGCTATCACAAGAAATAACTGGCTTTGAATTTACAATTGAATTAGAACAGGATAATTTAGCCAACTTAAAAATAAAGGTATCAGATTTGCTCGATCTGTTATCTGAGGTTAATAGTGTTAAAAAATATTTTAACGAGTGGGTAACTGAACAGCAGCCAGCTTTTGTTAGATATCAATTTGATATAAATAAAATAATTTCTCTAAAAACGGAACTTAAGCCTATTACTGATGAACTTGATAGGGTGAATAAGCTGGTAGCGACCTCTAATGAATTATTATCCTCAGTTGCTGCTGCTGATCCGATAAATGAAAAAAGTGTAATTGTAAAATTAGAAAAACTGATAAAGGAAAAGACAATTTTAGAGAAGGAGCTTGAAAAACCATTTAAGGATTACCAGGAATATTTAGAAAAAGTAAAGGAATGGGACACAAAGCAAAAAGCTATAATCGGCAATGAAAGTACACCAGAAACGATTAAATTTTATGAAGCAGAGCTTACATATATACAAAATGAGCTGCCCAAAGAAATTGAAGCCCAAAGGGAGTTAAGGAAACAACTGACCTTTGAAGTTTATAATCAAAAAAAACAAATTCAGGACATATATAATAAAATGAAGCAGGCTATATCGGGAATTTTGGAACAATATAGTGCTGAACAGAATATTACGATTGAAAGTTCTTTCAAAGTCGACAAAACTTCTTATTCACAGTTTTTTGATTATGTTTTCCGATATGGTGATTTTCACAATAATGGTGACGAGGCAGTTAGAAAACTTATTAGTAAATACGATTTTGACTTGGAAGAAAGTGTTACGGACTTTTTGACTGAAATAGGAACGTCAGATATTCGATTTAAAGACAATCGTAAAATTGATTTTTACAACTATATATGTTCGCTGGTTTATTTGCGGCCTGAATACGATCTTAGATTAAATAATAAAGGATTAAATCAACTTTCTCCAGGCGAAAAGGGCGGTCTGCTGTTGGTTTTCTATTTGGTGCTTGACAAGGATAATAAACCTTTGATTATTGATCAGCCCGAAGATAATCTCGACAATCAAAGCGTTGCTGAGATATTAGTTCCTTACATTAAACGTGCAAAAAAACTTAGACAAATAATTATAGTCACTCATAATCCAAATTTGGCTATTGTTGCGGATGCTGAACAGATTATTTATATGAATATTGACAAAGAGAATAATTATGTTGTTTCATGTGATTCGGGAGGTATCGAAGATAAAATCATGAATAACCATATTGTAGACATCCTTGAAGGCAAAATGAAAGCATTTGAAAACAGGAGAATTAAATATAAAAAATATTGAATTTGAAGCTTGGCAATTTACTAATTTAAAATTGTTACCAATAAATAGATTATGGATAGGTAATCACGTCAGGAACGATTATGGTATTGATAAATCGCATCAATTAAGACATTCAGTTTATCTTTAAACAATTCAAAATTCAGGCTATCCAAATCCTTTATGCCGCTTCCTTTGCTGGTATAAGCAAACATAAACCACTTGAAAAGTTCTTCTTCAATAGGGTCAAACGGTTCATCATGGAATAATTCTTCCAGTTTTTCTAAAAATGGTTGACTGCTATTCATATCCTAATGTAATTAAGTGGTTTAAACTAATTGTTAAACCCCATATTTATTGTCGTTAAGCAAAGTTAACATTTGTTGTGTTTTGGCACAACAATTTTAATATTATATTATTTCAACTTTCCAAATCATTTACAGGGAGAAATGATTAGCGAAACAGATAAAGGAATATTAATACAATTCGGAATACGACTTAAATCTTTAAGACAGGCTAAAAAGCTGACTTTGCGGAAAATGGCTTTGTTATGCAATGTTGAGTATGCTGATATTCAACGCTATGAAAATGGAAAGTTGAATGTAACGCTGCTTTCTATCGCAGAATTGGCTAAGGCGTTGGAAGTGGAGCCTAAAGATTTATTAAACTTTGATAAAGAATTATAACGCTGCTAAATATATTAAAAGCTTGCCCTTGCCATTTAAGAGCGAGCTTTTTGCTTTATAAATCATCCGATTTGTAACCAATGCGTTTTCGGGGTGGTTTAGGCGGGCTTAATAGAAAATTTAAGGCTTCATAAATTTTTTTAAATTTTTTACTGTTTCCCAATTTCATTGCCTGAAGTTTCTGCATGATCTCCTGATAATTTAGAGCCATCTTCCTTAATGCTACAAATGTCCGGATGATCAGGATATTCATTTCAACCGCTTTATCACTTTTTAATACAGAACTTAACATGGCTACCCCCGTTTCTGTAAAGGCGTATGGGATGGCACCTCCAAAGAACTTTTTGTGTGGTATCACATTTTGTGATACCACTTCCTCAACTTCCTCTGCCGTGAGTTCATACATGAAATCGGGCGGGAACCTGCCCAAATTCCTTTTGACCGCCTGTTTCAATGCCCTGGTTTCCACGCCGTATAATTCGGCAAGGTGCACGTCCAGAATTACTTTCTCGTCCCTGATCAAAATGATTTTCCTTAATATCCTTTCTCCGGGAATGCTAACATCTTTATTCATGTTATTGGTCTCCTTTCTAAACTATTGGTTGGTTTTCTTTTTGCCTTGGCTTAATTATTCTTGCTGGCAGCGCAAGCCTTTTTTTCAGCAAGGCCATATCCGCACCAACTTTAATATCTAAAATCTTGGCATAATGCTGTGTCGTCTGAATATTCGTATGGCCCAACATCTTTGACACGCTTTCAATTGGTACACCATTTAAAAGTGTTACCGTGATAGCGAACGTATGCCTGGCAATATGAAAGGTGATCGGCTTATTAATACTACATACGTCAGCTATTTCCTTTAAATAGCTGTTCATTTTCTGATTGCTCAATACCGGCAATACCCTGCCGCTGCTTTCACACTGCGGATGATCGGAATAACGCTGTATCAAAGTAATTGCGGTGGGCAATAAAGGAATACGGGACGGTGTATCGGTCTTTTGCCTCTTAATAGCGATCCACTTTTCACCATCAATGCCGGTTACTATGTCCCATTTATGCAGCTTCTTGACATCAGCATAGGCCAGCCCGGTAAAACAGCAGAAAAGGAAAATATCCCGTACCTGTGTTAAACGGTCGGTTACCATATCCTTATCGGCCATTTCCTGTAATTCTTCAGTAGTCAAATAAACCCGGTCAATCGTTTTGACCTTGTTCTTATAGTTCAGAAACGGGTCATAGGTCAGCCAACGGTTGGCGATACAAATACGGATGATCTTGCCGAAGTTTCGGATATACTTAACCGCAGAATTATTGGCACACTTCCGTTCCGAACGCAGGTAAAATTCATATTCCATAATAAAGGCATGGTCTACCTTTTTGATGTCAATATCGGACAGGTTGTATTTCCATTTCAGGAACTCCCCGGTATGTTTTAAAGCGGTCTGGTAACGGCATAATGTGCCTTTGGTATATTCCTTGCCAACAAGTGCCGCTACCTTTTGATTGTGGTCTTTAAATATCTCCATTAAAGACCGTGGCTGCTCGCCTTTGCCAAGGAACTTATTGCGGATGCTTTCCGCAGTGATTATTGCATCCGCTTCGGTCAACTGACTGTGGGCTTCATATATTTTCTTTTGCAGGTCGTCTAAATAGGCATTCATTGCCTTTGTTGCTTCTTTAGTGCCATTGGCGCGCCCGGCATGTGTGTTCCAGCGTGACGGCTCACATTCACGTCCTGTTGAGTTTTCTGATCGTTTACCATTAACGGTAATGCGCATGTAGATCGGCGCAGGGCCGGTTTTGTAGTTCTTTTGCCTTTTCAAATAGAAAAGCAGGCTAAAATTAGTTTTCATGTTTTTGAACATTAAAAGTGAAACAAATTTAGCTTTGCAAAACCTATAAAATCAAGATGTTCAATTTCTGAATAGGCTGGCTATTAGAAACTTATGTGCAATTCGGTGAGTAGGAACACTTCCTCGAATTACTCACCGAATTAAGCCCTTTTTTGTAGGGGATTGGTGAATAAAATGGGATTTTGACCTAAAAACAAAAGCCTACAATCATTTGATTTGCAGGCTTTTAATTCGTTTCAATATCAAAATTTGCGGAGAAAGAGGGATTCGAACCCTCGGTACCGTTGCCAGTACACCAGCTTTCCAAGCTGGCTCATTCGACCACTCTGACATCTCTCCGTGTTTTTCGGACTGCAAAGTTATCATTTTCCTGCTTTTGCCCTAATAAATTTAAAATTTGGTTTCGGGTTTTAGGCCGATAAAAACAGTATCGTCCTGCATTTATGCAATTCCTGATAATTCTCCCTTCCTCCAAACAAATCATTGCTTATTTTCGGCAGCAAATAATTTACCTGATAAAAGAAGCATGAAGCTCTACATAATCAAAATTGGCGGCAACGTTATCGATAATTCTGCCAACCTGCACCAATTTCTAAAGGATTTTGCTGCGTTGAAAGGCTTGAAAGTGCTGGTGCACGGCGGCGGAAAAGTGGCCACGCAAATTTCTTCTTCCATGGGAATTGAAGCTAAATTAGTGGATGGCCGCCGCATTACCGATATTGAAACTTTGCGCGTGGTAACGATGGTTTATGCCGGGCTGATCAACAAAAATATGGTGGCGCAGTTGCAGCGTTACCACAACAATGCTATTGGCCTCACCGGTGCCGACGGAAATTTTATCTGCGCAAAAATGCGGCCCGTAAAAACAATTGATTATGGTTTTGTGGGCGATCTGGACGAGCATTCAGTTCAGGCAGAAAGTATCTCTAAACTTTTGGATGCTTCTTTTACACCTGTTTTTTGTGCGTTGACGCATGATGGCGAAGGCCAGTTGTTAAATACCAACGCCGATACCATTGCGGCTGCTTTGGCGGTTGCTTTGGCAAAAATCTACGAAACCACGCTGATTTACTGTTTCGAGAAAAAAGGTGTTTTGCAGGATATTGATGATGAAGGTTCGCTGATCCGTGAGATTGACCCGGAACGGTACGAAACTTTGAAATTGGAAAAAGTAGTTTCCGAAGGTATGTTGCCCAAATTGGACAATGCTTTTGCCGCGATAAAAAGCGGCGTAAAAGAAGTCATTATCGGCCAGGCTGATGAATTGCATTATTTAAACGCCGGAAATTCTTTTGGAACGAGTTTAAAAAGTTGACAGTGGTAAGTTTTCGGTTGCAAGTTAAAAACGCTTATCTATCTAATCAAAAAAATTACAATTGAAGATTTCACAAATACAAGTTTCAACATAAAACCCACAACACAGAACTTACAACCCACAACTGAAAACTTACAACTGAAAAAAAATGATCAATAAAAAAATAGCTATACTTGGAAGTGGTAATATTGGATTATCCTTAGCAAAAGGTTTGGTAAAATCCCAAATTTCCGAACCAGCACAAATTACTTTAACACGCCGAAATTTGGCTGCTTTGCAACCACAATTAGATGCCGGTTTCAAAACTTCCAACCATAATTTTAATGCGGTAAAAGAAGCTGATATTGTGATCGTTGCCGTGTTGCCGCAACAATTGAACAAGCTGCTGGAAGAAATCAAACCAAGTATCAATGTATCCAAGCAACTGTTTATTTCTGTGATTTCCGGTGTGAGTTGTGCTGCTGTCCGCAAACAATTGGAAGCGGATGTACAGGTAGTCCGCGCCATGCCGAATACTGCAATTGCCATTGGCCAGTCCATGACTTGCCTCGCTACGGACAATGCTTCCTCAGAAAACCTGAACATGGTGAAATCGATGTTTGATACGGTTGGCGTCAGTATCCAAATCAACGAAGAACTGATGACTTCTGCCACGGCTTTGTGCGCCTGCGGTATTGCTTTCTTTTTGCGTTCGATCCGGGCAGCATCGCAAGGCGGGACTGAGATTGGTTTTCATGCGCATGATGCTTTAAAAATGGCTGCGCAAACGGCCAAAGGTGCTGCCGATCTGTTGCTGCAACTGGCTTCCCATCCAGAACAGGAAATTGATAAAGTTACTTCGCCCAAAGGCTGCACCATAGCTGGTTTAAACGAAATGGAACATAATGGTTTTAGTTCTGCAATGATTAAAGGCATTAAAACTTCTGCCACTAAAGCCGGGGAATTGTATAAGGAAGATTGATGCTTCTTTTATGCCATAAAATTTACGATATTCGGTTTCGACCTAAACCTGATAAAGTAATATGGCTTCTTCGCGCAAAGCTGCACTCGGTTTTATTTTTGTTACACTGCTGATTGATGTAACCGGTTTCGGTATCATCATCCCGGTGCTGCCCAAGTTAATTGCCGAACTGATCCATGGAAATTTAAGTCAGGCTTCAGTTATTGGCGGCTGGCTTACTTTTGCTTATGCCATTATGCAGTTTCTGTTTGCGCCGGTTCTCGGCAATTTGAGCGACCGTTTTGGCAGAAGGCCGGTTTTGCTGTTTTCGCTTTTAGGTTTTGGGATAGATTATATTTTCCTAGCTTTTGCGCCAAGTATTGGTTGGCTGTTTGTCGGGCGTACAATTGCCGGAATTACTGGAGCCAGTTTTACCACAGCTTCTGCTTACATTGCCGATATTAGTACACCAGAAAACCGCGCTCAAAACTTCGGGATGGTAGGTGCTGCTTTTGGCCTGGGTTTTATTATCGGCCCGGTTTTGGGCGGTTTGCTGGGCCAGTACGGCTCGCGCGTTCCGTTTATGGCTGCTGCCGGTTTAAGTTTGCTCAATGCTTTGTATGGTTATTTTGTGCTGCCCGAGTCTCTTTCTACGGAAAACCGTCGTCCGTTTGAAATCAAAAGGGCAAATCCTGTTGGTGCTTTATTGCAATTGAAAAAATATCCGGCCATCAGCGGATTGGTCATTTCCCTGATTTTGCTTTATACCGCCAACAATGGCATGCAAAGTACCTGGAGTTATTACGGTATGGAAAAATTTAAGTGGAACGAAGCCATGGTTGGCTATTCGCTTGGTTTTGTTGGGTTGATGACAGCAATTGTACAAACAGTCGTTATCCGCTGGACGATTCCAAAATTGGGAACAGAAAAAAGCTTGTATGTGGGCTTCATCTTGTACAGTTTGGGCCTGTTCCTGTTTGCGTTTGCATTAAACGGATGGCAAATGTTCATCTTTATTATTCCTTATTCGCTTGGCGGAATTGCCGGCCCGGCTTTACAAAGTATCATGTCAGGCTTTGTACCAGCAAACGAACAAGGCGAACTGCAAGGTGCCTTAACCAGTTTGATGAGCGCCACCACCATTTTTGCACCGGTAATGATGACGAGTTTGTTTGCTTATTTTACCAGTACCAAAACACCATTTTTGTTTCCTGGTGCTCCGTTTTTTGTTGGTGCAATTTTGATTTTGGTGAGTACGGGGTTGGCTTATCGGAGTATGAAAAGGGATGTGGTGAAGAAGGAGGTTTGAGGTTTTTTTAAGCTTATCAAAGACTGCCAAGTTTTAATGATGAATAGATAATTTAATTAGGAACTATAAATTTTTCTGTAATTTAAAATTTAGATTTGTAACAGACGTGCTTAAAAGTGCGTCAATACAAGAGTTAACCGCAATCTGTGTTTTTGCCCGGACAAGTTTGTTAAAGGGGTTTTTTGTGCCAAAAAAGCAAAAACACGAAATGCGTTTAACAAACGGTTTGGCAAAAAACCGGCGGACGGAAGTAAATTCAGCTTTGTTTCGCTATTTTGCTTCGGTTCCAACTTACGGAACAAAATTTAGCCGATAAAAGAAGCATCGGCTTTTGAACATAAATTTAACTTTGGTTCCGGCTGACGGGTTTCAAATGCCGGTCCTTCGCCAAGCCGCGGCACGTTGTGCGTCACTTTGCGGGATGTTATCAAATTGACAACATCAAAAAAAAGTTTTGCTTTCTAATAAAATCTTTTTATTTTGTCTCTATATATTTTTTTAACAATTAAAATTTGAAATCATGGCTGAAAAAGTACCGGTCGTAGTAATGGTCGACCCAGAAAAAGGAGTAGAAATTAAACCCTTCGCTGCTGAATTAGCAAAAGCACCAAAAGTAACTCCTGCTGGTGCGGAAGGTGTGTTAGACACTACAATAACTGCAACTGCCACTTATAACAATGGCAATTTTGACGGTGATGCAACTGTTGATTAATCAAAAAATTATATTTTGATTTTTATTGTAGGTTCAAATGAAGACCCACACATTAAATCTGTTGCAAACCATCTTTCTTACTTAGGTGCGAAATATGTTATTCTTGACAGATTTAACTTCGAGGCAGCTTCTGGCTCCATCTTGCAGAAATTTGGAAATGACAATATGTTGCACTTAGGTGCTGGTACGTCATGTGAAGAAATTTCAGCAATATGGTGGAGACAGAAGCCGCCATTTGTTGTTCCCTCCGAAAGAGTTTCAGATTATTATGATAGCGTTTTTACAAGTCAAGAATGGACACATGTACTCCGTTTCTTGGAGCTTAAATACAAAAATACTTTTGCTATAAACGACGCAAGTAAAGCAGCTATCGCAAATAATAAACTATACCAATTAGACTTAGCAAAGTCACTTGGATTTAGTGTACCAAAAACATTGATTACAAATAACTACAATTCAGTAAATAAGTTCATAGAGGAGGCTGGTTCTCATAAAGTGATATTCAAAACTTTGAATGCTTATATGAACCCTACTGGCATACTTACATATACCAATCTCATAAGCAAAGAACTTATTTTAGAAAAGAAAGCCTCAATTAGTATTGCACCAGGCATTTATCAAGAATTCGTTAACAAAAAGATTGAGCTTCGTATAACAATTGTAGGACAGGAAATTTTTGCAGCAAAAGTCCTCCCAATCGAAGGAAATACCTTAGACTGGCGTAAAGATGTTTTCGAGGATATTTTTGAAACTTTTACAATACCTCAAACTTTTAAAAACAAACTTCTTGAACTCCATAAAGCATTCGGTCTTTTTTATGGTGCGTATGACTTTATTTTAGACGACCATAATAACTATGTTTTCTTAGAAGTCAACCCATCAGGACAATGGTTATGGTTAGAGAGGAAACTCAATTTTCCAATAAGTGTCCGAATTGCTGAAGCTTTATTTTTTGCCAATAAAAACAACACAGATACGAACTGAAAAAATGACGTGAAATAAAGCGAACGCACAACAAAAGGTTTGGCAAAATACGGGCGGACGTAAGTTATCATCGGCTTTTGTAATTCCATTGTGCTTTGGTTCGGGGCTGGACATTAGCTATTTAGCTTTTTGTTGTTATCTTCATCAAAAGTTTTTCAATCAGCATTTGTTCCGGGCTTGACAAGCATCTATTCCCGTACTTCGCCAAGCCTCGACCGTTAGCGGTAATTGTAAAAAAAATGACAGTAACAAAATCAAATATGGAAGACAGCGAAATTTTGACTAACATAACAAAAAAGTCAAAAGCATATTGGGGATATTCGGACGAACAAATAGAAAAGTGGTCTGACTTACTAACAATAACGAAAAACTACATTGAAAATAATAATG